>Ga0326727_10021028_pt1 | contig 12856 bp, 10 predicted proteins | sample MB2enrmetagenome_FD_207643 | JGI IMG/M metagenome (GOLD analysis project Ga0326727, IMG submission 207643) | Lab enriched peat soil microbial communities from McLean, Ithaca, NY, United States - MB29MY | ecosystem: Environmental > Terrestrial > Soil > Wetlands > Peat | place: USA: New York...
AAATATGCTGTTACCACTTTACGAACCGGAGAGTGGGGCAAACTATGCCCAACTCTGCGCTTGAATGACGGATTGGTCATCATTCGAAAGGCCGCGGAGTAGTGCTGAAATGCGCACAACTGCTCGCTACCCGCTAAACACGGGCCTAAGCCCCAGCTTTTCAGGTGGACGATTCTGAGAATCGGAAAGGTCTTTTTCTGTTTCGCCGAAGGCAGCTAAAGGATTTCATAGAAGAGAAAGAGAGAACCAAGCCGCAGCCATTCTGGATTTCTTCGAGCAGTCCCACAAAATGCTTGAGCCTGTGGTGCCCAAGATTCACGAACACTACCGCCAGGGAACGTGACCCGGCGTGAGCTGGCTTCCACCAACTCATTCACCAATCCTGCCGTCGTCGTGAATCGCACCCTACGCATCCCAATCCACTTTGACGGTTAGTCCAAACCGTAGATGTTGTCTGCGCTGTCATCTCTAACGGTCGTGCTTGGACCACGGACTCGGAAACTACCGCAGCTTGACCGCCCGCGACAACAGGCGCCCAACATCTGTCGCTTGTAATACGAGCGCAAAATATCGGAACCCCTATGCTAAGCGATGGCATGGTGGTTCTCAACGGCCCATTTCGTGTAGCCAGCGGTACAGCGTATGGCTGGCTGGCGAAGGGTGGCGTCGCGCACACTCAGCACGCGAGACTCAGTTGGCAGCCGATTCAGATACAGGCAGATGCGGTCAAAGTTAGTATCGGAAGCGCATCGGGCCAGCGCGGAAGCCACCGCGTACTGCGCGGCTGCATTCTCCGGCACCGGTTCCTGAAGGGGATTCAGCAGGATAGCATCGATGTTGGGCAATTCCCGGAACATCCGCAAAAAAGCCGAAGTTGTACCCCCGCCTCGGCTATACTCAAACCGGTTAACCTGAACTAATTTGAGTTCACTTTCTTGTTGACAGCCGAGAGAAACCCACCTATTAGTATACTCATGGTATTCGCTTTTTATTCGCCTATGGGTCACTCGCGGGTTGAGCACCTGGATGGTGCCGGACTTCCCGTGATTTCGATAGTCCTAAATGGCGGGGGAGAATTCCACGCATGGTCTGAGTACCGCGATGCGCAGGCGCTGAAGATTGGAACGCAACGCTCGAAGGCGCTGGCCATTGGTTTGTTTATTGATTTCATTGCCGCGCGTGGACACCTACATTATGACGCGGAGCACCGCCACAGACTGTTCCAGGCTTTTGCGGACGCGCTGGTGCTTGGAACTATCGAGGGGGGCGATGACCCTTCTGGTTTGTACTGGCTGGCGCGGTCACAGAATGCGGCCCGCCGAGCTGTGGCCGCCGTGACGGAGTTCTCCGACTGGTTGGTGGCGGAGCGCGGCGTCACGCCGGTTAACCCGACGCGGCGAGCTACTTTCGCAGAGCAGATCGCGTTTTGGCGGGCCTGGCGACGGAGCACGAAGGCCAGCCTGCTGAAGCACCTCAAGTCCAGCGCACGGGCCTACGCAGCAGCCAATACAGCCCGTGTTGTATCCATTAGAGGCCACAAGCCGGCTCTGCCCGAGACGGAGGCCAAAGCCTTCCCAGAAGGCATGTTCTCCGCCCTGCTCCGAATCGGCTTTGAGCGTTATGGACCGCAGCGTTGGACCACGTACCGCGACCAGGCGATCACGCTACTTCTCCATGAAGGCGGACTGCGGCTGTCGGAGCCTATGCACTTGTGGCTGGATGACGTGTTCCTCCACCCGGAAGATCATACCGTTGCGATTGTTCGTGTTTACCACCCCACCGATGGTCTCCGGGAGTATCTGGACCCCAAGACGGGCTCCAGGCGCATGATCACACGCGCAGAGTTCTTGCGCCTTCGTTATGATCGACTAGCCCTGACAGAGTTGGCGGGAAAGCGGCGCGTCGGCTGGAAGGAACCGCTGCTCAGCGACCGCCATGAGAAATATTTTCACGTCTTCTGGCGTTCGACCGAGGCGGCACGAACATTCCTGCGCATCTATGAGGTCTATTTGCGGGTGCGCCCGCGGGTGACTGCACACCCTTACCTGTTCATAACCTCTCGAGGGAGGCCCATGACGGATGGGGCGTTCGAAAAGGTTCACGCTGCCGCAATGCGACGAATCGGTCTGGAGCCGGCTATGCCATTGGGGACTACGCCGCACGGTCATCGCCACGCCTATGGACAGTATCTTCGGCAAGCCAAGCTGGATCCTAAAGTTATCCAAGTGGCGCTGCACCATAAGTCGGTTTTGAGTCAAGACGTCTATACCGAGGCCAATGCGGCCGAGGTAGCCGCCGCCCTGCGGGCAGCTGAAAAGGGGCTCGGTGAGGCACCAAGGTTCGAGGGGGTGTGCCTTTGATGCACGGCACCCACTGGCAGACTGACAATTACCGGGCGGCAGTGAGCTACCTGACCGGCCGAACTATTCTGGTGAACACCGATCCGCAACGGTTCTTGATCCCGCGCGAGAACTGGAATGGCGCAGAGGTACGGAGACGCATTGAGGCTCTGAAGCGCCGCTGGGCGCTACTGTCGTCGCACCTCCGTCCATCCAATATTCTACTCACTCACGTTCTGGCGTTTCACCGAGCCGAGACTGTCCAGCAGTTCGGCGCAGAATTGGACTCCCTATTAGCGGAACGCAAGAACTGGCACATGGGTGCTAAGAAGGATAAGCAGTTCTGGCTGCGCTCACCCTGGAAGCGTGATGACAGAACCCGGATCAAGGAACTGATTACGGAGTTCTGGGTAGCGGGAGCTTTGGCCTTGCCCATAAGGGATGGTATTTTTCCTGGCGCCAAAATCGCCGGGGAACAACTCGCCCAAGTCCCTCTATTTGCAGCGATCGACGCAATGATCCCTGATACAGGGAGACGTGACGTTGTCGTCAGAACCCAACACATAGTTGCCGCAATGTTGATGCGTACTTGCGGCTTACGCGAGATCGGGGATCTGACGCCCGATGTTATTGGTGACTTGTTCGGGAGATTCCACAGCCATCATCTCCGCAAACCCATTTCCGCGGCGATCATCGAAATTCAGAGAAATGCCCATGGCGAGGCCGTCCGGCACAGCAGCGATGATTTCGGCAGCAGCCGTAGAGTGACCCTCGTCCGTGATCTGAAATTCGGTTGGGTCGTTGATCGCGATGCTGCCATGGAGGAATGGCGGACTTTAGGTGCCACATATATTGCCCAGTTGCAAACAAGCCTCGGGGTGCGGAAACAGGCTATTACCCTGTTCTTTAAACACCTACTCGCAAACCCTTCCCTTCCGCGGAGCCCCGGCGACTACCTGAAACGCGGAGCGGACCTGCAACCTGCGTTCGCCCCAAGGCGTGTTTCAATGAACAATTACGTGGCCGATTTTTTCGATTGGGTGCTGGATACCAAGTTCGCTGCCGAGGGCGGGGATGGCGGGCCCATCCGCTTTCCCAACAAGCGCAATCCCATTACACGCATCAGCATGGCCGGCCGGAACTTGAGCGAGACGTTCAGGGAGGCGATGCCAACGCGGTACATCCGCATGGCCCTGCAAATACTGACTGAGAGCGACTGGAGCTGGGTTAAGAAGGGTCGCAGCGACTGGTTCGATGAACAGAATGCCGAAACCGGCAAGTGGGAGAAGATCTGGTCGCCTGTCCGCGCCTGCGCACTTTATGTAAAGCTGCGCATGCCGTTCCGCACCTTCCAAATTCGGACTATGGATGATGGTTCGTCCGACACCTACGTCTATGACGAGGTCAAAGGCACCATGGTACCGAACCCTAGCTCCTTAAGGCAGGGCAATGCCCGAGCCCCGATTCAGCGGGGCGTACTCCAGGCCATAACCGATAGGAAGACCGGCCGAAGCATTCTCCATATATGCCTGACCACTAACAAGACGGCGGACATCAACAGAGAGTCCTGGCAGAAGGGCTACATGTGCCCTTGGGCACCAGACGATGTTGTCAAATTACTGGCTGACCTGCGCCGCTGGCAACAAAAGCACAACCCTATCTCCGAGCCGACGCCTTGGCGAAAGGTCAGGGAGTTCACAGGTACGAAGACCGACTTGGAATTAGCTGGCCTGAAGTCATGTTTTCTTTTTCGTGACCCTACGGAACGGGTGCGGCGCAACGAGCCGATCAGTGACGGAAAGCTAATCCAACTCTGGCACAGACTGCTCGAGGAATTAGAGCGGCGCCTGGCAGCGCAGGGAATCGTCGGGCCGGACGACCAACCCATTAAGCTCATCGCCAGCTACAGTTCAACGGGTCTTGTGTCGTCTGGAGTCTACGATCTGCACAGCCTTCGGGTGTCACTCATCACGAACCTTCTTCAGACCAACGAGGTCTCCGCTGAGGTGATGATGAAGGTGGTCGGCCATGCGACCGTAGTCATGACCCTGTACTATGTCAAGCACGGCCCGTCCCAGATCGCCGATTGCTTGTCGGCGGCCGACGCGAAGATGATTCGCGATGAGCAGCACAACTGGATCCGCCACATGCGCTCGCAGGCGCTGAAGGACGTGGTCCGAGCGGTCGCGCACACGTCAGAGGCTGGGGTAGCGGCCTTTAGCGGCTCATCGCCGAGCAGCCTCATGGTTGTCAACATCGGCCTCTGCCCAGTAGGCGGGGCCTTGTGCCACAAGGGCGGGGCGAAGTTATCCAGTGGTAAGAGAGAGAACTACTTCGCCGCCGTACCCGGTGGCCGCAGTAACTGCGCGGGTTGCCGTTTCATCATCAGTGGCGAGCCTTGGTTGCACGGCATCCACTGCGAATTTAACGTTCGCTCCTTCGAGGCTGCCGGGCTGTCTCGAAAGCGGGAAAAGTTGGAGGCGGCATTCGAATCGCTGGATGCGCAGCGGCGTGCCTGCGAGACAACCGGCGAACCATTTTCCCAGTATCGTGAGTGGGAACGTGCGTCGAACGACCTGGAGGAGGTGGACGCACGATTCGCGCAGCTCGGGCTCGAAATGGCCAATCTCTGGGCCTTGAAGGATCAGGTCGAGCGAATCATCAATGAGCGGCGCAAGGAGGACGCTGCCAAGCATGCGCTGGTCGTAGGGGACGTTGAGGCGGTTCAAGCAGCGTTGGAAGCGTCAACCGAATGGGAACTGGCGGATCGTGTTTGCAAAGCAAGCGTAATCTACCCGTCGATCGCCGCGAGAGGCAATCTGCCCCAATATGCCAACGAGTTTCGATTGAGGCGATATGATCGCATGCTCCGAAAGAATGGCCTCCAGCCTCGGTTTCTGGATATGGACGAGGAGACGGCGCTATATGTGGGCAGTCAACTCAGCTCGTTCTTGAGGCTCAGGGTGGGCCGTGAGAATACGTTGCGGTTGATGGAAGGTGGTGCGACGTTCGAAAAGCTGAGGGCGGAGCTCTTGCCAGAGGAGTTCCGACGTGAACTGGACACGGCCCTCGACGCTTTAGTCGCTCAGCCGTTCTTGATTGATCATCGCCGAGCCGAACGACGGCGCAAACAACTTGCGACAGGTGAATGATTGTGGGACGTCCTTCGATTATTCCGGAGCTGAAGGCCAAGCTGGAGGCCTGGCTGGATGCTCGCATGGCGCAGTGGGAGGCACAACCGGCTAGCCATAGGGCTCCTACCCTGCCGATGACGGATGACGGTAAGGTGAACGTGCGGGCCGTGACTTTGGCACTGGGCTTGCGAATAAGTCAGGAACAGCACTTCTACAAGCACCCGGAACTGACCAAAGCCGTAAACGCCGTAGCCGAAGCCCAGGGGTTAAAGCCGATCGGCAGCCGCGCTGGGAGCGAAGCCGAAGACAAGGCAATGACCGCCCGAATAAACCGGATCAGAGGGGATCGTAATGACTTGGCGCGCACGCTAGCCGAGCGAGAGGCGCTGATCGAGCGACAACGCCGAGAGATCGAGGCCTTGCGCGAACAACTGGGGCTATTGGAAGAGACCGGCATGCTGCTGCGAACGCGGAACGTGATCTGATGCGCGTCGTGGTCCAGACAATTGTCAGTGAACGCGACTTCGGCACCATCGTCTCCGCTCGCGTAGAGGAGCTTGGCCACCCCCGCGCGGGCGAGATTATTCGAGTCAAGGCTCTCAATCGCAACATGGTGGGGCGACCCCTGCCCGGAGAAGTTTGGCAAGTCGAGGGGGAGGTCAAGGAAAGCCAATGGGGGCCGCAGATCGAGGCCATCCGAGCCGTTCGGATCCTCCCAACCGGCAAGCTTGTTCGGGACTTCCTGGCCGCTCACGTCCCCGGAGTCGGCCCGGAGCGTGCCGAAGCGCTTTGGAAACGGTTCGGCATGACCCTAGCCGAGGTACTGGCTGACGAGGAGAAGGTCGCGCTGATTGCCGAGGTGATCGCACCCGACCGCCCAAGTTTTGGACCCCGGCTTGCGGCGGCATGCGTCCGAGCCTACCGGGATGCCGCCGTAGAAGCGCGTACCGTGATGTGGCTTGCAGAAAAGGGCGTGGACGACGTGAGGATCGCGCGTCGCGTCGCCCTTATCCTGGGTAACGACGCCATTGAACTGCTGGAATCGAATCCTTACGTACTGGTCCCGCTCTTGCCATGGGCGAAGGTGGACAAGCTTGGCTTGCGCCTGCTGGTTGAGGCTGGCTGTCGTGCTCCATGGCAAGACCGGCGCCGCTTGGTCGGCGCCGTCGATGCTGTCGTAAAGAAGGCGATCTCCGGCGGCCACACAGCCGTACCGAACGAGTCGATGCGGTTCATCTTGGGTGAAAGCTTGGGGGTTTCTGAACGGTCGCCGCTGATCGATCTCGCTGTTGCTATGGGTGAACGCAACGGGGCCGTTATCCGGGGCGCCGCAGGCTGGCGTGCCCCCGGCTGTGCAGCCATGGAGGATGCTGTGGTTGCCAGACTCCGGCACATGCTGGCACGGGATTATCCGAACCGTGTTCCGATCCCCGTGCCGCAGACGGTGGACCGTTTTCTGAAGAGGTTTCAGGTGGGTGGGCACTCTCTGCACGATGAACAGTGTGCGGCCGTCCTGAAGATCCTTCATAGCCCGCTTGCTTGCCTCCAGGGCGGCGCTGGCGTGGGCAAGACCAGCACCACAAAGGCTATCTGCGATGTTTGGGAGAACCAAGGCGGGTGTCTTCTGCTCTGCACAATTGCCGGTAAGGCCGCGCTGAAGCTAAGCCGGTCTACGGGTCGCCTTGCGATGACCGTGGCGCGCCTCCTTGCCCAACTACGCGAGCGCGAGAGAATCATGGAGCAACTGGCTGACCCGGATCTGGACAGCAAGCGGCGCGACAATCTCACTGAGCGTCTTGCTGGTCTCGCGGACTTGACTCCGGAAACGCTGGTTGTCGCGGATGAGGCCTCGATGATCGACTTGGCCAGCATCCATGCGCTGCTGCGGTACATGCCGGAGGGCTCGCGGCTACTGCTAGTCGGGGACGAGGCCCAATTGCCGCCCGTGGGTTTTGGCTTGCTCTACCATCGCCTCATCGAAGAGGACACCATAACCGCCCGGCTCACGGTTGTCCATCGGCAGACCGAAGCGAGCGGGATACCTGCGGTTGCTGCTGAGATCCGAGCTGGTCGCATGCCAACGCTCGCCCACTACCCTGGACTTGGTGAAGGTGTATCAATGCTTGAAGCCTCTCCAGAGGATCTTGCGGGTAGCGTGGAGCGCGTCTGGGAAGAGTTGGGTGGCCAAGAAGCCAAGCCCCTGATCGTGACCGCCACGAATGACGGTGTGGCGGGAATCAGGGGACTCAACAAGCGCCTGCATGGCCGCCACGTGGACCAATTGGGGCTGGCCGAACTTAAAGGGTATCTCGGCGAATGGTTCAGCGTTGGCGATCCGGTGGTGTTCCTGCGCAACGATTATGGCAAGGGGCTGTTCAACGGCCTTCTGGGCAGGGTCATCAGTATCGACAGCGAGGTTCGGTCCTGCGTCGTCCAGTTCGATGGCTATGACGAGCCGCACGAGATCGGGCCCGATGACCTGATCGATCTAGCTCTCGCCTATGCTATTACCTGCCACCGCGGCCAAGGCAGCCAGGCACCGGCGGTGATCGTACCGCTCTATCGCAGCAAGGTTCTTGACCCCTCCTGGCTCTACACAGCCGTGACCAGGGCGGAGCGTCAAGCCGTGCTCGTCGGGTCGGAGGCGGTGTTGCGGGAGGCGATAGCGCGACCCCGGGCGGTCGAACGCCGGGTCGTCGGCTTGCAGTGGAAACTTGGCTAGCGAACCAAGCCAATGACCGGAATCGCGTCGATGCCAGTGCGGTGACCAGTCGTCGGCTCCCCAGCCCTGTGCCTCGACCCGAACATAGCGCGTCGACTCTGGCGCTCTAATGCCAGGGTGTGTTAGGCGCGGAGCCCAACGAATTTCGGTGTAGATATGACAGCTGTGGCTATGACAGCCCAAGAGGTACGAGACGAAGTGCTGTCCCGGTCGAATGCGCGCCGAAAGGAAACAGTGATGGGGCTATGGCGCGTGTTGGAAGGTATGCGTGCCAAAGGCGTCCGTATCTTCAGCATCGCGAACGTCGGCCGGGCATGCGAGGCGGCCGGTGTGCTCAACACCCAGTCGATCCGCAATAGTACGGGCAAAGACTTCCGCGCCGTCATCGACACATTTGCGGTGGAGATCGGCGCCTCCACCACCCACCAGGCACCGGTCGTGCAGACGCCGATCGAGGAAGCAATTGCGAGCATTGCGGACCTGGATGTCCGCACCCGACTACGCATGATGTTTGCGGAGAACAAGCGCAACAGGGAGGAAGTCAGCCGGCTCAAGGAGTTTTTCAAACGGCTTCGTGTGGGAGCAGCGCCAGCGCCAGATGCGACCATGCAACTCCCCGATTCGGAGAGGGCCGCCGAAGTCGAAGTGTTGGCGCCGGGGCAGAGCGTCAATGTTGATGTGACGCCGCTGGAAAAGTTTCTGTCGCAGGAATACCTTGGCGATCTGCGCTGGAAAATCGGAGATGACGGCGCCCTCTACGAAGGGAAGGACCGCCTCACTCCTGTTGGGTTCGTGCCAGCCTTGGAGAAGCTGATGGCAATGGTGAAGCGAAAGTGAGCATCATCACTGAAAATCCTCCGTTCTCGCCAAACAACAACGACCTATTTCTGCTCGTTCAGAGTGACCACACAAAGAACAAGATTTGGCGCAAGACAGGAAGGGCGGCGAGCACGAAAACGCTCTGTTTTCTCGCAACCCGTTTCTTCCTCTCGAAACCGGTTCACTTGCGGGCTGCTACATGAGCACGTGATGGTTTTCAACGGCGAATTTGATGAAGCCAGCCGTGGAGCGGATGGCGGGCTCGCGAAGGGTTGCGTCGCGGACACACAACACCCGAAACTCGGTGGGCAGGCGATTGAGGTACAGGCAGATGCGGTCAAAGTTAGTATCGGAGGCGCAGTGTGCCAGCGCAGAAGCGACCGCATACTGCGCAGCCGCATTCTCTGGCACGGGTTCCTGATTCGGGTTCAACAGAATGGCGTCGATATTGGGGAGCTCTCGAAAGGTACGGAGGAAAGCCCCAAACTCGGTCCCGGCCCCCGCTCCCACGGCGCCGGCAATCAGCTCATACTCCGCCGACTGATCGGGCTTGGAGTTGAGTATGCGTGATACGAACTCCCAAGAACGTGGTGAGGGGAACGCGTTCGCGTCACGATAAATGTGGGGCTGAAATTGGTCAGAAGTGAACCGACCGGAATCACGCCTCGGTGAACCCTTGCAGGTCAAAGCCTTTCCTCCGTCCCACCACAACTCTTCTTTTTTCTTGAAACCAGTTCTCTCCTTTTTGCGGCTGTGCCGTCTAATTGAGCATTTGGTCGTCTTCACTCGCGCCAGTTGGTCGCGGTGGAGAAGCCAGCTGTTGTTCTGCAGATGCGTTAGCTCGGACTCACTGAGGAGGTCTCGCGCTGGCGCTTGCGTGCCGAACGGGCTATATCACAGTTTCGAAGGGGGCAGACGGATTGGCCTCGACCTGGGTGGATTTCAACGCGCTGAAACGGGTCGTCTCAATCGAAATGGCCATCGCGTATTATGGCTTAACGCTGCGTCGCGTTCATGGGCCCTATCTGCGTGGTCGGTGTCCGCTCCCAACTCATGTTTCGAAGAGCAGCGTTCAAAGCTTCATCGTCAACACCGAGAAGAATGTGTGGGCTTGCCATTCGGATTCTTGCGCGGCCTCACGTGGTTGGCGAAGAGGCGGGAACGTGCTCGACCTCGTGGTGGCGATGGAACGTTGCTCCATCCGCGACGCGGCGCTCAAGCTTCAGGAGCGGTTTTCTGTCACGCCGGTCTCGAGCGAACGGATTGTTGTCGCCACCGGGGGAGATAAGACATGCACAGTGGCTGTTGCGGAAGAAAACAACAAGTCGCTAGCGTTCGAACTCCGGGCCGTTGATCTGGACCACCCGTACCTCGCTCAGCGTAGGGTGAACTCGAACACAGCCGCATACTTCGGCATAGGTTTCCATGCAGGGAATGGCTCGATGGAAGGTCGGATAGTCTTCCCCGTCCACGATGAGACCGGAGCCCTGGTGGCCTACGCTGGAAGGAGCATTGGACCAACCGAACCGAGATACAAGTTTCCGGTTCGTTTCCGCAAGTCGCTCGTGCTATTCAATCTTCACCGCGCCGTTCGCCACGGGAAAGCCGTTATCGTGGTCGAAGGGTTCTTTGATTGCCTGAACGTACATCAGGCCGGCTTTCCATGCGTGGTTGCGCTCATGGGATGTTCGCTGTCAGCACGGCAGGAAGCGCTTCTTCAACAACACTTCCGCCAAGTCACCCTGATGCTGGATGGTGATAATGCGGGACGCCGGGCCGGCGCCACCATCGCCGCTCGCCTCGTCACCAAGTTGGCCGTGCGGGTCGTAGAGATTCCGCTTGGTACCCAACCGGACCAACTCCCCGCAGATCAGATCTGCTGTTTGTGCGATCCAGATTTCTTTTGACGTGCCCGCTGACCCAGATGATTACTGTTAACCGTTCAGTTGGATTGCCCAGGGACGATCCCTTCGCCGCAGACTCGCTGCCGCCTGGGTACAGCTACCTTGTGGACGATGAAACGCACTGCGTGATTGAGCCAGCCTTGCTTTGGCTGTGCCATCAATATCCTCCCGCCAGAAGCATGTGGCGGCCGACGACCGTGGCGAACGCGGCCTACGATCTGTGCGATTGGTGGCGGTACCTCGCGCACGCTGGAAAAGCGTGGGACACCGCCGACGAGCGCGATTTGGTCGCCTACCGCGATTCCATGCTTCATGCCGTTAGTCCGCGCACGTGTGAGCCCTATGATTTGCGCAGCATCCGGCGGCGGATGGGGACGGTAGTCTCGCTCTACCGGTGGGCCGCGGAGAATGGCTACTACAGCGGCAGATTCCTCGATCAGCAGGAGATTCGAAAGGTGGTCAGGCCGATCGACGCGGATCCGTTGGCCCATACCTCGCCAAGTGTTAGAGCGTGCCGATTGTCGCGAGTACTCCCTCCCAGTACAAGATCCGCAGACGATCATGTCCGTCCACTATCGAGTAAGGAATGGGCGCTGGTCTCACATGCGCTCGGTCCCTTACCGAGTGAACTGCAAACGGGTGGCCGCCCATCTCGCGACCGCCTCGGGGCCGAGATCAGTCTGTGGACTGGGCTGCGCGTCGACGAGATCGCTGGCCTCACAATCAATCAGGTCCGCGATCTGACGCCGGACCCTATGGAACCACATGCGGCGTTGAGGTTGCGCGTCGTGCGAACCAAGGGATTACGTCCGCGCTGGGTGTTAATCCCCACGCATCTCGTGCTGGAACTAAGGCGTTATATCGACGGAGAGCGGGCGGAATGCATCGTTGTTGGTCGACGCCACGGCCTTCGTGCGAATCCGGAAAGTCTCTTCGTGAATGGCAATGCGTCTCGTCATGACGCAGGCAAGCCGATACGGGCTGAGACACTTTCCCGTGCCTTCACGGCCGCTGTACGGACTGCCGGGTTAACCCGCAGCGTCACCAAAACCGACCCTGAAACCGGCGCACTCTATCAATCGGCAGAGGCAGCACATACCTTTCATGACGCGAGGCACACATTCGCCGCATGGATGTATCACGCGGAACGCGCCGGCGGCAATGCAGAACCATGGAAGATCATCCAGGCGAGGCTCGGTCACAGGCAGCTCGCGACCACGCTGAACACATACCTGCGCGTGGTCGATGACTATCGGACGGAAGTTAATCTGAACGTCTACAGGTTCTTGAGGGAGAAATTTGGGAATTAGCCGCCCCATTGCAACGCGTTTCGATCAACTGGATCGACAGAACCCTTCCCAGAGAAGTGTCTCGCCGAACGCCGCCGTCGTGCCGATGACTCACGTTACTGCCAGACGGCGGATTGAGCGCGGGAAGAATAATGGTGTGCCGTTCCTTCGTGCTGTGTTCCCACGACCCGGATGGGCTGAGCCACAGGTCATTGATCTGAGCTACCTTCTCGACCTGCCGCATCTGGCAGGTCCTTTTTCGGAGGCATTCTCCGAGGCCTACGCTCTTCGAGCATGGCAGACACGAAGCTTGGCTTCAGTAGCATTGCGCACTTTCTGCGCTTATCTGCTGCAGAATAACCTCGCAGCCATCCGGCTGGCAGCCCTCACAACCGCGCGCCTAAACGGTTTCGTGAAGTGGCTGAACCAAGTTGATCCAGCCTCTGGTCACGCACGCTGGGCCGTCCGAAGCCGCCAGGGCTACTTCGCTGTGGTACGAATCCTGGTCTCATGGCTGGCGCGTCACGCTCCGTGGATGCATGAGATGCCCAAAGGCCTGTGTATACCCATGTTCTGTTGGCCGGGGGCCAAGCGTCAATCGAGCCCGGCTCCTGTGCTGACCGATGATGAGCTACGCGCTGTCTATCGC
>Ga0326727_10021029_pt1 | contig 12856 bp, 8 predicted proteins | sample MB2enrmetagenome_FD_207643 | JGI IMG/M metagenome (GOLD analysis project Ga0326727, IMG submission 207643) | Lab enriched peat soil microbial communities from McLean, Ithaca, NY, United States - MB29MY | ecosystem: Environmental > Terrestrial > Soil > Wetlands > Peat | place: USA: New York...
CCGCAGCTTAGCGCCCGTGTCCGGTCGAGGCTGTGCGAAGCACCTTGGAGTGCGGCGGCTCGACGCCGCTTTCTCCCCGCCAGCTTGCTCGCGAGGATAGCAATCGAGGGACTTAGGCTTGTGGATTGCGCAGAGCAAAGCTCTGCGGCCGGCGGACACGCAGAGCTTTGCTCTGCGCAATCCACATCCTAAAGCGGCGTCGAGCCGCCGCACTCCAAGGTCCCTTCGGCACGGTAAGCCATGAATCCCGATCGTTGGCGGGAAATCGAGCAAGTCTTTCACACGGCACTGGAGCGCCCGGAGAATCAGCGCGCCGCTTTTCTCGACCAAGCCTGTGCCGGCGATCCCGCCTTGCGTGACGAGGTGGGATCGTTGCTGGCGCAGGGTGAGCACGGGGCGAGCTTTATCGAGTCCCCCGCCCTCGAAGTGGCCGCCCAGGCCCTGGCCCAGGATCCGTCGGAGGTGCGTCGCGCCGCCGAGCGTGATGAGCAGTGGTTGGGCAAAACCATTTCCCACTATCGCATCGTCCAAAAACTGGGGGGCGGCGGCATGGGGGTGGTCTATAAGGCTGAGGACACCAAGCTCAAGCGCACCGTCGCCTTGAAGTTCCTCCCTGAAGAGCTCTCCAAAAATCAGCAATCCCTGGAACGATTGCAGCGGGAAGCCCAGGCTGCCTCGGCTCTCGATCATCCCAACATCTGCCATATTCACGCTATTGAGGAGCACGAGGGCCAGCCCTTCATTGACATGGAGTATCTGGAGGGGCAGACCCTGAAGCAGCGCATTGCCGGGAAGCCGCTCAAGACGGACGAAGCGCTGGACCTGGCCATCCAGATCGCTGACGCTCTGGACGCCGCCCACGCGAAGGGGATCATCCATCGGGACATCAAGCCGGCGAACATTTTCGTGACCCAGCGTGGCCAGGCGAAGGTCCTGGACTTTGGCTTGGCCAAGCTGGCACCAAAGCCCAGGCGGGCGGCGGAAGCGGTGGGAGCCTCCGCGCTGCACACTGTCTCTGTCGAACCCGAGCATCTCACCAGCCCCGGCGCGGTGATGGGCACGGTGGCTTACATGTCGCCGGAGCAGGCGCGGGGAGAAGAACTCGACGCCCGCACGGACCTCTTCAGCTTCGGGGCCGTGCTGTACGAAATGGCGACGGGCAGGCAGCCCTTCACGGGCAACACTTCCGCGATGATTTTCACGGCCATCCTCACCCAGGCCCCGACCCCACCAGTGCGGCTGAACCCTGAACTTCCACCTAAGCTGGAAGAAATCATCAACAAGGCGCTGGAGAAAGACCGAGACCTGCGCTGCCAGAGCGCGTCCGACATTCGCACTGATCTGAAGCGCCTGAAGCGCGATACGGACTCGAGCCGCGCCGTGGCCACCAGTCCGGTGCCCGCACCTGCGGCGGCGGCAACCATCCGCAAAATCAAAACGCCGAAGATGGCAGCCATCCTGGGGGCGATCGCATTGGTCCTGGTCGCGGTCGGGGTGGGCTTATATAAATTCGTGGCTCACAAGGAGTCGCCAGCAGCCTTCCAAACGATGAAGGTTACGATGCTGACAACCACGGGAAATGTGTGGAATGGCATTATTTCTCCCGACGGGAAGTACCTGGCCTACGTGGCGGTTGAGGCCGGAGGGCAAAGCCTTCGGGTCCGGCAGATCGCCACTACCAGTACCGTGCAAATTGTCCCGCCCGCGGACACGTACTATGCAGGGCTAACTTTCTCCTCCGATGGCAACTACGTTTATTACCTCAGAGGTGATAGCAAAGACCCTTCGCTTAAGGTGCTGTATCAGGTGCCCGTGCTCGGAGGTGCCTCCAGAAAGCTCGTCGTGGATGTGGACAGCCCCGTGACGCTTTCTCCGGACGGCCAGCGCTTAGCGTTCGTGCGAAGGTATCACAATCCGCAGGAATCTGTCTTGATCGTGGCCAATGGGGATGGAACTGGAGAGCGCAGGCTCGCCACGCGCAAGCTGCCTGCCTCCTTCGAGACGGGCGGTCCGGCATGGTCACCGGACGGGCAGAGCATAGCCGTCGGTTGCGCGGGCGAGGTGGTGGCGGTGCGGTTGGTGGATGGAAAAGAAGTGACACTCAGTTCCAAACTCGGGGGGACCGTCCGCAGGGTGGCGTGGCTTGCCGATGGCAGCGGCTTGCTCCTCATTGCTCCCGACGACGCCGGTCGGCAGCAAATTTGGCACCTCGTCTACCCAAGCGGGGAGGTGCATAGGATTACTAACGACACGAATAATTACGACGACCTGAGCGCAACGGCAGACTCGAAGACGATTGTCTCCGTGTCGGGCAGCCTAGTCACTCGTATCTGGGTTTCCCCTAAGGGAAAGCCTGATCGCCCCATCCAGATTAATCCCGGGACCGGCAAGTGGGATGGATTATTCGGCTTTTCGTGGACGCCGGAGGGAAAGATCGTTTACACCACCAACGAGGCAGGCGGCCGGGTGAATCTATGGGTCATGGACGCGGACGGGAGCAATCCTAAGCAGCTTACGTTTGCGGGCAATGTCGGTATGGGAGGAACCGCTGTTTGCCGCGATGGCCGATACATCGTATTTTCTTCTTCCGGGCTCGTCCGGCGGATGGATTTCGACGGCGGCAACCCGAAACAGTTAGAGAACGAAAAGACTACTTTATCCCCACAGTGCTCTCCTGATGGGAAATGGGTGGTCTACCAACTCTGGCACTCCGATACGTCGAGGATCTGGAAGGTACCGATAGATGGCGGCACCCCCGCGCAGATTACGGAAAAGCCCTGTTACTGGCCTGCGATCTCTCCCGATGGAAAGTGGATTGCCTGCGTCCTCAGCGAGGGTTCGGGCCAGCGGCCGAAGCTCGCCGTCCTCCCTTTCCAGGGAGGTCCCCCCACGAAGACGTTTGACATTTCCTTGGGTGGCGGGCCATTGGATTGGACCCCCGACGGAAAATCAGTGACTTTCCTCGCCGCCAGAAACCAAGGTTCTTCAGATATTTGGATTCAATCGCTGGTCGGCGGCGCGCCTAGACCAATGACTGAAATCCTGGCTCCCTACATGTCCTACCACGCCTGGTCACCCGATGGCAAACAACTGGCGCTCGTGTACGGTAGGCGTACTGGCGACGCCGTCCTGATCAGCAACTTCCGGGGTCAAGAATAGGCTCCGTGCTCGCGTGTAAGCCATGAATCCCGATCGTTGGCGCAAAATCGAGCAAGTCTTTCACACGGCCCTGGAGCGCCCGGAGGATCAGCGCGGCGCCTTCCTCGACCAGGCCTGTGCCGGGGATGCCGCCCTGCGCGACGAGGTAGGATCGTTGTTGGCACAGGGGGAGCACGGGGTGAGCTTTATTGAGTCCCCCGCCCTCGAGGTGGCGGCCAAAGCCTTGGCGGACGAATTCCTGACGACCCCGCTTGAGGACGCCGAGCGGACCATGCCATCTGGGGCTCCACGAGCTTCGGGAGAAACACCGCCGGAGCTGCCCGCGGGTTCCTTGCACGCCCTGCGCCAACGCTACGACATCCTGGCGGAACTGGGCCGCGGGGGCATGGGCATTGTTTACAAGGCCCGCGACCGCGAAACCGGCGCCATCGTGGCTCTGAAATTCCTCCGGCCGGAGATTGCTGCCGGCACGGCGGTAATCGAGCGCTTCAAGTCCGAACTGCTTCTGGCGCGCCAGGTCACTCACAAAAATGTCTGCCGCATTTACGAACTCCTGCGCTTTGGCGCCGCCGCCGTCATCTCCATGGAGTACATCGAAGGGGAAAGCCTGCGCCAATTCCTCACCCGCTACAATGCTGCCCCACTCCGGAAAGGAGTCGAGTGGGCCCGCCAGATTTGCAGTGCGCTCTCCGAAGCGCATGGGCAGGGCATCGTCCACCGCGACTTGAAGCCCGAGAACATTGTCATTGACCGGGAGGGCAATGTGAAGGTGATGGACTTCGGCATCGCCCGCTCCGTTGAAACGCCGATGACTACAACCGGCAGGATGATCGGCACGCCTGCCTATATGGCCCCCGAGCAGGCACAAGGCAAGCCCACGGATACCCGCAGTGACATCTACTCGCTCGGCCATATCCTTTACGAAATGTTCACTGGGCAATCCGCCTTTCGCGCCGATTCTCCGGTGGGGCTCGCGCTGATGCAAATCCACGAGACACCACCCGCCCCGCGCGAGGTAGAGCCCGAGCTCCCGGCATATCTGGAAAAGGCCATCCTGAAATGCCTGGAAAAGAACCCCGCCAAGCGGTTCCAATCGGTAGATGAGCTCGAAGCGGCACTCAGCAAGAAACCCGAAACCAAGCCCGCCGCAGTGGAAAGCGAGGGAGCCGAAGTGGCACTCCCCATTTCCCTCGCGACGTGGCAGCGATTCGACTGGTTCTTGCTGGCCTCCGGGGTTCTCGGCGCGGTTGTGTTCTTTTTGTTGTTCTACCGCTTCCATCCTGCCGCCGCTTCGGCGATCGAAATGAATGCCGAGCAAGTAAGGCAAATCACCGCTGACGCATTGAAGAAGCTCCAATGGGATGTGAAGGTCGGAAGGCCTGTGCCGGATTTCGGCAGTGGTTCCTACGTACTTGTATCAACCGCAGGTAGCTGGGCTGCGCGGTACCGCTTGTTGCGCCTAGAGGGTGTGGGGGAATGGTGGGGGAGCTTGAGAAAGTCGGAAGCGGAACGAAAGGCCCTGGAGGGTGACTACGGCGCTGACATCCATGGAAGACTTCAGCAGCTATACTTCTATACGCCGGGTACAAACGTCCATATTCAGCCTGGACCTGCACCGGACGAAGCCACCACGGCCGAAATGAGAGAAATTGCTCAGACCGCAGCGGAAACCTTGTTCGGCGAAGATCTTTCGGCGACCAAAGCTTTGGTGCGAGTCTCATGGTATGTTCCGGGCCAGTGCTGGAGGGTAAATTTCTCATGGGCACTGCCGCGGCAGCCTCAAGGATTAGTGACGAAGGTCGAGGCCCAAGTTGAGGGTTCACGATTGGTCGGTATTTCACACCGGACTGTCCTTGAACCTTCCGGCGAACAGTTATTCGCTTCGGAAGCATACTACCCACCCCCCCTGTGGCGCTATTTTCTTAGTGGCCTCATTATGGTCGTATTCGTGTTTGCTCTCTTCTTTGGGCGGATGGTCTACCGGGAACCCCGATCCCCTCAGAACCTTCGATTAGCAGTCCTCATGGGGTTGGGTGGAGCGGTGGCGATTTCGCCCATCGTTGTCTGGCCCACAGTCGATCAGCCGCGTGAGTGGCCTGTCTTCAGTGCTGTGGTTGGGGAAGTCCTCACCTTTTCGCTTGTTACCCTCCTGTCCTACGCCAGTCTGAATACAGTGCTTTACTACTTGCGCCGGTCCTTCCCTGCCCAAGCCGGGAACTATCTGCAGCTTTTCCGTGTGCACGTATTCGCACGAACCGCGGGCCTGGAAATCCTGCGAGGAGTTCTTGCGGGCGCGGCTTTAGGCGGCGTCTGGATGACCCTGGTGGCGCTTGGAGGCGTGTGGGGCAAGGCCTTGGCGGGCATCATTTTCTGGCTCGCGTCCTATGGCGACATGGCAAGACTCCCCGCCCTTTCCGTCTTCCAGCCCAGGGTCTTTCCCGTATTGCTGATCGGGGAGGTCTTGTGGATCGCTTGGATTCTGGTCGCGCTGCCCCTGAGCTTGCTCAGGCGGGCAACAGCGCGGTGGCCGGTTCTCCTAGCAGCGCTCAGCGCACTATGGATGGCCCTCAGTTTCAGCTTGGTGGGCGCAATGGTGTTTCCGACCCTGCCTTATTACATATTCGTTGTCTTGCAGGCGGTCTTCTGCGGCGCGGTGTTTCTCCGTTACGGACTCCTGGCCACTTGCAGCGCCGTCTTCACCATTGAAGTCGGCCTCCTGGCGTTCCCATACCTCGAAATCTTCCAGAACGTCGATCCGCTGCCTTACGCCATTCCTGTCATCCTGTGGTTCCTGCTCCTGCTGGCAGCCGCCGGCCTCTATTTCCGGCCTCAGGCGGTCGGTGCCTACCGGCGCGTGGTGGCAGTGTTCGAGTGAGGGTCATTCATCGCTTTGGAGAGGCCCCTTGAACCCTGATCGTTGGCGGGAAATCGAGCGAGTCTTTCACGCGGCGTTGGAGCGCCCGGAGAATCATCGCGCCGCTTTCCTCGACCAAGCCTGTGCCGGCGATGCCGCCTTGCGCCACGAGGTGGATTCGCTGTTGGCGCAGGGTGAGCACGGGGCGAGCTTTATTGAGTCCCCCGCCCTCGAAGTGGCCGCCCAGGCCCTGGCCCAGGATGCGTCGGAGGTGCGCCGGGCCGCCGAGCGCGAAGAGCAGCGGCTGGGCCAAACCGTTTCCCACTATCGCATCGTCCAAAAACTTGGGGGCGGCGGCATGGGGGTGGTCTATAAGGCTGAGGACACCCGCCTGGATCGAAGCGTAGCGATCAAATTCTTGCCGGAGGAGATCGCGCACGACCGCGAGGCCTTGAAGCGTTTCCACCGCGAGGCGCGCGCCGCCTCCGCCCTCAACCATCCCAATATCTGCACCGTTCACGACCTGGGGGAGCACGAAGGCCAGCCCTTCATCGTGATGGAATGTCTGGAAGGCCAGACACTCAAGGCGCGAATTGGAAGCAAGCCGCTGAAGACCGATGAACTCCTGGAACTCTCCATGCAAGTTGCGGACGCTCTGGACGCCGCGCACACCCAAGGCATCATCCATCGGGATATCAAGCCCGCGAACATTTTCGTGACCCAGCGTGGCCAGGCCAAGGTCCTGGACTTTGGCTTGGCCAAGCTCGCACCCAAGCCTCGGCGGGCGGCGCCAGCCGTGGCCGCCTCCGCGCTGCCCACTGCCTCTGCCGAACCCGAGCATCTCACCAGCCCCGGCGCGGTGATGGGCACGGCGGCTTACATGTCGCCCGAACAAGCACGAGGTGAAGCGCTCGATGCGCGCACGGACATTTTCAGTTTTGGTGCGGTGCTCTACGAGATGGCGACGGGGAAGCAAGCCTTTGCCGGCAGGACGTATGCCGCGGTCAGCGAGGCGGTCCTGGACCGCAACCCCGAGCCGCTCCATCGCCTGCGTCCAGAGATCCCCGCGAAGTTCGATGCCATTGTTAGAAAGGCTCTGCAAAAGGATCGTACCAAGCGCTACGCCACCGCCAGCGCACTGCGCAGCGACCTGGAAGCGCTGGTGGGGCCAAGGCGGGTTTCGCATCTCGGCCCGAAGCTCATCACCCTCCGGCGCCTTGCTTGGGCGCTCCCCTCACTGGCCTTCGTCCTCGGCCTGATCCTCATGGCGATTTTCCCGGGGATCCGGCAAAGGACCCTCCTGCGGATTTGGCCGCCTCCCATTCCCGCCAAGCGGAGCGTGGCCGTCCTGCCCTTCCAGGCTGCCGATCCGGGAGCGGAAAGGCAGGCTTTTTGCCAGGGATTGGGCGAGGCGGCAACCGATAAGCTCACGTTGCTTACGGCCGGTCGAAATCTCCAGGTGACACCGGCAAGAGAAATAATGACCAGCGGTATCACCAGCGCCGGCGCAGCGCGCTCGGAACTCGGCGCCAACCTGGCGTTTCAAGGGGGCTGCTCGCAATCAGGAAACGTGGTGCGCGTGAGTCTTGCCCTGGTGGACACCGGTTCGTTCCGTCCCTTGCGCTCCGAGACGATACGCGGCGAAGCCTCGCAACCCTTCGCTCTGCACAACGATGTGGTGCGCAGCATGACCCGCATGCTGGAAGTGGAATTGACTCCCACCGAACATCAGACCATGGATACGCACGGCACGCAGGTCCCCGGCGCTTATACCTACTACCTTTTGGGCCGTGGCTACTTCCTGGAATCCCACCGAGCCGAGAAGCTGGAGAAAGCCATCAGTCTCTTCGAACACGCGCTGGAACTCGACGGCAATTACGCGCCTGCCTACGCCGGCCTGGGTCTGGCCTACTGGCAGAAATATCAGCATACGAAGGACGCATCCTGGGTGGAAACGGCGCGGCTCTCCTGCGAGCGCGCCACCCTCCTCGACCCCCAACTTGCCGAGGCGCAAGTATGCACCGGGGCGATCCTGAACGGGACGGGGGAATATCTGAAGGCGCAGGCGGCATTTCAGCTCGCCCTGGAGCTCGAACCCACCAGAGACGGCGCCTACCGAGGTCTGGCTTATTCCCAGGAGCACTTGGGCCAGTTGGAGTCGGCGGAACAGACCTGCCTCCAGGCGGTCAAACTCCGACCGCAATATTGGCCCGCCTACAACTGGCTGGGTGACTTCTATTTTCGCCATGCTCGCTACGCGGAGGCGGCAGAGATGTTCAGAAAGCTTGTGGCCCTTGCGCCGGACAGCTTTGTGGGTTACAGCAATCTGGGTGGCATCTACCTTGCCATGGGCCGGTACGCCGAGGCCATCCCCGTCTTGGACCGCTCGGCGGCCATCCGGCCCACGGGGGCCGCCCTGTCGAATCTCGCTTCCGCTTACTTCTATCAAAAGCGCTTTACGGAATCGGCTCGTACGTTCGAGCGGGCGGTCAGATTGGATGAAAGAAACTACGAGGTGTGGGGCTATCTCGGGGCCGCCTATTACTGGGCGCCCGGAGAGAGACCAAAGGCCAACGGGGCGTTTCAGAAGGCCGTGGCCCTGGCCAAGGAGAAGCTGACCGTGAACGCACGCGATAGCCAGGTTCTGCGCCAGTTGGCGGTCAATTCCGCCATGCTTGGAGATCGCCAGGCGGCGCTGGCTTATCTCGCCCGGGCGCGTGTGCTGGCGCCGCACGATGCCGACTTGGAATTCCAGGCGGCTGCCGTTCATGCGCGATTCGGTGAGACCACCCAAACACTCGACTGCCTGCAAAAGGCCGCCGCCTGGGGCTTCTCCCGAACCACCATTCTCAATGCCCCTGACTTCGACAACTTGCATGCAGACTTACGTTTCACGAACTTGATCCAGAAACGTTAATCCAGCTAATACGAGGTGACCCATGGCTGCGAAAATACAGATACACATCTCCGACACTGGAGCTGTGAGTGAGCGCCAGGTCCCGGTGGACGATGGCCAATGCGTTGAGTTCCTAGGACCCAAGGGATTTAGTATTGGATTTACAGTGGACAGTCCATTCGGCAATGAGAAACCTGTTGATTGGCAAAACCCGGTTACCAACCCCTGCCACCTCATCCAAGGGGTGGAGGAATACCCCTACACTGTCATCTTAAATGGCATGGTGACAGAACCTTCGCCCTTCACGAAGCTTCCCGGGCCCATCATCCTGCCACCTCCCCAAGATTGACGCTAAATCTTGCGGGCGAGCATGATGGGTTGAATCGGCGGGATAAGTGTCTCCAATTTGCCCAGAAGGATTCCTGGGGGTGGTTTATCAAAGCGGCGAGCCAGGAAGCCCGCGACGGTTGCCCTGCGCGAGCGGAATTCAGCCGACCACCCCTGGCTGAATAGAGCAATAGAAGTCACGGTCGGGTCTGGGGACGTCGGCGGGTAGGCCTAACACATTCCAATCCACCAGCCAAGATGACCGACCGTGGGCGAGAGTTGGTTGAGAGGGGGGAGTGTGCTCGGCGCATAACTCAGCGCCGGGGGCGGAACTCGACAAGGCCTTCCCGCTGGACACGCTGGCCCAAAGGCGGAGTATGCAAAGTTGAAATAATCCCCGTTGCCCCCCGCCACGCGCTTCCAGGACCTCCGCCGGCGGATGAATTTCCCACCGTAACCTAAGGTGTAGATTGCGCTGGAAACCACCCCGGCTGGAAACCACCCCGGCTGGAAACCACCCCGGCGCGAGCGCGCCACCCCTCCTGATTCAGGAGGGGAGTTCTTAAGGCTCCCCTCCTCAGATGAGGAGGGGAGGCGCCGTTGGCGCCGGGGTGGTGCTGAGCAGAAAATGTGAAAACTCAAGCCGCAGAGCTTTGCTCTGCGCAATCCATTGGGAAGGGGTCTCGCGGCGAAGGCATGAAAGAAATTGGAACTTTGGGAGCGAATCCAAGGTCTGTAACCATATGCGGATTCCCCTCCGTGCGCGCTTGGGATTCTGTCTCGCCTTCTGCGGGTGCGTTTTCGCTGTCCCCGCCACTAATCTCGCACGCCCCGAGCCGCGCGTGATTCACGTCTTCGTGCCTCTGGCGGACAACCAGCACCAGGGAATTGTGCCCGTCCCCGCCATGCTGGGGAATGGAGACGACCCTGCTCACAATCTGTTCTGGGGCGCCGGCTACGGAGTGAAAACTTTCTTCGCGCGGTCGAGCGACTGGGAGATGCTCCCGTCGCCGCCCAGTCCCAAGCCCGAAGTCCTGGAAAGGTGCGTTCTCAGACATCGCACCCAGAATGTCTATCTGGTGGCGGACGCCTACCAGGGCAGCAAAATCGGCCAGGCGGTGATTGACTTTCTACAGGCGGCGGCCGGCGCGCACCCGGAGGAAGTTTCAGTTAAGGTGGCTTTGCGGCCGGTGACTCTGCATGCCGGTGGGGCTGCAAACCTGGTTGCCTATATTGGGCACGATGGCTTGATGGATTTTGATTTGTCCTTTTACCCCCAGGGAACGGGCCAAAATCGCCGGGAGGCCATCATTCTCGCGTGCATCAGCAAGCGATTCTTCGCCGCGCCGCTGCGAGCCTCCGGCGCGCATCCGCTGCTCTGGTCAACCGGCTTGATGGCCGCGGAAGCTTACACCCTGAAAAGTGCAATTGACGGATGGGTTCTCCGGGAAGACGACGAAAAGATCCGCGAGCGCGCCGCCGCCGCGTATCACCAGTATCAGAAATGCAGCCTCACCGCGGCGCGACATCTCCTGGTTACGGGTTGGTAGAACCATATCGCCCCAAGTCGCTATGTGGACCCGGGAGTTTTCATGCCTGGCGCGCTATCGACCGTGGCGGTGGGCGATTCCAAATTCAAAATTCAATATTCAAGAAACGTACGAAGGTCTTCGATGTTGTGCCGAAGGCACCTTGGAGTGCGGCGGCTCGATGCCGCCTTGGAATAATGCCGAGGACAAAGACAAACGCGGTGGCTGGAATCTTCGTTCACTTCAACCGGCCCAGCAAGCTATTGTACGCCTCGTGCGTGCCAATCCAGACCCAGTAAAGATCGTTTCCAAAGCGCCTGGCAATGGCTCGATGGCTCCGCCCAATGGCGACTGTCCAGACCCCACCTTTAGGTTGAAATTCGAGTGAGGGATGATACGGGTCCCGGCGGAAGAGCCGATACTTCTTCGCTGCCTGTATCCGAACTTCGCTGGGCAGGTCGGCGTATAGTTTTCGGAAGCTTGCTGTGAGGAATGATCGGAAAGGGTTCACTTCGTTTTGCGTGCAGCTTCCTCTTGGGCGAGGAATTCTTCCAAGGGCATTGAGCCGCCGGCCTTGATCTCAGCATCCCAGGTTTCCAGCAAGGCCGCACCGGCCCCTCCCTCGGAGAAATCGGCCTCGATCTGTTCGTCCCAAGCCTTGGCATCCTGTTTGTTTAGCCAAGCCGCCAGGGAAGCTTTCTCAGTCTCGGGAAGCTCGGCAATCACTTGTTTGATGGCATCCAGCGTCATAACTATAGACTACCCTTTTGTAGTGCAGGTTGCAAACACGATGACCTACCCCGCATAGCGCTTCATCAGCAGCGCCGCGTTGGTGCCGCCGAAGCCGAAGGAATTGGAGAGGGCGTACTCCACCTCCGCTTTGCGCGCCTGATTGGGCACGTAGTCGAGGTCGCAATCCGGGTCGGGGAATTCCAGGTTCATGGTGGGGGGAACGATTTGATCGCGCAGAATGAGGGTGGTGATGCCCGCCTCCAGTCCGCCCGCGCCGCCCAGCAGGTGGCCGGTCATGGACTTGGTGGAGCTCACCGGAATTTTATAGGCGTGGTCGCCGAAAACTTTCTTGATGGCCAGGGTTTCGATGCGGTCGTTGTAAGGCGTCGAGGTGCCGTGGGCATTGATGTAGCTGACCTGTTCGGGGAGAACCCCGGCGTCGGCGAGCGTGGCCCGCATGGCGCGCACGGCGCCATCGGCACTCTCATCCGGCGCGGTGATGTGGAAGGCGTCGCCCGACATGCCGTAACCGACGACTTCGCCCAGGATGGGTGCGCCGCGCTTGACCGCAAAATCCAATCCTTCCAGAATCAGAATGCCCGCGCCTTCGCCGATCACGAAGCCGTCGCGCTCCTTATCGAAGGGGCGGCTGGCCTTTTCCGGCTCGTTATTGCGTGTGGAGAGAGCGCGCATGGCCGCAAATCCGCCCACGCCCATGGGGGTGATGGCGGCTTCCGTGCCGCCGCAAATCATCACGTCGGCGGCGCAGCGCTGGACGAGTTTGAAGGAATCGCCCACGGCATGGGCGCTGGAGGAGCACGCCGTGCAGGTGGCGGAGTTCGGTCCCTTGGCGCCATGGCGAATGGAAACGTGACCGGACGCCAGGTTGACGATGGAGGCGGGAATAAAGAAGGGTGAGATCCGGCGCGGGCCACCCTGCATGAGCGCCGTGTGCTCGCGCTCGATCACATCGAATCCGCCGATGCCTGAGCCGATGTAGACGCCCACGCGCTCCGCGATGTCAGGCGTGATCTGAAGTTGTGACTGCTTCATTGCCTCCTGCGCGGCGGCCAGGGCAAACATAATGAACATGCCCATCTTCTTCAGTTCTTTCTTCTCGACGAACTGAAGCGGGTCGAATCCCTTCACCTCCGCCGCAATGGTGGCGGCAAAGCCTGCGGTATCAAAATGGGTGATGGGCGCCACACCGCTCTTGCCCGCCAAGAGATTCTGCCACGACGACGCCGTGTCGAGGCCGACGGCGGTGAGCAATCCCACACCGGTCACGACGACTCTCCGGTTCAAGCTGTACTCCTCCTATGGAGACCTGCCCTGCGCTGGTCAGTTTTTCTTGGTGTG
>Ga0326727_10021031_pt1 | contig 12855 bp, 10 predicted proteins | sample MB2enrmetagenome_FD_207643 | JGI IMG/M metagenome (GOLD analysis project Ga0326727, IMG submission 207643) | Lab enriched peat soil microbial communities from McLean, Ithaca, NY, United States - MB29MY | ecosystem: Environmental > Terrestrial > Soil > Wetlands > Peat | place: USA: New York...
TTGGGGGAACCCAGGTCTCTCAAGTGGAGCAGCAGGCCCTGCAACATCCCGGTGACCCAGGTCCAGCCCGGCAGGCCCAGCCAGTCCTCCGGGGACCTCAGGTGCGGCGCCGCCAGACTTGGGTCTGCTGCCACTTGCTCTATCCACCGGCTAATCTCGATGGAGCCTTGCCTGAGAGGGGAGAAGCCCGCGGCCGCAGCTTCCAGGGATTCCCCCAGGTCCAGGAGCAGGCGCAGATAGAAGGCGTCCCCCAAAAAGCGCCGCACCAGCCGGGACGCCTCCGGGACCGGGACTGGGACCGGAACTGGGACAAAATCCCCGCCGCCGCGGCCGCCGGGGGGCTGCTGGAGCAAGAGCCCCACCAGGGCCGTATGGGCCACCGCCTGTTCCAGTCCGCCTCCCGGGATCTCCAGGGCGGCGCTCAGGGAGTGGGCCGGGACCGCAATTACCTCCTCCCCGGCCGCCTCCTTCAGGCCCCAGGCGTCCAGGGCCGCCGGCCAGCCCCGGGAAGCGGCCTGGCAGTAAAAGGCCCCCAGATTTTGGGCCACCCTGCGGGTCAGGCGAAAGGCCGCCAGGGCTCCGGCCAGGTCCGGCGGCACACCTCCCTCCCCCAGGGCTGCCACATACCGGGCCGCAACCTCCCGGGCGGACACGCGGCCTGCAGTTCCAGGGGAAAGATAGCGGCTGGCCGCCCTTTTGGCCAGCCGCCAGAAGGGCCCCGTTGGCCCCCGCCGGGCGCTGGAGGTCCCCATAGTCAGTTCCGGTGGTTAGTGGAAAACAGGGGCGACAGTGGCACAGGCTTCCAGCCTGTGATGGTGCCGCCCTGGCGACCACCCAATAATCACCCTACCATAACTCGCCTTGCCGGGCCAGCCGTTTCAGACGGGTGCGGGCCTGGTCAGCAGATACCGGGGCCGGGTTCTAAACCCGCCCTAAGGTTGCCGCTTGCGGCAGTCCAGGATGACCTCCCAGAGGCGTCGGGTTTCCGGCCGGGTGGGGCTGACCGCCAGGGTCAGGACCGCGCCACCGGCGCCGCTCACCTTCAGGGGTTCGGCTGTTCTCAGGCCCGCCACCCAGACGATCTGCCCGCCGCTCACCACCAGGGGGATATGGGGCCGCAGCCAACGGGGGATCTTGCAGTCCACCAGGAAGTCCTGGAGTTTCCTGGGCCCCGGCGCGCCCAGGGGCCAGAAGCGGTCACCGGCCCGGAAATACCGGACCTGTAGCGGCCAGATGAGCCGCTCCCGGTTCAGCGCCGTCACCTGCGGCCCTGGGGGGGTGAAGCCTGGCCCCGGGCGAGGGCGGCTGCTCCAGGTCCAGGTCCAGCCCTCCGGCGACTCCAGATTTCCCTGGGGGACTACCGGCAGGGCCAGGACGCCGCCCGGGGAGGGCGGCAAATCTCGGAAAAGGTGCAGCTCCGGGCCGGCCCGGGCCGCCCGGGCTGGCCCCAGGGAGATGAGGCCGCCGCTTTTCTCTCCCCAGGCCATGTCCAGGAGAGCAGCCGTTTGGGCCGCGGTGAGCCCCGCCTCCCCGGCCACCTTTGCCACCGCGGCCCGGAGCACCCGCAACTGCCAGGGGTAATCCAGGGCTCGGAGCTGGCCCAGGTCCAGGTAGTAGAAATCCTGGGCTGGACAGCGCCCCACCTGGGTCAGGAGGCGCCCGGTCTCCCCGGCCAGGAGGCGCTCATCCTCCTGAAGCAGGGCCTGGCCGCGCCAGACCGCCTCCCGGAGGCGAGGGTTGTAAAGGCGCAGCAACTCCGGCAGCAGGTCCAGGCGGACCCGGTTGCGCAGGTAGGCCCGGCTCAGGTTGCTGGGGTCCCGGCGGTAAGGGATGGCCTGCTCCTCCAACCAGGCGAGCAGAGGCGCCTTGCCCACCGCCAGCAGCGGCCGGACGACGCCTTCCGGGGTGGCGGGCCACATGCCCTTCAAGCCCCCGGGGCCGGCGCCCCGCAGCAGCCGCAGAAAGAAGAGTTCCACCTGATCGTCGGCGGTGTGGCCCAGGGCCAGCTTTGGGTAGCCGTGAACCACGCAAACCTCCCGGAGAAAGCCGAGGCGCAGTTTCCGGGCCGCCATCTGCAGGGAGAGCCTGGAGGTGCGGGCCAGCTCCTTTACGGCCCCCCGGCCCGGGTGAAAGGGCAGCTTTAGATGACCTGCCAGTCTGGCCACCCAGGCGGCCTCCTCCTGGGATTCACGACGGAGGCCGTGGTCGAAATGGCCCACTGCCAATTCCAGCCCCAACTCCTGCCGCCAGCCTGCCAGCAGGTGTAACAGGGCCACGGAGTCGGGGCCGCCGGAAACCGCCACCAACACCCGGTCTCCGCCGCGGAAAAGCTCTTCCTGGCGCACAAAACTGAGGACCCAATCCGACAACTGCGACCCCGGGAGATGGGCCTGGAGGAGAGGCTGTATCAGGCGGCGGCGGTGGGACAAAGTTGGGCGATGACCTCGAGAATGGCATCCTTGGAGAAAGGCTTGGCCAGAAAGCGGTCCACCACCGGATCCCGGCTGGCGAGGTCGGCGACTGCAGGGGGCTCCGAGGAGATCATAAGGATGCGGCACTCCGGCTGCAGCTCCTTGAGACGCCGGGCCACCTCCAGGCCGTTGAGGGTGGGGAGGTAGAAATCGACTATCGCCACCTGGTAGTCGGGGGTGTCGCTGCCCTCGGCCAGCTCCTGGTGAAATCCAGGAGAAGCGGTGACCTGGTAGCCGGCCCGGTGTAGGATGGCCACCAGGGCTTCCCGGGTCCAGGGGTCGTCGTCAATCACCAAAATCCAGGAGCTCATCTCAGTCACGGTCTCCGGCCTCAGGGACCCGCCAGGGCGCCGTCCGGCGCTTTCCCCCCAAGGCCAAGGATCAAAGGGGCCTTATAGGCTTCGTTTCGTCAATAATCTGATTTTTCATTAAGATACCGTTCCCGGCTGGGCCGTTAATTAACCCTCCGGGGATTCTCCGCTGCTGGCCGCGGGGAAGGCCAGGTGAAAGGCGGCGCCCCGGCCTGCCTGGCTCTCCACCCAGATACGCCCGTGGTTGGCCTCCACCAGGGTCTTGCAAATATAGAGCCCCAGACCGGAGCCGTCCGATTTTTGCCGGGACAGGCGGAATTTTTCAAAGAGATGCTCCTGTTCCTCGGGGCCCAAGCCGCAGCCGCTGTCGGCCACGATAATCTCCACTTCCCGAGGCTGGGGACCATTTATGAGCTGGGCCTCCAGTTGAATTTGGCCCCCGCTCGGGGTGGCGGCCAGGGCGTTCACCAGAAGATTGGACAACACCCGGTCCAGAGAAGGTTCATCCACCAGGAGGGGAGGCAATTGCGGCACGGGGGGCGCCTTCAAGGCCACCCCCTGATGCTGGGCCAGGAGGGCGAAGCGATGCAGCAGCCGCTGGATGATGAACCCCGGGGGCACCGCCTCCGGTTTTAGGGCCAACCCGCCGGATTCGAAGCGGCTCAGGTCCAGGACGTTGTGCAGGTGCAACAGCAGGCCTTCGCTGCGCCCGATAATCCCTTGCAATTTGTCGCGGATCTCCGGAGGCAAGGTTTCGTCCTCCAGGGCCTCGATGGTGAGGCGCACTCCGGTCAGCGGGGCCTTAATATCATGAACGATCATCGCCAGAAAATCGGCGTTGGCGGCGACCCGGTCCCGCTCCTCCTGGAGCAGGTGGGTCTTTTCTCTCAGGGCCCGGGTCATGGTGTTGAAGGACTCGGCCAGCTCCCCCAGCTCGTCCCGGCTGGTAACCGGAATGTCCCCGGCCAGCTCCTCCCGGGCCGCCCGGCGGGTACCCTCGGTTAGATGGGAGATCTGGCGCCGCATCCCCTTCGACAGCCAGAAGCTCAAGAGACCGCCCAGCAAGGCGGCGCCGCCGCCCACCCCGAAGATCACCAGCTTCAGGGTAAGGAGGGTGGGCTCCAGTTCCCGGCGGTTAACCCCTACCACGATGAGGTTTTCCCAGGGCTTCTCTTCTTCCTCCAGGGGCAGGAAGTTTACGGTATAGGATTCATTACCCAAGGACATGGTCTGGATGCGGTGGATGGTGCCGCTGGCGCTGGCGGCCAGGTCTTTGCCGCGCTGGATCTGGTTCAGGGCGCCCTCCGGCAGGTCTTTAAAGGAATTGACCACCAGGCGGTTGCCATAGAAGATGGCCACCTCGGCGCCGGGACGGGACAGGGACTCCACGAATCCCCGGTCGATGAGGACCCCGGTGAGCACCACCCCCACGATCTTCTCCTGATACCGGATGGGGGCCGAGGCCATCAAAGTGATGCTGTCCTTCCAGGTAGTCATGCGGGAGGCCTCCTTGCCCTGGAGGCCGGCCCGTACCAGGGGATTACTGGAGATGTTGATCCCCAGGGCGCCGGGGTCATGGGCCCGGACCTGGATCACCCCCTGGTAATCGGTGATGGTGAGGATATTGAGGCCGGTGGCCTTCATCATCGGGGTAACCAGGACGCGCAAGGCCTCCAGGTTACCCGCGGCCATCAGTTCGCCGTAAGTAGGGTTGTCCGCCAGCAGGTTAGCCGCCTGTTCCACCCGCTGGATCGTCCCCTGGTATTCCGCCAACACCAGGCGGGCCACCAGCTCCACCCGCTGCCGGTGCCCCTCCAGGACCTGGCGGGTGGCCAGGTATTGCATCACCAGCAGCAGACCCACCAGGGCCACCGACAGAGAAAACAGGGTGACCCCCAAGAGCTTGCTGCCCACCTGGCTTTTCCTGCTAATATGCCACATTGGCAAAATCATAGCATATCCGGGTGGCTAAGGGAATCACTCACCGAAACCCGGCCCGATAGGATTTGCTCTAACCCAAAAGAAAGCCGGCGATGACCTGGTACAGCGGCATGAGGATGGCCCACAGCACCCCGGTGTAAAAGAGGAGCAGGATGAGGAGGAAGCCCACCGGCTCCAGGCAGCGGTACAGGCGGGCCAGCCCGGGGGGCAGCAGGATGGAAAGGATGTGGGAGCCGTCCAGGGGTGGAATGGGGAACAGGTTGAACAAGGCCAGGATGATGTTGATGCTGACTCCGTAGTAGGCCAGTTTCAGCAGACCGACGTTGCCCAGGCCGAGATGCAGCAGGACGGCGAAGACCACCGCCAGCGCCAGGTTGCTCAAGGGGCCGGCGGCGCTCACGGTGATCTCCCCCCAGCGGTAATTCCGGAAATTGCGGGGATTGACCGGCACCGGTTTGGCCCAGCCCAGCAGAATACCGGCATGGCTGAGGAGGAGGATGGCCGGCACCAGGATGGTGCCCACCGGGTCGATGTGGGGTCCGGGGTTCAGGGTGATGCGGCCCAGCATCCGGGCGGTGGGGTCGCCGTTGAGCAGGGCCACGTAACCGTGGGCAACCTCGTGGATAATCACCGAAAAGAGCAACACCACGGCCAGGAGGGCCATTTCCAGGAGGTAGGGGAGGCCGAAAGCGGGCATGTTATGAGTTATGAGTTATGAGTTTTTAGTTCGAGTTTGAGTATTGGTAATAAGTTATTGATTATTTTTTCTCGTCCCCAAGCTCCAGTTTGGGAACGCACCGGCCCCGGCGGCGCGGGAACCGGCCACCAGAGGGTAGGTATCCCACATACTCAGGAACTTTTCAGGACAGGAGATTGGGAACCAAAAACACCTGCGCCTTAAGCCTTCAGCTTCCCCGCAGCCTGGCCTCCCCGGCCTGCCGCAGCCTGGCCAGGCCCTCCTGCGAGGAGGCTTCAAAATAAAAGCGCACCACCGGTTCGGTGCCCGAAGGGCGGAAACAGACCCAACTGCCGTCTTCCAAGAGATACTTATGGCCGTCCAGGGTGACGTGCTGTTTCACGGTGAGGCCGGCAAACTTGGCCGGCGGCTGCTTCAGGCTCACCAGCAGGCGCTCCTTGGCCTCCGGGGTCAGGGGGAAATTGAGGCGGCGATTATAAACCGGGCCGCCCACCCGGGAAAACAGATCGGCCCGCAGCTCGGGAAGGCCCTTACCGGTGTGGGCCACCATCTCCGCCACCATCAGGCAGGCCAGAATGCCGTCCTTTTCCGGCAAATGGTGCTTCATGGAGAAGCCTTCGCTCTCCTCCCCCACCATAATGGCCTGGCCCTGAATGATATATGGCCCCAGGTATTTGAAGCCCACCTTGGTCTCGAAGACCGGCCGGCCATAGAGTTGGGCCACCCGGTCCACCAGGTGGCTGCTGGCCACGCTGCGGGCCACGCCGCCCTCCCAGCCCCGGGTGCGGATCAGATAATCCAGTAGCAGGCCCAGGATTTCGTTGGCTTCGTAGTATTCCCCGGCGGCGTCCAGTACCGCAAAGCGGTCGGCGTCGGCGTCCACCGCCAGTCCCAGTTGAGCCCCGGCGGCCGGAATGCGGCCGGCCAGCTCCTGGAGGAACTCCGCCGCAGGCTCCGGCCGATGCCCGCCGAAATAGGGATCCCGCCAGCAGTGCAGCAATTCCACCTCCACCCCTGCCTGGCGCAGGAAGGCATCCAGATAATCCCGGCCGGTGCCGTAGAGGACGTCCACCACCACCTTGAGGCCGGCCCGCCGCAAGACCTCGAGGTCCACCAGGGTCCGAAGGTGCTGAAAATAAGCCTCCCGGGGGTCGAGGTCGATGATCAACCCCTGGGAGCGGGCCTGCTCCAAGGAAAGGAGTTTGATGGCCTCGGGGTTGAGATGGTTGGCCAAGGCCTCGATGGGTTGGGTCACCGCTTCCGGGGCCGGGCCGCCGCTGAACGGCGAGAATTTGAGACCGTTGTATTCCGGGGGGTTGTGGCTGGCGGTGATGTTGATTCCCCCGGCATGGCCGTCCTGGCGGATGGCGAAGCTCACCACCGGGGTGGGGCAGTCCCGGGTGCTGAGATAAGAGGGGATGCCATTGCCGGCCATCACCTCGGCGGCGGCCACCGCAAAAGCCTCGGAGCGAAACCGGGTGTCATAGCCGATGACCACGCCCCGGGAGGTCAGCCCTTCCTGCTGGAGGTAAATGGCGATGGCCTGACAAACCAGGCGGACGTTGGGAAAGGTGAAATCTTCGGCGATAATCCCCCGCCACCCGGAAGTGCCGAATTTGATCGCCGACATGGGAAAGACCTCTTGCCTTCAGGGGAGAAACGGGGATAGGGAGGCATCGAGAAAGGCAAAAGGAAAAAGTCAAAAGGCAAAAACCTTACCTTTTTACTTTTAACTTTTGCCTTAATCCACCGTATGGTTCTGATTTATGGTTTTCCCTTTAACCCGAAACCGGAAACCGGAAACCGTCCTTAAGTGCCGAGATCATAAGATGCCAGATATTTTTCCTGCTCCGGGGTCAGGGTGTCGATTTCCGTTTCCATGGCCGCCAATTTCATGCGGGCGATCTCCCGGTCGATCTCTTCCGGCACCGGATAGACCTGTTTTTGGAATTTCTGATGGTTCTTGGAAATGAATTCCGCGGTCAGGGCCTGGTTGGCAAAGCTCATATCCATCACCGCGGAGGGATGCCCTTCCGCGGCGGCCAGGTTCACCAGGCGGCCTTCGGCCAAAAGATAGAGGCGTTGGCCGTTCTTCAGGGCATATTCTTCCACGAACTCCCGGATGGGACGATGGCCGGTGCTGATGCGGGCCAGGGCCGCGAGGTCGATCTCCACGTTGAAGTGGCCGGAATTGCTCAGGATGGCGCCGTCTTTCATGACCAGAAAGTGTTCCTCCCGGATGACGTTGATATCGCCGGTGAGAGTGCAGAAGACGTCGCCCACCTGGGCGGCCTGGCTCATGGGCCGCACTTCGTAGCCGTCCATCAGGGCTTCCAAGGCCTTGAGGGGATTGACTTCGGTGACGATGACCCGGGCCCCCAGGCCCCGGGCCCGCATAGCCAGACCCCGGCCGCACCAGCCATAGCCCGCCACCACGAAGATGCTGCCGGACATCAGGCGGTTGGTGGCCCGGAGGATGCCGTCGATGGTGGACTGGCCGGTGCCATAGCGGTTATCGAAGAGATATTTGGTCAGGGCGTCGTTCACCGCAATGATGGGGTATTGCAGCACTCCGTCCCGGGCCATGGCCCTGAGGCGGATGACTCCGGTGGTGGTCTCCTCGGTGCCGCCGAAAATCCCGGGGACCAACTCCTGGCGCTGGGTATGTACGGTGAACACCAGGTCGGCGCCGTCGTCCATGGTTATCTGGGGTTTGAGCTCCAGGGCCTGGAGGATGTGGCGGTAATAGGTGTCGCCGTCTTCCCCCTTGATGGCGAAGGTGGGGATGCCTTCATATCTGGCCAGGTAGGCGGCCACGTCATCTTGGGTGCTCAGGGGGTTGGAGGCGCAGACATGGACGGTGGCCCCGCCGGCTTTGAGCGTGGCCGCCAGGACCCCGGTTTCGGTGGTGACGTGGAGGCAGGCGGCGATCCTGAGGCCGGCCAGGGGCTGTTCCCGGGCAAAGCGCTCCCGGATGGCGGTCAATACCGGCATGTCCCGCTGGGCCCACTCCACCCGCAGCAGCCCTTTATCAGCCAGATTTATATCCTTGACGTGGTAATCCATGTAATCCTCATTTGGCGGCGGATATGGGATGACAGATAAAATTGTTGGGGGAAGGGCCCTTCAGACCGGCCCTCTCCCGCAAGATGTCTACCTTATTGCAGTATTCCCAGGTGAAGTCCGGGTCGGTGCGGCCGAAATGGCCGTAAGCCGCGGTCTTCTTGAAGATGGGACGTTGCAGGTCCAGGTATTGGATCATGGCCGCGGGCTTGAAGCTCCAGGTTTCCTTGATGATCTTCAGGAGCCGGTCTTCCGGGACGGCGGCGTCTTCATCAGTGTAGACCATGATGGAGAGGGGATCCGGCAGGCCGATGGAATAGGCCACCTGCACCTCGCAACGGTGGGCCAGACCGGCGGCCACCACGTTTTTAGCCACGTGGCGCAGCATGTAGGAGGTGGTGCGGTCCACCTTGGTGGGATCCTTGCCGGAAAAGGCGCCTCCGCCGTGGTAACCCCGGCCGCCGTAAGTGTCCACGATGATCTTGCGGCCGGTCATGCCGCAGTCGGCCCGGGGCCCCCCCACCACGAAACGCCCGGTGGTGTTGACCAAAAATTTGGTGTCCAACAGCAGGTTGGCCGGGATGGTCTTTTTGATCACTTCTTCGATAATGGCCTCTTCCAGGTCCTCATAGTTGACCTCGGGGCTGTGCTGCGCCGCGATGACCACCGTATGAATACTCTTGGGCTCATCTTCTTCGTAGCGCACCGTGACCTGGGTCTTGCCGTCTGGGCGCAGGAAAGGCAAGGTGCCGTTCTTGCGGACCTTGGCCAGGCGTTCCGCCAGGCGGTGGGCATACCAGATGGGCATGGGCATCAGATTCTCGGTGGAGGTGGAGGCATAGCCGAACATCAGGCCCTGGTCCCCGGCGCCCTGCTCCGGCGTCAGGCCGCGCCCTTCGACCCCCAGGGCGATATCCGGAGACTGCCGGTCTATGGAGGTGAGCACCGCGCAGGTCTCCCAATCGAAGCCCATGGAGGAGTCGCAATAGCCTATCTCCTTGATGGTCTCCCGGACGATGTCGGGATAGTCGATGCGGGCAGTGGTGGTGATCTCACCGGCAATCATGGCCAGGCCAGTGGTCACCAGGGTTTCGCAAGCCACCCGGGCATACTTGTCCTGGGCAAGGATGGCATCCAGGATAGCGTCGGAAATCTGGTCCGCCACCTTATCGGGATGCCCCTCGGTAACTGACTCCGAGGTGAATAAAAAGGATCTGGCCATACTTCTGGGCTCCTTAACCAAAAAATAGCGGCTCACGCCGGGGACCCCCGGCGCTAAACCGCCTCATTTTAACTATGGATGGAGAAAATTGCCAGAGGTTTTTCGGCGAGGGTAGTATCTTTCAGATGATTGTGCCGGTCCACCAGGATCACTTTGGGCTGGTGCTGCTGCAGCTCCGCCGCCTCATAGGTGGCGTAGGTGGTGATGATGATCAGGTCTCCCGGGGCCCCCTTGCGGGCCGCGGCGCCATTCAGGCAAATAACGCCGCTGTCTGTTTCGCCCTCCAGGGTATAGGTTTCAAATCGTTCGCCGTTGGAGATGTTATAGACGTGGACCCTTTCATAGGGCAGGATATCCGCGGTCCGCATCAGCTCCGCCGGGATAGTGAGGGACCCTTCATAATTGAGGTCGGCGTGGGTGACGGTGGCCCGGTGGATCTTGGATTTCATCATTACACGCAACATTCTGGGCTCTCCCTGAGCAGAATATTGTCAATGAGCCTGGTCTGGCCCACCCACACCGCCAGCAGCAGGCGGGACTCCCCCCGGACGGAATCCACTTCTTCCAGGGTCTCGGGGTGCACCAGGGCCAGGTAGTCAATACGGGTAAAAGGCGCCTGGGTGATGATTTTTCTAACCGTTTTCAAAATCTGTTCCCGGGAGGTAACCCGGTTTTCCACCAGCCGGCGGGCCGCCTCGAGTGCCTGGTTCAGGCACAACGCGGCACTCCGCTCTTCCCGGCTTAAATAAGTATTTCTGGAACTCAGGGCCAGGCCGTCCGGGTCCCGGACGATGGGCCGGCCCACCACCGTGAGGGGCAGGTCCAGATCCGCCACCAGCCGCTTGATCACCGCCAACTGCTGGTAGTCCTTTTCCCCGAAGACCGCGGCGTGGGGCTGCACCTGGTTAAAGAGTTTCAGCACCACGGTAGCCACCCCCCGGAAGTGCCCCGGCCGGGAGGCGCCGCACCACCCCTGGCTGAGCCGCTCCACCGCCACAAAGGTCTGGTAGCCCGGGGGATACATGGCCGCGGCCTCGGGGGTGTAGAGGAGGTCCACCCCCACCTCCCGGGCCAGGGCCGCGTCCTGCTCCAGGTCCCGGGGATAGCGGTCCAAATCCTCCTCGGGCCCGAATTGGGCCGGGTTGACGAAGAGGCTCACCACCAGCTTCTCGCTGATAGTCTTGCCGTACTCCATCAGGCTTAAGTGCCCCCCATGGAAATAGCCCATGGTGGGCACCAGAGCGATCCTGAGTCCCCGGGCCCGCCAGTCCGCCGCCAGGGCCTGTATCTCTTGAGGATCGCGGATGATCTCCATAAAAAAACAAACCCCCGGCCGATTCTCTGGGGGTTTTCGAGCCGCCCGGCGAGTCTCGGTCCGTCACCACCGGATCCAAGCCGTGGGTTCTAGATAAAGCCATTAATATTTATCATCTTTGCCAGGGGAAAGTCAATCTTTTCTTTGATGTTTGCGGGACTTCGGGGAACGGCCCGGAAGAATTTCCCAGGGCGAGGCGCCTGGGCGCAAGGGGGGGAGGCGAAATGTGGTGGGGTAAGGAAGAAAACTCGTCTCCCGGCTCACGCTATGAAACGAGAAGAACCAGGACAAATGGGCGCCCCATTTTCTGCTTCCCAAGCTCCCGCTTGGGAACCCATTTTATGCCAGGCTCCGCCTGGCAAGGATTATTTATAGATATTATCATTAGTATTACAATACGTTGCCCAAGCAGAGCTTGGGCCAAAATTTCCGTTCCCAAGCAGGAGCTTGGGAACGAGAAAATGAAAAAATTATAATATGCAATTCATTCTCCAGTTTAATTCCGCGTGAACAATGCACTAGCATTTAACTTAACCATATTAGGATTTTACTAGATAGATGTCATTCTAGTACAAATTGGTTCTAGTATTTTATCACCGAGAAACATTATAATATCAACTAGTATTTTTAAATAATTTTCTTAATGCAAAAAGACTTTCAATTCTCTTGACTTTTTGATTGTATTCGTTATCTATGTTTATATATTTTTAATGAAAGGAGGGTAAATCAATGGCGACTCCACAACCTTTGATGTGGGAAATAATGAGAAGGTCTTGGAAAAAAGGAGAGGTCCTCGAATTACAAGAAATTTATAGAATAGTGGAGCGAGGAACAGATCTTGAGGAAGACGATTTTGAGCCTTCGGCTCCTTCGACGAATGAACCGAAATGGCAAAGAAGGGTCAGGAATATTTTGCAATATCGTAAAGGTACTGGAGATATTGAATGGTTAGGGGATGGGAAATATAAAAGATAAATTGAGTTTCTCTATCTGCATCAATTTAGGGGCGACCCAACGGGTCGCCCCTACTTATGGGATTGGGGGTGGGGGGTTTGGGGGAGGGGGTAAGGGCCATTGGCCCTTAGCCCCCTCCCCCAAGAGGTCCACCGGCGAGGGCGCCGGTGCTAGATATAGACCACCGGCGCCTCGCCGTCTTTGCGGGCGGCGATTTCGCCGATGACGAAGGCATGCTCGTTGAGGCCCTGGAGCCGCAACAAGACATCCGCCAGCTGGTCTTTGTCCACCACCAGGACCAGGCCGATGCCATTGTTGAAGGTGCGTAGCATCTCCTCCTCCGAGATGTTCCCCAGCTTGCGGAGGAAGTGGAAGATGGGGAGCACCGGCCAGGATTGGCGACGGATCACGGCGCGGCAGGATTTGGGCAGGATGCGGGGCAGATTATCGGTGAGGCCGCCGCCGGTGATGTGGCAAATACCGGCCAGGGGGAAATCCCGCCGCAGGTTGAGGACCGTCTCCACATAGATGCGGGTGGGCTTGAGGAGTTCCTCCCCCAGGGGGCCGCCCAACTCCGGAATCTCATCGCTCACCCCGTAGCCGTGGCGTTCCAGGAGGACCCGGCGCAACAGGGAATAGCCGTTGCTGTGCAGGCCGCTGGCGCCCAGGCCGATGATCTGGTGGCCCACCGCGATCTCGGAGCCGTCGATGATCTGGTCCCGCTCCACCACGCCCACCACAAAGCCGGCCAGGTCGTAGTCTCCGGACTGGTAGAGGCCCGGCATTTCCGCGGTCTCCCCGCCGATCAAGGAGCAGTGGGCCTGGCGGCAGCCCACCGTGATGCCTTCGATGATCTGGGTGGCGGTGTTGGGGTCGAGGCT
>Ga0326727_10021032_pt1 | contig 12855 bp, 10 predicted proteins | sample MB2enrmetagenome_FD_207643 | JGI IMG/M metagenome (GOLD analysis project Ga0326727, IMG submission 207643) | Lab enriched peat soil microbial communities from McLean, Ithaca, NY, United States - MB29MY | ecosystem: Environmental > Terrestrial > Soil > Wetlands > Peat | place: USA: New York...
GACAAAGCCCAAGTGTTCCCCATGAACGTGAACTCCCAATTTGTCATTCAGGGAACGGGCCGGGACATGACTCCGCGACAGGGTTCCCTGTCAGGAGTCATCATCCATCCAGCCTGTGCGGCAGGACAGCGGTTAAGGGTGAACTCCCTCACCACAACCAACAACTGTAGTTAATATCGTGCGGCATCGATTGTCAAGGAATGGCCTGTGGTTGTTGACGATGCGATGCGGGCCTGGCTGCGGTAAACTTGGCCATCTACTGCCTGGAGGGTCCTATGCGACGATGCCGACGGCTGTTGACTCTAGCCACGGTCGTCTTGTCCTCGGTATTGCTGACCGCACAGCCAGCGCCGCGCACCAGCCTGCTTATTCCTCAAGAGCCAGCGCCCAATCTTGGGCAACTCAAAACGCGTCTGATCGCATACCACGACTGCCAGCGCATCCACGGGTGTTACACGCCGGAAGTGAATCGCCAAAGCGATTTGGCGATTGCTTATCTGCAACGAAGGGCGGCAAGGGCGAAACAAGGCGAGAAGCTGGCACTGGTCCTGGATATCGATGAGACCTCACTTTCCAATTGGGACGAGGAGGTCCAGGACGACTTTGGCTACATCGAAAAGGACTGGAATGACTGGGTGGACAAGAAGCAGGCGCCGGCGATCGAAGGAACCCTGCGTCTCTATAACGAGGCGAAAAAAAACGGGGTCTCGGTCTTCTTTATCACCGGGCGGCCGCAGTCGCAAGAAGCTGCGACAGCCGAGAACCTAAAGGCGGCAGGCTATCGCGACTGGGCCGGGCTCGCTCTTCGCGGGCCGCATCCTGCGACGCAAAAGATGGCTGAGTATAAGTCCGGGGAGCGAGCAAAGATCGTGGCTGCCGGCTATCACATCATTATTAATGTGGGAGACCAGATGAGCGATCTGAATGGAAATCCACAAGCCGAGCTCTCGGTTAAGCTGCCGAACCCATTCTACTTTATTCCCTAGCTGGAGGCGCGTCCTATCTATGGCTGGCGAGCCATGCGAAAAGCTCGATTTGGTCTGCATTTTCAATGGTCGGGGCGGTCAGATTCGAACTGACGACCCTCTGCTCCCAAAACAGATCCAATCGTTTATGGAAGGCTGTTGAAATTGAGTGAAAAGAAGTGATTTCGATAGGATTATTTACAGTACGTGATCTGAACCCTGTTGATCTTTGTGGCTATTGGGTGCTTTGACGGCTACAGATTCGACTACAGGCGATTTTAATTATGACATTGCAGATCTGATCCCTGTTACCGCCGGGTGGCAGTTGGGTGAGCCACAGGCCGGACAGGAAAACCAACCGATCTACCAACAATGCGCGGTCTGGACCATCCACCGATCTATGAATTCTCCGCGAAGCGATAGCCGACGTGCGCCTCGGTAAGCAGATACTTGGGGTTCGCGGGATCGTCTTCCAGTTTCTTGCGCAGTTGACGCATGAAGGTGCGGAGATACTCCAGTTCGTTGCCGTATCCCTCTCCCCAGACGGTATTCAGCAGGCGGCTGTGCTGGATGGGCCTGCCTGCATGGGTCATCAGGTGGTGGGTCAACTCGAACTCCTTGGGCGTGAGGTGGATGAGCCGGCCGGCCTTCTTCACCGTGTGGCGCGCGGGGTCGAGTTCAATCTCGTTGATGCGCAACACAGCCGCTTCCTGCGTGTCGGGCATCCTGGACCAGCGCATGGCGGCCCGCATCCTGGCTGTGAGCTCGCGCAACTGGAAGGGCTTGGTGATGTAATCGTCCGCGCCCGCGTCCAGCGCCTCCACCTTGTCGTCTTCACTGTCGCGCACGGTGAGCATCAGGATGGGAATGCGCGGAAAACGGCTGCGCATGATCCTGCAGGCGTCGATGCCGCTCATGCCCGGCATATTGATGTCCAGCAGGACTGCGTCGAATGTGTTTGTGCGCAGCAGCGACAGGGCCTCCTCGCCGCGCGCCGCCTCCACGGTCCTGAACCCCAGATTGTTGAGGGTGGTATGCAGAGCGCGCCGGATGGACATCTCGTCGTCCACAATCAGAATCAGTCCGGATTCCATGGCTAGTTCCCTCCCATCTGTATCTTTGGAATCGATAAGAAGAAGGTCGTGCCTTCCTGTTCGGCGCTGGTCACCCATACATGCCCGCGGTAGGCCTCGGCCGCCTTCTTGACGATGGAGAGGCCAACCCCGGCGCCGGGCGCACGCTGCTTGGCGTCGGAGCTGCGATAGAAGCGCTCGAAGATGCGCTCGCGGTCCTGCATCTGGATTACGGAGCCCTGGTTGTGCACCGAGAGCAGCAGCTCGGAGTTGCTCTCGCGCACCGCGATGTCGATGGGAGCTTCGGGCGCGGAGTACTTGGCGGCGTTGTCGAGATACTGCGTCAGGATCATGGTGAGCAGCTCCCGGTCGCCCTGCAGCGGCGTCTCCTGCTCCTCGATGGAGAGCTCGATGGGATGCTCCTTGAGCGTTCCCGAGAGCTCCGCCACTACATCCTTCACCAACTTCGATACAATCACCGGTTCGGTGCGCATGGACACGCTGGCGGCCTCCAGCTTCGCGGTCTGCAGCAGTCGGGTGCAGAGTTGATTGAGATTGACGGACTCTTCATCAATCAATTCAGCCAGCTCAGACTCGGTCTTGCCCAGCGTGCCCATCTCCAGCAGGCCGGAACTGGCGGTGCAAATCGCCGTCAGCGGCGTCTTGAACGCGTGCGCAAGCGCATCGAGTACGGCCACGCGCAGTTGCTCAGCCTGTTTCGCGCTCTCCGCGCTCGCCTCTTTTTCGTACGAGCGGTAACGCTCAAAAGCGATTGCGGCAAGCGAAGCGATGGAGTTGGCAATCAAGGGGTCGACCTCTCCGCGAATGGCCATCGCGCCAATGGACTTGTTGCCAATGCGAATCACACGCTGCGTGGTGCGCGTGTCATGGTCGTCCTCGTTGTGATCGGTGAGGAAGGTTGTCCTGGCAATTTGCTGCTCCTCCGTCGACCAGGTCCCCTCGTGATTGAGCAGGGCGGTATTTGCGTCGAAGATGGCCACATCGTCGGCATTAAAAATACGCCGGATCGACTGCACCAACTGAGATCCTGGCGGGTGGTGCAGATCGAAGAGCAGAGTGCCGCGGCTCAACTCGTAGAGTTTCTTCATCTGAATTCGCTGGTAGTTGGCGTCGCGCGCAATCTTTTGCTCGCGGGAGGAGATACGGCTCACCAGTAGTGCGCAGACCTGAAAGGAGACCAGCGCGATCCAGTCCCGGCCGTCGGCGACGGTAAACGACCAAATAGGAGGAATAAAAAAGTAGTTTAGGCAGCAGACCGCGACCAGTGAAATAAAGATCGCCTGCCAAACCCCATAAGAAATGGATGCGATGACCACCGCAAGCAGATAGATAAAGCCGACGGTGGCGATCGGGAAGTGCAATTGATACGCAATAAAGGTCAGAGCCGCTATGCAGGCGCAGCCAATTGCACACTGCTTGAGCAGTTGCATCCACGACCGCTTCTCCGTCAACGGAATAACCATTGTGAGCCGTGAGTTCATTCAATCAATCCACCCCGATGGTAGTGAACGAAGCCGTAATAAAGAAATCAAGAATGTGCAAGTAATCCGTAAAAAAATTACGCACATGGAGCATGGCGCCGATAAGATGCGGCACGTGTTCCATGTGCGTTTTCCTGACTGCAAAAGAACGCACATTAATACAGATGTGCATTCCCATGCAGGGGCGCATTACAGCTTGCCCTGCGATGCAGTGGCGAACTGCTGGTCGTGATGGGTCTGGGCCGCGGCGAGCTGATCGAAGTGCTGGGCCTGGAGCGCCGCGCTGTCGGCCTGGGAGAGATACGACTCATACAGGTACTGTGCCGAATCGACTGGGCGCGGGTACTTCTGCGTCAGGCCGGCATTCACCTGGGCGCGCCGGTCCCGCTCGATCTTCTCGGCGGCAGCCTCGGCGCGGTACTTGGCCTCCTGCTGGTGGAAGTAGCCGGCAAGCTGCTGGTACTGGGCGCCGCTGTGCGCGCTCAGCAACAGGCTGTGCGCTTCGCGCGGGGTGATTGGCGTAGACAGGCTTGCTGTCTGCGTCGTGGATTGTGCCATTCCCGCAAGCGGAAATGTAAGGGAAAGTGCCGCAACAACCAATATACGGTTCATGACTGGACCCTCCTGAGAATGACTCTAGGGCGGGCCGCATAAGGAGCGCATAAAGAAATAAATAGATGATTGTTAAAGATTCTGATGCCAAAAATCACTGAATGCGGCACGGCCCACGGTTGGCCGGCGCATCTGCGCGCCGATTAATGCCGGAAAACCACAACCGAATACTTTTTCGAACTTTCTATCTTTTCTTTATGCGATTCTTACGTCCCTCCCGGCACACTGGAGCATCTGCTACATGTGGAGGTGGTACTTATGGCTCTCGGTCAGACACAGTATTTCTACACCGTGGAACTAAGTGCGCTTGAAGAGAATCTGGGCCTCTCGATGGACCGGGTTGCCCGGCTGCGCGAGAAGGCAATGAGGCGGAACGACACCCAGGCGGCCGATCAGATCAACAAGCTGCAGCGGGTGATCGGCGTCGTACAACAACGCATTGCGCGTTTGAAGTAACTCGCACCAAATCAACCAGGAAGGACCTGCCAGCGATTACAAATAACCGCTTAGGTGGACGTGTATCCGCCGGAGAAAGAGGACAGAGTATGCCTAGCTATCATTTGAAGTCAGCCATTGCAAGTGGATTGGCCTTTCTGGTCTGTCTGGCCGCAGCTGGAAACAGCGTGTCCGCACAACAGACGACGCAGGCCGCGCCCTCAACACAGACTACGGACACCACGCCTCAGACCCTCGAGCAGCAACTGGCGGATGTAAAGGCGCGCCTTGCGGCGCTTGAGAAGACCGTTGCCGATCCGACTCCGACGATCAGCGCGGAGAGGACTAAAAAGTCCGCTCCATTCCCCGGGGACTGGACATGGCTCAATTCCAATGGCCGCGTGGTCGACAGCCCGATGTCGACGAAGTATTTTACGCCGGAGTTTCGCGCGGACACCAACTATACTTGGGACCATAACCATCCGTCAGACGACTCCCTGGGCGGTTCTACCGAGACATTTCGTTCGGATGAGTTCCAGTTGGAGCAGTTGAGCTTCGGCGGCGACCTCCGCATCGACAATGTTCGCGGCAGGTTCCTTACCATGTTTGGCGAGTGGGCCACCACCACGCCACGCAATGATGCCAGCTACAGCCGCGGCCAATGGGACCTTGCCGATGCCTATCGGTACGTCTCGGAAGCATGGGGCGGATATCACTGGGACAAGATGCATGGCATCAATGCCGATGCCGGAATCTTCGTCTCCTACATCGGGCTGTTCAGCTACTACAATGCCGACAACTGGGCCTATCAGCCGTCCTATGTATCCTCCAATACTCCATGGTTCTTCACTGGGCTGCGTTTACAGTTCTTCCCCACCGAGAAGCTGAAGATTGAGCCATGGTTCATCAATGGCTGGCAGACGTATGCAAGACCTAACAGCAAGCCTGGATTGGGCGGACAGATTCTCTATCGTCCCAGGCCGTGGCTGGACCTGGTCTTCAACAACTATGGAGTGGGCGAAGATGATCTTGGGTTGCCGTATCGTCACCGTTTGCACACCGACGACAGCATCGAGGTCAAATACTACGACAACAAGAATAAATACATCGACAAGGCTGCATTCACCGTTACCGCGGACGCCGGTTGCGAATACGGCCTGGATGGATCCGGACCTCCGAATGAGAATGTAGCCTGCCACGGCAACCCGAAGGCGCCTGCGTCCTCTGGCGGCGGACAGTCCTTCAAGCAGGACTTCCTGGGATGGATGGCCTACGACAGAACGTGGTGGGCCAAGGACAAGTACGCCGTCACCCTCGGCGGCGGCATGATGACTAATCCCGGCCGCTATCTTACCCTGCTGCCGCCCATCAACGGCGCGACGGCCACAACTGGATCGCCTTACTTCACGCAGAACCCAGGTGATCAGGTTCATTCATGGGACATGACAGTCACCTATGATTACATGCCCAGCCAGTACATCACATTCCGCTCAGAGACGGGCTATCGTCACTCGGATGTGCCGTACTGGACAGGACGCGGTGGAATAACGCCTCCGGGCGGCAATAACGGCTCACCAGGGAGTTATGCCTGCACCACTGGTGCCTCCTCTGGTGTCGGTTGGGCGCCAGGTGGAGCGGGACTTGTAGCGGCCGAGGCAGCCTGCGGTGGACCGGCTGGCCAGACTTCGGCAGTCTGGTTCCCGTCCCTGGTCAAGGACCAGTGGGTTGTGACCGAAGCGATCCTGGTGAGGTTCTAGCCCGAAGCCGCAATCAACTACGAAACGCAGCATCCGCAACGTGGAGCAGTGCAGGGATGAAGATGGTCCCTGCACTGCATCCCAATCTACCCGACGTGTCTTCATCCTCGCCTGTTGTGAGTCGCGATGCAGGAGGGCGTGCGTGAAAGAGCGATGATATCGCTCACATTCAGTCAGGATGATCGTGGATCCGATACTTACGCTTTAACTATTTTTCTACTCTCTTTTTATAAGCTCTCCACATATTCCTTATGCCGTACTTACTAGTCATCTATCAATATAAGAAACAGCATCATGCAGCAAGGTTGAATCGGGCCGCCGACACATCTTACAACGCTGACGCCGATTCGCTTGCTCAGGAGGTTTAGCATGTTCGCCTCAGCCACCAGAGTGCATAGCAATCCCCTAAGGATCGGCCTCGTGGTTTTTAGCACTGCCGTGCTGATGGCGGCAGGAGCCTGCAAGCGGGGAGAGACGGATCCCGCGGCGGGAGCGCCGCCGCCGGCCAAGGTGATTTCCGGAGTGGACCCCTCCTTTTTCGCGGTCGAGCATCCGGAGTGGTATCCAATCGCAACAGCGACCGAATACCAGGCCCCGTCGCAATTGTTCGTGACCGGCACTGTATTTCCGGACATCGCGCGAACTGTTCCGGTGATTTCGCTTGCCTCCGGCCGCATTGTTGACATCCGCGCTCGCCTCGGCGACACAGTCAAGAAGGGCCAGCTCTTGCTGCGTGTTCGCAGCGACGACATTGCGGGAGGCTTCGACGCCTACCGCAAGGCCGTCTCCGATGAGCTCCTTGCGCGCAAGCAATTGGATCGAGCGAAGGATCTGTACGAGCACGGGGCCATCGCGCTGGGAGACCTGGAGGTGGCGCAAGACGCCGAGGACGACGCCAAGACCACCCTCGATACCTCCACGGAGCATCTTCACCTGCTCGGCAGCGATCCCGATAACCCGAAGGGAATTGTCGATATCCTTGCCCCGGTTTCCGGCGTGATCACCGATCAGGAAGTGACGAACGCGGCGTTCGTACAGGCCTACTCTACGCCGAACCCATTCACTATTTCGGACCTGACCACCGTGTGGATCGTCTGTGACGTCTTCGAAAACGACATGGCCAACGTGCGCGTCGGGCAGACCGCCGACATCAAGCTGAACGCCTATCCGGACAAGATTCTCAAGGGCACGATCAGCAACATCGGCTCGATTCTCGATCCCAATATCCGCACAGCGAAGGTCCGTATTGAAGTGGCCAATCCGGGCGAGATGATGCGGCCGGGGATGTTCGCCACGGCCACTTTGTTCGGCAAGGAGAAGCAGACCTACACGGCTGTCCCGGCGTCCGCGATCGTGCATCTGCACGACCGGGATTGGGTCTTCATCCCTGTGCAAGGGAAGTTCAAGCGGATTGAGGTCGTCAGTGGCGAACAGTTGCCGAACAATATGCAGGAGGTTCTATCCGGGTTGCAGCCGGGCCAGCAGATTGTGACAAACGCGATCAATCTCCAAAATGCGATTGACAATGAATGACGCTCAGCTCCGGGACTCGAGGAAGACACCATGATTCGCAGACTCGTAGATTTTGCCCTCAATAATCGGTACGTGATGCTGGCGATAGGGGTGCTATTGCTCGGCTGGGGAGCGGTGTCGTTTCACAACATGCCGGTCGAGGTCTATCCGGACATTGCCGATAATTACGTGTCCATCATCAGCCAATGGGCCGGGCGTTCCGCCGAAGAAATAGAGCAGCAAGTATCGGTTCCCATCGAAATTCAGATGTTTGGGATTCCGCATCTCACGACGGTGCGGTCGGAATCGATTTTTGGTCTTTCCCTGGTTACGTTGATCTTCGACGACCAATCCGTCAACGAATGGAACCGGCAGAAGGTGCTCGAAAGGCTCACGCAGGTCAATATGCCGGCGGGCGTGCAGCCTCAAATCGGCACCGACTGGAGCGAAACCGGCCAGATTTATTGGTACACCATCCGGAGCACGAATCCGGCGTATGACCTGATGAATTTGCGGAGCATCGAAGACTGGACTCTATACAAGGAATTCCGGAAAGTGCCGAACGTCGTGGACGTGAGCGACTTCGGCGGCACCGCGCGTGAATATCAGGTGCGCATCGACCCGAATAAGCTCATCTCCTACGGCTTGAGCATCAGCCAGGTGGAGAACCAGTTGGCCATCAACACCGTGAACGCCGGCGGCAGCTTCGTCGAAGAGGGCTTGCAGCAACTGAACGTCCGCGCACTGGGGCTCTATAAGAGTGTGCAGGATATCGAGAACACGGTGCTGACGACCTCGAATGGGGCCCCAGTTCGCGTAAAGGACATCGCGGTCGTGGAGTGGGGCCCCAGAATTCGGCTGGGGCGCATGGCCAGAGCAGATCATCGTCCGGACGGCGTCATTGTAGATGAGGCCGACGTCATCCAGGGCGGCGTGCTGATGCGCAAGGGGGCCGAAGAAGGTCCCACGCTCGACGGGATTCATAAGAAGGTGGACGAGCTCAACAATCACATCCTGCCCGAGGGTGTGAAGGTCGTTACCATGCTGGACCGCAGCGATCTGCTTCATTACACCTTGCACACGGTGCTGCACAACCTCGGCGAGGGGATGATCCTGGTTACCATCATCCTGCTTCTTTTCCTCGGCAATGTTCGCGCGGCCCTGATCGTTGCGGTGACGATACCGTTTGCCCTGTTGTTTGCGTCAATCTTTCTGAATTTGAGCAATATCCCCGCAAACCTGATTTCACTTGGCGCGCTTGATTTCGGAATGATTGTGGATGGCGCAGTGGTGATGGTGGAGAACATCGTTCGCCACTTGTCCCGTATGCGCGACCAAGGCCCTGCTGATCCCAAGAAGCCTGTGGCCGAGACCATCCGCGAGGCCTGCCACGAGGTACAACGGCCGGTCTTTTACGCCATCGCAATCATCATCACTGCCTATCTGCCGATCTTCACGCTGCAACGGGTCGAGGGGCGTTTGTTCCGGCCCATGGCTTGGACCGTTGCCTTCGCGCTACTCGGCGCCATGACGTTCTCGATCCTGATCGCGCCGGTGCTTTGCGCCATCTTTTTCCGGAATGGCGTCAAGGAGCGGCGCAATCCGGTCTTGGTTTATCTCACCAATCACTACAGGACCAGCTTGCGCTGGGCTGTCGAACACCGCGTGTTGGTAGTTGGTGTTGGCCTGGCTTCGTTGGCCGCCGCTCTTTACCTGACATTCAGTGGACTCATTGGCTCGGAGTTCCTTCCCCATTTGGACGAAGGCGCCATTTGGGCGCGTGGCGCGATGGCGAACAGCGTAGGCGAGACGGAAGGCACGCGCTTCGCCCAGCAATCCCGCTATATCTTCGCCTCGTTCCCCGAGGTCACCAAGGTCGTCTCGCAATCCGGGGCGCCCGACGACGGAACCGACACGGGAGGATTCGGCAACACGGAATATTTCGTCGACTTGAAGCCCAAGGACCAATGGCGACCCGTCTTTCATAAGAATAAAGAGGATCTGATCGCCGCGATGGACCGCGAACTGGAGAAATACCCAGGGGCTTTCTGGAATTTCTCCCAGCCCATTGAGGACAACGTGGATGAAACGCTTACCGGCACGAAAGGCGGATTGTGTGCCAAGCTTTACGGCCCGGACTTGGACGTTCTCGAGGAAAAGGGCGAAGAGATCAAAGATGTTATGTCCAAAATTGACGGGGTCAAGGATCTGGGAATTCAACGCGATACGGGCCAGCCGAATATCGATCTCACGGTTGACCGTCTGGCGGCTGCACGCTTCGGCATCAATGTGGCCGACATTCAGGACGCGATCCAGACCGCCGTCGGCGGTAATTCTGTCAGCCAGGTCCTGCAGGGAGAGGCAGTCTACAACGTGGTCGTGCGCTATCAGAAACCGTATCGTGATACCAAGGAGGCGATCCAGAATATTCGACTGCTCTCTCCCTCGGGAGAGCGGGTCTCGCTGGCCCAGTTGACCAAAGTCCAGGTTCGCGACGACGCCTACGACATTTACCGGGAAGATGGTTCCCGCTATCTGGCCATCCGCTTTGAGGTTCGCGGGCGCGATCTGGGCACCACGGTCCGGGAATCCATCGACAAGATCGCCAAGAATGTGCAGTTACCGCGTGGCTATCACCTCGAATGGTCGGGAGAATACGATAGCGAAAAGCGGGCCGAAAAAAGGCTGCTCCTCATCGTGCCCCTGACGATCTTTTTGATCTTCATCATTCTCTACGCCATGTTTCGTTCCTTCAAATGGGCGCTGCTGATTCTCGCCAACGTGGCCATGGCTCGCGTTGGAGGCTTGCTCGCTCTCTTTGTGACCGGAACATTCTTCAGCGTATCTTCCGGTGTCGGCTTCCTGGCGCTGTTCGGCGTCTCGGTACAGACGGGCGTCATCATGCTTGAATACATCAACCAGCTCAGAGCAAGGGGCATGAATATAGTCGATTCCGCCGTAGAAGGCGCCGTCCTGCGGCTGCGGCCGATCATGATGACGATGCTGGTAGCTACCCTGGGACTTCTTCCGGCGGCGATGTCTCACGCCATTGGGTCCGACTCGCAGCGTCCATTCGCCATTGTCATCGTCGGAGGTCTTATCTCCGATCTACTCTTGAGCATCTTCCTGCTTCCCACGCTCTATGTATGGATTGCCAGGGACGATGACGATCTCCCAACGGCGGAGGTGGTGCATGAATAATCTGAGAGCAGTGTTCTCTCGCAGCATGGGTCAGGTGTTTTTCAAGGTTCTTCTCCTTATGCTCTGCGCTTCAGGCGCAAGTGCGCAGCAGGCGCAACCGCCTGGCCAGACAAGCGTGGCGGACCTGCCGAACCAGCCACAGCCGCAACAAGTTGCGCAAGCGGCGATCCCTGGCCTGCCTGCTCTACCGCCGGTAGGCTCATCAGCCCTCACCTGGGAGCAGGCGAAGGCGAAGTTCGAAGCGGCCAACCCGGTACTCAAGTCCGATCAGTCGAACGTGGATGAGATGAAGGCGGAGGAGATCACGGCATATCTGCGGCCCAATCCGCAGTTCGGCATGACGGCGGACGGGACAGCGATCGCCCCGAAAGATGGGACATGGCAGCCCACCAAGGGAACGTTTTTGGTGCCCAGCTTCAGTTATCTGCATGAGCGCGACCATAAGCGCGAGCTGCGGCTGCAGAGCGCGAAGGAGGGCACGCAGATTGCAACTTCGCAACATGAGGACCTGGACCGCAATATGATCTTCGTGCTGCGCGCGGCGTTTGTGCAGACCCTGGAGGCCAAGGCGGTGCTGGAGCTGGCCAAGGCCGACATGGAGTACTACGACAAGATCATCGAGATCAGCCAGGCGCGCTTCAAGGCTGGCGATCTGGCGCAGATCGATCTGGACCGCATCGAACTGTTGCGGGTGCAGTACGAGACGGAGATCCAGACAGCAATCGTCAACCTGCGCACTGCCAAGATCGCGCTGTTGCAACTGCTGGACGACCGCACTCCGGTCGATCAGTTTGATGTGACCGGGCCGTTCGATTTTAGCAACGAGCTAAAGCCGCTCACCGATTTCGAACAGACGGCTCTCGATGCGCGTCCTGACCTGCGCGCGGCGATCCAGGGGATCGAACAGTCGAAGACGAACCATAAACTTGCCATATCGAATGGCTCGACCGACCCGACTTACAGCGCGTGGTATACCTGGAACTCGTCGAACAATAACCCCAACGGGCCGCAGACACTGGGACTTAGCGTGGATATCCCGCTGCGCATCTTCGACCGCAACCAGGGCGAGAAGCAGCGCACTCTGATCGACATCGATCGCAACCAGCAGTTGACGGACGCGGCGCGGGCGCAGGTCTTCAGCGACGTGGACTCGGCGTACGAGCAGGTGCGCAGCAACATTGCGCTGCTGATTCCTTATCGCGACCAATACAGAGACCAGGCAACGCGGGTGCGCGACACGGTGACCTTTGCTTACCAGCATGGGGGCGCATCGTTGATGGACTTCCTCAACGCACAGAGCGACTACCGGGTGGTGCAACTGGCGTATCTGCAACTGGTGGGCGCTTATATGACAGCCGCCGGCCAAATGAATCTTGCCGTAGGGCGCGAGGTCATCCCCTAGGAAGTGAGCAGCTCATGCATTGAGTTCGTCTACTGAGTTCGCACATCGATATGACTTTATTACAATCGGACTGCATCGGCGGGAACGACCATTCTGAGAGAGGTCAGAACCATGAATAAAGAAGAAGTTCGAGTGCGCATCGAAGATATCGGCATTATGCCAGGCATTCGTGTCGGATCGGCAGAGCTGGCGCTGTTTGCCGCCGAGACGGTTTATGACGCGGGCATCCCGGTGGCTGAGATCACCATGACCGTGCCCAACGCGGTCGAGGTAATCGCGCAGTTGACGCAAAACTACCCGAACTTCGTGGTTGGCGCCGGGACCGTGCTCGATACGGAAACGGCACGGCGTTGCGTGGATGCCGGCGCCCGCTTTATCACCAGTCCCGGGCTGGTT
>Ga0326727_10021033_pt1 | contig 12855 bp, 13 predicted proteins | sample MB2enrmetagenome_FD_207643 | JGI IMG/M metagenome (GOLD analysis project Ga0326727, IMG submission 207643) | Lab enriched peat soil microbial communities from McLean, Ithaca, NY, United States - MB29MY | ecosystem: Environmental > Terrestrial > Soil > Wetlands > Peat | place: USA: New York...
TGACGTCCGCCGCGGCCATGTCGGCGGCGATCGACTTGGTTGACAGGGTGTTCACCCATGCCGACACCGCCGTGGTGTTGGTCGCCCCTGTTGTGGTCGCGACCAAAGAAGAACTCGTGGTCGTGGTTGGCGCCGTCACCGGGACAGCCGCCGTCGCCGGAAGAGAGCTGACGGTGGCGGAGACGGCGCAGAAGGCTACTACTTCAGGCTGGGCCGCCGGCTGGAATGGAGCCTCTGGCGAGCCGGTTGAGACGGCGGCCATGGTGAACGATGCGGCCAAGTCGCCGGTTTCGAACGGAAGGGCGCCGGCCTCGATCGCTGAGGCATCTTCGTCGCTTGAGTTCTTGTCGGCCTTGGTATTCTGCGAATTGATAGATGGTGCCTTGGTCGACATGCTGATGAACTCATCCTTAAGGTGTCCGCCCGTGGCGGATCTGGTTGCACACTCTCGGCAGAACACTGCGTCGGGAGATGTTTGACCAGGATTGAGTGGATCGGTTGCATTTTAGTGAATTTGGCGAATATCCCCGTGCTTCAAAGCGATGCCGCCTCGATTAAAACCCGACGAAATTAGTTATGCTTTGGGGCAACCGAACAATTGAAGGCTTCTGACCTTCTTAGATGAGAGATCATCAGCCGGGCCGATCCGGTTGCACCATCTTGCGGTACCGGATTCTCGGTTTACCCGGATATGGAAGTTAATTAAGGAACAGAACCTCTGCCGAATGAGCCTGCCGGGCCGCATCGGGCTGCAGGTACCGGCAGTCTTTACGCCCCCGGGGACAAGTTGCCGTTGCGATTATCATTGCTCGTGATAAAAGGCCGCTTCACAAAAAAGGAGCAAAGATGGCTAAAGCTAAGAAAATAATTCGCCGCGCATGGACGAAAGATGATGTACGACAGATGAAGACGATGGCGAAATCGAAGGCGGGCGTCAAAAGGATTGCGAAAGCACTTAAAAGAACGCCCGGCGCGACCTCCGCCATGGCAACGAAGCTTGGAGTGTCGTTGTCAACGCGGGCCTGAACCCCATGCAGATAGAAACGGACTGGCCATGGACCATCCCCGTGACCAGCCCGTTCTATCCGGGGGTTTGCGGTGCGGGATGCCTTCGCCGGCCGTGAACGTAGTTTGCATGGGCGCTTGAGGACTTTCTGGCATCCACGATCTCCGGAACGACCATGCCAGGCTTGGCGAGCGGACGTGACCGTGCGTCCGTTACCTGCAGCCTGAGGGCGACGGCAGGTAAAGCTCGGACGGCCGGTTTCCCTTGGGATCATTTGCGGTTCTACGAAAGCACAGAGCCACGTGGATCATCGTATTCGATCGAAAATAGGCCGAGGGGCAGGGGCGGCAAAACAACAAGAAAGCTGTGCAGATTGCAAAAAGCACAGCTTTTATGCTCGATTCAAAATAATGTTCGTGACGCGAATCAACAGACAGGAGCCAAAATGGCAGTGCAGATGACAAAGTCGCAGCTGATCGAGAAGATTGCTGGCGAAACCAGTGTTGCGAAAAAAGACGTTAAGGGCGTGTTGGAGACATTGACAACTGTCGGTTACAAGGAACTGAAAAAATCCGGCGTCTTTCTTGTCCCTGGTTTTGCCAAGTTCGTCGTGGTCAAGAAGCCAGCTACCAAAGCGCGCAAGGGCACCAACCCGTTCACGGGGGAGCCGATGACGTTCAAGGCCAAGCCGGCTCGAAAGATCGTCCGAGCGCGCCCGGTCAAGGCAGCAAAAGACGCCGTCTGAATTTTGGCAGACCCTCGCCGGGGCCCGTTGGCAGTCTAGTAATAGTTCGTGAACTGAAGAAACCTGCGAAGAGGGCTTAGCCGCCCGAGTCGTAAGAAGACGGACCGTAACGCGGCTATGGTCCCGCAAGTTGGGTTTGCGTGAGCTGAACCCCGCGAGAAGATCAGGACACGACAAGGGACGCCTGATGCCTGCCCCGAGAAGGACCAGCCACGAGCAGACTGACAAAGACGGAGTGCTTGTCAGTTTGCGGCTCCTGACCAGGGCAGGCGAGGGGGCCATAGGGCCGTTAAATAGTTCTCTGGGTCGGGAAGATCAGACCTGTTGCCTGCCCTGATAGATCCGTTATGTCCCCCGGGGGGACTGGCCATATCGCCGCAAATTGGACCGAATTCAACAAGAGTTGGGCGGCATCAAGGGCCTCACTTTTTCGATCTAAGATCAGTCATGCGCATCGGAAAGCGCCGCCGTCGCGAGCGAGCGCTTTATCCCCAATCCGCCCAAGCGAGTCTTCATCAACAATCTCGTCGGCGAGGGGCCGCGGCGACGCTCAGACGTCCCGTTCGAAATCAGCGCGATGCAAAGCGCCGTTCGCGAGGGCATCGGCGACAGCAATCTTGACATCACCGATGCCGCCGGCATCGCTGCGGCCTCAAGCCGGGGATGAGGGCGATGTCTTCGGCTTGCGGAGACGATTTGACACGCGATGAACTGCGTTCGGATCTGGGGATCGAAGCTGGCTGGCACGGCTCTGCCGAATAGGCGATAAGAAATAGGCGGCTTGCTGCGGGTGACCGGCGGCGGCCGCAACGGGAGCATGACGATTGTGAAAGTGGTGGTTCTCGGCGGCGGTGTTATCGGCGTGACCACCGCCTATTATCTCGCCGATGCCGGGCACGAGGTCACGGTGGTTGATCGTCAGCCCGGGCCCGCACTCGAGACCAGTTTTGCCAATGCCGGCGAGGTGTCGCCCGGCTATGCCTCGCCATGGGCCGGGCCGGGCGTGCCGATCAAGGCAATCAAGTGGCTCCTGATGAAGCACGGTCCACTGGTGATCCGGCCGAAGCTCGATCCGGCGATGTGGAGGTGGTTGATCAAATTGCTGCGCAACTGCACGTCACGGCGCTATGCGGTCAACAAGAGCCGCATGATCCCGCTTGCCGAATACAGCCGCGACTGCCTGCGCGCGCTGCGCGCCAAGGAGGCGATCCATTATGACGAGCGCAGCCAGGGCACGCTGCAATTGTTCCGTGCCCAGGCCCAGCTCGATGGTACGACCGACGATATCGCGGTGCTGAAGCAATATGGCGTGCCGTATGAGGTGCTCGATCGCGAAGGCTGTGTCGGCGCCGAGCCGGCGCTCGCGGCGGTAAAACAACGGATCGCGGGCGGCTTGCGGTTGCCGCAGGATGAGACTGGCGATTGCCACATGTTCACCCAAGCGCTGGCGGTCCGTGCCGCCGATCTCGGCGTGCAGTTCCTGCTGGGAACGACGATCGATCATCTGGAGGCGGATGTTACAGGGATTACCGGTGTCGCTACCAGCGCGGGCCTGTTGCAGGCCGACGCCTACGTAGTCGCGCTCGGCAGCTGGTCGCCGCTTCTGCTCAAGCCGCTCGGCATTCCGATCCCGGTCTATCCGGTCAAGGGATACTCGATCACCGTGCCGATCCGAGATCCCCTGGCGGCGCCACTGTCGACCGTGATGGATGAAAGCTACAAGGTGGCCATTACCCGGCTCGGCGAGCGCATCCGCGTCGGCGGCACGGCCGAGGTTTCGGGTTATTCCACCCGACTCTATGCCGCGCGGCGGGCGACGCTCGACCATTCGCTGACTGATTTATTCCCACGCGGCGGCGATCTGGACCAGGCCACGTTCTGGAGCGGGCTGCGGCCGATGACGCCAGACGGGCCGCCGGTGATCGGTGCAACCCGCTATGCCAACCTTCATCTCAACACCGGGCACGGCACGCTTGGCTGGACCATGGCGTGTGGTTCGGGACGCGTGCTGGCGGATTTGATGTCGGGTCGCAAACCCGAGATCGATACGGCAGCGCTGGCCCTCACCCGGTACCAAAATCGATTCGGCTGATCGGGAGGCCGCCGAAACACGGTTTATCCTGAGCACGACGGCCCTGCTGTCGCTGTCGCCGGAACGATTGCGGAACGGACGTGGCTCGCCTACTGCTCCCGCGATGCTCCGATGAAGACTAAAAGCGTGCCATTGGCCGCCGCGGGCGCGATACAGATCCTATCTGCGCTGCGGACGCCGGAGCTGCCAATGGCCTGCTCCGCGGCATTGAGATCGCATGTATCAAGCACCAGACCCGCACCGCCGCGTTCCGGCAATCCCGCCAGCGAGACTTCGGGATAACGCCGGCCAAGCTGGTCTTTGGTGAGGAAGACGAAATCGGCTCGATCCGCCCCTGAGGAGACCGCGACAGTGCCGTCCGACTCCCTCCTGCTGTCCCGATCTATCATGCGCGCAAGGTGCGCGGCATCCCTGGCGGGCTCCGGTGAGAGGACCAGTACCTGCCTGAGATGTTCGGCGCCGTTGGCATGTTTCATAAGCTGCGGAATCCAGACCGTGTCCCTGGTTTTGTGCTGACAGGCAAAAATCCTCACTTCTCCCGGCGCCTCGGTAATTGGCCATTGAGAAATCCGAAATTTGGCCGCCGACAGGCTGCCATCCGGCAGGGTCACCGGCCGTTCGAAATCGGTGGGGCCGACGGGTTCAAAACCGCGCGCGCGAATTTCCTCCGCGCCGGCGGCCGCATCGATCGCTGTGAAGGCAACACGTTCGATGCCTTCACCGCGTTTGTTGAGAAAGACGCGGGTCGGTGCATTGTGTTCGGTCTCAACCAGTAGCCCCAGCAGCTCGATGTAGTCAGGATCAAGCATGATGGTGGTGTTGCCCGATCCCATCTTGGCACTGTGTGTGCCGCGCGGCGACACGGTGAAGCCGAGCCGCCTCCAGTTCTCGGCAGCCTTATCAAGATCCCTGACCACGACCACGGCGTGGTCGATTCCGATGACATTGGCGAGCGCCACGATTGGTTCTCCGCCGTCAGATTGGCATGCCAACTTAACCAGATCGATCCAGCTTGCCAACAAAGGCAGTAATCATTGCGAAATATATTGATGCATATACGGAGCCGGGCCGGACAACAATGCCCCGACTTTGCCCGGCAGCTGCGCTAGGCGGGTCAGAAAGTTAGGCAGAAGGTTTCATGAAACCACCGCAAGATGTTGCCGATGCGAGCGACCATCGCAGGACTGCAAACGACCTCGTTGGTCAGACATTCACGCTGCCGCTGGAAGCGGCGCGTCTGACCGTGCGTGATATTCTCGGTCGTGTTCCGCAAGGCGGCTATCGGATGATCGTCGAGCGCTGGCAGCAGCTCCCCGATCGGAAGATCGAGTTCACGTTGCGCAGGGTACCCGCATCGGATTAAATCAAGGGTTGATTGCTTCGGCGAAACCTGACCGTTTGATGCCATCATCGTGTTGCGCTCTCAGTGAGGGCGTGAGCAGCTTGTCAGGCGCCATGCCCGCACCTTTCCAGTTCCGTCCAGCTGCGGGCGCGCGGACCCTCTTCAGGGGGCTCGATCCGAAACGGCCGGTCGAAGATGGCGAGGGCCTGGTTGGTTGCGTCGAAGGCAGGCCAGAGCTCGGTCGCATCCGGGACGCCGCTCGCCAGGAAGCGCAACAGGCAGGACTGCAGCCGCGAGGCGACCTCTATGTCCGTCAACGTCATCGGTCCGCCCTTGCGGTCGAGGATCGGTCGGAACAAGAAGTTCGGCGGATGCGACCAGAGGCAGGCATTGTCAGCGCCATGGGTTGGTCCTTGTGACAGGAACGGTTCGAGCCCCGGTCGATGATCGAACCGGCTCAGCCAGACTGGCCCGCCTGCGGCCGCCTGGGCGCGGGCGAGGTCAGCGAGCGGGCGATGCCACAGCGCGTCGGAGAGCAGCGCCTGGATCGGATTCTCATCCACGCGTGCGGTAGCGCGATAGCTGCCGGCCAGCTGCTCCCAGCCCGCATCGCCGTAGGCGCGGCGGATCTGTTGCTCGGTGACGCGGATCATCGCAGCCGGCGGGTCGCCGCGCATGAACATTTCCATTTCATCGCGGCAGGACCCGAGCCAGAGCGGGATATCACGCACCGCGCCCGCGGCGACCGCGTCAGCCGGATCGCGCGGGATCACTAGGCCGTCTAGCACCGGGCCGAACAGGGTGCCGGCAGGCAGTGCGTCGGTTATCTTCATGGCCACCGTCTCAACCGCGGCGAACAGCGCCGGCAGCGGCAGCGTCGCGAGCGCGGCGGCTTCACGGTCAAGCCGCAGTTCCGCCAAAACCCGGCCCGTAACCTCCTCGGCTTGATTGGCGGTCAAGATGGCGCGCCCGGGGACGCTATAGGCAATGGCGCCGCGGAATTTGCCCCGCGCCTGCGACAGCGTCATCAGCGTGACCACCATCGAGGCGCCGGCGGACTGACCAAACAGCGTGATGGCGTCCGGATCGCCGCCGAACTGACCAATATTGGCCCGCACCCAGTCGAGCGCGGCGACGGTGTCGCCGATGGCGAGGTTGTTGGCCTGGCCGAGCGCGCCGCTGCGACCGTGCAACTGTAGGAAGCCGAGCGGGCCGAGCCGGTAATTGATGGTAACGATCACCGCTGCGCCGCTGGAGGCGAGGTAGGCGCCGTCATAGTCGGCACCGCCGCCGCTGACAAAGGCACCGCCATGGATGAAGAACAGCACCGGCAGCGGCTTCTCGACGACGGCCGGCGTCCAGATATTGAGGTTGAGGCAGTCAGCCTCGGACGCTTCCAGCGCGCCGCGTTGCGGGGCCCAAGGCCCGAACTGCGTGCATGGCAACGGTGCACTCCAGGATCGCGGCGGCACGGCGATGGTAAAGCGCGGCGCGGTCGCAAAGGGCAGGCCCTTGAAAGCGCACACGCCATTGCTCTCATCACCGATGACCGGACCGGTGGTGGTTGATACGGAAGAAGTCAGCATGCCCGTCTGCCCTGACCGATGAAGAATCAAGCGCGAGCGGTTGCTGCGCGCTTGCCGAGATGATCGATATCAACAGCGTGGGTCTCGCGGGCGGTCGCTGCTGCGGCGGCAGAAATGGCGCAGCACGCGGCGATGAAGATCGCCACCGGCACCCAGCCATCGGGCCCTTCGCGCACCAGACTCTGGCTCACCAGCGGCGTGAAGCCGGCGGCGAGAAACCCGAGCTGGGTGCCGATCGCTGTGCCGGAATAGCGCACCCGGGTCTCGAACATTTCGGCATAGAAGGACGGCCATATGGCGTTCGGCGCGGTATAGATCATGCCGGACAGGATCACCGAGGCCGCGAAGATCAACACCGTGCTGCCGGAGGTGAGCGCCATGAAATAGGGGAAGATCAGCACCGCGCAGCCGAGTACGCCGCCGATGAAGACCGGCTTGCGGCCGATGCGGTCGGCGAGCAACGCCCAGAGCGGCTGGGTCAAAAGCGCCGTGACGTTGCCAAGCACGCCGGCCCACAGCATGGTCGGCCGCGCCACACCGAACTTGCTGGTGGCATAGCCCAGCGCGAACACGGCGGTTACGGTGGAGACGGTGGCGATCAGCGCGCAAACGATGACACGCGCGACGTCCTGCCAATAGTCGCGCAACAGCGCCAATATCGGAAAGCGCGCAACCTGGTGCCGGTCCTTGAGCGCGGAAAATGCCGCCGTCTCGGGCATCGTTCGCCGCACCAGATAGGCGACCACCAGCACAACGAAACTGAGCAGGAACGGAATCCGCCAACCCCAGCTGAGCAGTGCGTCCTCGGGCAAAGCGGAGACCGGGATGAAGACCAGGGTCGCGAGGATGGCGCCCGCCTGGGTGCCGCTCAACGTCCAACTTGTGAAGAAGGCGCGGTTGCCGTTGCCCGAATGCTCCAGCGTCAGCGAGTTGGAGCCGCTCTGCTCGCCGGCGGCGGAAAGTCCCTGCAGCAGGCGCAGCAGCGTCAGGATGATCGGCGCCGCGGGGCCAATCATGTTGGCATCAGGAAGCAATCCGATCGCCAGCGTCGAGCCGCCCATCAGAACAAGGGTAAAGAGTAGCACGGTCTTGCGACCGACGCGGTCGCCGAAATGACCGAGGATGACCGCGCCGACGGGACGAGCAATGTAACCGATGCCGAAGCTGAGCAGCGCCAGCAGGTTGGCCGTGCCGGCATCGACATTGGCGAAGAAGACCTTCGGGAAGATCAGCGCCGCCGCCGTGCCGTAAACGAAGAAGTCGTAATATTCGAGCATGCTGCCGACGAAGCTTACCACGGCCGCTCGGTGCGGCAGCTTGCCCGCAGATTCCGCCCGTGCAGGCGGCGACGCGATCGATGTGATGCTCATGTTGTTTCCCTCGCGTTTTCTATCCCGCACGTTTGTTCTTGAGGATGCGTTTGTTGATGTGGGCCCCGTCGGTGCGGCCTGCCGACCGGCCGTCGGGCGCATAATGGACGAACTGCTCCATTCCTCCAAGCGCAGGACCAATTGTTGTTGCGAGGAGCATGTCGCGGTGTCGACCGCGACCTCAGCCGGGCAAAGGCGCGCAACCGCAACTGCCGGCTGCCACCGGGACCTGGCGGCCATTGTTGTTGCGAACCCGGCGGCCAGGCGAAACAATCAAATCTTCTGATTATAGTCCCCAACCTCGGGATGGCCGCGCAGCACGGCATCGATGGCTTCGAACATGTCGTGCATGCGCTGCTCGGAGACCGGGCTTTCGACCACGACTACCAGTTCCGGCTTGTTGGATGATGCCCGCACCAAACCCCAGCTGCCGTCCTCGACCGTGACGCGCACGCCATTGACGGTGACGAGATCCCGGATCTTTTGTCCCGCGACCGCTTCGCCGTTGTTCTGCATCGCCTCGAAATGCCTGACAACCTGCGCGACAACAGCATATTTCGTCTCGTCGGCGCAATGCGGCGACATCGTCGGCGACGACCAGGTTTTCGGCAGCGCGTTCTTCAGATCGGCCATTGTCCTGCCGGGTGCCCGATCGAGCATCTCGCAGATCGCGATCGCCGAGATCAGGCCGTCATCATAGCCGCGGCCGAGCGGTGCGTTGAAGAAGAAATGGCCGGATTTCTCGAAACCCGCCAGCGCACCGAGTTCGTGGGTGCGGCGCTTCATGTAGGAGTGGCCGGTCTTCCAGTAGGTGGTTCTCGCGCCCTGGCTTGTGAGCACCGGATCGGTGGCGAATAGCCCAGTGGATTTGACGTCGACCACGAACTGCGCGTTCTCAGCGATGGCCGACATGTCCCGTGCCAGCATGACGCCGACCTTGTCGGCGAAAATCTCTTCCCCGGTATTGTCAACCACGCCGCAGCGATCACCGTCGCCATCGAACCCGAGTCCGACATCGGCATTGTGCGCAAGCACCACGTCGCGGATGGCGTGCAGCATTTCCATGTCTTCGGGATTTGGGTTGTATTTCGGGAAGGTATAGTCGAGCTCGGTATCGAGCGGGATCACCTCGCAGCCGATCGCCTCCATCACCTGCGGTGCGAATGCGCCCGCGGTGCCGTTGCCGCAGGCCACCACGACTTTGGGCCTGCGCTTCAGCTTGGGCCGTCTGGTCAGGTCGGCGATGTATCGCGCCGGTAAATTCTCATGGAAATGGTAGGATCCGCCGACCTTGTTGTTGAATGCGGCGTTGAGCACGATCTCCTTCAGCCGGGTCATCTCGTCGGGGCCGAAGGTGAGGGGCCGGTTTGCTCCCATCTTGACGCCGGTCCAGCCATTGTCGTTATGAGAGGCCGTCACCATCGCCACGCAGGCAACGTCGAGCTCGAACTGCGCGAAATAGGCCATCGGCGTCATGCACAGGCCGATGTCGTGGACCTTGCAGCCCGCGGCCAGCAATCCCGAAATCAGCGCGTATTTGATCGAAGCCGAATAGCTGCGGAAATCGTGCCCGGTAACGACCTCTTGCCTGACGCCGAGTTCCGAGATCAGGGCACCCAGCCCCATGCCCAGCGCCTGAATCCCCATCAGGTTGATTTCCTTGCCGAACAGCCAACGGGCGTCATATTCGCGAAAGCCGGTTGCCTTCACCATCGGTTCGGATTCATAGGCATAAGTATTGGGAACCAGCACGGATTTAGGCTTCGGAAACATGATTGAAATCGCCTCGTCGGGGGACGCAGAAAGCAAAGGTTACCGCAGCCTTAGCCAATGCGCGGTCGGCGCGGAAGATCAAGTGCCCAGAAACGCGACCAAAATGAAGGACAGGGTGAACGCGCGGCGGAGAGCTTTGAACTACGGGGCTACCTTATGCAACATCGTTGCCGCCGACCCGCACCGCCGCCAGGTTAGCATTCACTTTTCTTTTCGCGCGAAGCACACGACGCGACCCAGGGTTTGAACACGCTGGCCGGCAATCGGAGCGTTTATCTCCAGCCTGATCGCCTCGGCCGCCTTTCGGCAAAGTTCCTCTGAGGCAAATGGCTCGATGTGCTGCGAGGTGGGCTGGGTCGGACTTCCAAGAACGATCCATTGCAGAGATACGAAGAGAACCCATTCCATTTGATTTCTCCCGCTTTGCACCGACAGCTGTCACCAACGCGCCGCGGAGCAGCTGATCCGTGCGTCCCAGAAGAGTTTACAAATCCGAGATCATCGGAGGTCGGCGGTTCCGAGCATCGGTGATGGCGTACCTCGCAGCCGCCAGACTTCCACCGATCATCCGCAAACGATGGCGCGCCTGCGCTCAATTCCATGCGGCGTTTCGACGGGCACCACCTTGATGCAGCCGGGGTAGATGGCGACGTTGTAATGGAACGGCGCTTGATCAAAATAGCCATGTATTGGGCAGAGATAAGCGAGGTCGGGTCCGCAACGAGTCAGCGGATAAAGGCGTCCGCGAGCCGACGCCTCATTCGAAATGCTGAGCGCCGCAAACGCGGCAACGATAGCTATCTTGGCGGCGTACGACATAACCGGATCCTTAACATTTGATAGTCGGCGGGACGTGGTGATCTGGACCATAAACTCTAACTCTGCTCTTCGCCAAGGCCTATGCGGCGCCAACCGCGGCGCCGACTACCACCCTCTCTCTGACAATGGCTTCTCTGACATTGGCGTCTAGCCAAGCCACCGCTGGCGATTTAGAGTGCTTTCTCAACGTCGCCGCGTAGGTCACCTGAGGTTGTCCCCGGGGGCCCCGGGGTGAAGCTGCGGGCTGCCCGAAAAGTGATGTTTTTCAGATGATTATCGCGTGAGATGCAATCGGCGGAACTGGTCAACAAGCCGGCGCGGTGATGAAGCCAGAACTTCCAGCTATTGATCCGGACAAGACGATTTCATCTCCTGCGCAAGAGGTCGAGTTCGCCCTGATTCTTTCGCGGATGATCAATGCGGTGAAGCAAGATCCTTCGCAGATGCGCCTGGCGATCTACGAGTTCGCGCGCGCCCGATTGAAGCTCGATGCGTCGTGGGCCGACGAGGTCGAACGTGCGCGGCTCTCCGCCGCGCTTGAGACGGCTATCAATGGGGTGGAAGACTACACCAAGCGCTACGAAGAGCAGCCGCGCCTGCTGCACCCGACGGCCTTCGCGCAGGTCGGGGTCGGTTTTCCGCCGGCCGAATCGGCCTCGACTTCGATGGTCGCGATCCAGCCGGCAAACGCGACCCCTGCCGAAGGGATCCCGCCCGGTGTCGTTCGTTTACGCCCCGAGGTGCTGCCAATTCTAAAACTGCGAACGGGCGGGGATTCATCGTCGCTGATAAGGTTCTTCGTTGGAGGCCTGCTGTTCGCGGCGGTGGCTTCTTTTGCAATTTATGTGCAACGGACTAATACGGCGTCGCCGACGGCCGCGGCGGTCGCTCCGCCATCGATATCACCGCGGCAAGACCTGACGACTGGCGGGGGGACGACGGCTGTTGTTTCGTCGAATTCCGCGCCCTTCCCGCTGCCCAGCGATTACGGCGTCTACGCCTTGAGCGGCAATGCCGCGCTGCGCGAACTTCAGCCCCTGTCGATCCAGGTGCCGGACAAGCGGGTCGCCTTGTCGACACCTATCAATGAACCCAGTCACACATCGCTTCCTGACGGTAAGATGAAGTTCGTGGTGTTCCGCCGCGATCTGGCGGGTAACGCACCGGACCGGATGGAGGTTCGGGTGGTTGCCCGGGTTGTGCGCGCTTTGACATTCGACGGCAAAGGGAAGGCGAGCTATGTGCCGGTATCGGATGCCTGGAGCATTCGGAATTTGTCGCATGAGTTCAGAGTTCGGCCGATCGCGGGAAATCCCGAAATGCTTTTGATACAGGCCGAGAATGCCGATTTCGCGCTACCAGCCGGCCGCTACGTCCTTGTGCTGAAGGGCCAGGGGTACGACTTCACGGTGGCGGGGAAGCCCACCGATCCATCGCAGTGTCTGGAGCGTACCGATGCGGCCAACGGGGAGTTTTATTCAGATTGTCAAAAGCCTTAATGTGCTTTCCGACCTCAAGATCACGGGCAGCCGGAGTCAGAGGATGAGCCGTCTTCGGTAGGCCGCGCTGATAACGGCTCGGACCACCAATCCCAGGAAATAGCTGCCCTGCACGATAAATTGAGCGGTCATAATGGTCAGAGCCGCACCCTGAAAAGTGAAACCGCGGGAAAGGGAAACCACAACCGAGGCGACCAGTACCAGCGCGACAACCGACAACAGGACCTTTAGTCGGAACAAGGCGCCGACCGCCAATCCCAGAATGGCCAGCGCTATGGCTGCATCCGTCATCTCGATGTCCCCTTCGCCGGTCAAATCAGCGCCAGCAGCAGCAATTACCCAGCACACCTGCAGTAGAAAGTACAAAAATTAATGCTTTTGGTCGGGGCAAAAAAGCCCCAGGGAAAAGCGTGATTGCGCAAATAACCTTTTAAATCAATGTTGTTAACGGACAATGCGACCGGCACCGCATCGGCATTCCGGTCAGAATTTTCTGATCGACCAGGCGTCGGTACCGGTCGCCTGCCAGAAGGTTTAGTCCGTAGGACGGTTGCAACAACGGTTTCCTCAACCGAGTCGGGCCCTTACCCGATGGATTAAGTTCCACAGGTCGATAATCGAAT
>Ga0326727_10021035_pt1 | contig 12853 bp, 12 predicted proteins | sample MB2enrmetagenome_FD_207643 | JGI IMG/M metagenome (GOLD analysis project Ga0326727, IMG submission 207643) | Lab enriched peat soil microbial communities from McLean, Ithaca, NY, United States - MB29MY | ecosystem: Environmental > Terrestrial > Soil > Wetlands > Peat | place: USA: New York...
TCCCGGAAAAGATTTTGAAGCCGTCCTCGATGCAGGGCTTCGTTAATTGGTCGCAGATGTTCTCGCAGTTTGCGCTGGGCGCTGCGGCGCTTGACGTCATTCATTAACGGGAGGCAGAGTGCATCTTCGTTAAAACGCGGATGCGTTCGTACTCCATTGCAGTTGGCAGGAACCCATGGCCACAGATACGCCGGTTTCCGATTTGCATGCGCAGGGAGAGTCCGATACTGCCCAGCCTGATCCCGCGCGCACAGGCGGCGAAGTGTCGCTGCTCGATCTGCTGATCGTGCTCGCGGAGCGCAAGCGTTTTATCGTCTGGGTCACGGTGGGTTGCGCAGTCGTGGCCCTCATCATCTCGCTGCTCCTGCCAGTAAGCTACACGGCAACCGTAACTATACTGCCCCCGCAGCAGAACTCTTCCCTCAGTTCCCAGCTGGCGGCGCAATTTGGCAGCCTGGGCGGCCTCGCGCAGATGGCTGGCGGCGGCAGCAGCCTGCTAAAGAGCCCCAACGACATGTACGTGGCCATGTTCAAAAGCCGCAGCGTAGAAGATGCGATGGTAGAGCACTTCGCACTCATGCAGGAGTATCACAAGAAATATCTCTCCGATGCGCGCATGAAGTTTGAGAACCGGGCCAGCGTGGATGGCAGCGGCAAGGACGGGCTTATCCATATCTCGGTGGAGGATCACGATCCCAAACGCGCCGCCGACCTGGCCAACGGCTACGTGGATCAGTTCCGCGAGCTGTCAAAGAATCTCGCATTTACCGAGGCCCAGCAAAGACGGCTGTTTTTTGAGGAGCAGTGGAAACAGGCCAATCAGAATCTGGCCGACGCTGAGCAAGCCTTGAAGGAGACGGAGCAGAAGACCGGCGTGATCCAACTCGACAGCCAGGCGCGCGCTCTTATTGAGTCAGCCGCCGAGCTGCGCGCCCAGATCGTCACCAGGGAAGTGCAGATTCAGGGCATGCAGACCTATGCGACCGGCGAGAATGCGCAACTCATTCAGGCGGAGCAGGAATTGGCCGGTCTGCGCGCGCAACTTGCCAAGATGGGCGGCAGCGGCGACAACCCCGACAGCATCATCGTTCCCAAGGGCCAGATGACCACGGCCGGCCTGGAATACGTTCGCCGTTTGCGCGACGTCAAGTATTACGAAGCCATCTTCGATATCCTCGCCCGCCAGTTCGAGCTGGCCAAGCTCGACGAAGCCAAGGAGGGCGCCATCGTTCAGGTCGTCGATCCCGCCATACCGCCGGACAGAAAGTCCTTCCCCAAGCGGTCGATCTTTCTCGCATGCGGTCTTCTGTTCGGGCTCCTGACGGGAATCTGCACTGTGCTGGTCAAGGCGGCTCTGGAGCAAATGGGCTCGGTACCAGCTGCGAAGGCCAAGCTTCTTGACCTGAGAAGAGCGCTGGCGTGGAGAAGGCGCCTTGCCTCTTGACCGAATGCTTACCCCAGGAAAGCTCGTGCGCTCGCTCCAGCACATGCTCGGTCTCGATCGAGCCGTTCTTTACACCGTCCTGGCGCGCGCCGTTACCATCCTGGGAAGCACGGGAACTGTACTGCTCATCGTTCACTTTCTGAGCCCGGTGGAGCAGGGCTATTACTACGCCCTCTATAGTCTCATTGCTCTGCAGGCGATCTTTGAACTGGGCTTCTCCTTCGTCATTCAGCAGCTTGCCGCGCATGAGAGCGTTCATCTCGCTCTCGCGCCTGACGGAGGGGTTACAGGTTCTGCCGTGGCCCACGACCGGCTGGCCTCCATCTTTCAACTCATGGTTCGCTGGTACGGCCGCGCCGCGGTGTGCATGGTTTTGATACTCCCTCTAAGCGGCTGGTTGTTCTTCTCTCATCGCCAGTCGGGGCCCTATCATGTTGTATGGCAGCTTCCCTGGTCCCTTGCTGCCATCGCCTGCGCCAGCACTTTCCTGCTTAGCCCGTTCTATTCCTTTATTGATGGATGCGGGCAGGTGCGTGAAGTCGCCGCCATGCGCCTCAGGGAAGGCACGGCCGCGTTGCTGATGGCATGGGGCTCCATGATTACCCACCATGGGCTCTATGCTCCCGCCATGGTAATTCTTGGCCAGGCCGCAGTCGGCAGTCACTTTATATGGCAACGCCGGCGGCTGCTGCAGGAGCTCTATCGCCATCCGTCCCGCCAGCATGCGGTCTCGTGGAGAGATGAGATTCTTCCGTTTCAATGGAGGATTGCAGTTAGTTGGTTGTGCGCCTACTTCACTGCCCAGGCTTTCATTCCTTTGTTGTTTAAGCTGCGTGGTCCTGTTGAGGCGGGGCAAATGGGGATGTCCCTCAGCATCACTGTCTATATGTCTTTTCTGCTACTCCCCTGGATCTCGACCAAGGCAACGCCTTTTGGAAAGCTGATTGCACAGAGAGATTTTGTCAGCCTTGATCGACTTTTCTTTCATTCCTTCCGCCTCTCCTTGGCTCTCCTCGCCTTGCTGGCGCTCGTCGCATTGGCGGGAATCGTCACTATTCAATACGTGTTTCCGCGACTCGCTTCGCGCCTTGTCAGCCCCACCGTATTCGCTATTCTGTTGCTCACGATGCTGAGCAGTTATGTTGTTCAAAGCCTTGCTATCTATCTGCGATCCTTCAAACATGAGCCGTTTCTTGGACTGTATGTCACTACAGCTCTGCTTTCCGTGAGCATGGTCCTGCTCACGGCCAAGCATTGGGGCAACATGGGGGTTGCCGTCGGCTATTTCCTCAGCACCGGCGTGATTGGGTTGACGCTTGCTGTTTTCATATTTCTCAAGCATCGCCGCCGCATCGCATCTCAAGTCTTTTCCATGTTGCAGGTGGAGCCTGTGCAATGACGGACTCGCACCCCCAGAAGACTTCCCTTGGCGGCGCTCATGATATGGGCGGCGCGAACACCCTAACAATGCGTCCCCCTGGGAGGGCCCCCTCCAGTTTTGCGCTAAGTCTTCTCGTATCCCCTCTCAACAATGACAGAGTTTTCGCCTTCCTTTTCTGCCTTTCGTTTGTTCCCTTTGTTCGATTCAATTACACGATGGTGCACACGGTTTGGGACAGCCTGATTCAGGGGATTCCTCAGCTTCTTCTTATCGCGCTTTCCGTGCTGTTCGCTTCGTTCCAGCTCACATTTCGTTCCAATGCAATCATGGCTTTTGGCGCGGCAATCTGCATCGCCGCCTCCCAGGCATGCGGGGTGGTGCATAGCCCGGCCAGCCGAAAGAACTTCATCATACCCGCCACCTTTGCGCTGTTGCTTCTCCTCGGCCCGATTTTTGCTTCGTTTTCGGCAAAAATCGATGCTCCATCTCGCGGCGAATACATCGCGCGAATTGGGAAGATTGTGCTGGCGTTACTAAGCTTGGAATGTGTGTTGCGGTACGCATTTTCTCCGTACATTGAGTCTCAGGAGATCATTGAACAATACGGCGTCACAGTGATTACTGAGGGCTGGTTCTACAGGTTTAAGCAGAGTCTCATGTACTCCGATTCAAACGCAGTCGGCATAGCGCTACTGTGCCTGATTGCCGTGATGCTCGTATACCGCCGCCATTTCCGTGGGCGTCACCTGATTCTTGCCTATTGCCTCATGCTGGCGACAGTTTCGCGGGCATCGATCATTACCGCCGTCTTTCAGTACGCCATCTACAAGTTTTGGCGGCGGCGGCGCCTGCTTATCGGCGGGTTGATCTTCTCCTCTCCCCTTATCGTGTATTACCTTCTTCGCTCGTACATCAATGGTGACACGGACCTGAACTCCCTGGCAGATCGCAGTTTTCTTTCCAAGCTCTATATGCTGCAGTCCATGATCGACATCTTCCAGCGCGCGGACATCGCTCAACACCTGTTCGGGATTGGATCAGGAAACACCGAATACCTCGTTGGAATGGCAGCCCACAATATCATAGTCGTCTTTGTGCTGGAGCTCGGAGTCGTCGGCTCCGCGGCGTTGATTGCGTACGTGTGGTTTCTCGCCCGCAAATCGCCGGTTGCATTTTCGCTCCTGATTGTCCCTCTTGTTATCAATGGATTCTCACTGTTCCTCACTACCAGTCCGTTCATGTATGTAACTCTTGGTTTTTTGGGAACGGTCACAACCAAGGAGTTGTACATGCCCCTGCCCGGAGGACCCGCGCCTCCGATGAGAAACTCCAGGAGAACTCTGCCATGACGCAGGGCGAATCGGCAATGCCCATCGCAGAGCAGCAATCTCCTGTCATAAGCGTTCTCATGGCCGCCTACAACTGTGAGGCGTTTATCGCTGAAGCCATTGCGAGTATCCAGCGTCAGACCGTTAGCAATATCGAAATGATCGTGGTAAACGACGGTTCCACTGACGGGACGTTGCGGATTATCGAGTCAATAGCCTCCACCGATTCGCGTGTTCGAGTCATCAATATGCCAGGGAACGGAGGCTGCGTTGCCGCATGGAATCACGGCCTCGATCATTGCCGGGCTCCTTACATAGCGCGCATGGACGCTGACGATATTGCGATTGAAAACAGGCTGGAGAAGCAGCTCCTGTTTCTTGAAAGACATCCTGAAATTGCTCTCGTCGGCGGCGCAGTGCTGACAATCGATTCCCAAGGGAAGCTTATAGACCTGGGCGGGCCATCCTTGATTCCATTGAGCCAGCATGCCATCGCTCGCACTCTTCTTTTGGGCACGCCTTGCTATCATCCATGCTGGTTTGCGCGCCGCGAACTCTACGCTGCCCTCCAGGGATATCGTGCGCTCGTCGCCTGCGAGGATTACGATTTCCTTTTGCGCGCCGTTACCTCAGGCTACAAACTCGCCAATCTTCCTGACGTCGTCATGAAACTCCGCAAACTGCCGGGGCAGGCATCGAGCCAATTGCGCAACTGGAAGATGCACCGCTATGTGATTCGCCTCTACCGCGAACGGGCTCAACGGCAGCAGGATAGCTTCAACCCGGAAGCGGCGCGAGAAATCGCCAGGTCCGGAAGGTTTGCCGGCCGGTTGCACCACCTCTCTGTCGCGTGCCTCAATCGCGGGTTTCAGTCCCGCAGGAAATGGATCAAGTTTTTCTTTCTCGCTGCTGCAGCGTTGCTTTCGCCCTGGCAGGCCCGGTATTTCCTTGACCGGCTACGAGCGAGACGGATATGCCGAAGCGCACTCGATGGGGGAGCATAGCGTGGCATTGAATGTCCTTTATCTTATCTCGACCCTCAACAGCGGCGGACCTGTCAAGGTGCTGTGGGGAATTGTACGACATTTGGATCGGCGGAAATACCGGCCGGTGATTGTCACGCTTTCCCCGGAGCCCGAGAACAGTATCATGCGCACATTTCAGGAGGCGGGAGTTGAAACTCACCAACTGAACATGTCGAGGGCAGCCTCGCTCTTTACCGGTAGGAAGCAAATCCACGAAGCGATTTCAGATACACAGGCAGACGTGGTGCATTGTCATGGAATTCGAGCAACTTTGCTCGCCATCGGATCCTCTCGTCGTCCACTCACGGCAACACTTCACTGCAATCTTGGAGATTACTATCGCTTGGCTTACGGCCGTCTCCCGGGTGCGGCAATGGCGTGGCTTGAGTATCGGGCCTTGAGGAAATTCAACCTGGTGGCCGCGGTTTCTGACAATGTCGACAAAACAGCACGAAGTCATGGCATTCTACCATTGATCATCAGAAACGGCGTCGACCTGGGGACATATTTTCCCCCTCGAAACGACGCAGAGATGAAATTCCTCCGGGAGAAGCTTGGTTGGCCCGCCGAATCGGTTGTGGTGCTTCACACGGGAGTGCTTAACGCCGGGAAGCAGCCGGTTGAAGCCATCGAAGGCTTTCTCGACGCGCGATTCTCACGCAAGTGCATCTTGGTTTTTGCAGGCGATGGCCCGTTAAGAGATCGCTGCGCGCAGGCTGCCAGAGGTTCTGACCGGATTGTCTTTCTCGGCTGGCGAACAGACGTTGCAGACCTCATGAGAGCTGCTGATATTCTAATTTCAAACTCCGCATCGGAAGGAACTCCATTAACTATGCTGGAGGGCTGCGCAAGCGGGCTCACAGTTGTGGCCACTGATATCCCTGCGCATCGATCAATTCAGGGTATGTTTCCAGATCAAGTGGTGCTTTCCGGCGACGAACTGCGAAAGTCCCTGGAGCAGACTGTCGCTCGGTTCACGTACGGCCGTTGGCTTCGCACGACACCTCCGCGGGAGGCTCTTGAGGCCATATCGGATCGTACGATGTCAGAAGCTTACCAACACGTCTACAGCAACCTGGCAGCGCAATACCGTGCTTGACCCGGATACATGAGCCAGTTTCATCAAATTGCTGAGGATGGTTCACTGGCATTTTCAGGAAGATGTCGCAGCAAAGGAGTTCGCTCAGATTATTCCGAGAAACTACGGATGTAATGATGGGAGAACTGTCCAACGCGGAATGAGCGATTATGGTGCCATTGCTGCGGTCTGTGAGGCAGGCGGACAGGCGCAAGCAGCCTTCGACGGATTTGCGGGCAGAGCTGGAAGGGGTGTTGCGCATTCTGCGTGCCGTGGCCGCAGTCGTTCTGCAGGTTGGTAATCCATCGCGAATACCGCCCTGTGGGCAACCACGGAATAGCCTGAGTAACTGCTTGAAGATCATGCTGAGGGCATTTATGACACACGATCCAAACTTCATCTCAAAGAAACGAACTTTAAAGACGTTCGCACGTAGCTTATTGAGCCTGGCAAAGTTAAACATTCGATTTGCCGTTACTCCCGGCGTGTCATTCTGGGGGCTCAATGTGTTTATTGACAAGAGACCTGGGCCACTCAAACCCTACGCGATGTACGCGCTTGATTATGCGTTGAAACTAAATCCAAAAAGCGTTTTGGATGTCGGATCGGGGGGCGGAGGTCACGCAAAAGTATTTAGAGAATCCGGCAGTAAGGTGCTCTGCGTGGATTACGGTACATCAATCTACGCAAAGGAATCGACGGTGGAAGGCTTGAATGTGATCCACATCGATTTCAATGCGTTTGAACCAACGGAGAAGTTCGATCTGGTGTGGGCCTCTCATGTTTTGGAACATCAACGGAATGTCGGCTCCTTCATAGAAAGGCTCGTAGCGTGTTGCTCCGACAGCGGACACGTGTGTATTACCTTGCCTGATCCGCATCGGAACCTCTGGGGGGGGCATTTGTCGATATGGAGCCCGGGTCTGCTTGCATACAACATTGTTCTTTGCGGCATCGACCTCTCGAACGCAGTGTTTGTGAGAGGGTCTAATGAATTCTCGATATTCTTCAAGCCTGTGAAGATACAATTGCCGGATGACTTGACATACGACAACGGGGACCTGAATAAGTTGTCAGGATGCCTTCCTCAATCGCTGGCGGAGAACACGGATCCTTGGAAAGTCTCATATGAACGGGCGCTTTCGATCTGGCCAGACCACACGAAGTGATGACCCGTTAAAGTCTCTGGTGCAATGAGATGGTACATCCTCATGTTACCGGCAAGATAGTCTGGGGCGCCTCAGGTGAATAGCTGTGTATAAGCTCGGTGTGCTGATGTCGGTCTACAAACGCGATGATCCTGCGCTTTTTCGGCGGGCGATCGCGTCCATCTTCGGGCAGAAATTCAGCACTCCTGTCGAATTGCGGATTTACCTCGGCGTCGACGGGCCCGTACCTGAGCCGCTCCACGCGGCAATCGAAAGTTATGCTGACCGCATTTACAAGTTGTTTTGGTTTGAGCAAAATCGCGGTTTGGCGCGTACTCTCAACGATCTGATTGCCGCCCGCGAGGATGAGGATTTCTTCTTTCGCATGGACGCTGACGATGTTTCGTATCCGGAGCGGTTTGAGCGCCAGCTTGGCTATATGCAGGAACATTCAGGCGTCGATATCCTGGGCACCGACATTGTGGAAGTTGACGAAGCCAACGGCACAGAGCGCATCGTCCGCCTTGCGGAGTCGCCGGTGGAGGCGAGAAAGTGGATTTCCCTGCGTAATCCCCTTGCCCACCCTACCGTGTGTTTTCGAGCTCGCGTTTTCGAGAGAGTTCCAGCATATCCTCCACTAAGTCAGTCCGAAGATCTCGCGATGTGGTTCGAGTGCATGAGAGCCGGACTTGTCATCGACAACCTGCATGAGCCGCTGCATCGATTCAGGTTCGACGAGAATTTTTGGCAGCGCCGGACTTTTCTCAAGCCGTGGACTGAGTTTTTGATCTTCACGCGGGGTATCTGGCGCATGGATGGGATCACGTGGAAATACATCATCCCCGCGACCCGGCTCATCATTCGCCTTGCTCCAATTCGCCTGCAAAGAATGCTTTATTCAAGCTCGCTGCGGGCTGGAAAGACTTCGGATTGAGCATTAGGAGAATTCCAATATGGATACAGATCGTTCTGACCCGCGAGAGCCGCTGGAAGCAAAGCCTCTAGTCGTTCTTGGCGGTTCCGGCTTCATCGGAACGCGGCTTGCAGCCTTATTGAAGGAGCAGCGAGCCCCCTTCCGCATTGGCGATCTGCGGCCCAGCGAGGCTTTCCCGGATCTGTGGACGGAATGCGATGTGCGCCGCGGCGAATCCCTCAGCGAAATCGTGCAAGGTGCAGACGCCATCATCAATCTGGCTGCCGCGCATCGGGATGATGTCCGTCCGTTGTCGCTGTATCACGAGACAAATGTTCAGGGAGCGGAGCAGGTGTGTCAGGCGGCTCGCGGGGCAGGCATTCGCAAGATCGTGTTTACCAGCAGCGTCGCAGTGTACGGATTTCAGCCTGTTCCCGTGGATGAGAGCGGCCCGTTTACGCCATTCAACGAATACGGCAAAACGAAATTGCAAGCCGAGGGTGTTTACCGCGCATGGGCCGCCGAAGATCCCGGACGGGGCCTGGTCATGGTGCGACCGACCGTGGTTTTCGGCGAGGGCAACCGCGGAAACGTCTATAACCTTCTGCATCAGGTTGCGAGCGGGCGATTCCTGATGGTGGGACCGGGAAAGAACATCAAGTCCATGGCCTACGTCGAGAACATCGCGGCATTCCTGATCCACGTGCTCGCGCTCGGGCCCGGCACGCATACCTTCAATTACGTAGACGGCCCCGATATGGACATGAACACGTTGGTTGCATTCATCCGGGGTTGTGTCCATCAGCAGGGACGGCTCTCGCGAATTCCCAAGCCGGTTGCGCTTGCCGGCGGCCATCTGCTGGACGCGGTAGCGCGCCTCACCGGACGAACCTTTTCCATCAGCGCCATCCGCGTGCGCAAGTTCTGCGAAAGTACGCAGTTCCTCGCAGACCGGGTCGTTCAATCCGGATTCGTCCCGCCGTACTCGCTGCGCGAAGGCTTAGCGCGAACCATTCAGTTCGAGTTTCCAGCGAAGTAACGGCCCGGATGACTCGCCAAAAAAACGCGGGCACTGCCCGGATAGGGAGTTGCCCGCGTGATATTTCCTGTGGATCGGTGAAGCTGAGCGGAGTGCCTTTGCTTAGGCAGCCTCTTCGCCGCCCTTGGTTTCTTCTGCTTCCTTCTTCTGTTCTTCGAGTTGCTTTTCCAGCTCGGCTCTCTTTTTGGCCTTCAGGTCGGCGCGCTTCTGGCGCTTCACTTCCAGCTGCTTTTCCGCGCCCAGCAATTCGATGAACGCCTTGTCGGCGCCGTCGCCCTGCTGGAAGCCGGTGCGAATGATGCGCAGATAGCCGCCGTTGCGGTCGCCGTAGCGCGGAGCCACGACATCAAACAGCCGCTTGACGGCATCGTCGGTGCAAAGGAAGGCGTGCGCCTGCCGGCGCGAGTGCAGATCGCCATTTTTGCCCAGGGTGATCATTTTTTCGATGTGCGGACGAACCGCCTTGGCCTTCGCCACGGTGGTCTCCACGCGGTCCTCTTCGATGACGGACGTGACCAGGTTGCGCAGTAACGCGCGGCGATGGCTGGTGTTGCGTCCGAGCTTGAATCCTGCATTGCGATGGCGCATAGCAAACTCTCTCTTCGGTGACAGATGTCGTTAGCAGTTTTCAGGTGTCAGGTTTCAGGTGTCAGAGATGAGCTAAGCGGCTTTTCCTTGATCCCTAAAACCTGACCCCTGATCCCTGTTCTTAGAAATTCTCCGTCTCGGTAGGCAACTGCAGATCCACCGAGTCGAGCGGCTCTTCTTCCTCGTCGTAACGGCCAAAGCCCGCAGCCAGCGCCGTCTGCGGCGGAATACTGGTGGGCCCAGGCACGGCATTGCCCTGCTCGTCGATCTTCATGCCCAGCGACAGACCCATCTGGGCCAGAATTTCCTTGATCTCGTTCAGGCTCTTGCGGCCGAAGTTCTTGGTCTTGAGCATCTCGGCTTCGGTCTTCTGCACCAGCTCGCCAATGGTCTGAATGTTGGCGTTCTTCAGGCAGTTATAACTACGGACCGAAAGCTCCAGCTCCTCGACACTCCGATTGAGGTTATCGTTGCGCAGCAGCATGCGGCCTTCCTCGCCGCGCGCTTCGGCTTCGATCTCTTCCTCGAAGTTGATGAAGATGTTCATGTGGTCCTTGAGCAGCTTGGCGGCCAGGCCGATGGCATCGGCGGGCAACACGGCTCCGTTGGTCCACACTTCGAGAGTCAGCTTGTCATAGTCGGTGATCTGGCCCAGGCGGGCAGCGTCGACCACATAATTGACGCGGCGCACCGGCGAGTGCACGGAATCCACCGGAATGAATCCGAGTCCGAGGTCGGCGTCGAAGTTCTTGTCGGCCGAGACGTAGCCGCGGCCGCGCTTGAGGCGCATCTCCATGTCGAGTTTGCCGCCTTCAGAGAGCGTGGCGATGTAGATATTCTTGTCGAGGATCTCGACGTCGCTGTCGGCCTCGATCATGCCGCTGGTGACGACGCCCGGCTGATCGGCGCGCAGGTAGAGCGCCTTGGGGCCTTCGCCCGCCAACTTGAAGGGAATCTGCTTGAGGTTGAGAATGATGTCGGTCGCGTCTTCAACCACGCCGGTGATGGACTGGAACTCATGCAGCACGCCCTCGATGCGGACGGCGGTGACGGCAGCGCCTTCAATGGAACTGAGCAGCGTGCGGCGCAGGGCGTTGCCAATGGTGGTGCCAAAGCCCCGCTCAAATGGCTGGGCGCTGAACTTTCCGTAAGTGTCGGTAAGCGTCTCGGCATCAACTGCAAGGCGCTTCGGCTTCTGGAATCCTCTCCACAACATATTCGTCTCTCTTTTCCCGCGCGGCGTGTACGTCGCGATGCATTTTGCGGCGGCCGCGCAAGTTCTCCTTGGTTTGAATTGCAGCCGGTAGCCGGTAGCTCGTAGCCGGTAGCTTTTGAAATGCAAGCTACAGGCTGCTGGCTACAAGCTCAAGGCTGTTACTTCGAGTACAACTCGACAATCAACTGCTCGTTAATCGGCAGGTTGACGTCCGCGCGCTTGGGCAACTGCAGTACGCGCCCGGACATGTTTTCAAAGTTCGCTTCCAGCCAGGCAGGAACGGGATTCTGCGCGGCGTACTGCGTAGCCTGCTCCACGATCACCAGTTTCTTGGCGCTGTCGCGGATGGCAATCTCGTCGCCCACGCTCACCTGGTAGGAGGGAATGTTCACCTTGCGGCCGTTCACGGTCACATGCCCGTGACGCACCACTTGCCGCGCCTGACGGCGCGAAATGGCGAAGCCCAGCCGGAAAGCCACGTTGTCGAGGCGCCGTTCGAGCTGCTGGATCAGCAGTTCGCCGGTCACGCCTTGCGCGCGGTTGGCCTTCTCGTAGTATTCGCGGAATTGGCCCTCGAGCGTGAAGTACATGCGCTTGGCCTTCTGCTTTTCATGCAGTTGCAGGCCGTAGCCCACGATCTTGGCCTTGCGGTCTTTGCCGTGCTGTCCCGGCGGGAAGTTGCGCTTCTCCAGCGGGCAGCGGTCCGAGGTGCACTTGGTGCCCTTCAAAAATAACTTGGTGCCTTCGCGACGGCAAAGGCGGCAAACTGCTCCGGTATAACGTGCCATTTCTTCTCCTGACTTCGGATGACGGCCGGTTTACGCGTAATGCAGCCTGGAGCCCGTAGCTTGTAGCCTGTAGCTTCTCTTGCAAAATCGAAGCTAGGCCGCACTAAACTCATTTTCTGCATGGGACGTGTCGTCCCGGCCCGGTTACTCAACAGCCCAGAGTCCAAGCCGTTAGCTACAAGCTACCGGCTACGGGCTACAAGCTGCTTCTTACACTCTGCGCCGCTTCGGCGGACGGCAGCCGTTGTGCGGCACCGGCGTCACGTCGCGGATGGTCTTGACCTCGATGCCCGCGGCAGCCAGCGCGCGGATGGCAGATTCGCGGCCCGAACCCGGACCGGCGACCCGTACATCCACGGTGCGCACGCCGTGATCGCGCGCCATGCCGGCAGCGTTTGAAGCCGCCTGCTGCGCCGCGAAGGGCGTACCCTTGCGCGAACCGCGGAAGCCCAGAGAGCCCGAGCTCTTCCAGCTCAGCGTGTTGCCCATCTGGTCTGTGATGGTAACGATGGTGTTGTTGAACGAGGCCTGAATGTGCGCAATGCCGTACGGCACATTCTTGCGCTCGCGCTTCTTGAACTTTTTGGTCTTGCCCTTTTTGCCGGAGTCGGCCTTCTGTTCTGGTTTCGCCATTAGGTCTTCGCCGTCGCTTTCTTCTTGCCGGCAATCGTGCCCTTACGCGGGCCCTTGCGAGTGCGGGCATTAGTGTGGGTACGCTGGCCGCGCACGGGAAGGGACTTCCTGTGGCGCAGGCCGCGATAGCTCTGAATGTCGATGAGGCGCTTGATGTGCATCGTGACGTCCTTGCGCAGGTCGCCTTCGACGTCCCCTTCGTCCTCAATTACCTGGCGGATGCGGTTCACCTCGTCCTCGCCCAAATCCTGGATTTTCTTGAAGGCGTCAAC
>Ga0326727_10021036_pt1 | contig 12853 bp, 12 predicted proteins | sample MB2enrmetagenome_FD_207643 | JGI IMG/M metagenome (GOLD analysis project Ga0326727, IMG submission 207643) | Lab enriched peat soil microbial communities from McLean, Ithaca, NY, United States - MB29MY | ecosystem: Environmental > Terrestrial > Soil > Wetlands > Peat | place: USA: New York...
TTTTTGGTTATTGTGGTTCTGTATAGAAAGTACATGAAGAATAATTTTGTGTCAAAGGGAAAGATGACAAGACCATCAAACGTTAGACATAGACGTAACTACCGGGCATGAATTGAGTGTATTTCTGTTTGAAATTCAGTATCTTCATCAGATTGACGATCACTATTTGAATCATACCAGAAGAACAGAAAACGCGGCAAGCAGAAGCATTCCCCATAAGGTGACATCCATACCTGCCAGGGGAATTAAAATAAGACTGCCTATCAGAGATCCCAGACATCCCCCGATGAGGTCAGCCGAGTATAGTGATGAAATTACTTTTTTTTGATCTTCAATTTTATAAAGGCTGGCGTATGCAAAAATACCGGCGACTAAAAAACCAGTTGCCGCCAAAAGACATGAAATCTCGATCAGACCTGCGGAGATGCTTATCTTCACTATCAATGCCATATACGCACACAATAAACAAAATCCAGTAAGCAGGCTGATGCCATACCTTCGCAAATTCTTTTGATTGTTGAACTGCCGAATCATTTCTCTATTGATGATCGATGCGCCCAGAGCAAGACCAGCCATAAAACTCATCAGAAGCAGTCCTATGTCCTGATAGAGTACCCCGTGTTTTACCTGATAATAAAGAATGAGGATTGCTTCCAGAACTATTCCCAGAAAGCCTGCGATGGCAACCAGGATCGCTCGGCGCAGCGCAGGATGGAAGTATCTCATAAAAAAGAGGATGGGCAAACCAATCCAAAACAATAATGATGGCGGCTTAAGAAAACCTTTATCCATAACTGAAGATAGATCAATAAGGGCAACGCGCGGAAAAAACTGCGACAACCAGATTATTAAAGTGTACTGATAACAAACAGGACGGATGTCGGTGTTAGGTTGCGCCTTTTCTCTTCTGAGCAAATCCCTTATTTCAAAATATCTGTCGTTTGTAAAAAGATATTTAATGTAAGCCGGCGAGATTAATCTGGTCGCTATTTTCAGGTTCTGCAACCGGCGGGACATCATTTCCGACGCACACGGCAGTGGTGCATGCGAGGCAGTCACGACGTTCGTCGTTCCCGGAAGAAACAGCACCTCTTGAAAAACGGATTGCAGAGCGCTATAAATACTCGCGTTGCGGCGGGTCAGGGGCATTGTCCATAGATTTTCAGCCGTGCGAAGCTTAAAGCCGAGAATTCCCCCGGATTTTAGTTTCGCGGAACACAGTTGAAAAAACTCCCGCGTAAAGAATCGGTTTGCCTGTCCCGATGCAGGTTCCGGTATTCCGACCAGGATGAGATCGTATGTACCGCTTTTGTCAAGATACTGCCGAGGATCGGCAAATATAATATGGACGTTCGGTTCTTTTAGTGAAAACCGGATGTCATCAGGAAGATATTGCGTAACCAGGTTCAGCATGACTGGGTTAAGTTCAACATAATCAATTCGCTTTGGTTTGTATTTCTCTATTTCTGAGACAATTCCTTCAATTCCACCGCCCAGAATCAATACGTCCTGTGGATTCGGGTGCTGGAGCGCTGCTAAATGAGTGAAGTATTCGGCGTCAGTTCCCTCGGTCTCGAAGGACAAAGCATCATTTTCAAAAACGGAAATTTGATTATAGAGTCTTGTTACTGTAATTCTACCATATGGAGAATCACTATTTGCCAAAAGATTCGGGTGATTCCATGTAGTCATCCGGCGATCCAGAGAGGATGCCTTCCATAGGAGCGCCAGAAAGATACAAACCAGGACAATGGCCACAATGCGCAGATGCGATGTCCTTAATCCCTTTAAAACAATTAAGGGCGTTATGACACAGATAAGAGCACACACAAACGCTATAGAGCAATTCGAAAGTCCCCACATGAGAAACAGGGTGGAGAACAATCCGCCTGATAATCCGCCAGTGCTTTCAAAAGCATAGGCAATGGCCAGCGTCCCGCCTTTTGCCACATAGGCTTTCGCGGTCCACTGGAATAACAGGCCGGAAAGCAATCCCGCAGGGAGGATGGAAATGATTACAACAATTAATTGTTGTAAAAAAGTAAGATACGCGCCGGGTATGCCGCTAAAAAGGAGGCGGCTGGAACGGATGAACACTATATCCAGCGGAAGGACAATTCCAAAGATGATAAAAAGCGCCGCAATATGGTTTTGCGATGGAGAATTATTCCGGCGTCCGATGACCGTGCCTACAGCAGTCCAGAATAACCATATACCCAGGGCAAGAAGGTAAATTAATTCGATACCGAAGAAAGAAACATTTAATTCCCGAAGAAGGACAATCTGCCCCAGAATTGAAGTAAGACCGATGGAGAGGAGAAAAATGGTCATTAGGTTATCATCATTGGGATTCGCTAAATACTAAAGCCTGGAATGTTGAAAATTCCGCTCCCTTCTTCCAGCATCCGGTTTCCAACCCGGCTTTGAGGCAAAGATTATCCAGCATTTCTTCACGATTCCAACCTCGTTCCGTTGCTACCTGAGGAAGAAATACGGCGTGATGATCATTTTTACCAAGCAAGACGCCATCCCTGCCGACAACAATATCGGATACGCCGGCTACCTGTTTCATAGGTGTCAGCACGGATATTTCTATTTCGATGTCTTTTAGTTCATCGGCGGTTAACGGTTGAAAGCGCTGGTCATTAAAGGCTGCCTGAATTGCCATGGCGCCGACAACCTTGCACAGAGGCTCATCTGGGATCATCGAGCCTATGCATCCGCGAAGTTTTCCTTTTTTTCTGAGTGTCACAAAAGCACCCCGCGGCTGCCGAAGATTCTCGCTAAAACCTCTTACCAGCGGAATCGTATCAGTCAACAATAATCGTGATATGGTTTCTCTTGCAAAAGCAAGCAATGCCTTTTTATCGGATGCGTTAAGCGGCGTGAATACAGCAGCCGGTTTTGTTTGAGCTAATGCGCTGGTATCCTTTCCTCCGCCTTCCGCGGTTAATACAACGGCGCCATATCCTACAACCCGCGAGGATTCACCGATAGAGGTATCCTCCGAATTGGCGTAGCTGATTACCACTCCGCGATTGGCGCCTAGAGATTTGGCTGTTGCCATTGCCGCCATGATGGGAGCTTCTCCGCAAGCACTCGTATAAAGGTTAGAAATATTTTTATCTCTGTGCGCTTGCATGGTTGCGTTAAATACAACGGGGTCAAGCCCTGCAACGGCCGCCAAAGTTTCTCTGTCCACAATGTTTGCATCCTGAGCGGACGGATAGTGAGAAAGATCGGAACTCGCGACAATTAATGCCCGCTTGTTTTTTAAAACTTTCGCCAAGGCCTTGCCGAAACGAATGCATGTATCCATATCCTGTGAACCGACAACAATGGGAACAATCTTTGCTTTAGGAAAGATAACCTGGATAAAAGGCACCATTACCTCGACGGAATGTTCAGATTTATGAAGTGATTTATCCAGGGTGCAATCGGACGGATCCGCCTTCTTAAGCAAAGAGATAACATCCTTGTCCACCATTGCTATACCGAGCGGAGTTCGAAAACCATCCCCCGGATAAAGCGAAATTTTCTCAAGATCGGAGTTTGTATGTTTTGTCCCCAGAATGACGATCACATCATAGGACTGATTACTGACCTGCCTAAACGCATCGGCGCAAATCTGGCCGGAGAATATATAACCGGCATGGGGAACAATGATGGCAACGGGTTTTTTTACTTTGACGGGAGCAGCATCCTGAAGATATTTTTCGATGGCAAGTTTCAGCCTATCCGCGGATTCAGGATAGAACTTCCCCGCCACAGCAGGCTCACGAATATCAGAACTCGATCCTTTATTTGCCTGGCATGCCGCGGCAAAAGAGAAACTGATAATAAGCAGTGTAAAACTTAATTGTAACATTTTCATTTTCTTTCAACCTCTTATTATGCCCACACACCGGCAATCTTATGTTTGCAGAATTTACAACGGCCGCCATCCAGATTCATCTCTGTTATAAAAAATCCCTGTCGCTTTATCACAGCTTTTTTACAATTCGGACAGTAGGTGTGATTGCCCGGATGGTCCGGCACATTGCCCACATAAGGATAATGCATTCCTTTACTCATTGCCATGTGATAGGCGCTCTCCAGGGTGGCAACGGGTGTCGGGGGAAGATTGCGCAATTGATAATCGGGATGAAAGCGGGTGAAGTGAACAGGAACATCGGGACCAATTTCTCCCAATATCCATTCTATCAACTCTTGCAGCATCTTATCTGAATCATTCAACGTGGGAACAACAAGGTTTACAATTTCCAGATGAACGCGGCTTTTTGCCACCTGTTTAATGCTTCTGAGAACAGGCCGCAGTTGCGCTCCGCATACAGATCGATAAAAATCCTCGCTGTAACCCTTCAGATCGATTTTAATGGCATCAAGCACCGTGCACATTTCCGCAAGAGGCGCCTCGTTCATGAATCCGCAGCTTATCAAGACGGAACGAATACCCTGCTTTTTCGCGTCACACGCAATGTCGGTCAGATATTCTATGAAAACCGTCGGTTCATTATATGTAAAAGCAATAACGGGTGATTTGTTGGTATGTGCGGCATTGACGATCCTGCCAGGCGGCGTAAATGGAACTTTATTATCTTCCGGTGATGCCTGAGAAATTTCCCAGTTTTGACAGAACTTGCACCTAAGCGGGCATCCGGCAGTAGCAAAAGAAAGTGCCGCAGATCCCGGCAGATAATTGTAAAGAGGTTTCTTTTCGATTGGGTCAATATGGATGGATATCGGGCGACCATAGACAAGGCTTTTCAACTCTCCGTTAACATTCATACGCGTCCGGCATTTTCCCCGTTGACCGCTCGGAATAGCGCAACCATTGGCGCAAAGAAGACACCTAGCAATGGTTTCCTTCGGGGCAGAGCTATTGTCTTTGATATTGAGCGGCTTCCAGTAACGTGCCTTTGGCGCCAATCGGATAAGTTCATCAAAATAAGCATCTCCGAAGGCAAGACCCGAATCGTCTCTGAGAAGAATTCTTTGCAAGGAAGGATCCAACAGAATCATACCGGCGCCGCCAACTGTCGCGGCCAGTTTTGCAAGTGTCGCTAAAAAATCACGTCTTGAAATCATAGTATCCTTAAGAGATTTCTCCTCGTAGATTAAATATTACACCGTTTTGTTTTGTATAATTATAGGAGATTTGAGTCTGGTAAGTCAATGGGAAAGAGCAGATTTCTTTCCCGCAAAAGCTCAAAGAGAAATTTCAGCATTCTTCAGGAGAAATCTTAATTAAATTGAAGGTTCTGCCGGGTTGATGAACTCTTGTACGGTTATTTATGCAAGCATCAGGTGACAGGTTTGAAACAGACCATAGGGAGTGAATCTGTTTAGCAGGATTTTCTATAGGCAAATAATCTTGACATAATAGAATTAATATTCCATTACTTAATCATGGGACGCAAAGCTTATTTCAAACACGAAGAGTTCATCGACGCTGCCATACAGATCATTGCAGAGGAAGGCCTTGGCGCTCTGACAATTGCAGGACTGGCCACACGGGTCACCGCGCCGGTCGGTTCGGTTTATCATCGCTTTCCCTCGCGCGACGCGCTTGTTGCCGAACTCTGGTTGAATATCATTGAATCATTTCAAAATGAATTTTTAAAAATTCTTCAGGAAGACGGTCTTCGGGCTACAATTTCCTGTCTGCAATGGGCTCGTCTTCATCCCTATGAAGCCCGCGTCATGCTGCTGTATCGTATAGATGACCTCACCACCGGCGAATGGCCGCAGGATTTGCAAAAACGCGCCCGGCGTTTAGAAAAAGATTTGCATGACGGAATAACGGCATTTACAAAAAAGCAATTCGGGCGTGTTACCAAAGAAAATATCGATAGGGTAATTTTTGCTATCCACGACGCCCCCATCGGAATCATCAGAAGATATCTCCATGAAAATAAAACAATTCCGGAATCCGTCGCTGATCTTATCCGTGAAACCTATGTTGCCTTGATAGAAAAAGCAGAATAATGTTTGTATAAATTTTGCTGACTTCTTCTATCAGTTGACCTCTCTAGCCACTTATCTTTTTCAAATCTTGAAATTGGCTCATTTAATATTCCGAAACAGCCTCTGTTCATGAGGCAATTCTTTGTTATGTTATGGTGAAAAAAAACATTCTTGACATGCATTATTATAGAATGTATATTCTAATATAATAATTCTAATATGGCAATTTTTTTTGAGTACAGCTTTTTCTTCGATAAATAAATTCTATTAAGGAGGCAACGAAATGAAAATCAATAAAGGTATATGGGCATTTATGCAAAAACATTTAGGTTATACCGATGAAGAGATGAAGTTATTCCGGCAGAATCCCAGAAATGAAGACGTAATTTCCAAGGCGGGAGAATTGATGAGTAAGACTATTGTCGCTGAGGTGGTGGAGGCCAACGGTTGCAATTCCGGTCATAAGGCTGGCGACAAATTTATTTTTGATGGCGCAGGGAATCTCATCACCAAGCTCAACCCCAAGAAAATTTGCTGTTTCGCCTTAGGAAATATACCCGGTCTTATCCTTGCCGCCAATGAACTGCTCTATGCAGGCATTGATCCGAACGAGATGCGTTTCAAGCGTACCGGCTGTTTCGATACCGGTGTGAAGTGCGGCGGCTGGGGCCATATTGTCATGGAGCTCAGGGTGGAAGACCGCAAAAATGCATAATAATAGAAGCTGATTTCGACTTATAATGGATGTGCATCCGACAGGCGCTTGCCCATACAAAAAAAACTCTCAAGACTGAAGTTCTTATAGGTTCACCATAAGAACTTCCAAACAAACATTGGAGGAGACTATGGATTTAATGGAAAAACTTGATAAAAAAGAAATCAGAGAGTTTTTTTCCAAGAATTGGATGACTCATGACGCAATGTGGTTTGCCGGTGTCATGCAGGAATTTGGCGCTGAAAAAGCCAATCAAATAAACAAAGGCGCTGTAAAAGCGATGGCCGGTATTGAAATTAAAAGAATCATGAAATTGATGGGTAAGCCAAAAGGCGCCGTTATTACAACATTTGAAGAACTCAAAGAGATCATCGACTCAACCTATAAACTGATACAGCCCGAATTCATGAAACTGTACTACGGTTTTCCTGAAAAGAATATATTCAGGGGCGGTTTTCACAAATGTTTTGCTCATGACGGCGTCAGTCAAATAGGCCTTATTGATGTATACCAATGCGGTATTGTCATGAGAGTGCAGGGATGGTTCGAAGGTCTCGGCGTAAGATATGAAATGACACCCGCGATTAACGGATGTCTGATGCATCAAAATGGAAAGTGTGAAATCGAGTTTAAATTTTATTTGGATTAGAATATTTAAAACGATTCAAAGGAGGCGCTATGATACAAAAACGAACGCTAAATATTGATTTGCCCATTACAGTAAAGACATACGACATCGATTTTATGGGTATCGTCAGCAATATCTCTTATATACGCTGGATGGAAGATTTGCGGCTTCAATTCCTTGAAGTACATTACCCTCTGCAAAAACTCATGTCGGAATTGATTGTGCCAGTCCTCTCCCATACGCATTTAGATTACAAGCGACCGATCAGGATGCATGATCAGGTCATTGGCAGTATCTGGATGGATAAATTTGATTCGTCAGGCTGGATCGCCAACATGGAATTTACGGTTAACGGCAAACTTGCCGCGACGGGTGCCCAAGGCGGAGTATTTATCAATATCGCAACTATGAAACCCGCCAATCCGCCGGAGGGTATTCAAAAAATATATGATGAGGCGCTTAAGCGGTAACAGGAAAACAAGCGAATATGCCCAGCGCGACGAAATCAGCAGGCACTTCTTCCTAAAATCAATATCTTCCAAATTTTTAATTTTATGTTACATTATAAGCACTAATTGGTAATGCTCAGACATTGAACGGAAAAGGAATAGAGTGAACCCTGTTAAAGATATGCAGAGTATATTCCGGGATGCTGTCCGTGAAGTTGATCCGGCAGGTCTCATTTACTCGCGGGTGAAGAAGGATGGCCGGACCCTGGTTATTCACGGCCAGGATACAAATATTTCGGAAGATCTCTCCGGCTATAAACGGATAATTATCGTTGGCATAGGCAAGGCATCAGGCAGCATGGCATCGGCCATGGAGAACATCATTGGGGATGACCTGTCGGGCGGATTTATCATCACAAAATACGGACACAGTCTGAAGCTTCGGAAAATTCTAGTCATGGAAGCAGGCCACCCTGTCCCCGATGAAAACAGCATGGAAGGCGCCCGCATCCTGACACAGATGGCGGACACGGCTGACGAACACACCCTCATCATTAACCTCATCTCCGGCGGAGGTTCATCCCTATTCTGCCTGCCCGTAGACGGAATCAGCCTTGAAGACAAGAGGCAAACGACCAGAGCTTTGCTCGCTTCCGGCGCGGACATTGATGAAATAAATTGCGTCAGGAAGCATATTTCCAAGGTAAAGGGCGGGAGACTCGCACAGATCGCCCACCCGGCAAGACTCATCAATCTCATTTTGTCGGACGTGATAGGCGACAGAATAGACACCATCGCTTCAGGCATTACTGCCCCTGACCCGTCGACATTTAATGATGCCCTTCTGATTCTGCAAAAATTCAATATCAAGGATAAGCTGCCAAAGACCGTGATAGATCATCTCCGCCTGGGGATGCAGGGGAGCATTCCCGAGACGCCCAAAGCAAATAACCCGGTATTCGGTAATACCGTGAATATCATCCTGGGCAACAACACACTTGCCTGCAGCGCGGCTTGCCGATCCGCGCAGACCCTGGGTTATAATGCATGCATCCTCAGCACGACCCTGACCGGCGAGGCATCTCAGGCAGGAGCCTGTTTTTCCATGCTTTCCAAAGAAATTGATACAGGAAAATCAGGCCCATCAAAACCTGCCGCTATTATCACCGGGGGCGAGACTATCGTAACTATTCGGGGAAAAGGAAAAGGCGGAAGAAACCAGGAGATGGCCCTTGCCTTCGCGATCAATTTGCACCGCTTATATCCCACGGGCTCCAGGAACATCTTTTTCCTCTCCGCAGGCACTGACGGGAGTGACGGGCCCACAGACGCGGCAGGCGCCTTCGTTACGCCGGAACTCATGGAGAGGATGAAAGATATTTCCGCTAAGGCGAGGGCTTGCCTGAAGAAAAACGATTCATATCATTTTTTCCGGGATACGGGTCATCTTTTTACGACAGGCCCGACCTATACTAATGTGTGCGATATCCAGATCCTTATCATTGTATGAAAAATTGTCTCATCACAGGAGGTTTTTATGTGCGATACCTTTGGAATCGGTCCGGAACTCACAGGCTCTGGCATCAGCGTCTTCGGAAAAAACTCCGATCGGGAGGCTGATGAAGCCCAACTGGTCATTTCATTGCCGTCCAAGGGCAATCCGGAAAAGGAAGGCCTGCAATGCACCTACATTACTATTCCTCAAGCCGGTTCAACATACGCCATGGTTATATCCAAGCCCTTCTGGATATGGGGCGCGGAAATGGGAGTAAACGAAAAGGGCGTGGCCATCGGGAACGAGGCCCTTTTCACCAAAATTAAACAGGAGAAAACTCCCGGACTCATCGGCATGGATCTTTTACGGCTGGCTCTGGAGAGAGGCGCTGATGCGCAAGAAGCGGCACAGGTCATTGTAGAACTCCTGAAAAAATATGGACAGGCAGGTCCCTGCGGATATCGCGACAAGACGTTTGAATACATGAACTCGTTTATCATCATGGACAGGCACGGCATCATTAAACTGGAAACAGCAGGTAGAGATTACGCGCTCAAACATCTCAACGGCCATGCCGTGATCTCAAACGAGATAACCATTACTAAGGACTGGGACTCATCATCGCTTTTCGCTGGCACTGATTTCAGCGCGTTTAGTGATTCTTTGATTACATTTTTTTCAGGGAGCGCCCATCGGAGGGACTGTAACCAGACTTCCATCCTCAAGGCAAAAGACCATATCGGCATAACCGATGTCTTTGCGATGCTTCGGGATCACTACGGAGACTTGCCGGCAAAGGGATTCAACCGTGATGTATGCATGCACGCGTCTGACCCGTTTATCAGGAAATCGCAGACAACAGGGTCCATGGTGGTTGAATTGCACCCGGATGACAAATTCAGGATATTCGTTACCGGAGGTTCCGCGCCGTGCCTCACTGCATTCAAGCCGTTCATACCTGCCGCGCCTTTCAAAGACACCTGTATTGGCGCCGGATATTACTCGCATCAATCTTACTGGTGGATGCATGAGGCATATCACATTAATTCAATCTTACGCTATGAAGCTGTAAGACCTCTGGCGCAGGATTTCATTCTGGATACGGAGGCCCAATGGACTGCCCGCCTTCCTGTTTATGAATGGAACAGTGCGGAGAAGTTATTGGTTGAAACTTCCCACGGCGCGTTTTTGGATACACAGCGTTGGGAAAAAGCTATGATTGAGCGGATGAAAGAAATAAAAAGGACTTCTCCGGGCTTATCCTCTTTATTCTGGAAGCATATGGCCCGGCGTTCAGGAGTCCCTCTGGTATGATCCACATTCTTTAAAATTTTACTTTTATACAAGACAATTATTTGATAATAGTTGAAATATCGTAAGATTCTAACGTAACATATGAAACGCGACACTTCAAAACAGACATGAAATTACAGGCAGATAATGATTTTGGCGAATGGATAACCGTTGCGGGAAACCGATTCTATCCGGCTTATATCATTAAGGGTAAAGAAAAGCATCTGATGATCGATGCCGGAATTAACCTCATGGGTCCTGCATATATCGCTTCACTGGGAAAGATCTTCGGAGACAAAAACGCTCTGGACTATGTTTTTGCTACGCATTCCCATTTCGACCACATGGGTGCGATTCCCTATCTCAAGAGAAAAATACCTCATCTTAAGGCGGGCGCGTCCGGGCGGGTCGGAACTTTGATGAAAAAGAAATCCGTTCTCGATCTGATGACTTACTTAAGCGATCTTCAAAGGGTGGTTTTTCAGGATATCGTCGGGAACGAGGATGTCCATATCGAGCCGGTGAATTTTGAGTTCAATCTCAAAGAAGGAGACCGGTTTGATCTCGGTGGTGTAACCTGCGAAGTGTACGAGGTGCCGGGCCACACAGGCGATTCGCTGGCGTTTTTCATTCCTGAAATCCGTGCGCTCTTCGCGGGAGAAGCTTACGGCATCCCCGAAGGCAACAAAGATGGCGACGTACAGGTCGAGTTTTTAGCTTCTTATGACGACTATGTTTCATCGCTTTATAAGCTTATAAGACTTCAGCCGAAACTCATCGGAATGGCTCATATGTGGGTGTTTACCGATGATGATGCCACAGAGTTTTTGCGGAGATCCCTCGAAGCCACTCCAAGGTATCGGAAGTTGATCGAAAATTATCTTGACGCAGCAAACGGCGATATCGATGGCGCCGTGCAATCAATAGCAAAGATAGAATACGATGAAAAAGGAACGATTGCGCAGCCGAGAGAATCTTATATCCAGAATTTAAAAGCGCAGGTTCGGCACGTGGCATTAATATCAACCCATTAAACATTGTCGTGTGAAGTAATAACCCCTTTGTCACGACGAGGCTTGTGGACCAGGTCACGTAACCAGTTTTGAAAATCGATCGAGTCATAAAGACGCAATTGAACGGGAGTAACAAAAATCACCGGAAGAATACCTGCTCATTCCGGGGTTTAGTTTAAAGTTTAAATAACCCTCTCTTAGAAACTGAGGATAAGTTTATTCATCAGGATATAGTCATCATTAACCAAGTGAGTACGGTCGGCTTCACCTTTGAAGTAATCGCCGGTGAAGAGATAACCCTCACCCAGCCAATAGCTGAATTATGAAGTCAATGTTTTCAAAATATTTGTTTTGTGCTACATTGAAATGGAAATAAATTAAAAGATGGCCAAACGAAAGCCCAACATGCGGATAATAATATGAAAAGATGTCCTTCTTGCGGTGAATGGAATGACGACACAGCACAACGATGCTGGCAATGCCGTGAAGTATTTGATGAAATAACGGCGCTGAGGGGAAAAACTCCGGTCGAACCCGCTGTAGAGAAAAAACGCAAGTCAGGTACTGTAAAATGGCAAACCAGACTTGTCGAAATATGGAAAGAAAATACCACATCCATTATAGTAACTATTATTTCAATCGCTCTCATTTCCTACGCTATTGTTCAAAAACCGCATGTAGATGAAATTACCCCGCCAAAAGTTACCGCTCCTGCGGCTAACCCTGTTCTTTCTGCTCCCTCTCCGCAGCCTGCCTTAACATTTGAATCTGCAGCAGCCAGTTATGCTTATGAATTGTTCAAAAAGGCATTGGACCTTTGCCCCGGCGAAAAATGTACAGACCCTCAAAAGGCTATTGAATATCTGGATGAATCAATTAAATTAAAACCGAATTTTGCGGGGGCTTACAACAACAGAGGTAATGCTTATTGCGACCTTGGCCAGTATCAACGGGCCATTGAAGACTATAATGAAGCCATCCGCCTGAAACCGGATTATGCTCTTTCTTACGGCAACAGGGGCGTCGCTTACGGCAATCTTGGCCAGTATAAACGGGCTATTGAAGACTACAATGTTGCTATCAATCTGAATCCGGCTTTTGCCAATGCCTTCGTTAATAGAGGGAATGCTTATTTGAGTTCGGGTAACAAAGAGCTTGGCTGCAGTGACGCGCAAAAAGCGTGTGATTTGGGACTTTGTCCAGCGCTGGAGGCTGCAAAGAAAAAAGGTGCTTGCCCATGAAGGGTGAAAAGTCCTTCACTACTGACTTATTTGTTTTCTTTATCGTATTCTT
>Ga0326727_10021037_pt1 | contig 12853 bp, 19 predicted proteins | sample MB2enrmetagenome_FD_207643 | JGI IMG/M metagenome (GOLD analysis project Ga0326727, IMG submission 207643) | Lab enriched peat soil microbial communities from McLean, Ithaca, NY, United States - MB29MY | ecosystem: Environmental > Terrestrial > Soil > Wetlands > Peat | place: USA: New York...
GGAAGACTGGCAAAAGAAGCGAGGCCGGTTACTAGAAAGAACGCTAGATATGACGGCGCTGATGGTTTCGCTTATCGAAGCTTATCCCGCAAGCTTTGCCCATTTGAAGGCTACCGCTGCTTTGCAGAGCGCACTCTACTTGAATAACGTGAGCGAGTAGACAACGACACGGAAGAAGCGCACCAAAGGGGGGGAATGATGGAGACCGTAGCGATCGTGATACCGACCTTAAACGAAGCGCGTGCAATCGGAAAAGTCATCGACCAGATTCCCGTAGACGAACTTCTGCACGCTGGGCTAAAGACCACCGCGTACGTCGTCGACGGGTGTTCGACCGACAAAACGATCGACATCGCTCGCCAAAAGGGTGCACGTATTATCATTGAAGAGGACAGAGGCAAAGGGGCCGCCATTCGAACCGCTTTTCGGGGGATCGACGCCGACTACGTCATCATGGTTGATGGCGACGATACGTATCCTATTGACGTGGTCCCGCGCATGGTTCGGCTCCTGCAGACGCACGACGTCGTCGTCGGATCACGACTCAAGGGCAGGATTGAGCCAGGAGCGATGACGCGCATGAACGTAGCGGGAAACACTCTCCTCACGCTGCTCGCCCGACTGCTCTTTAACGTGAAGGTCAGCGACGTCTGCACCGGGTTATGGGGCTTACGACGCGACGCGATCAGGCGCCTTGAGCTTGCCGCGCGGGGCTTCGAACTTGAAGCCGACCTGTTTGCCGAGAGCGTGCTTAACGGGTGCAGCATCGTAGAAATCCCGATCACCTACCGAGCACGGCACGATCGTCCCAAACTGGAATCGCTGCGGGACGGGTTGAAAATTGGCGCCTTTTTGTTTAAAAAATACCTGCACCAAACAAGAGGCCGAACTGCTGCATCTTGGGCGAAAAACTCCGATGGAGTGCATAAATGACATGGCTGGCCCACAGCATCGGCACGTGGCGAAACGGCGTTGCTGCTTGAAACAATGAGATGGAATAGACGACTTAGGAGATGGTTAACGTGAACGTGGCGCAGATACTGCAGGGAATGCAGTCGGATACCAGAGCGGGACTCCTTATAGTTGGGGTGTTTCTGCTTTGCATAGTTATGCTCTACTATGTATGGGTGAATGAGATGGAGAGGAGCGAAGAGCCGGATGAAGACTGGGAGCATATTAAAGGGGCACCGAATTCTGATGGTATGTAAAGCGGACTACCTCGCAGAACCCGTCGGCAACATGTCGGCCCCTTCGACTGCAGGGAGGTTGAGCGGAAGGTGCCGGTATATGAAATCTCGCGTGCAGCGGCGCGACAATTGCGTTAGGGCGTGAAACGATGGGTTGCAGATAAAGACGATTAACTAGCGACTAGGAGGTTTTCTATGGAATATAAGCAAGAACGAGCGGAGCCTTTCTTAAAAGAAACGCTGGCTCATATTGACGCATTAGACGGGGATATAAAGACGTATGCACGCAGCCGCATTAAGCGGTTAATATTGCCCTCATTAGGCAATATTGTATCGCCAGTGCAATACTGCCCTAAAATATTTATATTGGGGCGTAGAAATACGATCTACCACGCTTCGGGAGATGCCCTCGTTCTTTTTTGGGGGTTTTTTAACGCGGGCGGTCGCTCCCTGGCACGAGAGGGGTACTGTGAATAAGCGCCTGCTTGTTCAAGAAGTGCTTCTAGCAAGCGAGAATACGAGAGAACCGATGGGACGCGGAACTACGCTACGACTTGGCTCGATAACTAGCGGTCGACGTCTGAGCGACAGCTCGGCCGGCATTAGTGAGCAACGTTTCGTCGCCGATGGTACGACGACGATTATCTTGATGGGTTGAAAATGGCCATTAATACATCTTTTGTGGCAATACCTGCGGTGTCCCTAGTTTATTTGTTGCTTTTCGTTCTCTCGTTTCTCATCGTGTGGCTATTCGCCGGGTATCCTTTGTTAATGACCGTTATCGCGCTACGACGGAAACCGCAGACAAAAGACTACGATTATCAGCCATTCGTGTCTATTATTGTGCCCACCCACAATGAGGAAGCGAGTATTGCTACGAGAGTACGCAACTTGTACAGTCAGAATTATCCGAAACAAAACTATGAAATCATTGTCGTAGATTCAGGATCAACGGACAGCACTAGGCGTATAGTGCAGCGATTAATTGAACTCAACAAGGACGGCGATTTACCACGGCTCAGCTTAGTAAGCGAGACGGAAAGAAACGGTAAGGGTTCTGCTATAAACGCGGGAACGTCGCATGCAAAAGGGGAGATCGTATTAGTCACGGATGCGAACTGCGTATTTAACCTAGACGCCTTAAAAGAACTGGCGCCTCATTTCAAGAATCCACAGGTCGGAGCAGTCGGGGGGAGATACGTGGTGCTCAATCCCGACAAAGCACTAACCCTCTCGACGAAGTTCTACCGTGATCTTGAACACGTACTGAGGAGTGGCGAATCAGCACTCTGCTCAGCAGTTCTGTTCGATGGGGAGATGAATGCGTGGAGAAAGGGCTTGGTGGACATCGACCCGGGTTGGCCCGGAGAAGATTTTGAAATGTGCATAAAAATACGGAAGATGGGGTACAAAATCGAATACGAGCCCGAAGCTTCCGTTTATGAAGCAGCTCCGACAACATTGCAGGAACAGGTGAAGCAAAGAAAGAAAAATGGCGTCGGAACGATAGTAAGTATTCTCCATAATTTTAAGTTCCTCGTGGTGCCGAAAGACCTCTATCGCCTGCTTCTTTTGCCCTCTCATAAAGGCCTCGCGATCCTTTCACCATATATGCTGCTCGCTGTCCCCGCATTGTACCTAGTGGCGCTCGACTGGCGCTTAGCGCTGTTTCATTTTACTGCGAGCATTATCGCGTTTGGCGTGACTTTTGCCTTCTTGACGCTGGCGCGTTCGCGGTTGGGAGAGAGCTACCGAACCGAACGTCTGACAATAGCAGCAGTGACGAGAATGATTTGGTATACTCTACTGAACGCGTACATCGTGCTTATAGCGTGGAAGGATGTCGTGACCCGCAACTATTCAGTGCGCTGGGAAATGGTAAGAACGACGCGCGAAGGGGGTACAAACGGGGGTACATTGTGAAAATCTGTCTTCTACGCCCTCATTTTGTGCAAACGGAAAAAGTTTGTCCGGCTTTCATAGGTGCACAGATAGCAGGAGGTTACGACAAATGAATTGTCGTGCATTGACCTTTGAGATCGAGCTCTTTGGGCTTGAAAAAGAAGAAGATTTTGAGAATTTCCTAGATATTATCGACCTTAAGAATCCCAACTTGTACCGGTACGTAAACGAGACGAAGATCTAGTGAAGCTCGACGATATTCAGGAACAAGAAGAGGCGGGCAGATTCCTGCTGGTACGGGACCAGCGGCCTGCTCATGGGGCGCAGGTCGTCTCGACGTCTTTGTAGAAGGTATGGACGGCGCCCTGTGGCATCAAGGGTATCACGGCACGTGGGACGGCTGGCGGTCTCTCGGCTGGTACCTAACCTCGTCACCCGCTGCTGCATCGCGGGGGACTGGCCTTATCGACGTCTTTGTCCGCGGCAGCACTGGAGGACTCTGGCAGAAGGAGTATAACAGCGGGTGAGGCTCGTGGATCTCTCTCGGCGGAGTGCTTGCCGACGGTACAGGACCGGCGGTCACCGCTTGGCAGTACAATGCTTGGGGTAGTCAGCCCGCCGATCGTGAAGACGTCTTTGTAAAGGGCACAGACGGCGCCATATATAGCCGCACTTGGTGGACGCCTAATGGATGGTCCCCAAGCTGGGTAAACCAAGGCGGGCAGCCGACGTCGTCACCAACAGCCGCAATGGAGGGGTATTCCATCGAAGTCTGGGCGCGCTTCACCAGCGGCTTCCTCATGCTCAAGGAGTATTACGACGGCGTGTGGGTGCACCCGGGTACCGCAAACAATAACGGTTGGATGGGCGGCAGCATGCAAGGCCCGCCAGGAATGTTGTAGCGGGGTGTGGAACGAGCGCGGCGAGATGCGCAGCTCAAGTATGTCGTGATTTATGGAGCTGCGTGCAGCTACTGCCTCGGCAGGGCCGAACGGCTTGAAGGTCGTATTCGCGAACGTTGCGCTTGAGTTGAAGGAACATCTTGCCCGGACCCTTGCAGCATTTGTCACATCGATTCTAGCATGGGCGCATAGACGCCTAGACGCAGAAGAGGCTGCGGGGCCACTTCTCCGTTTGATCGTTGAAGTGCTGCAGCAGGCTCGTGCTAGTATCCTATTAGGTTAAGGCATTCAGTCGATCTTCAATAAGAAGTGGGCAAATCTTTATTTTTCTTTTGGTTATTCCGAATTCAATTACTTGATAACTGTCTAAAGAATGAAAAACTTGATCGTTTTTCACGCATATTCGTGGTTTGTGGCATATTTATCAAGCTTGAGTGATTCTAGATGCGAGTAGATAAAAGCTGGAATTAAAATGGATAAAGCAATAAGGCTTGCGCAACGCAACGTGCATTGTTTCAATATAATTTCACAGAATACTAAAGAGACTGCAAAAAATTATCTGTTAACAAAATGATCGTTAACATCTAATACGTGCTCACTATGCGGATATTAATTGTATCTATGCCCGACTTGAAGAGGACACATCCTCAACGGTTCCACCATCTCATTAAATATTTGTCTCAGAAACACGAGATTACAGCCATATGCGTCAAAGCTTGGTGGCTTGAAGATCTGCAAGACACATATCTAGACAACTGTTTAAAGAACATAGAACTCAAATACGCAACAGATCGAAGAATAAACTCGTTCTTTCAAGAGGCTTTGATTGTTAAGGACTATGCTTTCAACCCCGCGCTCAAGCAAGATTTTGATGTTCTGGTTAGCTTCAATGAGTTGATTGCAGCCTATTTTGTTTGCAAGAGGTCGCTAATCCCTATGGTCTTCGACCTCTGTGACGATATGGCAGAGTACGTTGGCGCGTCAACCCAAGTGCCACGGTTTCTAAAGCCATTTGGTAAGCACATTGGTAGGCAAATGATCCAGAAGAACGTCAATATAAGTCACAAAATCACGTACACTTTAGAATCCTTGAGAGCGAAGTATGCAATAAGCAGCAATAAATCATTGCTAGTACCAAACGGCGTCGATCTAGAATTGTTTGAAGCGCGTAGCAACCTGTCGAAAAACGCGGATATGCGTGTACGAGACTTCACAGTAGGATTCGCCGGGTTTTTGGGAAACTGGATCGATTTTTCATACATATTGAAAGTTTTGCGAAGGTTGATCGAAAAGCGATACAGAATAAATTTGCTCATAGTAGGGGATGGACCGGCACGAAAGCACATCCAGGAAAATGCCAAACAACTCGACGTCTTGGACAAAATCGATTTTGTCGGAAGTGTGAGCTACAACGAAATCCCAACATATATACACCTCATGGATGTATGTCTCATTCCCTTTGATAAGGGCGGAGTAGCAGACAACGCTTTCCCGCTGAAACTACTTGAGTATTTAGCTTGTCAAAAGCCCGTGATTTCAACCGAGTTGCGAGGCGTTGTAGAAGCAATCGGTGACACAATATTGTATGCGTCCAATGAGACGGAATTTGAATCTCAGATCACCAAGCTTTATGACGATAAAGATTATCGAATCGAGCTAGGAATGCGTGGTAGGAAGATTGTTGAAGGAAGGTACAGCTGGGGATCAATAGGCTTACAGTTTGAGCGCTTGCTTATAGAGTCAGCAATTTGACTTGAAGGGCACACAAGAGGTACTTCTGTTCGTCCGTAAAAACGAAAATTGGACAATTCTGGCGATATTGTGAAGGTATGTTTAGTTGGACAGTTCAATGATTCGCTTGACGAAGGCAAGAGAAATGTTGGAAAGTCTCTAAAAGTCGGACTGGAACTTCAAGACATTGAGGTCGAAAAGATCAATTTCTCCTCATTGATCGAATGGAGGGCGATTAAGGCTTTTCGTCCGGATATTATCCATTTCATTCTCACACCAACCTTCCTCGGGGTCTCAGTAGCTAGACTTGCGTCTCGTGCATTTCCCCCCGCAAAAACTGTGATCTCAGCAGTCCACCCGTCCCTCCGACGAAGCCACCTGTTGAAACTTTTTAAGCCGGACTTGATGCTGGTTCAATCACCGGAGAGCAATGACTTATTCCAATCGATGGGCATGAAAACGCGATTTTTTCCCAACGGAGTCGACGTAAGCAAATTCAAACCGGCAAATGAGAAACGCAAGAGCTCGTTAAGAGCAAAATTCCAGATAGCCAAACAAGATTTTGTAGTTTTGCACCTCGCATCGCTGCGCAGAAAACGAAATCTTGACATATTTAAAAAAATTCAAGCAGAGGAAGGAATCCAAGTGGTTATAATTGGGAGGGAGCACGAAGCTGCCGATAAAAGACTAACGCAGGAGTTACGAGAAGCGGGGTGTCTAGTTTGGGCGCGGCACTTTTCCAGGATTGAACAGGTTTACCAAATGTCAGATTGTTACGTCTTTCCCACCATACACAAAAAAGCCTGCATAGAGACCCCTTTGTCAGTGCTGGAAGCGATGGCATGCAACTTGCCAATTGTTTCAACAAGATTTGGAGCGCTCCCCACAATCTTCAACGAGGGCTCTGGCCTTTTCTTTGCCGAAAAAACCGATAATATAGCCCAAATATTGCTTGATTTGAAAAATGAGCACCGACCTGTCGAGACCCGTGGTAAGATCTTACAATATTCCTGGAACAATCTGGCTGAACGCTTAGTGGAGATCTACAAACGACTGCTAAGCTAAACCACCGTCAGCCGAACAAAAACAACTATATTTAGCCGACTATAAGCGTCGAAAAGATCGAGGATACCGGCGCTAGCTAAAAAAAACCTAAAGACGACAGAAACTGAACTCAGCTGAAACCTTCGATGACACACCATGGCCCTAAAAAAGATATTTGAGAATGGCCTCAATCTGTAGAGGGCATTAATGAAAGACGCTATTGTGATCTATTTCATGGGAATGGACGGCTCCGGCAAGAGTACGCTTTCATCATATTTGCACGATGAACTCAAGCGGAAGAGGTATGACGTTAGACGTGTTTGGTGGTTGGAAGGTGAGAATTCCGTACAGAGAATGCTATTAAGGGCGATAGGCGGAAGTAGCCTCTTGAGGTTTAACGTAAGCCCAAACCAAGCAGGAATAAGTGCGCTAAGAGAGCGACGCCCTCTAATGACGAAGATCTTCGCAGCAGTTTACCCGCGGCTAGTTCTCATAGATTACACTATATTCGGCATATGGAGAGTATGGGTCCCTAAAAAGACTGCGAAAGAAAGAATCCTGATCTTTGATCGGTACGTTTACGACGTTATCTTCTCTTTATGTCAGGAATTCGGCTACCCGCCGGCTAAAAGGGCATCTCTGTTTAGAAGATATGCTAAACTGCTGCCGGTTCCGGATAGGATCCTCTTAATTGAAGTCCCGCCGGATATCGCCTTCTTGCGAAAAAAAGAAGAAATGACGTCAGCCGAAAATGCAAAGGCACTGTGGGAAACTCACCAGGAACTGTTCCGATTGGTCGATAACGTGTTCCCGGGAAAATGTACTGTTATTGATAATACGCGCGATTTGGAAATTGTGAAAAAAGAGGTCCTAGAACAGGTCGTTAGCTTCATTCAGTAAGTAGGTATACCTATGACGAAAGTGCTGGTGATTGGGATCGATGCGTTGGATTCGATGACGCTGTCTAACCTTGAACAAGGCTTGCCAACGTTTCGCAAATTAAGGGAAGAATCGGGAGACATCGAATTTGATGGCGTCTTCCCTCCCGACTCGCCCACGTCGTGGGGCTCGATATATACCGGGCTAAATCCGGCAAAGCATGGCATTGTACTTTTTACCGATCCTTTGAGCAGAGTGGGCACGATGGTTACAAAAGATGTTGACGACACAACCATTCGCGGACGAACATTTTGGGACTTAGCAGGTGCGGAGGGAAGACGCGTCGTCATTCTCCCTCACCTTCTGGGATATCCGCCTTGGCGTGTAAACGGGGTGATGATAGGCAGGTCGGGGGTGACAAAGGAAGCTAAAGCGTGTCCACAGGACTTCAACGAAAATTACCCCGTCTCTGAATTCAGATGGGGTCTTGATAATTACCCTGGGAGGCGCAAGGCCGCGTACGTTCGTCTGGCCAAGCAGCAGATTAAACGTGAAACGGAGTTCGTGATGACTCTTCTGAAGGAACGCGCATGGGACTTGTTCTTTGTGTCGTATGGAGAGCTTGACGTAATTCAGTATACTTATTGGAACTATTACGATGAGAAAGATCCAGAGTATTCGGAAAACAACGCTTACAAAGATGTGATTCCAGATTTTTATCGGATTTACGACGAGATCATCGCAAAGCTTCTGGCTGTGAGCGGTTCGGACACTACTACGATTGTGGTCAGCGACCACGGGATAGGCAGTCGGCCCGTCAATTTGGTGAACATCAACGAATGGCTTCGGCGAATCGGCATGTTGTCCGTACGAAATGGTAAGAAGAGTGCGCCGCGCGCATTCTCGCCTTTAACGCGATTAAAACGCTCCGTGGTAACGGCGGTAAACAAATACGAGCTTGGTAATCACGCGGTTAAGGCGTTGCGTGTCTTTCCGCAAGCCAAAGAGTGGATACTCAGTCAAAATCCCATTGACTGGGAAGACACTGTCGCTTACCTGACTGACCAATCAGGAATCAAGAACTATCCATATGGGGGTATCCTCATCAAGAGGGACAACATTGAAGACGGCGATTACGAACGATCGCGCGACTCGATCATAGACGCGTTTCTCAAAATCACGGACCCTAAAACGGGTCGAAGTGTTGTAAAGTGGGCCGCGAAGCGTGAGGAGCTCTATCAAGGTGATTACATGAAGCGTTATCCGGATATCGTGTTTGAACTCAGCTCTGATTATTGCGCAGGGACGAATGTTCCAGCACCTATTTTTGGTAGGAGCATCACGCATAATATTGCACCCGGGTACCACAAACAACATCACGCGGTTTTCTTAGTATCTAATGCAAAGAGAAGTGTCAGCAAAAAGGACATGAATCTGATGGATGTCACTCCGACCATTTTGGATCTACTGGATATCGATTGGAGACGCTACAATTTTGATGGAAGCAGTATCTTTGGAAACTAAAAAAAACGCAAAATCTCACTCGTTTATTTTCCTTGGCAATCCTACTTCCTTACGAGTTCTTGTCAGATGTGCTTAAAATCCTTGACCCGCTTTGCGAAAAAATTGCGGTGATAGGTGGAAATACGAGCAGAATCGAGGTAATATCAGAACGTGTCGAAGTGCGCGATATTGTCGTAGGGCTGCATTATGTAGCCGCTAAAAAAGCCAACCGTTTATTCAGCACTTCTTTGGAAGGTCAAATGTATTTTGACACAGATAAAAATCAGCGTAGAACTGGCGAAAGGCCGTCGCGATGTCGACTTGGTACTTTTTTGTATGGCCAATCCTTTTTATTTTGTACCAGTAATCAATTCGAAGGTCTTGAAAAAAGTGACGATTGACGTTGTAACTAGAAATAAAAGGACCGATCTAATAAGTCGAATAACGGACATGCAGGATCCTATCCCCCTTAAGCTCTTCGACGGAATCTCCCCAGAGACTCCAACCCTAATCAATGAATTGGGGTTGACAAGATACCGAGACAGCTCCTCGCCAAGGGCGCCAGATTTATCGACACTGCAACCTACAAAATAGAAAAGAGCGTGGCGGGACGCAAAAAAAATCGTTGGCTACCTGCCAGTATGTCTTTAGATATAATGGCTCGTGGGGCCCTGTATGAACGAAGAGCGCAACGCGCTTTCTTATCGTGATACCTAGCCGGTTTTATCCCTAGTGCCACGGCCTTCAAACCGTTATTTTCGACGGATGATACCGTCCTTTTTTTCGACGAAAGTGCGTGTATCAAACGTGTGCAGGCCGACACCCTCCTTCTCTACAAAAGCTTTAAAAAAACTTGGTGCTAACGGGAAGCGGACAGAAATTTTTAGCTTGCCCTCAATATCGCCGTGAGCACGCCCTTAGTGATCGAACTTCATCTCGGAACTTGACTTGCTCGGCCTCATTACGGCTCGGAAAAAGTTTCCCGCGAGCTTATGGATTAATGTGACTCATCGTGCCCAACGTGTCAAAGGAGAAGGTGCAGGCGGTGCCGAGCGAGGACCCGTAGCTATACGCTTAATGGTTATTTATCTAGAAGTTTCGTTGCGGTTGAAAAAAGAAGGGTATAGCGGGTGCATAGTCTGCAATGCGGTAGAGCATCTTATTGCTCGTAGAATCCGACGCAAGATATAAGAAGAACAATAGTGGAATAAGCCCACGATGCAAAGCGAGAGGGCGGAGTGGGCAAGGGCTCGCAAAGAATCAAAACTTGTTTCGTTATTGATACAGATATATCTTCTTTTACGTTCCACCAATCGTGTTGCAGCAACATTAACTGGGTACATACCAATACACACAGTAAGATTGCTATTGTACAAGTATTTGTTTCGGGTGGACATACCGTTTGATGCCATCATTTCCAACAAATGCAGATATAACGAGCCTGCTGGCGTGCATATCGGGCACCACTCAATCATCGGACCAGATGCATTTCTTGATGGGCGGATGGGACTGTTCATAGGTAACAATGCGAATATCTCAGACGAGGTCAGAATTTTCACGCTTGAACACGACATAACAAGTCCAACTTTTGCCCATAAGGGGGGGGCTGTTTACATCGATGACTGGGTCTATATTGGCGCAAGGGTGACTATCTTACCAAGTGTGAGAATCGGCGCGGGCGCAGTTGTAGCTTCTGGAGCAGTCGTGACCAAGGATGTCGAGCCTTGGACGATGGTAGGGGGGGTTCCTGCAAAGTTCATAAAAAAAAGGCCCATCGTTCAATACACGCTGGATACAAAGCCGAATATGGGGCGGTTTCTGCACTAATTACCCGTATTTGTCAAAAAAACGAAAAAAGAAGTTTAGTAAGTGAAATATTCGCAGTGATGGACGACTTGATACAGACAGCTGAAAAGAGTTCGGCTTCTGCTTTGATGGAACATCATGGTGCGTAATTGCTGGCGGAGAACCCAAAGCGTCTTTGATGGACTCCGGCCTGGATTATCTTGTGTTGGGCGATCATCTGCTGCGCAAGCAGCCAAGTGCATATAGTTGGCTTAGTCACGGAGGACTCAGCGCTCGTTATCGCCGCGATTTTCGCGAATCTACTGAACCACGAGACGGCTTTTCCGGATTGATTGTCGAATTCTGCAGCGCTAAGCTCATAGTTTTTTATACTACCATGTTTGTTTACTTGTTGATATCCGTATCAGAAGCCATTCGCTTATGTGGCTAAGGTAAGGGGTGCGCTTCGAGGGACCTTCGGCATAAAAGTCAACGCGCGTGTCTTTACTATGCGCTGAATGAAATACGGGGGAGGTCGAAACGGACACTGCTAGGTTCCTTTATCAGGCGTTTCTCAGGTCAGATAGACTAAAAGCGACCCGATCCGTCATATCGAACCGCGCCAAAGAACGGTATATGCGGACACAAGTTATAAAAGAGACTCCACGGAGGATAACGTTCGCCTCGATGACAGGTGAGACGGTGTCCGGAGGGGCGCTTTTGAATGATGACAGCTCTGTAACGCCGCGCGTTGCGATTGTTTCTTACACTTGGACATCCAAAGTGCCATATAAGTTTCTGTCGGAACTGTTGCAGATTCTTGAGCCGATCGCTGAGAGAATTGTATTGATAGACGGAAACACTGAGCGAATAACAATGGGCTCTGAAAAAGTTGAAGTGAGGGACATAGCCACCAGTATGCACGCTGCCAAAGATATTCAGCCTGCCTTCTATTCTAAACTGTTGTGGCTAACGAAATGCATTAAAGCACAACTGCTAACAAGCATAGAGCTCGTAAGAATAAGAAAAGAAGTCAACGTTGTGCTCTTCTATCTTGCCTATCCGTTTTATTTGGCGCATCTGCTCACAGCCAAGCTGCTGGGAAAAAAGCCGTGGAGGTTGTAACGCGTAGCCTCTCAGCAGCGGAAAAGGGCTACGTGAATTCTTGGATCTTTAGACTCCAAGAACGAATAATGTTTTCGCTGCTAGATGGAATAGCTCCCGAGTCCAAGGGTGTTTTGAACAGCTTGGATTTAGAAAAACACAAACACATTATCCTAACTGACGGCGCTAGATTCGTAGATACATCCCGTTTTTAGAGTGACGACGAAATTCGAAAATAGAGACCTCGTTGTCGGACACATTGGGAGACTCATTAAGGAGAAGGGAGTAACAGAATTGATAGACGCAATTCCTCTCATCGCGAAGAGGAAGCATATGAGCTTCCTCATAGGCGGCACCGGCGCATGCTTGGCTGAAGTGAAGAAAGCGAGCGAGCGATTGAGCGCCGAAGAAGCAGTTTCAGTGATGGTTCTAGGATGGATCGCAGAAGAGGAGTTGCCAATCTTTCTAAATGCACTTCGACCACTCATACTGCCGACACATCACGTCGAGGGCTTACCGACCGTCGTGTTGGAAGCAATGGCGTGCGGCACCCCGGTCTAGCGACGCCGGTTGGTGCTATCCCAGATGTGGTAACCAACGAAGTGACGGGATTTTTGCTTGAATCAACCGCGCCAGAACGCATAGCACAAAGAGTAATAATGATTTTAAACCATAGGGAACTAGAAAAAGTGGCAGATAATGCGGAAAGCCTCATTAGACAAAAGTACACGAGAACCGCTGCTATAGAACGATATGAAAAGATGATGAAAGAAGTTCTTGTGGACTTGCCATGATCAACAGTTTAGCCTCAGAAGC
>Ga0326727_10021038_pt1 | contig 12852 bp, 9 predicted proteins | sample MB2enrmetagenome_FD_207643 | JGI IMG/M metagenome (GOLD analysis project Ga0326727, IMG submission 207643) | Lab enriched peat soil microbial communities from McLean, Ithaca, NY, United States - MB29MY | ecosystem: Environmental > Terrestrial > Soil > Wetlands > Peat | place: USA: New York...
CGGCGATGATTTCCTGGAAATCCATCTTCACGTCTTCAAAGAAGTGCTTGGGCAGGTTCGAGCAGTGGAAGATCACCGCCTTGTCGGGGTCTTCGCCGTAGTTGTTGTTCCAGTCCACGATGGCGCTCGGCTCGCCCGCCGCCAACTGCAGGATATACATCGAGATCATCCCGATCATATCCGTCTCGCAGGCGCTGGGCATCAGGTTGTTCGACATCATGCTCATCAGCGTGCAGGGCACCACCCCGAAGTACTCTTCCATCGCCGTCCAGCACTGCACCGAGGAGCCCACCAGTTCGTTGGCGTTCATCCACTCGTCCACCACCAACCCGAACTTCGCCATCTTCAGCAGCGACGCCGCAGGCACCGTCTGCGTCGAAACATAGCCTTGAATGGAGGCGATCTTGGCCAGCACCTTTTCGTCCTCATCCTTCAACCGCTGGATGCGGCCCAGAACTTCCGAGAGGTCCAGCGTCTCCACGCTGATGCCGTGCTTCTCCATCAGCTTCTCGCTGAAACGCACCGTGTTGAAGGCCGCCGGCCGCGCCCCGATCACCCCCACCCGCACGTTCTTCAGCCCCTTCACAATCCGGCAGGTGGCCGCAAAGGCCTTCAGGTCGTCCGCAAACACCGGCGAGGAAGGCGCCTCCGTGTGCAGCGAGGTGAGCGTATAGCGGATGCCGTATTGCCACAGGTTGTTGCAGGCCGACATCTTCCCGCAAAAGCTGTCGCGCCGCGAGCCCATCAGCATCTTGTCGCTTTCATCCGGGAAGGCATGGATCAGCACGGGCACCTCCAGCCCCGACATGCGAATCGAGTTCGCCACGCCGCGCTCGTCGCCGAAATTGGGCAGGGTCACCAGAATGCCGTCAATCTCGCCGGCATGCCGCTTGAACAAGTCCGCGCACCGGCGCGCCTCTTGCAGGGTCTCGACCGCGCCATATTTGGTCTCTTCGGGAGTCAGGCAGAGGCTCTTGTAACCTTGCTGCTGGAGGGTGCGCAAAACCTCTTCCCGCCCGTCGCGGGCCAGAACGGCGGGAAAGAAACCGCGATTGCCGACGATGACGCCTAAAGTCGTTGCCATGGAAAGCCTCCTTACTCAAAGTCACGTCAGAGCGAGAATTAGAAGCAACCGTAAAGCGGTGGCCGATGTTAGCCGGATTGCGCTACTGCAAGATTGCTCCCTGGCGCAAGAGCGGTGGAATCGCGCACAAGGAGTTGGGGCTCGATCAAAAGCTCGTTGCCCGGACCCACGGATTCGCCTGACTCCGGAACCAGCGTGCGGAAGGCGAGCCGGCCGATTCGATCGCGGGGGACGTCAAGAGTGGTCAGTGTGGGCGCCAAGAAATCTGACAGATTGATGTTGTCGTGACCCGTCACTGAAACGTCACCGGGGATCTTCAACCCCAGTTCTCGAAGGCCCTTCATCACTCCGATGGCCATGAAATCGTTGGTGCAAACGATCGCGGTAGGCTTCGCACCTGAAGCCAGGAGGGTGCGAACCGCTTGCCTGCCCCCTTCCGCGCCGTCCCGTCCTGTCGCCGTCACGAACTCGACCTCGCCCGCATAGAGCTTCATCGTCTCCAGGAACGCTTTCTGCCGCTCTTGCAGAGGCTGCAAACTCGCGTGGTGGCCGATGAATGCCATCCTGCGATGCCCGAGTGAGTATAGGTAAGTGACGACCTTCCTCATTCCGCTTGGGTAGTTCACCTTGATCCTGGAGATGCAGCCCCCCGCCTCGCCCACGTCAAAGAGCACCACCGGAAGGTTTAATTCTCTCAGCTCCCGAAGCAGGGCTGGCTCCATTTCGGAGACGACCACCGCCAGTCCCGCGACACGCCGTTCGATCATCAGGTGGACCTGCGCGACCAGCCGCCGCGGAGTGTAGTTCGTATTCGCCACCGCGACCTCATACCCGTGGCGGTTCGATTCGTCTTCGAGCGCGCGAAAGATGTCCACAAAAAACGGATTCTCAAGATTCGAAACCACCATTCCCAGGGTTCGACTCTTGCGGCCGGCCAAAGCCCGCGCGTTGCTGTTGGGGTAGTACCTGCACTTCTCCATCGCCTTCAACACCCGCAGTCGTGTCGAAGCTTTGATCGGGCCGGTGTCGTTCAGGACGCGGGATACCGTTGCCGTCGAAACCTTCGCCTGCTTAGCAACTTCGAGGAGTGTCATTGTCGGTTCCGTTCGCGAGCAAGCTTGGCAACGGGATCGAGGGTGCAAGCGCTTTCAACTGGAGTTTTACGAACCTTCCCTTTGAATATGACTTGCGGAACATACTACGAGCCATCTCTCGCAAACAAGAGACTTGGACCACCACCATACCACTCAGATCGGCTTTAGGCAAGCACTATGCTCGGCAGTGTCCTGATTTGATTATAGCAGGGTGATTCCCGCCGCGGGAGGCCTCGCAGACTATGGAGAAGCGGGGGTTCGGATCGCTCGCTTGACATTGTAAGCGTTTGCAGTTGTCCCTCTTCCCTCTTCCTGCTTCTCCGCCCGCTCTGCATGTTCTAGAACAGACTGGTCTTGCCGTGGGTGGGTGACAAAGAACCCAAGCGAGGGTGGAGGGCGAAGTGCAGAGAGCCGTTACCACGTTTCAGCAAGCTCTCAAGCTCGATCCCCAGTACTACGACCTTGATGGGCACCTCGATCTGTTTGTTGCGAACTATGTGAACTTTGATCCGAACCTTGCTCCTGCGCCCGGCGCTAGTGCGCTTTGTAAGTATTGCGGCGTCCCGGTTGCTTGCGGGCCACAGGGCATGGGCGACGGCACGAATATCCTCTGAGTGTTCCGAACAAACAGGCTAGACCCACTGCCTGACCCGAGCCGCAAGGCTTCAATAGCCGGACCACGAGCTTTCATGCCCCAGGAGGATGTGCCGCAAATGAACCAAAACCAAATTCGTCCTGGGCCGTGGTGCCCGACTGCACCGACCACCCGACGTTCAATGTAAGCGCTTTCACACGCTTGCCTATAAACCCACCTTTCTTAAGCTCTGACAAGAGGCTTTCTTGTAGATTTTTCCGCCCCTGTAGTGTGAACATAGTAGTTCTTTCCAGCGCCGTCTTAACGTGATTCCGGCGGGTCTTTACAGGCTCCAGAAGAGGCCCTGAACCGTCACCGTGAGTAGCCGCAGGAGTATTTCAGCAACCTTAAGGCCCGGCGCCCGAAGGCAAACAAATCCGCAGCTACAAATGCCGATTGCCGTGGTTCCAGCAAGAGTGTAAGCTCTTTCATCAGGTTGGGCAAATTGCATAACCCTGCTGCGAGCGGGCGGGTTCCGCCGGACCCAGGCCCGGAAGCAGCCGAGTCGATTCCCCGGAGGTGGCGGACCCATGAACAGACGAGAGTTCCTAGCGATGACTGTGGCGGCTTCGGCAGCCGGTGTGGCGCCCAGGAGTTCGCGCGCCGCGGAAGGGCTGGTGGAGGTGCTTATTGACGAACCCATCGGTGACATCGCGCCCGAGATTCACGGCCATTTCACTGAACACATCGGCGGAGTGATCTACGATGGCATCTGGGTAGGCGAGAACTCAAAGATCCCTAACGTGGGCGGAATCCGCAAGGAGCTCGTCGACTATATGCGGCAGCTTCAGGCTCCGGTAGTGCGCTGGCCCGGGGGTTGTTTCGCAGACAGCTACAACTGGCGCGATGGCGTTGGGCCGCGTGACAAGCGCCCTGCCCGCACCAACTTCTGGTGCAACGTGCCGACACTTTGGAACGCACCAAACGGCCCCCAAAAGTACGAACCCAACACCTTCGGTACTGCAGAGTTCATGCGCTTCTGCCGGCTGTGCGGCTCAGAGCCCTACGTCGCGGCAAACCTGCGTAGCCTAACGCCGGCGGATTACGACCAGTGGGTTGAATATTGCAACTCGCCCGCCGGTTCCACCACCCTCGCTGACCTCCGGGCCGCCGACGGGAGCAAGGAACCCTACAAGGTGACTTACTGGGGCATCGGCAACGAATCGTGGGGTTGTGGCGGCGACTTCCGGCCGGAGCAATACGCTGTGGAGTTCCGGCGCTTCATTTCCTGGGTTCCCAACTACGGTTTGAAACTGCACTTCGTCGCCTCCGGCCCCGGTATGGCGATCGATGACCCGCAAGTGGCCTGGACGCGCGGCCTGTTTCAGGAGTTGGTGGCGAAAGACAAGAACCTGCTGAACCGGATCTTCGGCCTCTCTCTGCATTACTACTGCTGGACGTCGGGCAAGGGCCAATCGCTCGACTTCACCGTCGACGACTGGTATCAGCTGTTGTGGCAATCTGATTTGATGGACTCGCTGCTCACCAAGCAGTGGCTCGCGATGGGTGAATTCGACGCTGAGCACAAGGTCAAGATGGTCGTGGACGAGTGGGGCGCCTGGCACCGCGGCAAGGCCATCGACCCCCGCTATCTGTTCAGCTATGTCCCCAGCATGCGCGACGCCCTGGTCACCGGCATCACCCTCGATATCTTCAATCGCCACGCGGACAAGCTCGCGATGTGCAATGCCGCCCAACTCGTGAATAATATTCATACTTCTTTCCTCGCGCTCGAGGACCATTTCGCAGCGACGACCATCTTTCACGCCTTCGATATGTACAAGTCGCACAAGGGTGGCCAGTCGCTCCGCTTTGTGAGCGACGCGCCGGCGATTTCTTTTGGAACAAACAGATCGTTTTGGGGACTGGCGGGATCGGCTTCGCTGCACGGGAAGACGCTGGTCATCACTGTGGTGAATCCGCATGTGAGCGGGCCCCGGACCGCGGAGGTCAGCCTGCGCGGGGCTTCAGCCCGCTCCTGTAACGCGACCGTCCTCGCGTCAGCGGATATTCACGCCCACGATGACTTTGAAAATCCGCACGCTGTAGAGCCTGAGGTAAAGCCGGCCGGCGTTACGGGCTCCAGCTTTGCCTGGACCTTTAAACCCGCATCGCTAACTAAGCTGGAGATCGACTTGGTTTAGTAAAAAGGAGCGAGCTTCCTAAAAGAGATGGTGTGAAGAAATGGACCTGCCCTTTCATTCCGAGCGTAGCGAGGAATCCGTATTGGGTTGTTTTCAAAGAGACAAATGCAGATGCTTCGCTGCGCTCAGCATGACAGCCAGTTTTTTGAGGCCATCTAAGAACGCGAGTGGTGCCAGAATCTGCGCATTGGCGCTTATTTTTTTCGCCGCACCCGGCCTAGCGCAGCAGGAAGTCGTGATTCGGATCGATGCCTCAGGGCCGCGTGAGCGCCTGTCGCCGGTGTGGGATTATTTCGGGTATGACGAACCCAACTACACGTACGCGCCCAACGGGGAAAAACTGCTGGCAGAGCTTTCCGAACTGAGCGCCACGTCGGTACAGATTCGCATGCACAATCTGCTGACTTCCGGCGATGGCACGGCAGCCCTCAAATGGGGGTCCACCAACGTTTATAGTAAGGACGCCACGGATCGCCCTGTTTACGACTGGACGATCCTCGACAAGATCTTCGACGCGTTGATGCGAGTCAAGGCAAAGCCCTTGGTGGAAATCGGCTTCATGCCTCAGGCGCTTTCAGTCCGGCCAGACCCCTACAGGCATCACTGGCCGGAGGGCACGCTCTGGGCGGGCTGGGCGTACCCGCCCAACGACTATCACCAGTGGTCAGATCTGGTCTACCGCTGGGTGCAGCACGCCGCGGAGCGCTACGGCAAGGAGCAGGTCCAATCCTGGAACTGGGAAGTCTGGAATGAGTCCGACATCGGCTATTGGCAAGGCTCACCCGATGAGTATTTCAAGCTCTATGACTACGCGGCCGAAGCCGTGAAACGCGCACTCCCTCAAGCACACGTAGGTGGACCGGACTCTACGGGTCCAGTTGATCCCCACGCGGCGGATTTTCTCCGCCAATTCCTGGCCCACTGCGCCAACGGGATCAATTCAGCGACGGGAGGGAAGGGTGCTCCCCTCGATTTCGTCAGCTTCCACGCCAAGGGAGACCCGAAAATGGTGGAGGGTCATGTGGTTATGGGAATCAGCCGGCAACTGCTATCCATCGACGAGGGATTCCGCATCATTCGCTCTTTCCCCCAGTTCAAGAATCTGCCGGTCATCCTCGGCGAGTCCGACCCGGAAGGTTGTGCGGCCTGCTCCGCGCGGCGGTTTCCTCAGAATGTTTACCGCAACGGTCCGCTTTACGCCTGCTACACCGCCGAGATGCTTGCCCGGACACTGGAACTTGCCGCACAGCACCAAGTCTCTCTGGCAGGCGTGGTGACGTGGGCCTTCGAATTCGAGAACCAGCCATACTTTGAAGGTTTTCGAACCCTGGCCACAAACGGCATCGACAAACCGGTCCTGAATGTCTTCCGGATGTTTGGAATGATGGGCAGCGAGCGCATAGCGCTGAGGAGCAATTCGTCATTGGAGATAGATTCCGTATTGCGATCAGGGGTCTCAGGCCGGGCGGATATTAGTGGCATCGCCACTATCGAGAGAGCGCGTCTCTCCGCGATCGTCTGGAACTATCACGACCAGGACGTAGCTGTCCCCGCTGCCAGCGTGGAGATGATTATCACGGGCTTGCCGCCAACCGCCAGTCAGCCGCTGGTCCGCCATTACCGGATCGACGATGCACTCAGCAACGCCTACGCGGCGTGGAAGGGGATGGGCTCTCCGCAGCAACCGACCCCTGAGCAATACCGCCGGCTGCTGTCGCAAGGACAATTACAGGAACTCACGCCTGCGGAGGAGAAAAGTGCGAGCCAGGGAGAGCTGCGAATTGCCATCTCTCTTCCCCGTCACGCCGTCTCGCTGTTACAAGTAAGTTGGTAAGCCCTTCAACGACCCCAGGAGAACGCTTTTGGTGTGTCATTCCGAGGAACCGCCGGCGACGAGGAATCTCGCAGTGCTCCTGCTTTCAGGGCGAGATTCCTCGCTGCGCTCGGGATGACGTCGTCGAGAGAGTTCTCCCCGCAGCCGGTTAACCCCCAACCGTGTCGACCGGCCGCACGCACCATCCTTCTGGAAGTGTGTTTACCACAGAGGGCGTTGATTTTGCAAACGCTTACACCTGCTCGGCTTCTCCAACTCAGCGCCCTTGACTTCTTTCCCGCACCCGTATAAGCTGCCCGCGACTCCTGAATTCGACTCTGCACGCCGGAAGGTTGGAAGCAGAGGCAGGGCTGAGTTAATATGCGCCGCTTAAGCGCTTACAGCTCCCATTTCTACCTGCTTGATCCACAAGGAACATCGCGATCCTTCAATGCCTAAGGAGGCCAAAATGAGTTGCTTCTCGAGACGTCAGTTTCTCAGCGGCACGGTGATAGCAGGCGCCTCACTCGCCGCACGATTTCCCTGGCTGGCGAACTCGACTGAGGCGGCGCAGGAGAGCGCCGGTCCGGCGCGCGTGGTCATCGATCCGGACCGTTGCATTTCGACGCTGGACAGAAACATCTTCGGGTCTTTCATCGAACACCTGGGTCGTGCTGTCTATGAAGGTATCTACGAACCCGGTTCGAAGTTCGCCGATTCCAACGGATTCCGCACCGATGTTTTGAAGGAGATCAAGGGTCTAGGTGTCCCGATAATTCGTTATCCCGGAGGGAATTTCGTTTCCGGGTATAACTGGCTGGACGGCGTAGGGCCTAAGAAAGACCGTCCACGGGTGCTCGACCGGGCCTGGGATAGTATCGAGACCAACCAGTTCGGCATCGACGAGTATGCGACGTGGTGCCGCGCTGTGGGTGCAGAGCCGCTCATCGGCACCAACTTTGGCACTGGCACCCCTGAGACAACGGTCGCACTGCTTGAGTACTGCAATGTTGATAAGGGGACCAAGTGGAGTGATTTGCGCCGCGCCCACGGGTACGACAAGCCCCACAACATCAAGTACTGGTGCCTCGGCAATGAGATGGACGGGCCGTGGCAGATCGGGCACATTCCCGCCATTCAGTATGGCATTAAAGCGCGCGATGCCGCGCGCCAGATGCGGGAGATCGATCCCTCGGTCAAGCTGATCGCCTGTGGATCCAGCGGTCCCTTTATGCCGACTTACCTGGAGTGGGATCAGCAGATACTCGAACAATGCTATGAGGAAGTCGACGGCATTTCACTGCATCGCTATTTCGGCAACGCCGAGGAAACCGAAGGGAACACGGCCAGATATCTGTCCATGAACCTCGGCATGGACCGGCAGATCCACGAGATCATGGCGGTCTGCGACGTGGTCGGGGGCCGCATGAAGTCCAACAAGACGCTGTGGCTGTCATTCGACGAGTGGAACGTGTGGTACCGGCAACGCAGCGGAACCGCGGTGGATGGCCAAAGGAAGGTGGCGCCGCACCTGTTGGAGGAGATTTACAACCTTGAGGACGCCCTGGTGGTGGGTGGGCTGCTGAATACCTTGATTCGCCGTTCGGATCGCGTCCGCGTGGCGTGCCTCGCGCAATTGGTGAACGTGATCGCGCCAATTATGACCAACGAAAACGGCCTGTTCCGGCAAACGATCTATTACCCCTATGCCTGGGCTTTACAATATGCCCGTGGTAAGGCGCTCGAGTTTGCAGTGACATCACCGGCTTACGAGGTTACCGTTGCAGGACGGCCTGCGGCCCGAAGCCACGAAAGCATGTCCGTGCCTTACCTCGATGTCGCCGGGACAATCGATGTTGAGAACAAGACCGTCAGTCTTTTCGTCTTGAACCGGGACCTGGAGAAGGCGCGCGATCTCGAGTTGGTTTGGCACGAGACCACGCCCACGCGCGTGAACACTTGCCAGGTCTTGACGGGCTCCGATCTCAAGGTCGAGAATGGATTTGACGCGCCAGACCGGGTCGTTCCCAAGCCGCTGGACCCTCCGCAGCTCGGTGCAAAGATGGCCCTGCAGCTCCCGGCGAGATCCTATGTTCTGTTGAACCTGGGGCTGGCGTAGGCGGGAACGAGCTGACTGTCGAAGGTCCGGAGCCCGCAGTTGGCCGCCTTAGGCGCGCGGAACCGGGAACGTATTGAGTGATCCGAATCCTCAACGCGGATCATAAGCATTCTCTCTTCCCTGGAGCAGGACATGACATATCTAACTTGCACTTCCTCCATACTCCTCGTGCTCGCCGTCGTTGGTGCTGCAGGCGGCGCAGCGGATAAGCCCAACTCCGGCATCACCAGAAAGGAATTTGGGAAAATGGCGGACGGAAGAACCATTGAACTTTACAATCTCACCAACAGCCAGGGAATGCGAGTAGCCGTCACGAATTACGGCGGGATAGTGGTTTCAATCCTGGTGCCTGATCGCAATGGTAAGCCCGGCGACGTCGTACTAGGCTTCGATAATCTCGAAGGTTACCTGGCCAAGGAACCCTATTTTGGGGCACTCATCGGGCGTTACGGAAACCGCATCGGAAATGCCAGGTTCAAGTTGGACGGTGTAGAATACAAACTACCTGTTAACGACGGCCCAAACAGCCTGCACGGCGGCTTACGGGGCTTCGACAAGCGAGTCTGGACTGCACGCGAAATCCACGGCGAGCACCCGGCATTGGAGTTGACTTACCTTAGCAAGGACGGCGAAGAGGGCTACCCGGGCAATCTGAACGCTAAGGTCGTCTACTCACTGACGGAAGATTACGCGCTGAGAATCGACTACACAGCTACGACCGACAAAGACACGGTATTGAACCTCACGAACCACTCTTACTTCAATCTGGCCGGGGAAGGCAACGGCGACATCCTGAAGCACGAAATCATGATCAATGCCGACCGCTTTACCCCCATCGACAGCACGCTGATTCCGACCGGCGAGCTTCGCAAGGTCGAGAATACTCCTTTGGATTTCCGAAAACCGGCCTTGATCGGGACGCGGATTGATGCGAACGACGAACAAATCAAGTTTGGCAAAGGCTATGACCATAACTACGTCTTGAACCGCTCTGGCGCCGGCCTCAGTCTGGCTGCTCGAGTCACCGATTCTGAGTCGGGACGCGTTCTAGAGGTGCGCACGACTCAGCCGGGGCTGCAATTCTATACGGGCAATTTCCTGGACGGCAGCATTCACGGCAAAGGGGGCAAGCCCTACGGCCGCCGCTCCGCATTCTGCCTGGAGACGCAGCACTTCCCGGATTCTCCAAACAAGCCGAGCTTCCCATCGACCGTCCTCAAGCCCGGCGAGACCTATCGCGAGAGCACGGTCTTCAGGTTCTCCACAAGCAAATAAGCCGACTCTCGTCCGGCTCGTGACCCGGAGCGGCGGGGGCTAGTTCGCTCAACTGATCGGACCGGGTTAAGGAATTAGTCGCGGGACGCCCTCAGCGGGCGGGGAAGCGCAGGCGGGTAAAGTACGCCCCGGCCCTTCTACAAGGGCCGGGGGTCGTGATCGGACAGAGAACAGCTTAGGGAGCCAAGCTGGCGGGCGCGCTACGATCCGCCGGCCTTTCTCAAGGCGAGTGCTTTTTCGACCCAATCTTCAGCTTGTTTCAGGTCCGCTTCACGTGCCGATGCGTCGGGCTCCAGGTCAGCCTTTTGCCGATACACCAGGTTCAAGTAAACCATGGCCTCGGAGTCATTCGGCTTAAGCTGAACCGCCTTCTCGAGGACCTCCACGCCTTCCTTAACCAGCGGACCGTTTTGATCTTCCAACTGGGCCCGAGCCTTGGCTGGAAACGGTGGCAGGCTGCTGGGGTCCTTGGGGTCCTTCGGATAATCGATCTTCAGATCTCTCCTCATCTGCACAAATCGCGGATAACAGATTGCCCAATCCAGCACGCCTATCCAGTAATATGGAACGGGATTATTCGGGTCGGCTTGCAGCAGGCGCCGCTGGTACTCCTTGGACTTGTCGAAGTTCTTCTCGTAGTAATAAATTTGAGCAATGCTGGCGATGGCATTAGAGTTGTTCGGGTCTGATTTCAGAACATCCTCAAAGGCGTCGACGGCCTGTTGGGCGATTTTCAAGTTTTCCGGCGATTCTCCGCTGGGGATGTACTGGTTGAAGTACGCAGTGGCAAGGTAAAGCTTGGCATTTAACAGGGAGGGGTCCAAGCCAACGGCAGTCTTGAAGTGCATGATGGCGGTCTGGAACTGAGCATTACGGAAGGCCGCAACGCCCTTGTTAAGCTGATCCCGCGCCCTGAGTTTCTGGCATCCGCTGCTGAAAGGCAGCGATATCAACACTGCCCCCAGCAGGAAGAACTTATATACTTTCATTGGAAATCCTCCCTCAACATGAGCATAGGTGGGGGACTACTGGCCTTCTTCCAAGGCTTTGGTAATGAGGCCGATCTTATCCAGCCCAGCGCCGTGTGCGATGTCGATGACCTCTGCCACATCGGAAAACGGCAATGTGGGATCGCCCTTGACGAACATTACCCGGTCGCTGCGCGACTTGAAGATATCCTCAAGGCGCGAGCCGAGTTCGCGGATGTCGACAGGGTCCTGATTGATCTTCACATGACGGCCGGCGTCGATAGTGACCACGATGGTATGAGCGAGGACCTCCGGATCGACCTTGGCGTCCTTGGGACCCGGTTGCGGCACAATCGCGTCCAGGCCCTTGGGCGTCAAGGGCGTGATCACCATAAAGATGATGAGCAGCACCAGTAACACGTCAATCAACGGAGTCACGTTCATGTCCACCATGGGACCTTTTTTACTTCCCCCTACGGCCATAGCCATAGTGCTACCCTCCTGCTTCTCTAACGAACTGGATTCGACGTTACGGGGTCACTTCAGTTCCAGCGGCGGCGGAAGCCCGTCGAGTCTGGACCTTGTCGGCCAAGAGCCCGATGGCATCTACGCCTGCCGCCCGAACCGCATCCACGACCGCGACCACGTCACCGTACTTAGCCCGCGCATCGCTCTTGATATAAACCGTCTTGTCGAGCTTGTCGGCGACCCGGTCCTTGACCTTGGCGGTGATTTTGTCGATCGCAATGGGGTCCGAGCCCAGGAAGATCTTGCCGTCCCGGGTTATTGCCAGGACCGAAGCGTCTTCCTTGTCCGCGGCGTGCATATCCCGTGGGTTGTTCACACGGGCCAGGTCGACGCTGACGCCTTTTTGCAACATGGGAGTGATCACCATAAAGATGATCAGCAGCACCAGCATCACGTCGACCAGCGGCGTCACATTGATGTCCGAAACTGCTCCAGGTGGTTCCCGCTTGATTGCCATTATTTCTTCCCCCGCGAAGATCTCTTAATGAAGTAGTCAATCAACTCGGAAGAGGAGTTGTCCATCTCCACGTCGAAAGACTCGATTTTTCCGGCGAAGTAGTTGTACGCCCACACCGCTGGCACAGCCACAAACAAACCGACAGCGGTGGTGACCAGGGCTTCAGAAATGCCGCCTGCCACAGCAGCCAGACCTGTGGACTTCGCTCCGGCGATGCCTCGGAACGCGTTGATGATGCCCAGCACGGTGCCGAACAGCCCAACGAATGGAGCCGTGGAACCGGTGGTAGCAAGGGAGGAGACGCCGCGCTTGAGTTCGGCATGCACGATCGCCGCAGCCCGCTCAAGGGCTCGCTTGGAAGCTTCGATCGTCTCACCGGAAATCTCTGCGGTGGCCTGGTGCGCCTGGAATTCCTGCAGGCCCGCCGTTACCACTTTAGCCAGGTGGCTCCGCTTGTTTTGCTCGGCAATCGAGATCGCTTCGTCAATCTTGCCATCCTTCAAGGCACCCGCTACAGCGGGAGCAAAAAGCCGCGACTGCTTGCGCGCCGCGTTGTAAGCAATCCAGCGGTCGATCATCACGCCGATCGACCAGCACGACATGATCAACAGCAAAATGACCACGGATCGGGCCGGCCATGCCATCGAACGCCACATGCTGATAGGGTCGAATCCAATCGACGCCTCGCCTTCCTGAAACAGCAACAAGCTCAGGGTAAACAGATTCATGATGGTTT
>Ga0326727_10021039_pt1 | contig 12852 bp, 7 predicted proteins | sample MB2enrmetagenome_FD_207643 | JGI IMG/M metagenome (GOLD analysis project Ga0326727, IMG submission 207643) | Lab enriched peat soil microbial communities from McLean, Ithaca, NY, United States - MB29MY | ecosystem: Environmental > Terrestrial > Soil > Wetlands > Peat | place: USA: New York...
CCGCACGACTTGCATGCTTAAGACACGCCGCCAGCGTTCGTTCTGAGCCAGGATCAAACTCTCCATGATATATACCAAAGGTCCGAAGACCTCTAGCTATCATTAGAAAGTTGAACATTTTCGTCTCCCCGTTAGAGGAAACCGGCATTCGACATCAAAACGAAAAACTTTCGTCTCTCGTTTGGCTACATCCACTTACGTAGATTGCAACCTTACCTCACTCTACCCCATCCCTATTTACTGTGAAGGACCACTGCTTCGTCTAAGCAATTTCCGTGCCAGACGACGCTGCTTTATAACACCTTTCGTTCCAACCTGTCAATCACTAAACCAACTTTTCTTGCATTTCCTGCAGTTGGCTGCGGTACGTTACTACGTAGTAGAACTACCCGCACATCTCGCATCCTGCGTCAAGCGACGTGCATTATCACCCGATTCCCCGTGGCTTATTCTCCACGTACCGGGCCTTGCCCTTCTGCCTTCCGCTGTGCTGATTTTCCCTGCAAAGCGTAACTTCCGTACCGCTTTGTTGTTAAGGCGCTCGATGAAGGTATCGTAGTCTTACCTTCTCTGTCAAGCACTAGTTTCATTCTATCAGCTTTTTCACCGGCACATCGACCAATGCTCGACGGCGAAGCAAGTGATACAAGATGGACTACAATTTGTCAAGCAGCTCGCGAAACAAAAGAAGGCGAAACGAACGATACCGCGGAGCAGCTCCGAGAAATCGTTCGTTCAGCTAAACAAACCGTAGCAAAGCGGGATGCGACCCTCTTCCGAATCGTTCAATCACCCGGCCATACTTCATCGCCGTCCCCGAAACGTCTATGTTGCACCGCTTCGAGCACCTGCTCTTCGCCGATGTCCTCGCGTTCCGCGAGATCAGCGATCGTACGCGCCACTTTCAATATAGAATGGCAAGCGCGCGAAGATAGTGAAAGCCGTTGGACTGAATGCTGAAAAGCCTGCGCCGCTCCTGGTGCCAGGCGGCAATAGCGCTCGACCATCCCGGGATTAAGGCGCGCGTTGAGCGATACGGATTTCCGCTCGCGATTCTCATGCAGGCCCAAGGCGCAGGGATCCTCGAGCGCATAGCGCTCTGCCTGAATGCGCATTGCTACCTCGACACGGGAGCGGACCGCGGTGCTTCCCTCGCCGGGAGGACCGAGTAGGCTTTCTGGGGCTGTCGGCTCGACGGCGACGCGGATGTCGATGCGGTCGAGAAGCGGCCCTCCGAGCTTGCGGCGATAGCGCTGAAGATCCTTTATCGAGCAGAGGCAAGCTTTACCCTTGCGGCCGAGGTTTCCGCAAGGACAGGGATTGGCGGCCATGACGAGCTGGAACTGGGCGGGAAATCGAGCCAAGGACCCAGCCCGCACAAGGGAGATCCTGCCCTCCTCGAGCGGCTCGCGAAGGGACTGGAGGACATCGGAGCGGAACTCGGCCGCCTCATCGAGGAAGAGGACGCCATTATGGGCGAGACTGATCTCACCGGGACGGAGTCTGCGCCCCCCGCCGATGATGCCTTCGAGGGAGGCGGAGTGGTGTGGGGCACGAAACGGAGGACGCCGCCTGAGGACCGCGCTCGAGCCGAAGGCGCCCGATAACGAGTAGAGCGAGGCTACCTGGACGGCCGCCTCTTCGCCTAAGTCCGGCAGGAGCGAGGCAAAGCGCCGCGCAGCCATGGTCTTGCCCGATCCGGGAGGCCCGAATAAGAAGAGATTGTGGCCGCCGGCTGCGGCTATCTCAAGGGCGCGGCGCAGGCGAGGCTGGCCTTTGAGTTCCGCGAGGTCGCCCTCCTCCTCCATCGACACTTCCCCGCAGCCTTCGCCTTCGAGGTAAGGCGCTTCGGTCGAAGGCGGCGCTTCGCCGCCTTCCCTCATCGCGCATAAAAGAAGAGAAGCGTCCTCAAGGCGGCTTATGGGATAGACACAGCCCTTGTGCAAAGCCCTGGCTTCCTCGGCGTTTTCCGAGGGAACCATGAAGCAGTCGACGCCCACGCCTAGGGCTGCAGCCACGCCGGGCAGGACGCCTCTGACCGGACGGACTGTCCCATCAAGCCAGAGCTCGCCCATGGCGAGGAAGGGCCTGCCCGGATCGGGCAAAGCCCCGAAGGCGCCCAGGAGTGCGAGCGCCATGGGAAGGTCATAGGCCGCGCCCTCTTTGGGCTGGTCGGCGGGAGCTAGGTTTATAAGGACCCTATCGAGAGGAAACTCGAAGCCGGAGTTGCGGATTGCGGCCCTCACTCGCTCACGCGCTTCCTTGACCGCGCTGGCTGCGAGGCCGACAAGATCGATGCCGGGTATGCCATGGCGGATATCCACTTCTACATGGACGAGACAGCCCTCGAATCCCGAGGGCTCATGGGCGAGCACCTTCATCCTCGAAGCCTCCCCTACGCTACGCGCACGGCAAGAAGCCTCGATTGAGGTCGGAGGGAATTAGCGGATGCGCTTTCGCTTTATCATGACGAGAAGTGCCGCACAGAGGAAAAGATAGGGCAAGTTCGACAAGACTATGCGCCCAAAGGGGAGGCCAAAGAGGGCGTAACGCGACTCGTCGACAAGGCCTATGCGGGCCAGGAGATCGAAGACGATGTCGGCGTAGCTCGCGATCGTACCGATGACGATGAGCATCCAAGCAAGGTCCCGTGTCCTCGACCACAGGAGTATCGCGAGAAAGGCGGCGGCCGCCATAGTAGCGAGGCGCGAGACGAGAAGGATCGTTGATCCGGTATCCATCAACATTGAGTATCGGCGAGCTGTGTCCGGGCGTGTAGGGCATAAGCGCGGCGGGCGAATATTGACAACCCTCTAGCTCGAGCCTACCCTGGGCGAAATGGAGGCGGCCTGTGGACCTATGGTACACGAGGAACGAAAGCCAGGACACGAAGTGGAGCGTTCGCGTAACGCGCCCGCTCTTCTCGATCGAGGGCAAATCAGGCCGCGTCGAAGTCCTCGAGACCGAGGACTTCGGCCGCATCCTATCGGTGGGCGGCTGCCTGGCCATCACCGAGGGAGAGGGATTCACGCAACGCGAGATGCTCGTCCATGTGCCGCTCAACGCGCACCCGGGGATCAGGGCTGTGCTGGTCGTGGGGGGCAGAGACTTAGGCACCGTGCTCGAGCTTCTGCGCTACTCCCAGGTCGAGCGGATAGTTCTCGTCGAGAACGATCAGATCCTCCTTGACGCGCAGCGCAAGTTCTTCCCGAACCTTGCCGAAGCGCTAACCGACCCGCGGGTCCGCGTCGCCGACGAGGACCCGGAGGATTTCGCTCGCGAGTCTAAGGACCGCTTCGACTTGGCGATCGTGCAGTCGGGGAGCGGAGGCGAAGGGGCTTTAGGGCAGAGTTTCTACTGCGACTGCTTCAGGCTCCTGTCGGGCGACGGCATCCTCGTCGCGCCCGCGGGCAGCGCCTACTACTCCACCCAGCGCCGCGAACTCGTGAGCCAGGTGGGCAAGCTTAAACGGCTATTCCCATTATACAGGCTCTACCACATCGACTCGCCTGCCATTGAGGGCGGCTCGCGGCTCATAGGCTTCGCTTCGAAGAAGTACGACCCCGTGAAGGACTACGATAGTTCGCGCTGGGTGAAGCACGAGCTATCCTCGCACTACTACAACGCGGAGGTTCACAAGGCGGCCTTCGCCCTGCCTCCCTACATCGCCGAGGCGCTCGAAGACTGCTGAGAGGAACCTTTCAGACAAGGTTCCTCTCTCGTTTTATTATAGAAGATATTCGAGGTCGATCTCGGCGGCGGAGCAGGGCATGGTTACGCTCCAGGCCTCGAGGACGCGGGGATGAATCTCGCCGAAGAGGCCGACTGGCTCGCCTTTATAGATGATCCTAGCTTGGCGCCCCACGATGAAGCGGGGATCCTCTGCTTCGGCGATCACGTAGTCCTTGCCGAGAAAGTACAGAAGCGTCGCGACATAGCTCGCGGCCTCGTTGTAGTCGGCTGCTGCGTGGGCGAGGAGGAAGGCCAGCCTCTGACGGGTCGAGACCCCGTAGTTCTGGGTGGAGTCGATGAAGGCGACCTTGCCTGCCTCGAAGATCCGGTGCGGATAGGGAGCGCGGCTCGAAACGGACTCGGAGTTCATGAGACTGGGCAGGATCGAGGGGCGGACGTACTCGAAGCTCTCGGCCATGGGGTTCTCGATGCGGACCGCCTTGGTGGGGTCGGTGCCCATGCGCTCAATGAAGTCCTTACCGGAACCGAGGTAGCCGTAGGCCATCTCCTGGGCGCCGAGGCCCGCGAGGATGTTCTTGGCCCTTCGAGAAAAGAGCTCTATCGGAGAGAGGCGGCCGATCGTGAAGTCCTTCGGCCGCTCGGGGGAGAAGGCCGCCATGCCCTTACCCATCATCACGTCCTCGACGATGTCGACCGGGTGGAGAAAGTCGTTGCGGTAAGGGGGCGGGAAGACCGTCACGTACTGGCCGTGGCTGTCGGTAGTCGAGCCCATGCGCTCGGCTGCCTCACGGACCGCGTCGACAGTCAGGGAGACGCCCAGAAGCTTCGAAGCATAGCCGATCTCGACGCTCACGGGCTTTTGAAAATAGTAGGGGAAGGTGACCGAGCGGCCGAAGGGCGTGTCGTAGGGATATTCGACGAGCACACTCTCGATCGTGTAGCCGGAGTCGGCGAAGTCGCAGGCAACGATGTTGGCGGAGAGGGCGACCGAGGCCATGTTGGTGCCGGTGAGCTCGATGAAGAGCTCAGTATCGCCGACCTTGACCGCGCCCAAGTCGTTCGAATTGATGACCGGGGGATAGGAAAGAACGGCGCCCTTCGAGTCGGAGAGCAGGGGATGGAGCTTAAAAGGCGCATTGATAGCGCCGTACTCCTTGCCCTTTGGCGTCTCCTTGTTGATCTCGGTGAGGGTCATCGGCCTGTCACCCTGGAGGGGGACAAAGCGGACCGAATCGGGATCGACGCCGGAATAATGCACCGGCCACTGGATGATGGAGGGGCGGTAGACGCCCATAGAGACTGTCTTGCGTTTGCGGCCGAAGTTCGAGGCGAGCTTCTCCTGAGTCTGGATGATGTCCTTGAGCAGGGCGTCGGTCATCGCCACGCCGGAGACGAAGAAGCCGGCGAGGTAGGGCCGCGCTTCCTTGACGGAGGGTTCCACGATCACCGTGTGCCTGGCCTTCTTGGCCTCGCCCTCACGGGAGAAGAAGGGGTAGTCAACCGGTTTGCCCGAGGCGCGTACGCGCAGGGAGCGCGCGAGGCCGGCAGTAGACCACAGGTCGGGGCGATTAGTGTCGTTGAGCTCGACCTTGATGACACGCTCGTCCTGGGGGCAGTGCTGGTCGACCTGCCACTCGTCGAGCTCGGCCTTGGCGCCGGGAAACATCTCCTCGAGACCCCGAGCGTCGTAGCGTCGACCGAGGAGGGAGAAAAACATATTTTCGTTGACTTCTATCTTGGGCATTTCTCGTTATCTCCTCAGATGTTCTTCGCGCGTGCCGCGACCGGGTCTTGAGCGCGGCGAAGGCGCACGCTCTCGATGTCGGGGGTGAAGAGCTCCCGAAGGTCGTTGAGACCGAGGGCCATGAGGGCCATACGATCGATTCCGAGGCCCCAGGCGAGGACGGGCACGTGGACGCCGAGGGACTCGGTGACTTCGGGGCGGAAGATGCCCGAACCGCCCAGCTCGAACCAGCCGAGGACAGGGTGCTTGATATGCACCTCGACGGAGGGCTCCGTGAAGGGGAAGTAGCCGGGGACGTACTTCACCTCGGTGGCGCCCGCGACCTCGATTGCAAACATCTCGAGGAAACCGAGGAGGGTGCGGAGGTTCACTTCCTCGCCAAGGACAATGCCCTCGGTCTGGTAGAAGTCGGAGAGGTGGGTGGCGTCGACACGGTCGTAGCGGAAGCAGCGGGCAACGCCGAAATACTTGCCGGGAACCTTGGCCTTGGGCAATTGGCGCGCGGAGAGTACAGTGCCCTGGCTGCGAAGGATCAAGCGCTTCGTGAACTCGCGGTCGAACGCATAGTCCCAGCCGCGGCTACCGGTGGAGCCGCCGTTCTCATGGGCGGCCGCAACCTGTGAAAGGTAGGGTTCCTCGATGAACTTGGCCTTCTGAGGGCTCGCGATGTGGTAGACGTCGTGAATATCTCGCGCGGAGTGGAACTGCGGCATGAAAAGGGCGTCGGAGTTCCAGAACTCAGTCTCGACGAGGCCCCCGTCGAACTCCTCGAAGCCGAGGGAGACGAGCTTATCCTTCACGGACTCGACAAATTCGACGTAGGCGTTGCGCCTGCCGGGCATGAGCCTGGCGGCGGGGGCATTGATGTTGTAAGGGCGAAAGGCCGCCTCCTTCCACTTGCCTGACTCGAGGATCTCGGGCGTGACCGCCCCGAATTCGTCTCCGGTGACGCCTTCGGCCTTGAGCTCGGCTGCGACGGCCGTCGCATCGGGCGTTAGGCGATACCAGACGCGCTCGCGCTCGGCGGCGCGGAAGGCCGCGTCTCCGGAGCCGCGCTTGCGGGCTATGCCAAGCATCGCGGCCTTCTCCTGGGCGTCGAGTTCGGACTCCTCGAGGATGCCGTCAGGGCGTCCCGCAGCCTTAGCAATCAGCATCTCTACAAGATTTGCTCGCTCGCTTCGTTTCGGAGAATTAGGAGCCCAGACTATGCGCTTTTCAGGATCAAGAGCGAGCACTCCTTCCTTTGCGAGGGTCCCGAAAGCCGAGCCAACATCCTTCTGCTCGAGTCCCAAGGTTTTCCCAATTTCCGGTAATGTAGCCGGTTTGTTTGTCGGGTCCAAAACAAAATTAATGATTTGCACCTCAGGCGTATGGGCAGTCCAGTATTTCCGCCCGAGCGGGGTGAGCTCGTAGACTAGGCGTACTTCACGAGGGCCGTCCTCGGCGGCCAAGCCCTTTGCGGAGAGCCATGAGAAGGCCTGGTTCGAGTGCCCTTCCTTATAATCGAGCTCGGCCTGGAGACGGCTCGCGTCGAGACGATCGCGATCAGTATAGCGGAGCAGAACCTTCACCTCGAGGGGGTGGAGGCTCTTGACGAGGGAACGTACATCCATAATGCGGCCATTGTGGCGAAAAGCGGGGCTAGCGTCAATCTTTAGCGCATGGGTGACTGCACCCTCGCTGATTGCCGAACGGCGAGGCGAAGACGGGAAAGCCTGGCCCCCTCCGAAGAAAGTCGGGAGACAGGCTTTCCCGTCCTTCGTCTCGCAGATCAACACGAAGAGAAGACACTCTGATCCTATGCGCTCAAAACGGCACAATGCATACTTTTCGACACAGCGGCTTGAGCCTCCTGGGGCTGGGAGCCTATGGCTACCTGCATTGCTGTGCTTAGGTTTTGCCAGCCAGGATTAATCGCAGATAGACAAGGGGCCATAGATTGGGGCCTGAGGCCTTAGAAATTGCCGCCCGTATCATTGCGCTTTATCCCGGCATTTTTTGAGGATTGCGGCCTTGCTGCTCTTGCCGTCCATGAGGATCTCCATCGGTTCGGATAGACGCGTGCGCACGCAGTGGGCGGTGCGCCGCTCGGGCGCGAAGCCGTACAGCCAGTCCCAGTCGACGAAGCCCGCCCCGCCCCAGCTCACCGTGAAGTATCCGATGTTCATGCTCGTGACATTATGGAAAAAATGGGAACCGAGGCTCGACTCGACCTTAAGTTCTGGCAGGTCCGCCTCGACGATAACGCGGGCCATGGAGATCTGCGTGAAGGCCACGGGTATGCCGAGGTAGCGATCGCGGGTGCCCCATCGGCCAGGGCCGACGAGGATGTAGCGCCGCCTGAGAAGGCGCATCTCGCGATCGAGCTCCTCGATCTCGGCGGCGATGTCGACGGTCGTCTGGCGGTCGAAAGAGCGCGGGTCGACCCAGACGACGTCCTCGATCGAAACGTCGCGGCCGTTGCCCATGCTGCGGTCGGAGAGGAGGAGGCAGTCCTCCCGGCGCAGTATCCCGAGATCGGTCGAGGCCCGGCCCTCGCTCCGGACAAGGGGTTTTAATTGAAGGAGGTAGAGAGCGGGGATGCCCGACGCCTCGTCGAGGTTGAGAGAGTACTCTATCTCGACGCCCGTGCCCATCGAGCGTTCGCCCATATCGAGGACCGTGCCGATCGCTTGGGCGAAGGGCAGGGCCTCGTTCTTGAGGATGTTCGCGAGATCGATTACGCGCGGACCGCGCGAGCCGATGCCCGGGACAAGCCTGTCGTTCGGCGCGTCCCAGGTCGAGGCAATGAGACCGAAGCGCGGGTCGCTCTCGGCCTGGGCAATGTCGAGCCCCGCGAGCGAGGCCTCGTCGCCGCTTTCGATGTCTGGTTCGGTGTTCTCCATGTCGAGGGCGAGGAAGGAGCGCTGACTGCACTCGCTCAGGAGAGCGGGCGGAAGGACGTCGAGCTTGGGGTACTTGGGACAGAAGCGGAAAGAGGGGCCGCCGCCGACCACGTAAGAGCCGAGTCCGAGCGCCGAGACGCAGAGCCCGTCCTCGCTCTTGAGATAGGAAACCGGATAGTAATTGCGCGACTGGGCCGTGCCCGATACGTGAGGATAGTACCAGCGGCCATGCCGAGAGCCGACGAGTTCCTGGACCACCACGCCCATGCGCTCCTCCTCAAGGGCGTAGCCGGCCAGCTCGAAGTAGTCGCGGCTCTTCTGCGAGAAGAGACTCGCATAGATGAGGAGGACGGCCTTGCAGAGCTGGCGGCCGCGGACCACCGGATCGGGGTGCGAGTTGGGAATAAGGTAGGTCTCGTAGATCCCCGAGAAAGGCACCTGCAACATATCCTCAAAGAGGCCCGAGGAGCGCACAGCCAAAGGCTTGTCCGTCGAGGCGGCGAAGCGGATAAGGCGATTCTCGAGAGAGGAAGAGAGAGCGGCGGCTAGGAAGCGAGCGCGCAGCTCCTCATCTTTTCCCGCTGACTCGTAGAAGGCGAAGGACCACAGGCCGTTCGACTCGAGGAAGAGCTCGAACTCGTCGATGCCGATGAAAGCGGTCCGAGGCAGGCGAACCTCGATCCCGGATATCTGCCGCGCGAAGTCGACGTTTTCGACGAGGCTGCGGAGGAAGATGAGGCCGCGCCCCTTCCCGCCCACCGAACCCGAGGCGAGACGAGTCATGGCCCGATCGTCACGGGGGGTGGAGCCGTCGTAGTCGGGAACGATGCCCCGGGTTTTATCCGCCCTCGCCTCGCTGACGACCTTGAGGATGAAGTCGCGCATCGCGCCCGTAGTCGTAAAATCGCCCAACTTGTAGGGTCGTAGGAGCTCGGCGAAACGCAATTCGCCGCGGGCAGCGAGCCAGGTCGAGAAATGGTTGCGGCCTGCATGGTAGTTGAGGCAGTCCTCGGGAACCTCCTCGAGGAGACCCATGAACTCGTCGAGGTTGCGGGCCTCGGCAACCGGCGCGCCGTCGGGCATACGGAACATGAAAGGCCCGTAGCCCAGGCTGTCGTTGAGGAAGGCCGCGAGCTCGTGCTCGAGGGACTCGGAGCCCTTGTCCGCGAAGGCCACCCCGAGCGCGTAAGCTCGCTCGCGCACGCCCTCTTCGCTCGACTGAACCATCACGGGGAGCTCGGGAATGCGCGCCTTCGCCATTTTGATGAAGGCGAAACCCGCCTCGGGATCGCTCGCGCCCGCGTGGGGGAAGCGGACGTCGGTGATGACTGTGAGGATATAGTTCTCGTAGCGGTCGAAGAGGGAGGCGGCCTCCTCGTAGCTCGACGCGAGGAGGATCTTCGGCCTCGAGCGGGAGCGAAGGAGCTTCGAGGTCTCGACGCCCTTCTCGTTCTCGATGAGGGCCTGGGCCTGGCGCTGGACGACCTGGAAGAGGAGCGGCAAGTAGCGCGAGTAGTAGCGCACCGAGTCCTCGATGAGAAGAATGACGCGCACAAGGCCTGTGCGCGTGTCCTCGTCTGCGTTGTGCAGATCCTCGACCTGCTTGAGCATGCCGACAAAAAGTTTGGAGTAGCCGTTCCACACGAAGACCCGGTCGATGGAATCGAGGGACAGCGATTCGGATTCCAATACTGCGAGGCTCGCGTTATTCGTCGCCATGAGGAGGATTGGGACGCCGGGCCAGGCCTCCTTCATCGCGCGGGCGAGCGCAAGGGGTTGCTCGAAGTCGAGGCCCGCCACGAGGACCACGAGATCGTACCGCCCGCTTTTGAACATCTCGAGGGCCTTCTCCGGCGTGTAGGCACAGGTTATGCGCGGCACCGTGTTGAGGTGGAGTTTGAAGTACTCGCCGTAGATCTGCTCGGTGAGCACGCCGTCGGACTCGACGACGAAGGCCTCGTAGAGGCTCGCCACAAGGAGGACCTCCTGCACCCGATAGCGCATGAGGTCATGAAAGGCGTTGCGCTCCGCGCGGGACCTATCGTAAGCCTCTACTAAGTCGTCGAAGTACATAGCCTCCTCTATACGAGGCCTTGGTCGATCATGGCGTCCGCTACCTTCTTGAAGCCTGCGATGTTAGCGCCCACCACATAGTTGCCCGGATAGCCGTATTGCTTGGCCGTCTCCGCACAGGAAGCATGGATTTTCGTCATGATTTCGAGGAGGCGGCGATCGACTTCCTCGGCGTTCCAGGATAGACGCATGGAGTTCTGGCTCATCTCGAAGCCGCTCGTGGCGACCCCTCCCGCGTTCGCGGCCTTGCCCGGGGCGAAGGGAATCTTCTTCTCGACGAAGAGCTTCCAGGCCTCCGGCTTGCAACCCATGTTGGACACCTCGATGACTGTGCCAATACCGTTCGCAATGAGCTTCGCCGCGTCCTCGCCGGAGAGCTCGTTCTGGATGGCGCAGGGCATGGCGATGTCTACCTTCTGTTCCCAAGGCCTACGGCCGGCGAAGAACTGCGCCTTGGGGAACTTGCTGACGTAGGTCTCGACCTTGTCGCGATTGATCACGAGCATCTCGGTGAGGTAGTCCCACTTCTCCTTAGTCCCCACGCCTTCGGGGTCGAGGACATAGCCGTCCGGCCCCGAGATCGTGAGGACCTTGGCCCCGAGCTGGCTCGCCTTGATGCACACGCCCCAAGCTACATTACCGAAGCCGGAAACCGCGACGGTCTTGCCCTCGAGGTAGTCGCCCTTCTCTTTGAGCATCTCCTGGGCAAAATACGTCGCGCCGAAGCCTGTGGCCTCGGGCCGCACGAGGGAGCCGCCGAAGCCCAGGCCCTTGCCCGTGAGGACTCCGGTGAACTCGTTTGCGAGCCTCTTGTACTGACCGAAAAGGTAGCCGACCTCGCGGCCGCCCACACCGATGTCTCCCGCAGGCACATCGGTATCCGCACCTATATGGCGAAAGAGCTCGATCATGAAGCTCTGACAGAAGCGCATGATCTCGTTCTCGCTCTTGCCATTGGGGTCGAAGTCCGAGCCGCCCTTGCCACCACCCATGGGCAGCCCGGTGAGGGAGTTCTTGAAGGTTTGTTCGAAGCCGAGGAACTTGAGGGTCGAGAGGCTGACCTTGGGGTGAAAGCGAAGGCCGCCCTTATAGGGACCTATAGCGGAATTGAACTGGATGCGATAGCCGCGATTGACGCGAAAGCTTCCGCGGTCGTCCATCCAGGGCACGCGGAAAATAACCGAACGCTCGGGCTCCGTGATGCGTTCGAGTATGGCTTGCGCCTTGTATTTCGGCTCGGCGTCGATGAGGGGAGAGATCGATTCTAGCACTTCCTCGACCGCCTGAAGGAATTCAGTCTCCCAGGGATAGCGGGCCCTAAGCTCGCCAAGGACTTGCGTGATGTAAGGGTTCATGCGCTCTCCTTCTATCGCAATGCGCGAATCGCCGTGTAGAGTCCAGGCCATTCCTTCTGCACGTCCGCGGTTGCCGTTGCCGCGACGCCGGAGGAGGCGGGCATGCCGGTCGAGCCCTTGGCTGGAGAGGCGGTGGCTTTGCCGGGGACCTTGCCCGAGACCTTGGCCGGTTCGGCGGGAGCAATGACGACCTGGTCGCCGATGTTAACGGTGTCGAAAAACTGCGCACGCTTCATCGTCCCGGCGCTCGCCTCTTCCCCGACCGCGGTCACGTCGATCTCGGCGAGGACGGCGGACTGGGGATAAGAGACGCCCAGTCCTTCTGGCTTGGGCTCGACCGAGCCCTTCTTCACGACGACCAGCTTGTCGCCGACCTTGAGGGAGTCGGACTTCCCAAGATCGACGAGGACGCTGTCCTGGCTCCGCTTGAGAAGGCTGCCCAGGGGCGGCATGGACTCGGCGATGAGCTCGGTCGCCCGTGCGGCCGAGTTCTTGAGCCTGTCGTTTCCGGTCCTGTAACTTTTAAAGGAGACGGCCGGGCTGCCGGTCCTGGCAACCCGCAAGTCGACACCTATCTCGACATCGCGCTCGGTCTCCTTGATGGATACGAGAGCGAAGTAATCGGCCTCCGCCTCGCGAGCCGTCTTGAAGGCGTCGGCGAAGGAGACGGCCTTGGGCGGAAGCGCAAGGACCGAGAGCCGAGAGGAGGAAGCGAGTATACCCTGGATATAGCGCAACACGAGCTCCTGGCCAGCCGCGTGGACGCTCGCTCCGGGAGTCGCGCCGTTAGGCGCGTCGACGTACATGAGGGCGAGTTTATACGGGCGCTTGGGCAGAGCTTCCTCGTCGACCTGCCAGTCCTTGCCTACGGAGTCCTGAAGGAGGGATGAGTAAGTCTCTACCGCATCGTCGACGGCTTGGTCGCCCGCGCCGTTCTTCTGGATAAACTGAAGTTCGGAAAGGTACTTCCCGGGAAAGCCGCGCGACTTGAGCATCTGCGCGTACGCGAGTCTGGCGGTCTTGGAATAGGGATACACCCTGAGAGCCCTGCGGTACTCGAATATCGCCTGATCGTAAGACGAGCGGTCCTCGAACTCCTTGC
>Ga0326727_10021041_pt1 | contig 12850 bp, 13 predicted proteins | sample MB2enrmetagenome_FD_207643 | JGI IMG/M metagenome (GOLD analysis project Ga0326727, IMG submission 207643) | Lab enriched peat soil microbial communities from McLean, Ithaca, NY, United States - MB29MY | ecosystem: Environmental > Terrestrial > Soil > Wetlands > Peat | place: USA: New York...
ATCATATTTCCTATGATAACTGGGGAACAATCGATCCCCTGCGTCAGGATCAGTCTCGAAAGATGGTTGCTTACCGCAAGCACTGCCGAAGCCCCTTCGATCGCCTCTTTCATCTTCGCCGTGACAAGTGTTCCTGGGAAGGGAAAAGGCGAATGCTCGGCAAGAATGAGGGGCGTATTTATTGATTTAGAGAATATATAGGCTTCCACACCGTTCGTCTGAGCCGCAGTCGCGTATATCAGATCTGGCTTGAAGTTAAAATCCATCTCGAGCGTCTTGGCAGCCAGTTTGTAGACATGACAGCGCTTCCTGTCGTAATGATCTTCAATACGACGGCCGATACTGCCTAGAATCTTTCCCTTGAAGCAATTCCGTCTGATGAAGAAGCGCAAGATCCTCTCCGGCAGATGTGCGTAGGCGACACAATGGATCTCAGGTAGTAGAATTGAAGAAGTATCGATACTAATCCTAATGTGCCGGAAACCGTAGCGTGCGAAGGCCTTTATCGTGAAAGGCGGGAATGTTACAAGCGCGATGAAGATGTCATATTTCTCCAGGAGAGCCTCAGCCTGCTCTTTGAAGAAAGAGCCCGCAACAGGGTCCTCCTTCGTAGGATACCAAGCAGGTAAAATTAGCACTTTATTCTTTGGATTACTCATTGACCATTATGCCTTGACTTTTGGAAACTACAAAAACCGCCGAACGGAGGCGCGCATAAGCCTAAGGGATCTTTTGATCCAGCTATTTTCTCTATACTTCGCTTGAATAGTTATTTTTTCTCTTTCGCCAAGTCGAGCCCGTTTCGTGCTCAAACCGCCAACCTGATAATTGGCTAGCACGGAGTCAATTTGATAAAACTTGGCCTTTTCAAAATAAGCTCTCAGAAAAAAATCATAATCGGCACATAACCGATATTTTGTATCAAAATTACCAATCCTTTCGAACAACGATCGTGCAGTGAAGGTTCCCGGATGGGGAATATTGGCATTCGGTAGATTCTCCCAACATGTCGCCACTGTCATTATTTTTATTTTGTCAACTATATTTATTAAACCATAAAATATCTCAGCATCAGGATCAACGATAATTGCCTTATCGATCTGAAATAAGGCGTCACCTTCGAGCCAATCATCAGAATTCAGAAAGGATACCCAAGGGGCACGCGATTTCATCAAGCCTTTATTCATCGCGTAGTACAGACCATCGTCTTTTTCACTTATTATTACAACTCTATCGGATATTTCTTCTGTCTTATCTTTAATTATATCGACAGTATGATCTCTAGAGCAACCATCGATAAAAATAACTTCATAATCAGAGCGATTTTGCTGAATAATAGAATCAATTGTTTTACCAATTGTTTCTTCAGAATTTAATGAAACAATAATAAAGGAGTATTTTACTTCGCCCATTTAATCACCCCATCCACAATTTTATTATTGCAATTGGAGTTTTATTAACCAATTGTAATAGTAAAGCATAAAGCAATATCCATATAATTTCTATCTCAAAACAATACTACCTAATCAAGATTTTTAATTTCTCTCGCTGGATTTCCTGCTATTAACTTATTCCCCTTCATTGGATGAGTAACTACAGAACATGCACCAACAAAAGACTTTTGACCTATACTTGCTCCTTTTAATATTACCGAGCTCATGCCTATTAAAGTTCCTTCCCCAATCCTGATTTTTTCGTGTTTTGCATCAAAAATCGATAATTGTTTTTTATGTAATTCCCAATTGACTGGGTGAAGATCAATTTCACTTACGACTACATTAGCGCCAAGCATAACACCTTTCTCTAAAAATACTTCTTCAACGGCCACAACAATCGCGCCGAACAGCCCACAATCATCAGAGATAACAATTGAGGCATTATCACCTACAGCTGCAAGTATTACAGGATGATTTATTCCAGCAATATTAGATCTCATTGCCGAATTCAATGTAACATTTTCCCCTATAACAATTCGCGAGTTACCAGTAATAACAATATAATGAAAACCGCCTAAGCACATATAACCGTATTGCCTCAGGTCACTTTTTATGCAAATATAAGTAATCAATCCCGTTTTTTATTATGCCCATATATACCCAAAATCATCTTTAATAACAAATTTTTCGATACATCGAAAATCATACAAGCTATATCGTTTCGTAGTATCAATAGACCCACAAAATATACCAATGAACCAGTAACTATGCATACTATTAGTGATTGTAAAATACTAGTAATAAATGTTTTTTCAAATAATACCACTGCCGCCATCAAGCATGACGCGAGAATTGGTTTATAAAGCGCCTTTTGAATATTTAAATTTTTAAGAAATCCTCTTGATAACCAACCAAAGCATGCAGTGCCAACTACCGCAGTTAAGAGGTTGGCAACAGCCGCACCAATATCATTAAATGAAGGAATTAATAAAATATTAAAAACAATGCTTGCAATACTATTAAATATTATTCCCCAGAGCATTTTCTGATCCTTTTCATTCGAATACAATACTTGATTTGCAAAAAACATTGTAAGCAAAGAAAATAAAGCAGTAGGAGCCAGCACTTGGAAAATAGAAACTGCTTCAATAAAATGAATTCCCATCAGTACTAGTATTATTTCTTTTGACAGCAGTTCAAGCCCTATAACGGCAGGTATTGCGATAAAACATATTGAGGAAAAGCTTTTATTTAATGCATCGTCATATTTATCATTAAAATTGTTTTTCGAATAGAAAGAAAGTCTTGTTACGAATATCTGCCCCATGGAGCCCAAAACCGGAAAAAGGATGCTCATGATTCTATTAGCGCTAGAGTACAAACCCACAGATTGATACCCCGAAACACGCCCCAGCATGATATTATCTAGCTTCGCAAGGACATTTGAAAAAAATGCCATAAGAAAAAATAGTCCTGCACTTTTAAAATGTCGTCTAAAATTATATTCGTGCACCTTTGAAATAGGTACGGTTTTTTTTAGGAAAATAATATTCAGAACATTAGAACCGACACTAGAAATAACTGTTATCACTGCATATGCGATTACATCATCTTTTTTTCGTACAAAAACAAACAAGGCAATTAATGAAATTACTTGAAACACAAAGCCTCGAAGAGTAATAAATGAATACTGCTCAAGGCCAGTATAAACCCATTCGAATCCTATTGCAGTAAATAATACTATAGAACTTGTGATTATTACCAGTAGCCTAATTTTATATAGCGCAGGGTCAAGTACAATACATACCGTTAACAAGGCATATGATATAACAATACAGACCATATTTATTATAAATAGCTCATGTATAATCTTATTTAGTTCATTTGGATTATTTCGGTTTTGCGCGACTTGCCTCACCCCATAAGCAGGAATTCCAAAGGACGACAAAACGACAAAATAACTAGCTATAGTGCTCGCGAATGTTACGATTCCAATCCCTTCCGGCATTAGAACACGAGCCACATAAGGGAATGTCACAAGAGGGAAGGCAGCGGTAATAATTGTCCTAATAGAATTTATCGCAATATTACCTTTTATAGATTTCTCTTTCAACAAACTACTAGCCATAATGCTCCGATCTTTAAAAACCTATTACCAGGCATTCAAAGATAATATTATTCCACTTAAGTCTTATAATACTCACTACCCAATATCTAAATTAATAACACCTATAACTCTTCTAAATATTTGTTTACAGCATTAACAGCAATCGTCCAAATCAATTTTTTATTATATGTTTCAAAAGATGACCTACACAACTCCGAATAAATATAAAAGTTTGCTAGTACCATCTCAATATAAGCAGAATATTTTTCCGCCGCGTCGTTGAGCTCAAACAGCTTTTCGCTTTCTCCATCGATCACCGCAGAGGGGATACCCCAACATTCGTCGCTATCGACGGATGCCGTATGAACTAGCCTCAAAGAAAACAAGACCATAACACTCCGCTCTGGACGGCAAAATGAGGAAATGTGATTCTTGCAGAAGTATTCTGATTTTTTTGTACCCTTTTGGATTTTTTTCCGTAATAAACCCATGGCATTTGCAAAAACTCGGTACATTCCCAGGAGGGATACAACCAACGACATTCAGTTCGGTTGGTATCCCATGAGCATTAAGCAATTCCGCGAAACGCAGGGCGACATCACCGCCTTTATGGTACCAATCGACTCCTAGAAAAAAAAGCTTTATTACCCCCCGCTTTCTGCGTGTAATATACGTTTCAATATCGTTTATCGTTTGGGCATTGGGAATATTCGCGCCAAATGGAACAACTTTCACTTTCTTAGGATCGACAACGTAATTATTCACCGCGGTCCTGGCGGCCCACTCAGAGGCATATATCGCTACATTGCAGCGGTCTACTGCTTCCTGTTCCTGAATATTGCCTTGCCTAATACTTATTTTACTAAGGTTTGAAAAACCGGATATAAATTAACAATGCCTGCGAATGTCGCATCGGGCCAAAAAGCAACCTTTGATCTTGCTTGCAAATGTGAAATGGGAATGGACGCAGGGCTAAAAATTACGCGGTATCCAGCATCCCCAAATGAACAACCCCGGAGCAGAGCTCCGGGGTATCTAGTCCCTTTATTAGAATATTAGTTGTTTTTGCTCTTTATATCTCGAACACCTATGTAGGGGTTGTTCTATAGAAAAGTCTTTCTACACATTAGAAATCGCGCAGCAGAGCTGCGGGGAATTAAACCCATAGCGATTAAACGATTGATACTCTCATCGTAGTAATCGAGGGGGGCCAGGTGTCGGTCATTCAATAAATCCTTATGAAAAATATGCCGAAAAGCATACTGAAAGTCTTTTCTAAAAGGGTCTCCCGATAGCTGAAGTTTTTATATACATTGATATCCATACCGCTATCGATCATGGACTGAAGCATGGAATAAACCACACCAGACCAAGCGTTCACATCCAATGGATCAAACTGCGAAATATAGGCTATCTTCATTCTAGTGCTTGCCCTTACTTATAGATATCGCTTCAAGAGCAAGCACAGCGCGAGCATCATGAAGGGAAATTGCCTCGAGTGTCTATGTCCCATAGACGTTTGTTCTCATCGCGAAGTGCCTGATAAGCCACGGTTCCCTTCCCATTGAATCGTTCCCAAACAAATAGGTACTTCATAATAAAATATGAGATATACGCCAAACCAAGAGCAATTCCATCCCATTTCAATAGATAACTTTTTTTCTTAAAGATTACAAATTTAACTGCGTTAAATAGCTCTTTACTGCTTTCTCTTAGTGCCATCGATCCGTCAGTATAGCCCATGGATTCAAGACGCGTATATCTAGTATGTCGCTCCAAAAATACATCTACTGTCTCATGCGTCAAATGATACACTGCACCACTTCCGTCATCATGCATAGTATAAACGTTCCGCGACGAAGTACCAGATTCATAATGCACCTTCCTGCTCGTATGAATGACACTTCGTTTCATCACTAACTGTTTACTTGTTGCACACCATGGTGACCGCCGAGGGTCTTGTAGACCAAAAACAAATATTCTAAAAGGAATTGATATAACATCATACAAGAATGTCGGATCGTTTATTTGAGCAATGATTCTTCTCGCTAAATTCGGATGAATGATATCCGAAGCAGTGAGAATCATTACCCATTCATTCTTAGCGATATCAAGCCCTTGCTGAGCCTCATCCCCAGTATCACTATAGGGAGCGTCAATCACATTTTTGGTATACTGTAATGCTATTCCCTTTGTATTATCGGTCGAGCTTTTGTCTATTATAATAACATCGTTGCTCCAAAGAAACGATTCTAAAAAAGAGGCAATCCTCCTTTCTTCATTATAGACAACAGCGATTATCGATACGCTTTTCATATTTACCATCCCGATTGAAAACGTTTTACAATCCCATCCAAGTTTTAGATTATAAAGATAGCCTAAACAACATATTATAATTCAGTTCTTCATAGAACAAGGCGTTGAATAACCCAATATTTGTAAAAAATCATCGTTTTATTTATTACGTTTCCACAAACATTTAATAGCTCGATATAATGGCCTAACCCTATCATAAATAGAGCGCGGAATTAATAAAAGAGGTAAATCAAATAACCAAAATGAAGGGAAGAACCAAAAAACACGAATGCATTTTTTTAATAAAGCCGGCGTCACCTTTAAGTTGTTTTTTTTAGCAAGAGGAATATTCCAATAATTTTTATCCTTTATATACCTTCTTGCATTATGGCATACATCCTTACTATAACCCAAATCATCCATATCAAGATAAATTATAGCAAGATCAATACCTACATTATAGAATGTTCCATTCATTCCCCATCGTCTTGCAGTTTGATTGTACTTAATTTGTTCAACCAATACCTCGTGCAAGATAGTACTTTTTAATTTTGCATTTGTATGAATTAAATAACCAATATGTACCCAATATGTACCATAATATGCATCTTTATTTATCTTATTCCATTCATTTCGATTAACAATTGTTGATGAAATTAAAGTACTTTTAAATTTGGTAATTCTAAAAAAATCATTTCCGCCTATATTAAAGTAATCCTTATCAATTGGTATTTCTTTATTTTCATAATTCGCAAAAATTGCCCCATTATCCGGGAATAATTTAATCGCATTTAATACCTGCCGAATCGCAGTCTTATTTATAATGTGATCATCATCAGATAGTATCCAAACATATTTCCCTTTGGACCGCTGTACAACTAAATCAAAATTTCTATCCATTCCAACATTAATATCATTTCTGAAATATTTTATAGAACTATGTCTGGATAAGTATTCATTTACAATTTCCTCTGTATTATCCGTCGATGCATTGTCCGAAATAACTATTTCCACTCCATCACATATTTGTTCCACAATGCTCTCAATTGCTAACCCAATAGTTTTAGAACCGTTATATGTCGGGATTCCTATTGATAATTCCATGTCACCTCCCTTGTGAGTAATATTTTATTGTTTTAGCTATTCCTGCTGAATAATCATATTTACTGTTCCAACCTAGATTTTGCAATTCAGAACAATCCGCCTTCGAATCCATTATCTCATCATTTCTATAGGGCAAAGCTCCAAAATTTAAAATTGTTGGACTCTCAGATATTTCTTTAATCTTTAAAATAAAATCCCTAAGTTGCACACTCGAACCAGTACCAACTTCAAATATTTTATAATGAAACTTGTAACTTTCATACGTATCCAATATTGTTAAAAAGGCATTAACTACATCATCAACATAGACAAAATCCCTTCTTTGATGCCCATACGTTAAGTCAATTTTTTTTTCTTTTTTTATCGCAATTCGTTGTATCATGCTTTCTACAAATTTATCTTTATTGTCATTCTCTCCAAACATTTGCTCAATGCGCATATTGGCAATTTTTGCTTTACTTGAAAGATATGCCAACCAAATATTCAAACTTTTTTTTGATAATGAATAATCAATCAGCGTTGAATACGATAAATTATCTTTATTAAAAAACGAATCTGTGTTAACAAATAATTCCAGCCCTTGGTTCACACCTTCTTCCAAGAGGGACAAAGGAAATATAAGATTGGTATCCAATATTTCGGTTATCTTATTTATCGACCTACCATATTCAGTTGCTGTATGGATAATTATATTAACCTTATTTTCTGCATAAATCTCATCTACATCAACAACATCTGTATCATAATATTTTACATAAACAGAAGGTATACTGCTTATTCGATAACAATTAGAAAAGGATCTTTTCAATACTATGATATTATATTTATCAATTTCAATAAGTTCCCTTAAAATATGACTTCCCAAGAAACCTGTTGCTCCAGTTAGCAATATTGTTTTTCGTGATTTCATAACATACCTCAAAGATCTAAGCTTACCGTAATGCTACAGATTTTCCTTCCTGGCGCAAAAAGTCTCATTCCGGATTTTAGGCGAGGCATTATGCCTAGTAGCACTCTTGTTCCTGTAGTACTTCACTCTCACAGTATGGTAAGGGACGTAACGCGTTTTTGAAATGGCTTCTCCGATAGAGGTAATCTGTCCCGATATTCGCATTATGACCAATTCATCTTCGATAGACTACTCCGACAGCCCCGACAGTTTGGTAATATCGTCAGTGAAGGCGACCCTCCTTTTAGACCTTCGAAAACTATAACTTCTTCAAAAAATCCAATTATTATTTTGTAAATCTAAATAGCATTATGCGGATTACTCTTCAATCTTTGTCTACTAGGTAATCTGCTTCTTCAATAACTGTTTCAAGAGATGAAAAGTGCGGCAAATAGCCAAGGCGCTCTTTGGCATGATAGTTCGTCGATAAATATTTATCCTTCCGCCCTGTAGGAGACACAGCAGAATTGCTCTCTATATAATGGACTTTCATGCCATATCGCCCGATAAATGCATCTATCAACTCCTGCTTTCTCACCGGAGCCCGAGAAAAAACATCAAATACTTCATTAACACCAGGTTTTGCGATACAGAGCCTGACTAGCGAGTAAAGATCGCTAGGAGCAATAAAATCACGGACAATATCATTCCTTGTAGTTTCAAATTCAATGTCGCTTTTTATTGAACGTACCATTTCCGTTAATAAAAAACGAGAAGACAAGTCTATAAACTTGCTAAAAAAACTAAATACACGCAAGTCAATAATTGAAAAACTGGGCATAGCACGATGCTTTGATTCAGCATTAAGTTTGGCTATACGATAGTAATCAGCAGGCAAAATGTTATTAATGGCAATCTGAGTAAGAGTATTCTCTGTTACACCGGCATCAAATCCTGTCCCATAAACTGCACCGCTTGAAAAATTGATATAAATTACATTTTTATTACCAGCAAGATAATCCAGGATAATATTATCAAAACGCTCAGTAAGACGAAAAATCTCAACTCCGGCATCTCGCTGCTTTTGCGGGTCCGCTATGCCAACGCAATTGATAACCACATCGCAATCACAATCAGGGAAAGCCTCAAGGCTCTGGACCGCCATCCTCGACACGCCAACAGAATCAAGAAAACACCTGACTGCTTCTTCGTTCCTCGCAAAAAGGGATAACGTAAGAGTTTTGTCATCCTTAAAATAATAAATGATATTCTTGGCGATATGACTCGTTGCCCCGAGAATGGCAATTCTCATAAGATATTATCCTCAGGTAGCACAACAAGAACATTACACACGGTCTATCAACATAATTCGCTGAAGTTCATCACTATCTAATCTAGGGTTTAAATCTTCCAGAGGTTTATTAACTTCTAGCTTAGGTGACACGACCGTATATTCCCCTATATTGAATTCGATGAGAACAGGCCCATTCACTTGAAGGATTCGTCCTACTCTTTCATCGCTGCTATAGTCTTCATCTCCAAACTGGGCGTAAGCCAACCCACACGATTCCGCGAGAAGGCGAAAGTCAGGCACAAGATAGCCGCTTTCTTTGGTCGTTCCAGCCTTGTGACAATCAAAGTAGAGGTCCTGAAACTGAGTGATCATTCCAAGAGATCTGTTATTAAGGAGAATGATCTTGATAGGAAGGTCGTACTGCGCTATGAGTAGAAGGGATTGGGAGGACATATGAAGCCCGCCGTCACCGGTAATAGCGAATATTGGTCTCTCTTTATTGGTCGCGAAAGCGGCGCCGATCGCACAAGGAAGTGCAAATCCCATAGGAGCAAGGCCACCGCTTGTCTTCCATGACTGTTCGCTACCAATTCGTATTTTTTGGGCGGAGAACATCTGATTCTGCCCTATGTCGATTGTAAATATCTGATTATCAGAGGCATACCGATTAAGGATATCCATCACCTGGTATGGCCTCTTGTTCTCGATATTCCGGGCAACCTCCGCATCTTGATCATATTCTCGCTTGAGGCGATCGATATAGCAGAGCCAGTCCTCATGCATATTCCCCCATGGCATCGAAGATAATTCTTCGATAAAGGGCTTAATGTCGCCAAGAACGGCATCAACATTGATTAGCCGACTGTTATTAATCTCCGACTCGTCAATATCAATGCGTACAACTCGCCCGCTGCGAACGAAAGAAGGAAGATTCGTTCCAGTTTGCCTTGTGTCGAGACGTGAGCCGATAGCGATGGCAAGATCGGCATTCGCGATCGCTATATTTGCGCAACGATTGCCATAACTGCCAATCATCCCTACAAAGAGGCGCTCATTCTCAGGGAAGGCTCCTTTCCCAAGGAGCGAAGTCACGACTGGCAATCCATATCGCCGCGCAAATTCTCGAACCGCTATAGACGTGTCCGAGAGCTTGACTCCATTGCCAAGGAGCAAAATGGGACGCTTACAATTGGCGACAAGAGACACCAAGGCCTCACGCGAAAAACCATCAAGATAGGTTAGCTCCGATTTACTTGGTTGCGAAGATTCAAAACCAAACAAGGTTTTTTCGTCTATCTCGGTTCGCTGAATGTCCATTGGAATATCAAGGAGAACAGGGCCGCCCCTGCCGGTTGTCGCCATCGACCAAGCCTTTTCTAGTTCAAAACGGATCCTCAGAGGGTCACTGACCATAACCGCATATTTCGTTATTGGCCGAACGACAGATACTATATCCGTTTCCTGAAACCCCTGCTGGCGGATCGGTTTTTCACCTTTATACTCATAGGTATTCACTTGTCCCGTGATATAGAGCGCAGGGATTGAATCAAAATACGCATCTGCGATGCCTGTGATCATATTCGTCGCGCCGGGGCCGCTCGTAGCCAAAGCGACTCCAAGCGTGCCCGAAAAGCAAGTATATCCTTCAGCCGCAATTGCGGCTGTCTGCTCATGATACGTTTGTATGAAGCGAAGCCCTGAACTCCGGGATAATGAGTCCATGAGATGAGTTATTGCCCCGCCGGAATAGCCGAAGACGATCCCTACGCCTTTGTTGCGCAAAAAAGAAACAATATAATCGGATATCTTCATCATGCCTTCCCAAAATCGTCCTCAAACTCTTGGATCTGCCTAGCCGTCACGGCGCACATATCTTCGCCACGGGCATGTCCCAGATTCCAGTCCACGATCTTTCTGAGTGCGGTTTCCAGGTTCCAGGTAGGTCTCCATCCCAGACGGCTTATCGCCTTGGAACAATCGAGTTTGAGGTAGGCAGCCTCATGAGGTTTGGGGGCACTGTCCAGTTCGAATCCTGCCGCACTAGGCCAAGTCGCGCAAAGCTGTTCGACAATCCATCCGACAGGCTTTGCATCGGAGTCGTAGGGGCCGAAATTCCAGGCCTCGGCATAGTCCACCCCCTTCGCATAAAGCCGCTCGGCAAGCATCAAATAGCCTGCGAGGGGCTCAAGCACGTACTGCCAAGGCCGAATAGATTCAGGGCTCCGGATGAGGACCTTCCGCCCTTCGCCTATCGCCGTCACGATATCGGGTACGAGGCGGTCCTTCGCCCAGTCCCCTCCACCGATCACATTCCCCGCACGGGCAGTAGCCACTGCTACGTGGTGTTTGGGGCCGTAGTCCTTGGGATTGAAGAAAGAGCTTCGGTACGCAGCAGTCACAATCTCGGCACATGCCTTTGAGCTAGAATAGGGATCGTAGCCCCCGAGGCTCTCGTTTTCCCGGTATCCCCAAGGCCATTCCTTGTTGTCGTAGCACTTGTCGGTCGTGATAATAACAACGGATCTCACGCTCTCGCAACCTCGAATGGCCTCAAGGAGATTAGCCGTCCCCATGACGTTAGTCTCATAGGTGAGAAGGGGTTCATCATAACTGAGGCGCACAAGGGGCTGGGCAGCCATATGGATCACAATCTCGGGATGTGCCTCGGTAAGGGCTTCTTTGAGGCTCTCGCGGTCACGGATATCGCCGATCGTGGAGCGCATTCTCTTTTCAAGGCCGGCTATATCATAGAGACTCGGATTGGTCGGTGGATCAAGTGCGAAACCGGAAACTTCCGCCCCAAGCTTCATGAGCCATATCGAAAGCCATGAGCCCTTGAAGCCCGTATGCCCCGTGAGGAAAACACATTTACCACGCCAGAAGCCATAATCGATCATGACCAGTTCTTCCACGGAGCTTTTCCGCTGGCCCAGAGTTTTTCCAACTCGTTTTTATCCCGGAGCATGTCCATGGGCTGCCAGAACCCCGTGTGTTTATAAGCTCCAAGTTGCCCATCTTTTGCCATTGCCTCTAGAGGTTCACGCTCCCAGACTGTAGCATCGCCATCTTGGATATAATCCAGAACCTGGGGCTCACAGACAAAAAATCCCCCGTTGATCCATGCACCATCTCCCCGGGGTTTCTCTTTGAAAGACATGATGACATCCCGAGATCCAATTTCAATGGCACCGAATTTGCCCGAGGGTTGCACGGAAGTGAGGGTCGCAAGCCTGCCGCTCTTCCGGTGAAAATCGAGCAGGGCTGAAATATCCACGTCGGAGACACCGTCTCCGTATGTAAGCATGAAGGGTTCATTCCCGATATATGACTGGACTCGCTTTATACGTCCTCCAGTCATGGTGTTGAGCCCAGTGTCTACTAGAGTTACTCGCCAGGGCTCCGAGGAGGAATTGTGGTACTCCGTGGTGTTGCGTCCGAGGTCAATCGTCATATCAGCCTGATGCATGTAGTAATGGTGAAAATAGTCCTTGATGACATAAGCCTTGTATCCGCAGCAGATGACAAAATCGTTGAAACCATAGCTCGAATAGATCTTCATTATGTGCCACAGAATCGGCTTCCCGCCGATCTCGATCATCGGCTTGGGCTTGTAATCAGACTCTTCCGAGATGCGAGTGCCCAGCCCTCCAGCCAGGATAACGACCTTCATAATTCTGCCTCACTTTCTCTTCGAATCGATGAAGGTTTGAATTGTCCCGATCGTA
>Ga0326727_10021042_pt1 | contig 12850 bp, 10 predicted proteins | sample MB2enrmetagenome_FD_207643 | JGI IMG/M metagenome (GOLD analysis project Ga0326727, IMG submission 207643) | Lab enriched peat soil microbial communities from McLean, Ithaca, NY, United States - MB29MY | ecosystem: Environmental > Terrestrial > Soil > Wetlands > Peat | place: USA: New York...
GCAACCGGGACGGATTCGGCGCTCGCCTGGAAGCTATCGCTGGAGATACTCACCAATATATCGAGGCGACTTCGGAGAATGGCTACCTCTCCCAGGGCGACCCGCGCCCACACTTCGGCCTGGGCAAACACGATCAAGTGGACAAGCTCATCATCCACTGGCCAAGCGGAATCACACAAGAGATTACCCACATCAAGGCCGATCAGATCTTGACGGTCAAAGAAACATCCGGTGACGCGGGAGGAAACGGGCGATGAACAGCGATCGCTCCAAACGCCGCGCCGGATTTCGGGCAGGCCGCAGCCCGTATCGAAGCGCCATCCGACGCTTCTTTGTCCTGGGTTTGGGCGCGCTGGCGCTGTGCGAACTGAGCCAGGGTCCCCGCCCGATTGCCGCGACGCCCGCCGGGCAAACGGCAAGGACTCCCGAGCCTGAGTACCTGACGCCCGTGGAACTCAAGTTCTCGCCCGACGGACGCCGGATTTACGTCGTGTGTGAAGGCAACGGCTCGGCACTGGCGATTGATGCAGGCACGCGGAAGATCACGGCGCGAGTCAAGGTCGGGACCAAACCAAGAGGACTCGCGGTTTCCCCGGATGGAAAAACTCTCTACGTCTCGAATTCCTGGAGCGACACCGTCAGCGTGATCGATGCGGGCTCTTTCCTGGTCCGCCGCACCCTGAAAACCGGATGGGGACCCGTTGGCCTCACCACCGACCGGACCGGAAAGTTCTTGTACGTTGCAAACAGTATCGGCAACGACGTTTCGCTTCTTGACCTTGACAAGGGCGCTGAGATCAAGCGTTTCGGGACCGGACGCTATCCCGAACAGGTGCTCCTGTCGCGCAATGGACGGCGCATCTACGTGTCAAACCTCCTGCCGCATTTCGGTTCTTACGATAAGCCACCGGTCTCGGAACTGCTGGTCATCGACGCGGCAAGGCAAGTCATCGAAAGCCGCATTCTTGTTCCCGGCGCGATTGAACTTCGTCACATTGCCGAGGCGCCCGAGAGGGTGGGCGGCTGCCTCCTGGTTCCTGAGGTGCGGCCCAAGAACCTCGGCCCGCTGATCGGCGTGGCGCAAGGTTGGGTCATGACCCACGGGGTGGCGGTCATTCAGCCTGGCCGCACAACGCGAGCCGGAACGGCTCAGGCGAAGGTCACCCAGGTGGTCCTCGATGATATTGACTACTATTATGCCGGGAACAACGGCGCCGCATTCACGCCCGACGGCCGTTATGCACTCGTAACCGCGTCCGAAGCCGATACACTGGCAATCATCGATACCTCAAAGATGGCCCGGCGGCTTCGCCAGGTTCCGAGCGACGAGATTGCCAACCGGCTCGACTCCGCGCGAACGTTCGTGGTGCAGCGCCTCAGGACTGGATACAACCCGCAGGCCGTCGTGGTTTCACCCGATGGCCGGACGGCCTGCGTCGCCAACCGGCTGGAAGACACGCTGACCGTTGTTGATCTCACCAGATTGCGGATCGCCTCCACACTCGATCTTGGGGGGCCCAAGGAATTGACGGCCCTGCGCCGGGGCGAACGGGTTTACAACGCCGCCAGCTATTGCTTCCAGGGTCAGTTCGCCTGCGCCACGTGTCACCCGAACACCCATCTCGATGGACTTGCCTGGAATCTCGAGACTCCGCAGCTCGGGAGGGATCGCGTTGCCAACCGGACTCTGCGGGGAATTCGTGATACTGCGCCATTCAAGTGGAATGGCCACAACCCGGATTTGGCGACCCAGTGCGGGCCCCGGACCGCGAAATTCCTCTTCCGTTCCGAAGGCTTCTCGACGCAGCAACTCAAAGACCTCGTAACCTATATCAATCAGCTCGCCCTCCCGCCCAATCGGCATCGCGCCGCCGACGGCCAGCTCACCGAAGCGCAGGAGCGCGGCAAGGCCATCTACTACCGGACGAACAAGAATGATGGCTCGCCGATCCCTGTCTATAACCAGTGCGCCACCTGTCATCCGGCGGAAACGCATTACACCAGCCGGACAAGCTTCGATGTCGGGTCGGCAACCAAGTACGACACGATTTCCGCCTTCGATACTCCTAAACTGGATGGCGTCTACGAGGACGGTCCGTACCTGCACAACGGCGAGGCTCTGACGCTCGAGGAAATCTGGACGGTGTTTAACAACGACGACACACATGGTGTGACGTCAGATATGAACAAGGAGCAATTGAACGACTTGATTGAGTACTTGAAGAGTCTGTAGCGAGTTCGGATGCGGCAATCTCGCGCTTGCAAACGTCGTGAGGCAGATATGAAGAACACCACGAAGCAGATACTCCTCGGCATAGCAATTCTGCTGTCAGCGTCGTCGCTGGCGCAGGCGGCGAACCCGCGTTTGATCACCCGGTGGGAGAACTTTACGGTCGCCAACGGGATGCCGGACGCCAAGGTCTTTTGCGTCGCCGTTGACGGCCCCCGCGTTTGGGCCGGGACCGAAGACGGTCTGGCGCTGATTGAAAACGGGAAAGTTCAGAAGGTCTACAAGCCCGTGGACGGCTTAGTGCAACAGGCCGTCATGGGGATTGCCGTAGACAAGAAGACGGGCGACCTTTGGATCGCTACCTTCGGTGGGGTGAGTCATCTTTCCGGCGGACAGTTCGAGAACTTCACCAACCTCACCAGCGGCCTGCTGAACGACATCTGTTACGCAATCGCCGTCGTGGACCAGTACGTTTGGATTGCGACGACAGCCGGAGTCAGCCGCCTGAACACTTATACGCGTGAATGGTCGAGCTGGAGCGAGAAGAATGCCCCTTTTCACGAGCCTTGGGCTTACGGAATCGCTCCGGCGGGTAACAAGATGTACTTCGCCATCTGGGGGGGGGGATTGCTTGAGTACGACGTTGCGGGAAACTACTGGAAACCCTACACCGACCCCGACGAGGAAATGGAGATCGTTCTTTTCCGAAACCAGGGACTTATCCACATCATCGTCTCCAACGTCGCCTACAATCCCGACACCAAAATGGTCTGGGCTTCGACCTATTTCGGCCTCAGTGGCTACGATGGCCGCGACTGGCACAACTACCTCACCAAGGACAGCGGCCTTGCCTCGGACTTCATCAATGCTCCGAAATCCCGCCGGAACGAAGTCTGGGCCTGCACGGATAAGGGCCTGAGCTACCTTGATTACAGCACGGGCAATTGGGTTACCTATCGTCCCGCAAAGCAGACCGGCCACGGAGAAATCGAAATTACCTGGACCGACATGAAAAAGACCAAGTTCGAAACCTCAACAGCGCTTGCACATAACTACATCCTGAATATGGATTTCCAAGGCGAAGACATTTGGGTGGCAACCGCCCAGGGACTGAGCCACGGAATACGCGAACCTCAAAAGGAGGCTCAATTTTATGCATCCGTCAGAACCCACCGCGACAGCGGTGAAATCTCACAAGCCCATTCCAAGGAAGGCCGTTAGCGCGCCAAGAACTCTGAACGAAGCCTACGACTATCCCCTGCCTTCATCCTTCTCTCGCGCGCTACGGCTGGACATCAAGGGGGTCACCATTCTGCTCATCTCGGGCACGGCCAGCGTGGATGAGAACGGCAAGACCGTCCACGTGGGCGATTTCCGTGCTCAATGCCGGCGGACGTACGAGAACATCACGGGACTGCTGGAAGCCGAGGGGGCAACGTGGAAGGACATTGTGCGAACCTCGTGCTATCTGCGCGACATCGAGCGGGATTACGACGCTTTTAATGACATTCGCACGCAGTTCTTCAAGGAGCAGGGGCTGAATCCTCTACCTGCGTCCACGGGCATCCAGGCCATTCTGTGCAGGCCGGATTTGCTGATCGAAATTGAGGCGATCGCGATCTTCGAGTCGGATCGTGGCGCCGGGAACAACGGCAAGTAGCTGAGGTTTCGACCCTCATGGGCATATTGTGGACTGCATTCACGATGGCCCGGTCCGGTAGCGCCGGGAAAGTAATCCTCGAGCTTTCTCGAACCCCGGCTTCGGGCTATGAGTGTTTGTGCCGGGTCCGGTCGAAGAAGGTCAGCCATGAAAATTGCTGGGCAACTCAGTATTGATGACATCCCGAGGATTTGCCCGCTCCTGAGCAGGGTGGCAAACCCTCAATACGGAGAGGATGGAACCCGTGTGGTGGAAGTCGCGGGGGTGCGTTTTGGCGGTGAGCGTTCCGTGGTGATCGGCGGACCCTGCGCCGTCGAAAGCCACCAGCAGACCGTGGGGCTGGCTCACGCCGTGAAGCGCGCCGGCGGCGACATGCTGAGGGGCGGCGCCTACAAGCCCCGCACCTCTCCGCATGACTACCAGGGTTCCGGGCTCGAAGGGCTGTGCATTCTGAGCGTCGCCCGTGAGGAAACCGGCCTGCCGATCGTTACCGAAGTAATGGACCCACGCATGGTGGGAGAAGTAGCCAAGGTAGCGGACATGCTGCAGATTGGCTCTCGCAACATGCAGAACTACTCGCTCCTCAGCGAAGTGGGGCGGACCCACAAGCCCGTTTTGCTGAAACGCGGCATGTCCGCAAGCCTGTGTGAATGGCTGGGCGCAGCGGAGTATATCGCCAGCCACGGCAACCTGGACATCGTCCTGTGCGAGCGCGGAATCAGGGGATTCCCTTCCGGTGAGTACTCGCGGTACGTGCTGGACCTGAACGTGATTCCAGCCGCCAGGATGCTCACCTTCCTGCCGATCATCGTGGATCCCAGCCATGCTACAGGGGTTTCGGCAATGGTCGAACCGGCAAGCCGGGCCGCGCTGGAAATGGGGAGCCACGGCCTGCTGATCGAAGTCGCAGATTTCTCGTTGGGCGTGCCGAAGTGCGACGGAATGCAGGCAATCGACGCCGCCACATTTGCGAGAGTGGTCCAGTTTGCCCGCGCGCGCGGCGACCGCACCCGGAAACACGAGTACGCGACGTGAACGGGCAAAGAAGCCGGAAATTCGAGTTGTGTTGTGGCTCCTGACTTCCGCTCGTCAGAGGGAGGCCTGAAGAGGCGATGATGCGAAAACCAATCTTCGTTTGCGCGATGCTCCTGCTCGCTAGCACGGCTTGGCCGCAGTACGGAGGCTATAAGGAGCCGGACGACGACAAGCCCGCGCAGCGCTACGCGAACATGCCGGACGAAGCAGTCCCCTACCGGCGTTTTACGAAGCCTTATTACGACTGGTTTATCAGGACCGATACGCTTGAATATAACGGCGCGGCAGAGAAGCGTCCCGATGGCGATGTTTCCCAACTGAAAGAAATCGCCATCGGTTTCTTTTCCCCGGTGGAGAACAATCCTGAAATGATTTTCGGCATCCCGGCCCTCCATGGCGCACAATTGGCCATTGATGAAGCCAACGCGCGAGGGGGATATCACGGCAAGCCCTACGCGCTCAAACTCCACAACGAGTCAGCCCGTTGGGGCGCTTCCTCGGCCGAACTCGTCAAGATGCTCTTCGACGAAAACTGCTGGGGCATGGTGGGGTGCGTTGATGGCCAGAACTGTCATATCCTGCTGCGCACATCGCTGAAACTGGAAGTGCCCATGGTGGACGTCGGCACCACGGACCCCACCGTCACCGAGACGCGTATTCAGTGGCTGATGCATGACTTCATCGACGACCGGCAACAGGGTTATACGCTGGCGGACTACGTCTTCAAGAATCTCAAACTGAAACGCATCGGCATAATTCGCACCCAGACGCGCTATGCGCGGATCGGGGTCGAAAAATTCAGCGACCAGGCCCGGCGCATGGGACGCCAGCCGGTTCTGGAAGTGAAGTTCGAGCGCGGCGACAAAGATTTCACGCGGCAGTTGCGCATGCTGAACGGCGCCAGGATCGAGGGTGTCGTGATCTGGGGCGAGGCTGCCGAAGCGGGGTTGATCCTGAAACAGATGCGCGCCATGGGGATGAAGCAGCAAGTCTTTGGCGGCAGCCGCATGGCCTACCCCCAATTAATTGAGATCGCCGGACCTGCCGCCGAGGGAATGGTGATGACTACTGCGCTCGATCCCACACGCCAGGACCCCAAATGGCTGGCTTTCCGCGAAGCCTACCGGAAACGGTTCAACGAGGTGCCGATTGACTATGCCGCATACGCGTATGACGGCATGAACATTCTCACCTCGACCATTGAAAAGGTCGGGCTCAACCGCGGGCGCATCATGGCCGCTCTCCGCGATTACCAGATGAAGACCTATGAAGGAGTGACCGGGAAGGCCTTCTTCGACCACACGCTTAACAACATTTCGCCGCTCCATATGGCGCGCGTGAAGGACGGCAAGTTCGAATACTGGCTTGCTCCGCGTCAGGGCGGCCACGAAGGCCTCGGCAGCACAGCGGGCGGACGCGGCGGGCGGTAACTGAGGCGCGTTCGCTGGCCCCGCTGATTGCCCAAGATGCGAAATTCCCACCCTATCCCGCCGAAGGGCTTGTCCCTTGCGGCCTTGCTTCTTTCAGTCTTGCCCTGTTCCGGGCAGGCCCCACCCCAGCCCTACGCCGTGATCCCACGGGATGCCGTAAATTATTCCGGGCCCGGACGCGACCAGGGTCATGACCTGCAGGGTTCGGAAATCAGAATTGGCCTCCTTGCATCGTTGACAGGCAACGAAAAGGAAGAAGATGCGGCGCTGGTCCAGGCCGCGCAACTTGCCGCGGAAGATGAAGCCGCGACGCCTCTGCCCGGCGGACGCCGGCTCGTGGTTGTTCCCCGCGACCAGAACGGGCAATGGGGAAAGGCCTCCAAAGAAGTCGTTCACCTCACCTTTGATGACCAGGCGGTGGCGATCGTCACCGCGCGCGACGGAGGGAACGCGCACCTGGCTGAACAAATCGGGAACAAGGTTGGAATCCCAATTCTGACCCTCTCGACCGACCCCACCACCACCGAAACAAACCTCCCCTGGATTTTCCGGCTGGGGCCGGCAGACTCCCAACAGGCACGCTCATTTGCGCGAGATATTTACATTGAACGCAGGCTGAAACAGGTCATCCTGGTTACGGAGAACGATCACGACGGACGCATCGGCGGCGATGAGTTTCTGAAGGCGGCGCGCCAACTGAACGCAACCCCTCCTGCCGGGATCACGGTCGACCCGGCGGACTTCAAGCCGGATTCCATCATCAAGAGAATTGTGGCCGAGAAGGCTGAAGCCGTGGTCCTGTGGACTGGTCATCGGACGGCGGCAAGCATGGTGTCGAGACTCCTTGAGGAAGGCCTGGCCGTGCCCGTCTACCTTTGCCAGAAAGCGACTCGGGGATCGTTTGAAGAATCAGCGGGCTGCCAATGCGTGAGACGGGCTTTGACAGCGGCCGGCAACTCAGCAGAGAAGAACCTGTGGGTCGCTACCTTTCGCCTCGCGGAAAGCCGCCAGCGCGAGGGCTTTGAAAAGCGCTACCGGGAGCGGACCGGGGCGGCTCCCGATCTGGCTGCCGCCCAAGCCTACGACGCCGTCCGGCTTCTCGCCGCCGCTCTGCGGCGGTCCGGCCCCAATCGCACGCGCCTGCGCGACGCTTTGGCGGAAGTCTCAGATTACAGCGGCGCCTCCGGCATCATCTCTTTCGACCACGCCGGCAACGACCTGCGCGACGTGATCCTCACAAGGCTACCGTAAGAAAGCTGTTTTCTTGTAGCGGCGCTGTCCACAGCGCCGAAGGACGCCGGTGGGGACACCGGCGCTACAGCAGAAAACATCGCGCACTTATGCCGCCCGGCATAGTTACCTCTGCCTCACGCGTCACCGGCCGCCTTGCTCTTGCCTCTCCCAAGTCCGTAATCCGTAACGGCTGAGATAAACCGGGATATTCCTGAACATGGGATTCACAGTCTCAATATCCCGGATCATGGCCCGCTTCACATGCGAGAGCGGTCCGGTGAGTAGGGTGAGAGAGCCGCCGTCCCCTCCCGCGCCATTCACCTTCCACCCCAGAGCCCCATGCGCCTTCGCGACTTCGATAATCTGCCGCGCATCGCTGCCCACCAGACCGGGATGAAGCCGCTCTTGGGCTTCTGTGTTCGCGATCATGGCCTTTCCAAGCGCTACAAAATCCCCGGCGTGGACGGCGTCCCGGGACTTCTCCGCCGTCAGGCGCAAGTCCTGAAGCTTGCGGCAGTCCGGCCCGGCCCCCTCGAGTTCCCGGATGACCTTTTCGTGGACCGCCGATGAGCTGTGGGATTTTCCAAGGTAGATCAACACAAGTCGCCGTTCCAGCTCCCACCAGGTTGGGTTGGGAACCTGAATCTGAGAAACCGTGGCGCGAGGATAATCGAACATTTCAATATAGTTGATGCCGCCGTAAGCCGAACACAACTGATCCTGGATGCCGCATTGCAAGTTCAGCATCTCGGTTTCGATCGCCTGCGCGGCGTATGCCACTTCGTGAGCCGTCAGGTGCCCAGGGGTGAGGCGGTCGAGCGCGCCCACCAGCGCCACAGCAACCGCCGCCGACGTGCCGGTGGAAGCTCCACTCGGGACCTCGGAAAAAATCGTGACCTGCAAGGCCAGATCCGACGGAACCTTCATGCGGGCGATGGCCGCCTGGAGCAGCGGATGCTGGTCCCAGCCGGACTGCGCATTCGTAACAGCAAACCGCTCCCCGTAATTCTCAGCGAAGACCACGACCTGCTGAGCCTGACTGTCCTTCTCGAAGACCTCGACCTGAACTTCGATGTAGGGGTAGACCCCGATATTAAAGATCTTCCCTGTCTTGGCAAACCAAGTGTCCGTCCATCCACCGTTGTCGCAAATCCGGATGGGCGCCACGCAGTTGATGATGCGCAGCGCCTGCCGGGCAGTGAAATCGTTCATCGATTGCCTCCGTTTATAGCTGCCCTGAGGGCCTTGGCCTGTTGTTAAAGAATTTTCCGGCGGCGTATGCCCACAGCCCCATGCTTTACTTGGCCTCCCGCCAGTTTCGGCCGGCTCCGATGTCAACCCGCAATGGAACCCGGAGCGCGTAGGCTCCTTCCATTTCGGCTCTCACAATCTCGCGGGCCTGGTCGAGCTCCGCCTCCGGCGCCTCAAACACCAGTTCATCATGGACGGTGAGGATCATCCGCGTCCTCATCCCTTCCCGCCGCAGGCGTGCGTGAACGTTGATCATAGCAAGCTTCATCAGGTCCGCGGCGGTTCCCTGCAAGGGGGTATTCATGGCTTCGCGCTCCGCGCGGTTGCGGGCGTGCACATCCCGGCTGTTGATCTCAGGAATCGGACGCAGGCGGCCGAAAAGGGTCCGCACCCGGCCGGACGTCCGCGCTTCCTCCACCAGGCGGTCAAGATACTCTTTCACCTTGCTGTAGCGGCGGAAATAGGCTTCGATGTATTGCTGCGCCTCACCTTTGCTGGTGCCGGTCCGACCGGCCAGACCGAAGGAGCTGAGCCCGTAGACCACGCCGTAATTGATCGCTTTCGCCATCCTGCGGTGCTCATGGTTCTGGAGCGCTGCGGGCACGCCAAAGACTTCCCACGCCGTGCGAGCGTGAATATCTTCGCCGCGTGTGAACGCCTCAATCAACACAGGGTCGCCGGAAAGGTGGGCAAGCACCCTCAGCTCCACTTGCGAATAGTCCGCAGAAAGCAGCCGGCAACCAGGGCTGGCCACAAATGCGGCGCGGATGCGCAGCCCGAATTCATCACCGATGGGAATGTTCTGCAGGTTGGGGTTCGATGAAGAGAGCCGTCCGGTGCGCGCGACAGTTTGATTGAAACTTGTGTGGAGACGGCCCGTTTCGCGATTGATAAACCTGGGCAGCGCGTCAATGTAAGTGGATTTGAGTTTCGTGCGCGTCCTATAGTCGATGATTTTCCGCGGCAGTTCGTGCTTTTCGGCAAGCGACTCCAGCACCGACGCATCGGTGGAGTATTGCCCGCTCTTCTTGAGCCGCTTGCCTCCCGGCAGCTGCAACTTCTCAAACAGGATGTCGCCGAGCTGTTTCGGAGAATCAATGTCAAACCGCTGGCCCGCGAGGTCATAGATCTCACGCGTAAGGTCAGTGAGGTCCTTGTCGAATTCACCGGACATTCGCGCCAGGACCTCGGCATCTAAACGGATGCCAAAGGCCTCGACATCCGCCAGGACTTCAGCAAGCGGGAACTCGATCTCCTCATAGAGCCGGGTCAGTTCCTCCCGCGCAATCTCCGGCACGAAGAGCGCCGCAAGCTCGCGAGTGCGGTCCGCCCACTCCGCCAGGGAACCGGAAACTTTGCGGCCCTGCCGCCGGAGCACAACGTCCGCGAGCGCGTGGCTCGTGGCCAGCGGGTCAAGCAGATAGGAATAGAGCATGGTGTCGTCCCTGACACCCGCCAGCTCAACCCCGGTCTTCCCCAGAAGCAGGCGAAGGAGCTTCGAGTTGTGCACCGCCTTGGGGTGCGACGCGCCGGAAAGGAAGGGCTTCAGCGCCTCGACGAGGCCGGGCGCCGCGGGAACACTCGCCAGCCTGCGTCCGTCCGAAAGACCAAGCCCGCCGAGCCTGCCGGAGAAGCTTTCCTCCCCTTCCACCGCGTAGGCAATCGCAACCGGCGCGTTCTCTTCGAGACCACCCAGCCATTTGCCGGCGGCTTCCGGCGTCTGCAACTCCTCCCCCTCCGCCACCGCCTGAACCGCGGCCGGGGATTCTTCAAGGAACTCACGCAGCAGCGAAGTAAACCCAAGCTCCTGGCACAGCGCGCGCAGCTCGGAAACGTCGGCGGCGACAGGCTGAAGATCGCCGGGACCGGTTTCCAAAGGAACATCCTTGCGGATGGTGGCCAGATCACGGCTGAGCAGCGCCTCATTCCGGAAGTCGCGCAGAGCATCACGGTAGCTTTGCTTTTTTACCTGCTGGTAATTCTCAAGCGCATTGTCGAGCGTTCCGAATTGCCGGATCAATTCGGTGGCGCCCTTCGGCCCGATGTAACTTTGCTTCTTGCCGTCCGGCGTCGCCGGAGCTTCGCGGCCCGGAAGCGGCCGCGCACCCGGAATGTTGTCACTGGGGTCGCCGGTCAATGCCAGCCAATCCACAACTTTGGAAGGTTCGACGCCGAGAATTTCCTGGACCTTCTCGGCATCACATAGGGTTTCCCCTTCCTTAGTCCCCCGCGAAGGCTTGAGAACCTTGATGCGGTCATTCACAAGTTGGAAGAGGTCCTCGTCACCCGACACGATGAAGACATCCGTCCCCTGCGCCGAGGCGCTTTCGGCCAGCGTGCCCATCACATCGTCGGCCTCGTACCCTTCTTTCTCAACCATCGGGAGCCCGAGCGCCCGGCAAAACCGCCGCACATAAGGGAGTTGGGGCACGAGATCTTCAGGAAACGCCGGGCGGTTCGCCTTGTACGCTTCGAACAGCTTGTCCCGAAAAGTCGGAGCCGCCAAGTCGAAGGCTACGCCCACACCATCCGGCTGCTGATCCTTCAAAATCTTGCGAAGCGTCCGGACAAAAATATAGATCGCCTTGGTGGGCATGCCGGCTGGCGAGACCAGATCCATCTGCATGGGCGCGTAGAACGCCCGAAAGACCAGTGACATCGCATCGATCAGGACGAGCTTCTTGCCTTGCTGGGATTCAGCCAAGTTCTTCCTCCCTGTCCAACCGCAGGCGGTCATTCTACCCCATCCTCGTGAACTGCGGCGACCTAGTCGGGCGATAAGTTTTTGGGTCAGTAAATGCTGAACTGGCATCCCTTAACAGAACCGACTGATTACGCCGCCGAACTAGCAGGCAAACGTGGGCGCCATATCTACGGTTTGCCGTCTAACCGTCAAGTGACTCAGGATGCGGAAGCTGTGTGGTGCAGAGGATAGTTCCTGAATTAACCATTGTTGGGTGGCGCATACATTGCCTTTCATGTATGCGGCATCTCCTCACCAAGTTGAGATTACGCACTGGCGTTGAGAGGGACGTTTAGCGAACTGTAAAATAAATCCCACCCGGCGATGGAAAGACTGCCGCAAGCACCGTCAGGTGAATGAGGATTGGGTCGCATACATGAAAGGCAATGTATGCGCCACCCGCGGGAGGGTTACATCTCCGGGTTGCCAACAATACGTCAATTGAGTGCATGTTGGGAGGCAGCTTTCTGATGGTGTTCAAAGGGTGTTCCTTATTTCAGAATCATCTTATTGTGCCCATCGTGGGAACATGGTAAGATGCGGTGGTGCGCATTATTGCCCGGAATACGCTCGTTCAGTTCGCCAGGAACTTGACCGGCCATGAGGATTACCGCGCCGTGAAAACCGCACTGGACGCCTGGTTCCACGAGGCCAAGCAGGCGGAATGGAAAAAGCCGGCCGATGTGAAAGAGCATTATGGAAACGCCAGCATCGTGGGGGCTGATCGGGTGGTCTTTAACATCAAGGGGAACGACTATCGCCTAGTCACTGCCATCGACTACCGTCGCGGTATTGTGTTTATAAAATGGCTGGGTAGCCACAAGGAGTATGACAAGATCGATGTGAGGACGGTGCAATATGCTGATCAAGCCCATCAAGACTGACGCCGACCATACGGCGGCGCTCCGCGAAATCGAGCGCCTTTGGGGAGCGGACGAGCGGACCTCGGAGGGAGATCGACTGGAGGTATTGACAACGCTCGTCGAGGCCTACGAGCAGGCACATTTTCCCATCGATGCTCCTGACCCCATTGAGGCGATCAAGTTCCGGCTGGAGCAGCAGGGAGCGGATAAGAAGACGCTCATCGGCGTGATTGGCAGCCGGACGCGAGTTTATGAAGTCCTTCGCCGGGATCGACCCCTGTCGTTGTCCATGATCCGTCGGCTAAATCAAACACTGAATATTCCCGCCGAGGTCCTGATTCGTCCCGTCCGCATACGCAAACGATCCGCGTAGCTAACTGCCGCTCTTCTGGCGGTAATAGCGGG
>Ga0326727_10021043_pt1 | contig 12849 bp, 9 predicted proteins | sample MB2enrmetagenome_FD_207643 | JGI IMG/M metagenome (GOLD analysis project Ga0326727, IMG submission 207643) | Lab enriched peat soil microbial communities from McLean, Ithaca, NY, United States - MB29MY | ecosystem: Environmental > Terrestrial > Soil > Wetlands > Peat | place: USA: New York...
CCCAATGAACTGGTGGTCTTCCTGGCCGGCCAGCCGGTGGGGCGCGCCGGGACCACAAATCTGATGAAGCTGCACCGCATCGGCGTGGAATAACCAGCTTGCTTACGCGTCCCTCTCTCTTTGCTTCCACGCAGGTACTTTCGGAGCGCTATTGTGTACGTATGCGGAGAGTCCGGAGCGGTCTGATTCTCTTGGTGTGCGCCGTGGCGTACGCGCAGGGCGTTCATCCCATCACAGGCCGGCCCTATGCCGGCATGATGAGCGCCGATGGCGCACCGTGGCTGACGCGTCCGGAGCGCGAGGAGGAAGAACAACCGGACCGCGCGCTCGACGAGATCGGGATTGCCAAAGGGTCGACAGTCGCCGACATGGGAGCGGGCTCGGGCGCAATCACCTGGCGGCTGGCCGAACGCGTGGGCCCCGCCGGCAAGGTCTACGCCAACGATATCCAGCCGCGCATGCTGGAATTGCTTCGTCAAAACATGGCGCAGCGCAGGATCGCGAACGTGGAGACGGTGCTGGGCGCGGTGGACGACCCCAAACTACCGCCTTCAAGCGTCGACCTGGAACTGATGATCGACGTCTACCACGAGTTCTCGCGTCCTCAGGAAATGTTGCGCCACCTGCGCGAATCGCTCAAGCCGGGCGGCCGCATGGTGCTGCTGGAATATCGCGGCGAAGACCCGGCGATTCCGATCCGTCCCGAGCACAAGATGACTGTCGCCATGGTGAAGGCAGAGGTCGAGCCGGAGGGATTTCGACTGGACAAGACTATTGAAGCACTGCCACGGCAGCATATCCTCATTTTTAAGGTCCGTTGAAAGTAATGAGCCGTGACCGCGAGGGAGTGATCATGGCCCTGCGGCCCGGGGGAGCTTCACTCGTCTGGACAAGCTGGCCGAAGCTTATCCCACGTGGGGCATGCTTCAGCTTGCCTGCCGGGCGACAGCCCGGCTGTCCCTGCGGGCCACCGAAGGCGATGAAGCTAGATCTGCGATGTTCTTCAACCGAGCGGCGCTTGGTGTGGGGGCAGCACTTCTTCGAAGAACCGGCTCCCTCGCGGTCGCGGCTCTGTAGCAACTCGGTCGAGATTCGCGATTCTCGCCGGCATCGCTCGGCGAGCACTCCTTTCTTGCCAGGCGTTAAGCTGAAGGCTGACAGCTGAAAGCCGAACTTTCCTATTGACCTGTCTAACACTTGAGGGTTGACACTGAATTCTGGACGATGCCGCTGACGGTCACCAATCTGGCGCGTGCCTGCGAGCTTTCCCGCAGCACGCTGCTTTACTACGAGTCGATCGGCTTGTTGCCGCGGCCCCGCCGTACCACGGGGAACTACCGGGCCTATACGCCGAAGGATGTCGAACGATTGCGCCAGATCTGCGTTTACCGGGACGCCGGTGTTCCACTGGCCGATATTCGGGCGCTGCTCGACGGCCCTCGCGACGACGCGGCCGCCGTGCTGCGGCGGCGGTTGGTGGAGCTCGGGGCCGGAATCGAACGTTTGCGCGGCCAGCAGCGCGCCATCGCCCGCTTACTCACAAGCGCACATAAATTAAGGAGCATTCCCATGGTGACGAAAGAGAAGTGGGTGGCCATCATGAAGGCCGCTGGATTCAGTGAAGACGATATGCGCCGCTGGCACGCCGAATTCGAAAAGGGCGCGCCCGACGAACACCAGGAATTCCTGGAATTCCTGCACATTCCACCAGACGAAACAAGCCGCATCCGCGCCTGGAGCCGCGGAGACAATCCCGGCAGCCATGGGGCCTGACCGGAAAATCCCGCTTGCCGATTACGACCCGCGATGGCCGGCACTCTTCCGGCGCAAAGCGGACCGAATTCGCGCGGCCTTGGGAGCGGGGGTATTGCGACTCGAGCACACCGGTTCGACCGCGGTACCCGGCCTGGCCGCCAAACCAATCATCGACATCACCCTGGTGGTGGCCGATTCAACTAACGAAGCAGCATACGTGCCGGCGCTCGAGGGCGCCGGCTACGTGCTGCGGATCCGCGAACCGGAATGGCACCAGCACCGCATGTTCAAAGGGTCCGACACCGACGTCAATCTTCACGTCTTCCCGGTGGGCTGCCCGGAAATCGAGCGCATTTTGCTGTTTCGTGACTGGCTACGAGCGAATCCCGCGGATCGCGATCTCTACGCCCGCACCAAGCTGGAACTGGCCACGCGGGAGTGGAAAAGCATCGACGATTACGCCAGCGCCAAGCCCACGGTAATCGAAGAAATCCTGGCGCGAGCACGCAACCCCTTATACTCGTAGGCATGTTCGCAGAAGCCGCCGCCACGGCGCCGGCCATCATGGTCCGCGGCCTCAGAAAATACTATGGAACCAAGGCGGCGGTGGATGGCGTCGACCTGGAAGTGCCTCGGGGGTCGTTCTTCGGCTTTCTCGGCCCCAATGGCGCGGGCAAATCCACCACCATCCGCATTCTCACCGGCCTGATCCCCTACGATAGCGGATCGGTGGAATTACTGGGCTATCGTTTGCCCGAACAAGATCTTGAAATCAAGCGCCGCATCGGCCTGGTTCCCGACGAATCGCTGCTGTTCGACCGGCTTACCGGCGTGGAATTCCTGGAATTTGTGGGCCGCATGTACGGCCTCGCGCGGCCGGTCGCGATTGAGCGCGCACGAGGCCTGATGGACCTCTTCCAGCTCCAGGCCGACCGCAAGATCATCGCCGAATACTCCAAGGGCATGCGCAAGCGGGTCGCGATGGCCGCCTCGCTGATTCATCACCCGGAGTTGTTTCTCATGGACGAGCCGTTCGAAGGTGTCGACGCCGTGGGCGCGCGGCTCATGAAAGAGATCCTCGTGGACCAGGTTCGGCGGGGCGCGACGATTTTCCTCACGTCGCATGTACTCGAAGTAGTGGAGCGGCTCTGCGACCGCGTCGCCATCATCAACGACGGCAAGATCGCGGTATGCCGGTCGATGGCGGAGCTGCGATCGGCCGGCGAATCGCTGGAAGACGCCTTTGTGCGCATCGTGGGAGCGGAACACCGGATGGAGCGGCTCGACTGGTTATGATCGCGGCCATCCTGCGCGCGCAAATCCTGAGCATGCGTCCCGGATCGAACCGCGGCATGGGTCTGGGAGTGGTGAGCGCATTCTTCTGGTACGGCTTTTGGCTGTTCGTTTCATGCGCCGCCGCATTCTTTGCCGCTCACGCGCCGGCGGACATGCTGCCCTACGGGGTCCCGCTAGGGCTGATGGCGGTATGCATTTACTGGCAGGCGATGCCGGTGCTTTCGGCCAGCATGGGCTCATCGCTCGATTTGCGCAAGCTCCTGGTCTACCCCGCACCGCACGAAAAACTATTCCGGATCGAGTTGCTGCTGCGAGTCACCAACTCGCTCGAAATGGTCATGCTGCTCTCGGGCGCCGTGATCGGCCTGGCGCGCAATCCGGCTTGCGGGGGCCTGAAAATATTTCCTTCGCTGGCCGGCGCGGCGCTGGTTTTCGCTCTTTTCAACGTTTTTCTCGCCTCCGGCACGCGCAGTTTGTTGGAACGATTGCTGGCTCGCCGGAAGGTGCGCGAATTGGTCGCGCTGCTGTTGGCTATGACCTGGGTGGCGCCGCGATTCTTCATGATGACCGGCACAAGACCCACCTGGCTGCAAGGCGCCGGTGCGGCGATGAGCGCCTTCGGCTGGCCGTGGAGCGCCGCCGCTCGGGCCGCGCTTCCGCTGGGTCAATCGATGGGGAGCACGGCGCTCTCGTGGCTCGCACTCTGCATCTGGGTCGGGCTGGCCGCCTGGTTCGGGCGCACGCAGTTCGAACGCAATCTCCGCTATGACACGCTCGCCGCGCAAGCCACGCCGCTCAAGCCGGCATCCGCGCGTACCCGCCTTTGGAGCGAACGCTTTTACCGGGTGCCGGCCCTGCTGTGGAGCGATCCGCTGGCCGCGATCGTCGAAAAAGAGCTGCGCACGTTGATGCGCTCGCCGCGGTTCCGGCTGGTTTTCGTCATGGGGTTTACTTTCGGGCTGATGTTCTGGCTGCCGATGGTGCTGCGCCGCAATCATCCGCACCCCGGGTTCCTGGCCCACAATTTTTTGGCGATCGTGTGCATTTATGCCATGACCTTAATCGGCCAGGTGACTTATTGGAACTGCTTCGGCATCGACCGGTCGGCCGCCGTTTTCTACTTCGCCGCGCCGCAGCCGATCTCGCGAACGCTGCTCGGCAAGAACATCGCCTGTCTCTTTTTCCTGTACATGGAAGCGGTTGTACTCACGGCGCTCACGTTTGCGGTGCGCGTGAACTTTTCGCTGGCGCAGGCGATCGAGACTTTCGCCGTCATCGGGATCTGCGCGGCGTACGTAATGGCGCTGGGCAACCTCAGCTCGGTGCATTATCCGCGCGCACTGAGTCCCGAGCGGGTTGGGCAGAGCGGCGGCGGGAATCGCGCGCAGGCGTTGGTGGGGTTATTTTACCCGGTGGTATTGTTGCCGGTGGTCCTGGCGTACATAGCGCGCTACGCTTTCGATAGCGAAGGAGCGTTTGTGCTGGTGCTGTCAATCGCCGCCGGCGTGGCTGCGATTTTCTACTGGCTCGCCATGGATTCGGCGGTCAAGGCGGCGACTGCGCGCCGGCAATCGATCCTCGAGGAACTATCGCGCGGCGACGGCCCGGTGGGGTCGTAGGGGTGGCGCGGGCTTCAGCCTGCTGGGTCGCTGCGGACTGAAGTCCGCGCTACATCACTGGATGTCCGGCAGGCCGTAAAGTTTGCGGGCGTTCTCGCGGAGCACCATGCGGGCCAGTTCCGACGCGCGCGTCCGCGTGATTTCGCCGTCGTGAAGCATTCCCGTGAGGGCGATAGTCAGCGCGAGGCGATTCCTGTTCGCCGCCACCCAACCCGATTCTTCCCAGCCCATCTCCGGACTGTAAGGGTATGCGTCGGTCGCGAACATCACCTTCTCCGGCACGGCTTCCAGCCACTCGCGGATCCAGGTGGCCATGCTCGCCGCGCTCGTGACGAACGCCTGCGCCGAGAAATCGAGATAGGCGTTCGGCTTGGTGAGCAGCGCGCCGATTTCGCGGGTAAACGGCCATCCGCCATGGAGCATCACGAAATTGGTTTTCCGCAGGTCGGGATCGTTCAGCACCGATTCCAGCAGCAGCGGATTGGCGCCCGCCACATGGAAATACCCGCCGGCCCCAGCCATGGTGTGGATGTGGACTGCCATGCCGAGACGGCCGCACTCGGCGGCGATGTAGCGAAACAGGAAATCCTGGAGGGGCTTATATTCGGCGGCGCCGGCAGCGCCCCTTCCTACGAATTGCGCGTAACTGCGGTCGGCCGTGGCGCGGTCGACCTTGTCGAAATCCAAGGAGCGCAGGTAGGCCGCTTCGAATTTCTCGGCGAGCGCGCCGCCGTTGTGTTGACGTTCGAGGGTCGGCGTCACCACCCGCGAAAGGTACTCGGCGAGGGTTGGCGGTACGGTTTTCAGGCCGACCGCCTCCAGGTATCGTTGGCGCAGGAAGTCCTCCAGCGCGAAGAACGATTTGCGGTCGGAGTTTTCGGCGGCGAGGTTGGAATTGTCGAGCGGGAAAATCAGCGCATCGGCATACGGTACCCAGCGGAAGCGCGGTGGCTCGATACCCGGTCCCATAGTGACGCGGTTGGCGAGCATTACCGCGACGCCAATGCGATCGAGCACCCATTCCGGGTATCGATCGCCCTTCTGCCTGGCGACGCGATCCTTGAGTGCCTGCGCGTCTTTCAAACGATCGCCGGTCAGATCGTTGCCGGTGAACCCATAGAGCTGGCGCCAGGCATCCAGGAGGCCGGGGGCGTCGGGCCACAGGCCCACGGGGTCCGACTGAGGCTCCATATTGTCCACCGGCAAGGCATCGAAGTCGCGATCAGGCTGTTCGCCGGCGCTGACAACGCGCACCGGGTGGGCGTGATTATCGATGGCGCGAATGCGCGCGATCTCGGCGGCCAGATCGGGATCGGCCAAAGGCGAGAGACCGCGCGCGCAACCCGCCAGGACGAGTAGGGCGGCGAAGGCCGTGAGGCGTCCGGTTAGCACGAGCATCCGGGCGTGGCCGCCGTGCGCCGAAGGAGCTCCGCAACTATCGCAAAATCAATGTCTTCCGCCTTGTGGAAACGGATGCAGCTTTTGCCGATCTTGGCCTTTCCCAAGGCCTTGCGGAACTCGTTTACCAACACGGGCTTGGCATAAAGCGCGATGTACTGCTTCTGGCTGGCGAAGGAAAATTCCGGCACACCGTTGCGTTTATAGCTGGGCATGCCGTGTTCCATGCATTCCTCGTAGCCGCTGAGATTCTGGCGGCACAGAGCGCGTATTTGTTGGACTGCCGCGCGCCGGTCGGCAGGCGATTCTTGGATGTACTTGGCAACGTCGGCTGCTTTACTGATCATAGGCTTTTCGCCCCCGGATCATATCATCGAAAACTGACCGCCGGCAAGTAAGTTCCAGTTTCCTCCCGCGCCCACCAGGCGCGATCGCCAAAATGCGTGAAGGTGTACGAGTAAGTAATCGCGCGCACATACTTGGGAGGCTCCTTCGGGAATGGATTGTAGCTAAATAGCCGCAACACACTGGGCTCTCCTTGTAACAGCCGGAGAATCATGTTTACAAACCAGCGATTATTTCGATAACTTCCCAGCGCGGCGAACCACATCTGCCAATCGAGCCTCGGCTGGTAGGGCGCGACAATCGGCGGGGGTCGATATATGTTGCCGGGTTTGTACGGGAACTCATAGGCTGTCCAGTTGACGCCGTCGTTCGAACCCTCCACGATAATTTCTTGCCGCGCGGTAGTCATCACCGCGAACAGGCCGTACCTGTTGACGATTCGCAGCGGATCGGCAACGCGCACGATCGCTTCGCCGCCCGGCGGCAGCGGAATGGAGAATAACTGCAGGCACGTCAGCCCGCTAAGTACGCCGATAACTACCGCCAGTCCGACGGTAACTGGCCGCGATGCCCGGTAATGCTCGTCCGGCTCGATAAACAGCCAGATGCATAGGAAGATCGTAAGAAAATTAAAAAACGTATAATTCCCGGTGAGCAGAATCAGCACTTGCAGCACGATGGTCAGCCAGGCGGCGATGTGCCGCAGGCGCCGCGGCGCGAAGAACAGAAAAGGAATGGCCAGTTCCACCAGGAAGAGAAAATCCACCGCCGCCTTTTGGAACCAGACCGGCAATTGCTGCATGTACCAGGCGAGGGGCGTTGGCAGCGGCTGCGTGTAGTAGTGGTAAGTCAGGGCCGTCAGGCTGCGCCACGCTGGGTCCGCGCTGAGCAGCTTCACCATGCCGCTGAAGAACATCAGCCGGAAGAGGAGCCAGCGGAACAGCCAGATCCGCACTCGCACTGCGTCCGCGAAAATCGCCAGCAAACCGGCCTCGCTGAGCAGTATGTCCCATTGGAAGGAATAGAAATCCTGCCCCACGGAGCAGAGCGAGATCCACAGCACCAGACAGACCGCCATTGCGGCGCGCTGCCACTTGCCGAAAACCGCAATCAGCGCCCAGAGACACCCGGTGAGCCACAGAGCCTTCATGGCGGCATCGTTGGGGAGAATCCACAGCAGCGTTGGTACATTCCAGTACGCTGCGCCGTGCAATGCCTCTTTTACAGCTTTCAGGTACTCTGCAAAGGGCAGGATTCCGTGGGCGCCAATCAGCCCTTGCGCCTGTATTCCAAATGACACAAAGGCCACGAAATAGACCAGCCCGAGCAGGCGCAAAAACGTCCGGACGCTTGCCAATCGGCCCTCCGGGGCTAATTTCGGAGTCCAGCCCCGGGGAAATCCCGTTCCGCTCACCCCGTTAATTCCCCCATTCCACCATCCAACTCGCCATTTAATGGATACCTATTTCTTTCAATCGGTTAAAGCGGCAAGATGGCCTCATTCTGGGAAAAGTATAACTATGAGCACTCAGACCTTCGAACCCAAAGCCACCACTCCCGCCAACCTGGTCCAGATTGGCTCCTCCGTTGAAGACGTGATTCAGCAAAGACTCGCGGAAGAGCGCGCGCGTCTGGAAGCCGAAGCCGGGCTTGCCAAGCGTGAGACACATCACTTCAAGAAGCCCGTGGAGAAGCCGTTCACCGCGCAACAGCGCGGTTCGACGACGCTGCTCTTCGGCGGACTGACCTGGAAGCATGAAAAGCTGGTGCATGGCGCCCTCGAAGGACTAGGGTACCGCGCCGAAGCCGTCCCCACGCCGAACGTGAAAGCGTTTCAGGCCGGGAAGGAATACGGCAACAACGGGCAGTGCAATCCCACGTACTTTACCGTCGGAAACCTGGTGCAGTATCTGCAGAGCCTGGAAGAACAGGGGCTTACCAAGCAGGAAATCATCGACCGGTACGTCTTCTTCACGGCTGGCGCCTGCGGTCCCTGCCGCTTCGGTATGTATGAAGCCGAATATCGCCTCGCTCTGCGGAATTCCGGTTTCGACGGATTCCGCGTGCTGCTCTTCCAGCAGTCGGGCGGCCTCAACCAGTCGGATGCCGAAGCTGGATTGGAAATGAACCTCGACTTCTTCCTGGGGATCCTGAACGCACTCAACTGCGGCGACGTGATGAATGAAGTCGCCTATGCGTTGCGCCCCTATGAAGTAAACCCCGGCCAGACTGACCAAGTGCTCGATGCGGGGATGGACTACTTACACGAAGTCTTCCGCAAGAAGCAGCCGTGGAAGCTGGAAGGCGTTCTCGCCAAATATCTGGGCGGGTTCTCGGATAAAGCGGAATATATCGGCAAGTTCGTGAAGCAGCTCAAGGGCGACGACTATGTGCCGGCGCTGGAGCGTTGCCGCGACATGTTCAACGAGATTGAGGTCGACCGGTTGCGCGTGAAGCCCATCGTCAAAATCACCGGCGAATTCTGGGCGCAGACCACCGAAGGCGACGGCAACTTCAACATGTTCAACTTCCTGCAGAAGGAAGGCGCGCAAGTGTTGGTGGAGCCGATCGGCACCTGGATCATGTACATGATCCACCAGGTGGTGCAGAAGTACAAAGACTTCAAAGGTCTGGAAGAAGGCGCCGTGCTGCCGCCCGTGTGGAAGGTGGGGCAGCGCGCCAAGATCGAGATCAATTACCGCCAGAAGGTCGCCAAGCTGAAGCTGGCCGAGGCCATTTTCAAGGGCGAGTATCACAAGATCGTCGATGCGCTGGGCGGCATCGCGCATCACCTGGCCGATCAGTACGAGCTGCAGCGCCTCGGCCATCCCTTCTACAACTCACGCGCGGGCGGCGGCGAAGGGCACCTGGAAGTCGCCAAGAACATTTACTACTCGAACAAAGATCTGGCCCACATGGTGCTTTCGGTGAAGCCCTTCGGCTGCATGCCGTCGACGCAGTCGGACGGCGCTCAATCGGCTGTGGTTTCGAATTACAAGGACATGATCTACCTGCCGGTGGAGACGTCGGGCGAAGGCGAGATCAACGCTCACTCGCGCGTGCAGATGGCGCTGGGCGAAGCCAAGAACAAGGCGAAGAAGGAATTCGCCGAAGCTCTGGCAAAGACCGGCCTCACACTCGATCAGTGCCGCGCCTGGGTGGAGCAGCATCCCGACACTAAGAGGCCGCTCTATCAAGTGCCGCACGCCAAAGGATATGTCGGGCTCGCTGCTAATTTCGTGCTGCACATCGCCGAGCGGATGAAGGCCGAGGACGCTCCGAAAGTCGAGCGGGAACTCGCGGCCGTCGCGAACTAACCGGACGAACTCATGGATAAACATTTCCTGATTGGAATGGATGTCGGTTCCACCACGGTGAAAGCCGTGGTGCAGGATGCGGTGACCGACGAGATTCTCTGGAGCGATTACCAGCGGCACGATACCAAGCAGCCGGAGAAGGTGCTCGAATTCTGCAAGCGCTTCGACACTGAGATCCCCGGATTCGACGCCAAGCGTTCGCGCATGTTCATCACGGGCTCGGGCGGCAACGGCCTCAGCAAGTATCTGGGATCCAAGTTCGTCCAGGAAGTGAACGCGGTATCGCTGGCGGTAGAGAAGCTCTATCCGGAATGCGGATCGGTGATCGAGCTGGGCGGCCAGGACGCCAAGATCATCATCTTCAAGACCGACCCCGAAACCGGCCGCAAGAAGAAAATCCCGTCGATGAACGACAAGTGCGCCGGAGGAACGGGCGCGGTAATCGATAAGATTAACGCCAAGCTCCGCATCCCGTCCTCGCAGCTCTGCGAGATGGGATACAAGGGGATCAAGCTGCATCCCGTGGCCGGCAAATGCGGCGTCTTCGCCGAGACCGATATCAACGGTCTGCAAAAGATGGGTGTTCCGCCCGACGAGCTGATGGCGTCGTTGTTCGAGGCCATCGTGATGCAGAATCTTTCGGTGCTGACGCGCGGCAATACGCTGCTGCCGGTGGTACTGCTGCTTGGCGGCCCCAATTGCTACATCAAAGGCATGCGCGACTGCTGGAAGGCCAATATCCCGAAGATTTGGGAAGAGCGCAATACGCCGCTGCCGGAAGGTGTAGCGCCCGAAGACCTGATCAAAACGCCGGACAACGCCCAATATTTCGCGGCTATCGGCTCCATCGAGTTCGGCAAGACGGAAGATGACAACATCGGCCAGTACATCGGCTACGAGAAGCTCGAATGGTACGTCACGGTGGGCCGCGAGCAGGAAAAGGCCAAGAAAGGCGGCACGGGCGGACTTGCCAAGGATGAAGCCGACCTGGCGGCCTTCAAGCAGAAGTACCGCACCAAGAAATTCACTCCGGTTACTTTCAAACCGGGCGATGTGGTGGAAGGCTTTGTAGGCCTGGATGGCGGGTCGACCTCGACCAAGGCCGTCCTGCTGTCGAAAGATCACAAGCGCCGCATTCTCGCCAAGACCTATCAGCTTTCCAAGGGCAACCCGATTGAAGACACCATCGAGGTGCTGCAAAAGCTCGACCGGCAGATCCGCGATCAGGGCGCGGAACTGAAGATTCTCGGCGTCGGCACTACTGGTTACGCCAAAGACATTCTGAAAGACGTGATCGGCGCGGACGCCGCGCTAGTCGAGACCGTCGCGCACACCGAGGCCGGCCTGCACTTCTACGACGACGTGGATGTGATCTGCGACGTCGGCGGACAGGATATCAAGATCATCATTCTCAAGAACGGGCGTGTGAAGGATTTCAAGCTCAACACGCAGTGTTCGGCGGGTAACGGTTACTTCCTGCAGTCCACGGCGCAGGGCTTCAACGTTCCGGTGGAGCAGTATGCCGACACGGCATTCGGCGCGACTGGCTACCCTTCGTTCGGATACGGCTGCGCGGTGTTCATGCAGAGCGACATCGTGGATTTCCAGCGGCAGGGATGGAAGCCCGAAGAAATCATGGCCGGCCTGTGCAACGTGCTGCCCAAGAACATCTGGCTGTACGTGTCGCAGATTCCCAACCTCTCGGCCATCGGCACGCGCTTCCTGTTGCAGGGCGGCACGCAGTACAATCTTGCCGCCGTGAAGGCGCAGGTGGATTTCATCGAGTCGCGCTTCAAGGGCAAGGACGTCGAAGCCGACGTGATCGTCCATGAGCATTGCGGCGAAGCCGGCGCCATCGGCGCGGGCCTGGAGGCCGGACGCCTGTGGGACAACGGACGGCAGTCGACATTCATCGGGCTGGACGCCTGCGCGCACATCAATTACAAAACCACGCGCAATGAGGCCACGCGCTGCTACTTCTGCAAGAACAAGTGCCTGCGCACCTTCATCGACGTCAAGACCAACATCGTCAATATCGATTACACTCCACCCAAGAAGACCAAGGTGCCGCTGGAAGCCGGCGCGCAGCGGCTGATCATTGCTACCTGCGAAAAGGGCACGGTGGAGAACATCGAGGAGATGCGCGGCATCAAGGGCAACCTCGACAAGATCAAAAAGGCTAATCCAAATTTCGTGGAAGTGGCCGCTAAGGGCGTGTTCCGCGTTCCGGACGTCCCCCTGGTGGCCGACGCGCTACCCAAGTTCCAGATCACCGCCGCGCAGAAGAAGCGCGCCGCGCTGATGAAGAAGCGCTCCGAGATGCGCATCGGCATGCCCCGCGTGCTGAATATGTACTCGCAGACGCCCATTTTCACCGGATATTTCGCGTCGCTCGGCGTCCAGGCGCAGAACATCGTCTATTCCGATTTCAGCAGCGAGGAGTTGTACAAGGAAGGCGCCAAGCGCGGCGCCATCGACCCTTGCTTCCCCTCCAAGCTCGGCATTCCGCACGTGCACAACCTGCTCTACAAGGTGCACGCCAAGAAGCCGCTCGACATTATCTTCTTCCCGATGATCGATTGCCTCACCACCACGCTCTACAAGCCGCAGGCGAGCCGTAGCTGCCCCACGGTGGCGACTACTCCCGAAGCGGTGAAAGCGGCGTTCATCAAGGAAGGCGATCTCTTCGCTGAAAAGGGCGTCCAATTCATGGACACCTTCGTCAATCTCTCCAAGCCCGACCTGTTCGAGCGGCAGATGTACGAGGCTTTCAAAGACATCCTTGGCCTGTCGCCCGAGGAGAACAAGCGCGCTGTCGAACAGGGCTACCAGTCGCTCGCATATTTCGATAACGTGATCATGCGCGGCGCGGCTCGCGAAGTCCTGGAGCAACTCGAGCGCGAAGATCGTCTCGGCGTGGTGCTGCTGGGCCGCCCGTATCACAACGACCCCGGCGTCAATCACGAGATCCTCGAGGAGTTCCAGAAGCTCGGCTATCCGGTATTCGCGCAGGATTCTTTGCCGATCGACGACGACATTATCTGGCGTCTCTTTGGCGACGATGTGGAAGCCGGCGAGATTCCCCATCCCATGTCGATTAACGACGTGTGGAAGAACTC
>Ga0326727_10021044_pt1 | contig 12848 bp, 10 predicted proteins | sample MB2enrmetagenome_FD_207643 | JGI IMG/M metagenome (GOLD analysis project Ga0326727, IMG submission 207643) | Lab enriched peat soil microbial communities from McLean, Ithaca, NY, United States - MB29MY | ecosystem: Environmental > Terrestrial > Soil > Wetlands > Peat | place: USA: New York...
CTGCCCCAATTGCGGCCATCCTTTGCTGCTTGAAAAGTACAATAAGAACGGCCCGCCTCTCCGTTACTGCCCCAACGAAAGCTGCAAGTACGAGATGGCCGTGGCGTGAGACTAGCCGAAATTCGAACAACGAACTTGGATAACTCACTGCACGTAGGGGCGGTTCGCGAACCGCCCCTACTTCCTGCGGTGTTGATATAATCACATGCAGCGAGGGCAATTGATGGGGCCGGTTACAATCGCGGGCGGCGGGCTGGCGGGGAGTGAAGCCGCTTGGCAACTTGCCGTGCGCGGCGTTTCGGTGACGCTGTACGAAATGCGGCCGGCGCGATCAACGCCCGCGCACAAAACGGACCGCCTGGCCGAACTTGTTTGCAGCAATTCACTGAAGTCGAACACGCCGGGCGCCGCTTCATGGCTCCTGAAAGAAGAATTGCGCCGGTCCGGCTCCCTGCTGATGAAGCTGGCGGGTGAATGTGCCGTTCCCGGAGGCGCGGCGCTGGCGGTCGACCGGGAGCGATTTTCGGAGTCAGTTACGCAGGCTCTGCGCGAGCATCCACTGGTCACCCTACGCCGGGAGGAGCTGCGGGAGATTCCCTCGACGGGACCGGTGTTGATTGCCACGGGTCCGCTCACCTCTGACGCCCTGGCCTGCTCACTTCAGTCGCTTACCGGCTCGGAGAACCTGGCTTTCTACGATGCCATCAGCCCCATCGTGGATGCCGAAACGGTGAACCTGGAGCGCGTCTTCGCAGCCTCGCGGTATGGGAAAGGGAATGGCGACGATTACCTGAACTGCCCGCTGACGGAAGCGGAATATTGCGACTTCTATGAAGCACTGCGTGGCGCGGAGACGGTGGAAGCGCACGAATTCGAAGACCTGAATTACTTCGAAGCCTGCCTGCCCATCGAAGAACTGGCGCGGCGAGGGTACGACACGCTTCGCTTCGGCCCCATGAAGCCCGTCGGGTTGTCCGACCCGCGCAGCGGCAGGCAGCCATTTGCCGTGGTGCAACTGAGGACGGAAAACCTTCGTTCTTCCAGCTACAACCTGGTGGGGTTCCAGAACCATCTCAAGTTTCCCGAGCAGGCGCGCATCTTACGGAAGATACCCGGCCTCGAGCGGGCGGAGTTTCTGCGTTTCGGGCAGATCCATCGCAACACGTTTCTCAATGCGCCCAAGCTGCTAAGCGCCGACCTGCGGCTGCGCGCCGCCCCCAACGTCTTCGTCGCCGGCCAGCTATGCGGTGTCGAGGGATACGTCGAGTGCATCGCCACGGGGTTCCTGGCGGGAGTGGCGTTGGCCCAGGAAGCGGCAGGCAAGGGCTTCACACCGCCCCCTCGCGCCACGGCTCTCGGGTCGCTGATTCACTACGCCACGCATGCCGACCCCGGCAATTATCAGCCTGCCAACATTTCTTTCGATTTGCTTCCGTCCCTGGAGGATTTGTCGAGGGCCCTGGCGCGTGACCGGCGTGCCCGGCGCGCGCGACAGTGTGAGAGGGCCCTGGGCGAACTCTCGGTTTGGTCGTCATCCTGAGCGAAGCGATGGATCCCCGTAGTTGCTTTTCTTCGCACTTCATGACGAACTACCGAGATCCTTCGCTTCGCTCAGAGTCCGTGATTTTTTTGGATTTTTGGCCATTTTCGAGCACTTAACTCATTTGTTATCAATGGCACTTTTCGGCAACATTCAAAAAAATCACGCTCTCTCAGGATGACAAGTCTTCGGACCACAGATCCCAAACCGCGGTCATTGCCGTCTGGCAAAGTGAGTTAGAATCTTACGGCATGGATGAACTGATCGAACGCTATATCAACTACCTCCGGTACGAGCGCAATGCCTCGCCGCACACCGTGCGGAACTACCGCAGCGATTTGCTGCAGTTCCGAGATTTCCTGGCCGCGGGCCTCGCCAGCGCCAGCGTTGACATCAAATCGGTCGACGCCTTAAGCATTCGCGGGTTTCTGGGTACTTTCTTTGAAAAACAGGAGAAGAAATCTTCTATCGCCCGAAAGCTCTCGGCGGTGCGGGCGTTCTTTAAGTTCCTGAGACGCGAGGGAGTGTTGGCGGAGAATCCCTCCGCGATTGTCGCGACGCCAAAGCAGGACAAGACCCTTCCCAGGATCATGACCGAGGAAGAGATGAACACGTGCCTCGACCGGGTGGCTGAGGCTACGAAGACCGGAGACCCTGCCATGCGGCGCGACCGAGCGCTGCTGGAACTTCTTTACGCATCAGGCCTGCGGGTGAGCGAACTGGTGGGCCTCGATCTCCGCAGCGTGAACTTCGGAGACGGCATGTTGCTGGTGCGCGGCAAGGGACGAAAGGAGAGGATTGTGCCGTTCGGCTCAAAGGCCAGGCAGGCCATCGAGGATTACCTCCCGATCAGGCAGAGAACACTCCAGGAACGGAAGAAGTCCGGCCAGCAGGCCTTGTTTTTGAACGTGCGGGGCGAGCGGCTCACGACGCGTTCCGTGGGCCGGTTAGTGAAGAAATACGTTCGCCAGTACGGGCCATCGGTAAGAGTCAGCCCCCATTCGCTCCGGCACGCTTTTGCCTCCCACTTGCTTACGGAAGGAGCTGATTTGAGGGCGATTCAAGAAATGCTGGGGCACACGAGTCTTGCCACAACGCAGAAATACACCCAGGTATCCATCAAACAGTTGATTGACGTCTATGACAAGACTCACCCCAAGGCGTGAGTCACACCAGGAAGCGCGAGCGGATACTTTCCTGCACCGCGGGGCTGCGGCGCATAAGCCATTCCCCAACTTCAGCAGAGGCTTCAAGCAGAGTGTTCAAAGTGGACTTTGCAATCCGGACGCAGCCCTCCAACACCTTCACACCTAACCAGACGCCCAGTTGCTGCGTCGACCTTGCAGGTTCATGAAGGTTAAGGTTGAGGCGGTAGCGTGGCCCCGCCATCCGATAGCTGACCAGGACGACCCCCACATAGAGGGCGGCGGCTGCGACGACGAGCCAACTTAGCAAGTGGCCCAACAGAATGCTTAGGTAGGTCACCATCTTTTACCTTGTCCTTTCTTCGTGAACCGTTACTTAAGTTAGATTCTGGTTATGTCAAAAGGATTCCCAAACTTATCAAACAATATCTGGTTAGTTTTCATGAGAAAAGCGGCAGGGGCCGACTTTGAGTCGGTGACGGGCGCGAATAGCGACCTTATGTCCGTTTCAGCCCCTCATTTCGCTTGCCACTCCCTGCCTTGCACATTAGTCCCGATCCCGAGCCTGCATCGCTGCCCGCGTTGTCGAGAGTAGCTCCACCCTTATATCGGCAGGGGTTGACATGAACCCCAATGCTATGGGGAGAACCACGAAACCGCACCGTGTTTCGTAATCCGCTGCGCCGAACGGCGCGCGGTTGGGCTAGAGCTTGAAGTCGATGCCAAGGGAAATACTAGCTTGAAGAGGCTAGGGCGGACGTAGCGATTGCCCGGTTGGCCGCAGCCCTGCCCGTGCGGATGCAATCCGAGATTCCGATGCCCGAATAGGCGTTGCCCGCAAGGTAGATACCGGGCAAGTCGGCGAGCCGACTTTGGATTCTCGTTAGGCGCTCGGCGTGTCCCACCGGATATTGCGCCATGGAGGCGGGCCAGCGGTGAATCCGGCAAAAGAGCGGTTCGAAGGAGAAGTTCAGGATTTCCTTCAGTTCCTGTCGCACCAGCCTAACCACTTCTTCGTCGGGTAGATTCAGGGCTTCCGGGTCGCGCGAGCCGCCCAGGAAGCAGCGCAGTAATGCTTTGCCTTCGGGCGCGCGATGGTTGAACTTGCGATGCACGAAGGTGCAGGCCAGCATCCTCCGGCCTTCCTTGCGCGGGACCAGATATCCGAAGCCCGGGGGAAGGTGCTCTCTGGCTCCCTCGGCGTACCCCAGGGAGACCGTCATCGACGAACTGTAGGGTATTTCGCCGAGCAATCCACCCAGTGTCGGGTGGAACGGAGAGAGCAGTCGACTGCCTTCATGGGTGGGCATGGCCAGGATGATCGCATCCGCGTCGAACGCCTGCCCACCTTCGCAAAAGATCTCATACCTTCGGCTGCACCGGTCCACCGCACCGCCTGGCCCGCCCGGCGCCAGTTCGATTCCAGTAACCCGTTGTCCGAGGTGAACGCGAGCCATGTCGAGGCGCTCGACCAGCTTGCCGGTGAGCTGTTCGAGTCCGTCCCGAAGTGTCATGAAGAGCGGCAAGGGGTTGCGAGGGGCAGCGTCGGCACCACCGGAGTCAAGCTGAGAAGATGATTTTGCTTTGGACTTGCGCCGCTGCCGCATGGCTCGCAATGTAGCCCGGGTCAGGCTGCCGTGCTGGCGCTCCATTTCGAAGAAACGCGGCAACACGGAGCGGACGCTCAAAGCTCCTGAATCGCCTCCATAAACCCCAGCGAGCAGAGGATCGGCGACATTCTCCAGCATGGCCTCTCCGAAGTGCCGTCGCACGAAACTCGCTACGGACTCGTCTGCATGCCGGTCCGAGTTGGCGGAAGGCCGCTTGGCAAACAACTCGGCGGCCATCGCCAGTTTGCTGCTGAACGGCAGCAGCGAAGTCGTGACCATCGGCCAGAGGCGGGTGGGGACCAGAAACATCAGTCCATCAGGCAGAGGAATCAGACGGCCCCGGTGGAGGATATAGGTACGCCGTTGGCTGTCGTTCGAGCCGATCAGCGAGTCACCTAAGCCCAGTTCTCGAGCCAAGGACGCCGCCTCGGGTTTTTCGGCAAGGAAACTGTCCGGCCCGGCTTCAATGACGAAACCCTCAAGACGTTCCGTGCGGATCACTCCTCCCAGGCGGTCCCGACCCTCAATGAGCAGCTCTTCAACCGGCGCGCCGGACTCCCGCGCGCGAGCAAGAGCGTATGTGGCAGCCAGGCCGGCAATGCCTCCTCCCAGCACTGCGATGCGTCTCCGGTTTGGCTGGTCAGTTGGCACTACCGCGTCCCCTCCGCACAGCAGGCAGATGAGTAGATGGCAAAAGCAGCGGCTCTGTGCCCGCTGTCCCGTGGGAAACAGGGACAATTGCGGCGGTCCGCTGCCTTTCGCGTGCTGCTGAACGCCAAGTCCTCACTTCCACCCGCCGATCTCCCTACCTGCCCATCTGCCGATCTGCCCAGTTGCCGACCTGCCCATCTGCCCACCTGCCCATTTGCCCACCTGCCCATCTGCCCATTTGCCCACCTGCCCATCTGCCTATTTGCCTACCTGCCCATCTGCCTATTTGCCTACCTGCCCACCTGCCCGCTCTCCGACGACGGCTGCCAGCGCTTCGATGAACAGCGGGCTGTCGTTCAGCGACTCGGTACGGTGTACGGTTACACCCCTGGCTCTTCCATATTCGCGGAATACGACGTCAATGTCATAAAGAATCTCAACGTGATCGCAAACGAAGCCCACCGGCGCAAGCAGGAGGTGGCGCCGGCCCTGGGCGGCGTTCCGGTCGATGCGGGATTCGACGGTGGGGCCGATCCACCGCTCGCTGGTCATTCCCTGGCTTTGAAAAGCCACATCGTATTCCTCGAGGCCCAAGGCCCTAGCCACCAGAGCGGCAGTTTCCTTCACCTGCTGCTCGTAGGGATCGCCGTCCTCGATAGTCTTCTGAGGAACGCTGTGCGCCGTGAAGATCACAGGAACCGGCCCGGCGGCTTCAGCTTCCACGAGGGCCAGCGCCGTCGCCACTCGCTCGCGAAATGCCTCCACCAAGCCCGGATGATCGTGCCAGTTGTCAATGAAGACCACTCTTACCTGCGGTGCGAGCCGTTCCGTCTCTTCAAACAGGCACGTCCGATAGAGTCCAATGCTGGTCCGGGAATTCTGAGGCGCCAGGCAGAGCGCCACAACGCGTTCGATCCCGTCGGTCGCGATCTGCCGAACTGCATCGGAAATGAATGGCTTCCAGTTGCGCATCCCCACATAGATGGGCCGGCCCAGCCGCTTCGCCAGGCCCTGGGCCTGCGAGGTGGTCAGGCGCAGCAAAGGTGACCCGCCGATCAGCCCGTAACGGCGGACGATTTCATTCACGGCAGCATCAGGCAGCTTCCGGCCACCGCGCACGTTGAGCAAAAAGGCTGGGATATCCTCGAGCCGGTCGGGTGCGCCGTGCGCGAGGAGCAGCACACCCCAATTGTCACGGCCCTCCATCGCGACTGCTCGTTCCATAAGGTTCAATATTCGACGGAGCTAAGGTTCGCGCGAAGCACCTTGGAGTGCGGCAGCGAAGCTGCCGCCTTGGAATCGAAACGAAAGGCGGTGGCTGACGCTACCGCACTCCAAGGCGCCTTCGGCGCAGGCATTTTCCAGCCCATTAACAATATATCACGCAGTTGTTTACCACCGGGCGAACACCGGCCAAACACAAGGGTTGCCCCTGCCACGCCGCGCGTGTAAACTCCTAATTCCTATGCCAACGAAGCATGGAGGACCCCGCATGGGGCGGCTGTAACCTGCGATTCAGGATACTGCGAACAGGAGACTTGGCGATGAAGGCACATTCGATTGCTCTCAAATTATCGTGCTGTTTAGTAATCTCTGTCCCCATGCGGGCCGCGTCTGACACGCGGGGGTTTCGTCCGCCCGCAGTGCCGCTGGTGACCTGCAATCCGTATTTCAGTGTCTGGTCGACTACCGACCGGCTGACCTATGACGCAACGCGCCATTGGACCGGCGCCAAGCAGGAACTCCACAGCCTGGTGAGGATCGACGGCAGGGCGTGGCGCATCATGGGCGACGAGCGGCGGGATATCCAGCCCCTGCCGCAGATCGGCCTCCAGGTGCTGCCGACGCGCACCATTTATGAGTTCGAGGGCGGCGGAGTCCACATCACGCTCAGCTTCCTCACCCCATTGCTGCCCTCTGACCTCGACTTGATGTCCTGGCCGGTCACTTACCTCAGTTGGGAAGCTCGATCGCTGGACGGGAAGGAGCACCAGGTCTCAATTGAATACGACAACACCGCACAGCTCGTGGTGAATACCGAGGACGAGCCGGTGGGTTGGCAGAGTGAAGAAACGGGAGGCCTGCGCGTGTTGCGCATGGGCACTGAGGCGCAGCCCGTGCTCAAGAAATTCGGAGATGATCTTCGCATCGACTGGGGCTATCTCTACGTCGCGGCCCCAAACGCGCAATCTCCTCACAGCGTAGTGGCGAACGTCAACAGCGTTATCGGGACTTTCGCTCGGAAAGGGTCGCTGCCTCCGGCTGACACACGCATGCCCCGGCCGCCGTATGATCACATGCCTGCGATGGCCGTGGTGTTTGATCTCGGCAATGTGGGCGGCGACCCTGTCGAGCGCCATCTGATCCTCGCCTACGACCAGATCTATGCCATTGAATATTTCCACAAGCCCCTGCGCCCCTATTGGCGGCTCAAGCGGACTGAGGCGAGCGATCTGCTGAATGAGGCAGATCGGAATTACTCGTCCCTCGTGAAGCGCTGCGAGACGTTTGACGCCGAACTCATGAAGGACCTTACACGAGTCGGGGGCGAGAAGTACGCTCGCCTTGCGGCCTTGGCTTACCGGCAGGCCATGGCGGCGCAGATCTTGGCGGCGGGGCCGGATGGCGAGCCGGTCTTCCTGCCCAAAGAGAATTTCAGCAACGGTTGCATCGGGACAGTAGACGTGATCTACCCCGCTTCACCCATTCTGTTGCTGCTTAGTCCGAAATTGCTGGAAGCCTCGCTGGCGCCGCTCTTTAATTATGCAGAGTCAGACCACTGGCATTTTCCCTTTGCCCCGCACGATCTTGGGACCTATCCGCTCGCTAACGGGCAGGTCTACGGCGGCGGCGAGAAGTCGGATGTCGATCAGATGCCGGTGGAAGAGTCCGGCAACATGCTGTTATTGGTCGCCGCCATCGCAAAGGCTGAAGGAAGTGCGAGCTTTGCCGGCAAGTATTGGCCGTTGCTCACGAAGTGGGCGGAATATTTGAAAGACAAGGGGCTGGATCCCGCCAACCAGCTTTGCACCGATGATTTCGCCGGACACCTGGCGCACAACGCCAATCTTTCCTTGAAAGCCATCGAGGCCCTCGATGCCTATGGGGAACTTGCAGGCATGCTGGGCAAGAACCAGGAGCACGATCTCTACTCCAACACCGCGCAGGAATTTGCCCGCCAATGGGTGAAGATGGCCGACGACGGGGACCACTACCGCTTGGCGTTCGACAAGCCTGGGACCTGGAGCCAGAAATACAATCTGGTGTGGGATAAAGTTCTGGGCTTTCACCTCTTCCCCGCGGAGGTCGCCGCGAAAGAGATTGCCTACTACCAAAACAAGGGCCACTTCGGTTTTCCGCTCGATAATCGCCAGGATTACACCAAGCTCGACTGGGAATTCTGGTCCGCGACCCTGGCGGATTCAGAGACGGATTGGGAGAGTCTCATCTCCCCGATTTACGATTGGGCTAACCAAACGCCCAGCCGCGTCCCGCTGACGGATTGGTATTGGACGACCGACGGCACCGAGGTGGGATTCCAGGCGCGCTCGGTGGTTGGCGGGCTTTTCATCAAAATGCTGGCGGATAGCGAGACTTGGAAACGCTGGGCGGGCAGACGGAATGAAGAGTAAATGGTGTGTAGTGAATTAGCCCGGCCTCGATGTCATCCAGAGCGAAGCGAAGGATCTCCGCGGTTTGTCCGAGCGGCGAATTGAATACTGAATGGTGGATTGTGAATTGAAGCATGGAGAGCGACCGGGGATAATGTGGCTATGCGAAGAAGTAAGAATGAATACTCCTATCAGATCAATTTGATTCCCGATGAAGAGGGAGGATACACCGTGGTCGTCCCTCTGCTTCCGGGCTGCGTCTCCTGCGGGGCGACTGTTGAAGAGGCGACCGCAAACGTTCGGGAAGCCATCCAGCTTCACCTTGAGAATCTGGCTGCGCACGACCAACCGATTCCGCCAGGAAACGACTCCGTGCAAGTCTTCACGACCACTGTTCATGTGAGTCCGACTCACGTCTAATAGAGCCCCGACAGGGGCGGCATAGAGTAGCCCAGGGCGTAAAGCCCTGGGTTAGACGCCCCTCACCCCGCCTGCGGCACCCCTCTCCCGCCGGGCGGGAGAGGGGACGGGGGTGAGGGTGGGCTCTCGCGACCCACGGCTTGCGCCGTGGGCTACAGTCTGCCGCCCGTCGGCTGACGGGCTGAATACTTCAACGAGCTTCTGCCTCAAGACACTAGCGAGCTGCAATTCTCATTCACTGTTCATAATTGCAACGGGTTCGATGGTAGGAATCATCCAATGCACAACTCCGAAGGCGAGCAGGTGCATGATTCCGGCGATGATGAAGAGAGGCACGTAAGTGTGGAACCACTGAAGTGTGTAACCGGCGACGAGCGCCAGGATCATGCCGCCTACGGCGCCGCCCGTGCCGCCGAGGCCCGTGACCGAGCCGACGTCCCGCTTGGGGAACATATCCGAGGCCAAAGTGTAGACGTTCGCCGACCAACCCTGATGGGCGGCAAGCGAAAGGGAAATGAGGGCCAGTGCCCACGCGACGTTGTGGGCAAAAACGGCCACGATCCCGGACGGCATGCAAAACGCGCAGATCGCCATCGCCGCCTTGCGCGCCCGGCTTACCGGCCAGCCGCGTTTAAGGAAGAAACCCGAAAGCCACCCGCCCGCCACGCTTCCCGCACCTGAAACGAGAAACGGAATCCAGGCGAAGAGGCCGATCTCTTGGAGTGTGAAGCCACGACCCTGCTTGAGGTAGGAAGGCAGCCAGAAGATGTAAAACCACCATATCGGGTCGGACATGAATTTCGCCAGGATGAAACCCCAAGCCTGCCGGTAGGCGAGGATTCTCCGCCACGGGATCCGAGCGGTTGTGGCGGCTCCCGGTTCGCCCTCCCCGCCCTCGATGAGTTCCAATTCGCCGGGAGTAATCCATGGATGCTGGCCAGGAAGGCGGTAAAAAGCTAACCAGAGGAACAGCCAAAGAAATCCCAAAGCTCCCGTGAAAATGAAAGCCGCTCGCCACCCCCAACGAAGCGTCAGCCAGACGACCAGAGGCGGGGCGATGACGGCGCCGACCGTCGGCCCGGCGTTGAAGACGCCGGTGGCCAGCGCGCGTTCCTTCTTGGGAAACCATTCGGCGACGGCTTTAATGGCGGCGGGGAAGTTCCCTGCTTCACCCGCGCCCAGAAGGAAACGCGCCGCGCCAAACGAGATTGCGTCGCGTGCCAGCGCATGAGCCATGGCGGCAATGGACCACCAGGTTATGGAGATCGCGTATCCCACCCTCGTTCCCAGCCAGTCCATGGCCACGCCCGCCACCGTGAACATCAGGGCATAGGCGAACTGGAAGGCGAATACAATCCAGCCGTAATCGCTCTCCGACCAGTGCAGAACGCTTTGCAGGTGAGGCTTTAGGACGGAGATCGTCTGCCGGTCAACGTAGTTGATTGTGGAGGCGAGGAACAGTAGCGAGCAAATGGTCCAGCGAAGGTGGGGAAGGGTGAAGGTGCGTTTCGGCATAACTTCAAAGTAGTGGCTGCTTTTGAAGGTTAAAGGGTGAAGGCTAAAGGGTAAAGCACAAATTAATCCCGGTTAATTTCTACCCTTTAGCCTTTACCCTTTAACCTTTTAACTTCATGTTCTACGTTCTAGCCACTGCTTTTCACCCACGCATGCCGCGGATCGTCGGCCCAGGCGCCATAGCGGCGCTCTTCTCCGGCCAGTACCCAGGTGTAGTGAAGTTCGTAGCCCGGCGCCGCCACCACGGGATGATAGCCCTTGGGCAGAAGCACTGTATCCCCGTCCTCGATGACGAAGACCGTGGAGAAGCCCTCAGGGTCATCGGCAGCGGTATAGGTCCACATCAAGCCAAAACCCTGGGCGGGTCGAATTCGGAAGAAGTAAATCTCTTCGAGGACCGCCTCGTTAGGCGGGTTCGAGCGGTCGTGCTTGTGTGGAGGGTAGCTGGACCAGTTGCCGGGCGGATTGACCGTCTCGCCCGCCAACAAGCGCTCCGCAGCTACGTTTTCGGCCAAGGCCGAGTAGACGGTCCGCTGCCAGTTGTCGCGACCCACGTTTTTGGCGGTTACCTCAGGACCCGCAAGGAGCGTCGGAGGCGCGGTGGCGGTGGACGGAGCGGAGTAGATCCCCGCATCGAACTCTTCCGAGCCAGCCGTGATCTCGTAGGAGGAGCGCGGCGGCAAGTAGAGCATGACGGGCGGTCCGGAAAAAACATCAGCGCGTGCGCCAACATCTGCGAAGACCTGCCTTTGCCCGTTGGCCGTCTCGACAGCGATGCTCGCTGTGCCGGAGAAGATATCCAGCACCGATTCGCGCTCCCCAGCCTTTGCCCAATACCGCTGACCTTTTTTCAACCTCAACCGGGCAAAGTCCAGAAAACGCAGAACTCCCAGCGGGACGATTTGCTGAAATCCTTCCTTGGCTTGCGCTTTAATTAATCGTTCCATACTCCCCCCAGAATCACTTTCCCTCAGCGTACTGCGAATAGGCTTCGGCAACCTTGGCTTCGGCGGCATCACCGTCATGAATCAGCACCCGATATCGCAAAGTCAGGGAGTCACCCACGGCAATGGTCACGCTCCCGTCGCGCTTGGGATCACCATAGAAGTCATGCTCGCCGAAAGGATTGACGGCGAAGAGACCGTATCCACGGGCATGCCAATAAGTGGGATGTTTGATGTTGCGGGGAGAATCGAAGATGGCAATTCCAACCCTTTCCCCTCCTACCACCCCGGAGTAATCAACCCAATCGGCTCGCTTGCCCCAAATGTTCTTCTCACCCATAGCGCCGTTGGAGTTCAACATCTTGACGGCCGGTTCTTGCAGATTTCTAACCACACGAATGGCGAAGGTTCCCTCCTTTGTGTCGCCCATCTTGAGGGGCGTTCCATGGTCCGCCGTGATGGTAAACACGCAGTCGATGGTGCGGGTTTTGGCATCGCCTTGAAAAGCGTATTCCTGCGTCTCGCTGCCCATCACCACTCCATTCGGGCCGAGCAGGCTGAAGACCGCCCGAAGCGTGCCGGAATCAGGCCCCCCCTTCGCTTCTTCGAGCTTGGTGAAGACGGTACGACCTTTGGGCAGTTCCTCTGAAGTGGCGTAGGCTTTCCCCGCGACATGCACGGGCGCCTTTTCCATAAACTGTGCTTCGCCCCAGAAATCAACTCCGTTGATATCTCCGTGAGCGAAAAACAACCCGCGGTGATGTGGATGGTCTTTGCTCTCGCCAGGGATGCCCTTCACCATGGGATACCCACGCGTGACGATGATGCCCTCCGGCGAACGCAAAGGGTAGAGGTAGGGTTTAGGGGTATCAGGGTTGAAATAGTAACTCGCGAAAGGTTTTCCGCCGATGCTCACGTCAACTTGATCGCCGTGCCGGACAAAGGCCACAGGCATGTCCGCGGCCACCAGCGACGAAGCTTGTAATAGTATTATCAAAGAAATCAGGCGCAAGAGGTTTCTCCGTCGGAAGAATCTAACAAGCCAAAACACAAGAGAGATGCACTGTCATTCCGAGCGCAGCGAGGAATCTCGCTCTGATCAAATGCCTGAGGAGCAAATCTGAGTCTGAATCAATGGTCTCGCCCGGGTCGCAGGGCAAAGATCGAGCAATCCGATCCTGACTCCTATTCGTCTATTCCCAACAAGATTGCCCCGGCCAGTACGGTGGTCCAGAGGCCCCGCTTGTCGCCAATTGCCGACTGGGTGATATTCATCGTGCGAACGATCTTATTGGAAATTCGGTAAATCTCCTTCTTTTCATCCCAACTGCGGTCGGGGTCGAACTCCACGCCCAGAGTGGTGGCGAGCATTTCCGCCGCCAGTTCTTCGGCGTATTCCCCGGCCACTTCTT
>Ga0326727_10021045_pt1 | contig 12847 bp, 7 predicted proteins | sample MB2enrmetagenome_FD_207643 | JGI IMG/M metagenome (GOLD analysis project Ga0326727, IMG submission 207643) | Lab enriched peat soil microbial communities from McLean, Ithaca, NY, United States - MB29MY | ecosystem: Environmental > Terrestrial > Soil > Wetlands > Peat | place: USA: New York...
TCGGGCTGCTCCCGGTTTGGGCGATGATTGAAACATCGCCCGCGGGCGTTCCACTGCCGGAAGTTACATCGATCGTGAAGTTAATCGGATGCCCGTGGGTCAGGGTGATGGGATTGGTGGCAGGGCTGGTCGACAATGAAAGGGTGGTCGTCGAGGGGGTGAAGTTGGAGGTCCAGTTGTTGACCAAATTGGCCGCATTAACGGAGCCCAAGCCCGTGGCCAGGTCATATCCAGGGGTGGTGGTGTACGCAGCCGAAAGAGGGTTGCCTGAAGCCATAATGCCGTATTGGTTGGCAGCAGTGCTAGTATTACTGCAGTTCGGCGTTCCTCCTTGGCAGATCACGGAGTTATTGCCCGTCGTAGTGTCGTAGAAAACGCAGGACGTTTTGCTTACGGCCGCCGCGTTCGAAACACAGGTGTTCCCGGCCCGTGCGGCAAGCGCGTAGAGGACGTAATTGGCATTGCCCTGGCGACCGTGAGCCTGGTTCACCAGCGCCATTATGCCGGCAAACGTCTGCACCGATGCCGATGTTCCCCCTGTGCCTTGAAAGTCCAAATAGGGAGAGTTCAGATCGCAGGAGGCGCTGCTGCCCCCCTGGCTGGCGTTGGCATCCATCTCACACATCACGTAAAAACTGTCATTAAGGCCGTCGCCCGAAAACAGGGACAAATCAGGTACGTCACGCAGACCGTCAGAGGGAACGCCTGGTCCGCTTTGCCAGGAGGGTTTGGCGTACCCTCCCCCACTGCAAGTGACCTCCGGAAACGTGCCAATGGGGCTGGCACAATTGCTGGCTCCGCCAGCGCCCGCCACCAAATCAACGCCTGCACTGAAATTCTGGATGTTGGGGGGTGGGCTGCAACTGGTAAGCGTCCCCGGCGACGCGCAGGAATCGTTCCACGTACTTTCGGGAATGTAGGACTTGGCGGAGTTCTGAAAGGGAGAAGAGTTAGATTGGTTCCAGTAGGTAGCAGCCGTCGAGAGGTCGTTAAAGTCGGTTCCACCCACAGCCACGTTGAAGGGAGTAGAAGCCAACCCGCTGACCGCCAAGCCGTATTGCGCCGCGCTTTCAGGAGAATAGTCGCATCCCGCGGAGCCGGAATCCCCCGCTGCCATCAGGACGGTAATGCCCTGAGCGGCGGCCTGCTCCCACAGCGTACTGTAGAATTGATTGCCCCCCACCCCCAGGGAGGCTTCGCACGAACCGTAGCTTTCGCTCATGACCGGCGCCAGGTTGTTGTCAATGATGTAGAGAGCCGAGAGATCGATGCCGGCGGTGGTTTCGGTGGACTCCGAGACCACAAGGTCAATGGTTGCACCCTTGGCGACCGCTCCGGACCACTGAACATCCAGGTCGGCTTCGGGCTCGTCCGTCGAGGTGATCCCGGGGTCAGGGCCATTCAAAATGATGTTGGGCGCCTTCGCCGGAAGGCCAAACATGGCGCGGAAGTCGGCTACGTCCTGGAGATTGATATTGGTCTCGCCCGCCACGGCGATGGCCTGCCCGGTGCCGTCGGTTCCAGCAGTCCAAAGCGGGGCAACATTGTAAATCGTGGCGAAGTCGGTGGCGCCCAGCGCGTAATACGTACTGCCGGAATAGGGAAAGGTAAACAGGGGATGTACCTCTCCCGTCAATTTGGAGCGCGAGAAGGTGCCCAGTTGGCGAGTCAGGGGCTTGCGAGGAAAATTGTTTAGCGAATCGATCCCGGCCACCACCGGCGCCAGCGCGGCGGGAATTTGCGGGTCGCTGGTGTTCGCCCAGTGGTCCTCGCCGTTCACCCGAAATCTGTGAATCTCTGTCCCCAGGACTTGCCGTACCAACCCCGCTGAGCCGGAAAATTCGATGACTGTGCGGCCAGTTGCCACGCGTTTGACCTGGAAGCCTTGCCCCGCGAGCCAATCCGTGACGGCCTGGATATCGGAATCGGCAGGGCCAAATTGCTGCCCGAACTGTTCAGGCGTAAGCCATTGGTGAAACAGAGGAGAAGACTTCACCTGCTGTTCGTCGAGCAGTTGCCGCAGGGCAGTTTCCTGGTCTGCCCCGCGCCGCAAGACCAGCAGCATGCGCTCCATGGGCAGATCGTCAGGTGCGGGACCCTGATCGTATTCGGCTCGCGCCAGCGGATGAACATTCCCACGCAGCGTGACGAGGTTCTGTGTGTCCACCGGGTCCGTGACCCGCGCACGGACCGGAACCGTTTGAGCCGGCACCTTCGCAGTGAACAAAACCAGGGAGATGAAAAAGAGAGCGGTATTAGTCAATAACGCGGGTGAGAGCTCCATGTTGCCTCTGAGTGGGTGATCGGTTCATCAGAGCACCCATCATGGCTAACCGCAGCATCAGGGGAGAAAACCGGTAGTATGGGATTGCGGTGTCACTTCTTTCATGATCCAAACGACCCACATAAAAAAATTCCAGGAGCGATTTTAAGCGAGGCTCATTTACCGATGCAAGCAATAAATACCATCTAGTTAATCCGATCGGACAAAATGACTTGCGGGGAACCTACTATCTAGGAAGGTGCATTTCGGCTTTCTGTAGCGCCGGCCTATGACCGCCGACTATTTAATTCAATAAATCCCGGCGCTCCCTTCCTGCGTCAGGGCAGGCTCTGAGCGCCGCTACAGCAAAGAGTTCCAGTCCCTTCCCCGCCGTTGCTTTGGGCCGCGGCTCATGGTAGAGTGACGGAGCTAGACAGGGCTCTCCATCCATATCCGAGCAAGGAGTTAGGCCATGGCCACGCCCCATTCTTCGCTTCGGGCTTTGATTGCCGGTGCGACGATACTCCTCTGCGCAACGTTTGCCCATCCCTTGCCGAGTCTTGCCGACCAGAGTGTTACACTCAAAGGTCAGATCATGACCAAGGATGGACAGGTGATTCCTTCCGGAGTGACGGTTTCTTTGCAGTCAAGCGAAGGGGGAATAGTCGGAAGCCGTCCGGCGGATAACTTTGGGAACTATGAATTTGAGGGTCTCCCCGCCGGGAGGTATCAATTGACGGTTACGGCTGACAAATTCCAGGTCTTCCAGCAAGACGTGGACCTCAGCTTCCGCGCGGAAACGTACACGGTCAATGTTTACCTGACCCCTCTCAACAAAACTGAGGTCAAAGTCGCGCCGGCGCTCACGGATGATGCGGCGCCCAAGACCGCCCGCAAGGAATTCGAGAAGGGGGAACACGCCTTAGAGGCGAACAAGTTTCCGGAAGCTCGCCGTCACCTGGAAATAGCTGTAGCGCAGTACCCCTGCTACGCGCGGGCGCAGGCCGCACTCGCTCAGGTCGAGCTTCACGACCGCAAATTGGATAGCGCCGAGGCCTGCTACAAAAAAGCCATTCAATGCGATGGCAGCTTCCTGGATTCCTTTTCGGAACTTGCCGAGGTCTACATCATCGAAAAGAAGTTTGCGGAGAGCGAGAACATTCTCAACGCGGGGCTCCGACTTTCGCCGAAGGCCTGGCTTTTCCGCTATGAAATGGGACTCGCTCATTACGGAATGCAAAAATACCCGGAGTCCGTGCAGGACTTTCTCCAGGCGCAGTCCCTCCACCCGGACATGCCCGCCAAGTTTCACGTCAAGCTCGGTAATGCGTATATGAGGACCGAGGCTTACGACAAGGCTCTGACGGAGTTTCAAACCTATCTGCGCCTCGATCCGAAAGGGCAATACGCCCCCGCTGCCCAGAAGGTGGTAGACATGATGGTCAAGGACGGCGTAACCGCTGCCGCTGCATCCCCGCCGAGGACGTCCCCCGCCCCCAAGCCTTGAGATAAATCCTGACGCTTCACGAAGTGCTGGGAAGCGTATAATACTGCCCCGAAACAGGGGCGATTCACCACAGGTAAAAACCGCCAAGGACAGGCAGGCTACAGGATAAAACTCATGCACAAGAAATCCTCGACGATAACGCTATGGATCGCGTGCGCAGCTTTTCTCGGACCCTTATCGCTTCCTGCTCAAGTGCCCACCGATGATCCGGTTTTACAGTGGATGGACCAGATCGCGCAGCGGGAAATCGACCAACGGCAGCTCGCCATCGCACAGATCCACACCATGGCCGAGGCCGAACGCCGCCAACAGTGGGTGCGCGAAAAACTTCTCGAGCTGCTGGGCGGCCTGCCGGAATACAAGGGGCCGCTGAACGCCAGAGTTACCGGGCGCATCCAGGCGGAGGGCTACACCATCGAAAACGTGATTTTCGAGAGTCTCCCCGGCTTCTATGTGACCGGCAATCTCTATCGGCCCAGTCAACCGGGCCGTTATCCGGCGGTCCTCTTCCAGTCCGGCCATACCCAAGAGGGCAAGGCTGAGCCACAGAGGGCCGCCGCCAATCTCGCTCTCAAGGGTTTCGTGGTGCTGTGCTTTGATCCCATCGGGCAGGGCGAACGAGTGCAGTCCTTCGACCGGCAACTGGGCCGATCCGTGTCCAAAGAGGGCTCCGGCAACGACCACGTCCAGGCGGGCGCCCAGAGCATGCTGATCGGCCAGAGCGTGGCACGTTACTTTATCTGGGATTCCATCCGCGCTCTCGACTATCTGGTCAGCCGGTCGGATGTGGACGCGAACCGCGTGGGAGCCTTGGGTTGCTCGGGCGGCGGCTCATCGACGACTTTCATTGCCGCTTTGGACCGCAGAATTAAAGCGGCCGCTCCCGCTTGCTTCACCAATTCCTATCGCCTGTTGTTTGCGGGCCCCGACCCTGACCCGGAAATGGAATTCCCACGTTTTCTCGCGAGCGGTCTCGATCATGCGGATTTCGCGGAGTTGGCCGCCCCCACGCCCTGGCTGATCATGGCGACCGAGCATGATTATTACTCGCCCGAGGGCGCAAAGCTCGTCTTCGATGAAGCTCGACGTTGGTACCGCCTGTTCGGCGCGGAGGACAAGATAGGATTTTTCGTGGGCTCGGGCCAGCACGGCACTCCCCCGGAGTCTCGCGAAGCCATGTATGAATGGATGATCCGCTGGCTCAAGGACGGCCACGGCGATTTCATCGACCGTCACGTGAAGCAATACAACAACCACGAACTCCAGGTAACCCGCACCGGCCAAGTGGAGGATGAACCGAACAGCCGGAAAGTGTTTCAAGTGATCCTCGACGACTATCACGCGAAGAAGCGCCCTGGAACCATCGACGAACTCGCAGCCGAATTGCGCAACTTGCAAATTCCCTCGGATGGCTCTGCTCCTTCCACAAAGGTATTGGAGGAGACGACCTCCTTCGAGGGGAGAGTCGAGAGCCTTCAATATGAAAGTGAACCCGGAGTGGAAATCAAGGGCAAGCTCTACATCCCCAACCTCCCATCGGGACGGAAACCCGCCGTGCTTCTGGTGGCGGATCGGAGCAGCAGCCGGTGGGTTCTATCGACAAGTGAGTTCGCCGGGAGTCTGGCCAAGTCCGGGCACGTGGTCCTGGAGATGGACCCGCGTGACTCGCCCTTTCCACGGCCGCCCTATAGCTCCGCATCCTCCAATTGCTATGCATGTCTAGCCCGCCTTTCATTCACCGGGAATTGGCTGGCCAATACGCGGGCGGACCTGATCGGGCGCAACCTGCCGGCCATGCGGGCCCACGATATCGTGCGAGGCGTCGATCTTCTCGCCGCCCGCAGTGACGTTGATCCCGCCTCGATTCGCGCCGCGGGCCGCGGTGTGCAAGGCATCTGGCTCTTGTTGGCGGCCGCGGCGGACCCGCGTATCGTCAAGCTCTGGTTGGACCGAACTCCGTACAACCTGCGGTCGGCGCTCGAGAACTCAATCGCCATGGACTTGTATGACGTGGCCATCAGCGGCTTTGCGCTGCATTGGGACGTGGAAGATCTGATCAAGGCCATGGGCAATCACCCCGTGGTCTGGAGCGATCCCACCGACTGGAGGGGCCAGATTGCTTATCTAGGCCCGCCCTATCAATATCGCTGGGTCCTCGGCGATAACAACGACCTCCGCGATGAGATGGACCAGCCATTCATCGATGAGTTCCTCAAGTAATTTTCCTTGGGGCCACCATGACCGCTATATTCGAGGAATTGAAGACTCTGCCTCTCGGAAGTACCGGAAGGGGCGGGGTTCGGCGGACGTGCTTCCACTCCCTCGGACAATCTGTCGCTGGACAGGAGGGTCATAATTTCGCAAAATACCTTCCGGGCCAGCATGTCAACGCCCCCCCTCTCGTAAGTCCCTTTGCGGGGATGGGCCTCGCAGTTTGGATGGTGCAGCTTGGGAACTCTTCAGCCGCCGTTACGGGAAACGATTTCCGTCGCCGAGTACGTGCAGGGAAGCTTTGTGCCCCTGTCGCATCTCGCCCACGAATGGGAATTCCATGCCGGACTCACCCTGAGCCCGGCCGAGGAGCGCACCATGGTGCGGGAGCCGGCGCAGGCGGTACCCGGCGCCATGGCGCAGCGGCTGGGCAGGGTGCGGGTGTTGGCCGTCCCCTACATCGCCTGCCTGGACACCGGCGACGTCATCACCCGGCTGAAGCCCAAAGGCGAGGCGCACACGGCGGCGTGGGTGGAAACGGATGACCGGATCAACGTGCTGCTCGCCTGCCGGGAACTCGACGCGCATGACACGGGGTTCGAGTTGCTGGGCAGTCTGGCGGAGTTGCTGCGGCCGCGCCTGACCAGTCTCGAGGCAGCCGAGTACACCCGCCTGCTGGACGAAGAAATCCGCATCGGTGTGCGCGGCGAAATTGACGAGGAAGCTTTGAATGCCAAGCAGGCCTACCTGGGCAGCCGCGCCGGGCGGCGGCATCGTTCGCAATTCGAGCGTTACCGCGACATCTCCTTCGTAAGCACCGCCGCCGAGTATATTCACGGGTTGTGGCACGACGTGCAGATTCGAGTCGGCCCTGAGCACCTTCCCGTGGCCCAACTGCGGCGGCGCATGGACCTGATGGCCCAGCATTTCCCCCCTAACCCCGGCTACCACGTGTTTGACGAAGCCATGGAGAAGACCGAGTAGCGTTCGGTTCCTTCCCACGGCTCGCTTGCCGTGGGCCAAATGACCGCGCCCGCTACGCGGGCTTTCGGGCGCGGCGAACGGTTATTTTAACGGCGATCGGGGGAGGGGCTTGCTGAACCACCGCTTAGGTGGTGTGAATTCATTCCTGAATGGATAAAAGCCTCTGGCGCAGAGGCGCAAAGTCGCAGAGCTGGTAGCCACGGACAGTGCTTTCCTGTCCGTGGGCTTCTCCCTCGATGCGAAACTCCCGGCCAATTGTCGCCGCAATCGGATGCTGTCTTAATTTGACGTAGCGCCGACCTTTAGGTCGGCACGAGCCGGGCTAAAGCCCGGCGCTACATCTCGAATTAGGACAGCACCCGCAATCGTGGGTGCTTGAAGGCCTTTGAGCAGGGTGGTAATCCGCCGGCGTGTCCGACGTTCACCGGCTACGCCTTCCGGACGGCATTTCCTTCCTCAGTGTGAACCGGCGCCCACCGTTCAGGCGATTCAACAAATCTGAATACGATTGGCGGTGGTCGCGCTACAACAATTTCGCTTTGGACAAGGCATGCCCCATCCAGATTGATTACGTAAGATTGCCCTTGGGATATCGCACCTAAGAAAAGCCCACGGACAGGAAAGCACTGTCCGTGGCTACCAGATCGTAGACCGTTGCCGGCCAGGTGATTTGTTTTCGAGCCGCCCGTCAACGGTCCAGAGTTGCGTGGATCGGAAAACGCTGGGGCGACAACCCAGGAGCTAATTCCCAGAACCCGTTCGGGGGAGTTTGCATTATTGTTCGTGGGAAGGGCGTTTCAGGCCGGATCCGGCTTTCGTAAGGGGTTAGGCCTATCTCGCAAGTGAATGCTTGGCGACAACCGGCCAGCAATACCAAGACCGATGGGGTCTGCTCCGCCTTCAAAGGGAAATTGCGGTGTTTTGCTGGAGTTCCCCAACTTCCTGTAGCGCCAGGACTGAAGTGCCTCGTGCGAACTCAAAATTATCGTCACGTTAATGGCCTGTAAAAAAAGCTTAACAATTCACTAATTGCCCTAAAGGGATATTGACAACTTGTCCGTCCCGTATTAAAGTCGCTGTGCATTTCGGCCAAACGATAATTTCCATGGATAATTGCAAGCAACCGGGTCAGCGGGGGCGATGATGCCAGTTTCTTTTTCACAGCACGCTGTAGGCGGTTCTGTGACCTACGCCTGCGGATGTTCCACCTATGGTCGGAATCCGCAACGCTACGTTCTCTGCGAGGAAGGCCCGCAGTTCGCTTTCAACAAGAATCGCACATAACGGAGTTTCTTCAGTCGTAACTTACGATCGGCATCCATAACTTTCCGAGAGGTGTGCAATGCAGCAGAAAACAGGACACCCAATGGCAAGACCATCGAGGGGAAACGTATTCAAGATCATGATGCTGGTTTCGTTTCTGGCTTCGGCATCGACGGGTCTTGCGGACACCATAAGTGTTGTTGGCCCCGCCACTTCACCAACAGTCGGCCAGACGTTCGCGGTGGACGTCGATGTCACCGGCATCACAGATCTTTACGCCTTTCAGTTGGATCTGAACTTCGACCCGACGTTATTGTCCGCAGTGTCGGTCAGTGAAGGTGCTTTGCTGCCAAGCGGCGGCACCACGTTCTTCATACCGGGTACGATTGATAATGTCGGTGGCACGGTTGCCGCGAACGCGGACGCGCTCGTCGGACCTATTCCAGGAGTCAGCGGTGACGGCGTACTGCTGGTGTTCGATTTTACGGCGCTGGCGACCGGCACTAGCGCACTCTCGTTCGCTAATGAAATCTTGCTGGACTCGTCGCTGAACGACATCACAGCCGACACTACATTTGAGAATGGATCGGTAACGGTTAGCAGCGCCTCCACCTCTGTCCCGGAACCGAGTTCATGTGTTCTGCTTTTCATTGCCGTCCTGTGCCTTGGAATCGTCTGCCACCTCCAACGGCGAAGCAGAGGCATCCGCCCGTTAGATTTGTAACACGTGCGGCAGAGGTCGGTGGACGAAATCGAATCGAATTGGGAGGCGATGAGACTGCGATCAACTGGCAAGCGCCCCAATACCATTGCATGCCCAAGTGGGTGGTTTTTGTGCGTTAGCGTCTGGCAATCGTCTTCCGAAAAAAAGTCCTGCTAAGGGAGGAGAACGGTCATGTCGCAACTTCCTAGGGGAAACACCCGCATCCGGCATATTCACACGCTCCTGTTCCATTCGCTGTGCGCTATGATCGTCATTCTTGTCTGGGCGGTTTCGCCTGCCAGTTTAGCCGCGCAGACTTGTCTCCCGCCGCCTCCTGGAATTATTGCCTGGTGGCCCTTTGATGAAGCTTCCGGAACGACCGTCAACGACATCGCAGGAAATAATCCTGGTGTCTACGTGAATTCGCCGGTCCCTGTTCCGGGTGAGGTGGGCGAGGCACTGAGTTTTAACGGCACAAATTATGTAGGAGTCGTTAACAGCCCTCTCTGGGCCCTGGGCTCAGAGGACTTTACGATTGAGTTTTGGGCCAATTTTTCCAGTCCTCCGGGGGGATCCATTGGGGAACCAGGAGCAATATTTATTGGGAATGATGCTGGAGGGGGCGATCAGGACAAGTGGTTCTTTGCCACCGGTGGCGGGGACTTGTACTTTCATATCAACGGTCCTGCCCTTGGCCCGATGTTTTTCCCGCTCGTCCCTTTTTCACCCGTGCCGAACCAGTGGTACCACCTGGCCGTGACTCGAAGCGGCAGCACTGGCACCTACACACTCTATATCAATGGGGTGGCCAGCGGAACGGCCGTGAACACCAATGCTATTCCGACGGTCAATGCACCGCTGACGATTGGCATGGCCGAGGACATCGGATGGATGCGGGGCGACCTGGATGAGATGACGATGTACAATCAGGTGCTCAGCGCTTCGACAATACAGGCCATATACAGCGCTGGCAGTGCCGGGAAATGCAAGCAATTAACCATCACAACGCCCTCTCTGTCAGCAGTACAATTGGGAACTTTCTTCTCCCAGCAGTTGCAGGCCAGCTTTGGCCAGCCGCCTTACACGTGGTCCGTTACCGCCGGATCGCTTCCATCCGGCGTGACTCTGAGTTCAAGTGGCCTCCTCAGTGGCACATCGACGGACGCAGGACAGTTCGACTTTACCATCCAGGTTACTGATAGCGCTGGTTCTCAGGCGCAGAATGCCTTCACTCTAACCGACCTCGTTACCCTACCGCCCCCAAGTATTAGGATTACTAAAAGCGGCACACTGACAGTTCCTGGAAGAACTTCGGATTACTTTATTCTTGTCGAAAACATAGGAAACACAACTGCTACCAATACGTCTGTAATAGAGTTTCTCCAGATCGAGAACTTTACGCTGCAATCTGTGAGTCCCCCGGCGCTGGCTGACGTACCCACCCTCGCTCAAGCGTCCGTAATACCCTGGAACATTGGTTCGCTTAGTCCGGGTCAATCCACGATTCTTGAATATCAAGTCGAAGTAAACCCCACCGTGCCCATCGGTCAAACTGTGACAGGTACGGCATGCACCACCGCGGATATTTTGACCACATTGGGTGCAGTTGGAGGCTGCTACCTTGCCGCCGCCAAGGCTGTTCCGGCGTGCGGAAGCTGCGTAGCATTATGTGCCGACTATGCTGCAGCGTGTGCGGCGGTTCCCGTGCTTTGCATTGATGCGTTGGCAGTTTGTGGGGCCTGCCTAGTGGAGACTAATTGTCTGTACAGTGCGACGGCAACTCTAGCAGCCTGCCTGAGTGCCATTCAGACTGCTCTACCTTGCTTTAGTTTCAACTCGCCAGTGCTCGGGGCCATTGATCCGAACCAAAAATCTGTGACTGCCGGACAATATATCCAGCCGAACCAGACGCTCCTTTATCCGATCCACTATGAGAATATCGGCACGGCCCCGGCGTACAATGTTTATGTCACCGACGTACTGGACCCTAGCTTAGACCCCTCAACGCTCCAGATCTTGACTCCGGGGGGCACGTACAATTCTTCGACAAGAACGATAACGTGGAGTCTGCTCAACACAGATTTGCAACCCGGTGCGACGGCGGATGTCTTATTTTCAATTCTGCCTCTGCCAAATCTTACGTCGGGAACAACAATACAAAATACGGCTACCATTCAATTCGACGTGTTTTCGCCGATGACCACCAATCAGGTCGTCAACGTGATCGATAACTCACCTCCGGTTTCCAAGATGGGGTCGTTGCCCTGGCGGACTTTCTCGCCAACTTTTACGATCACTTGGAGCGGTACGGACCCCATCGGGTCAGTCGCAAATTACACCATATTCGAATCCGTGAATGGTGGACCGTTTAATATCTATTTGCAGAATACCACGGAAACACAAGCTAACTTTACTGGACAGCCAGGTAATACCTATAGCTTCATTTCTGTCGCCACAGATACTGCCGGCAACATCGAAGTGGAGCAACCGGTGCCTGAGGCGACAATCCTGGTATCGCTTCCCGGCGACGTCAACGGGGACGGTGTGGTGAACTGTGCCGACGTTGACCTCGTAAAAGCCGCCTTCGGAAAAAAAGTGGGGCAGCCGGGGTATAATCGAGCTGCAGACGAGAACAACGATGGGGTAGTAAATATAATTGATTTGGCCTACGTAACCCAACACCTGCCGGCGGGTACCGTGTGCCAATAGCCAACGATAGCGTGAAAGTTCGCGCTTAAGATTACCAGGCGCTGCAACAACAACGCTCAGACTTCACAGAGTCTGAGCTGAGTTAGTGCGTTTGTAAAATGAAACTCTACATGACTGGGAAGTTAAGGCGTTTGGGTTTTTCTTTTGTGTCCGTAGCGGTGCTGGTCGCACTGTGGGCGACAATGTTTTTGCCGACCGCGCGGGCACAGAATGAATGCACTTGTCAGGGAACCGCGGAATTGGAACAGAAAATCGAAAATCAAGTTCTGCAGCAGTTGCCTCAGGAGATCGTGAAAGTACTGTTGCAGCAGAATTTGCTCAACCATCAAATCGCGCGCGGAATTGAGGAGTACATCAAAAAACAGCAACAAGCGCAAGCACTGTCGCAGGAGAAGCAGGAGCAACTAGCCAGCGAGAAGGCTGCGCATGTACGCCGTGTGAGTGGGTCCCGCGATCATATCTATTGCAACCCAGATGCGCCGATATCACTCATTGAATACTCGGATTTTGAATGCCCCTTTTGCAAGCGTTTTCAAGCAACTGCCAAAGAAGTGGTGGAATCTTCTGCGGGCAAAGTCAATTGGGTCTATCGGTATTTCCCGCTCGAGGCGCATAATCCCGGAGCGCAAAAGGAAGCTGAGGCCTCTGAGTGCGCCAGTTACCTGGGTGGAAATAATGCCTTTTGGAAGTACGCCGATACGATCTATGCGCGCACTCGGTCTAACGGGAATGGTTTTCCGCTCACTCAATTAGCGCTCCTCGCCAAGGAGATCGGGTTGAACAAGAAGAAGTTCAGCAAATGCGTCGAGAGTGACGAATTTGCTCCAAGGGTACAAGAAGATGTCGATGAGGCACGCAAAATCGGGATATCAGCGACACCAACGACCATTCTGTTAGACAATGAGACAGGCGAAGTTACGTTGAGATCCGGCGCACTCCCACCGGAAGTCCTCAAAGTTGACATTGAAAAGTTGCTTGAGACCAACTCCCTCCTGAAAAGCTCGGCCGTGCGATAACCAGAAGTCACTGCCTCGTAGAGGTCACTGTTCACCTCGATCGTTAAGCTTTTGCGCTCTTGCGAAACGGTCGCCAGCCACGATAGCCCCGACGCCATAGTGTTTACGCATCGTACTGCCGTATTCCCTCTGAAAAGTCCCTATCCCACCAGCGGGTAGCGCAGACGTACGCGTTCTTTGCGTTCGTCTGC
>Ga0326727_10021047_pt1 | contig 12846 bp, 16 predicted proteins | sample MB2enrmetagenome_FD_207643 | JGI IMG/M metagenome (GOLD analysis project Ga0326727, IMG submission 207643) | Lab enriched peat soil microbial communities from McLean, Ithaca, NY, United States - MB29MY | ecosystem: Environmental > Terrestrial > Soil > Wetlands > Peat | place: USA: New York...
CCACTCGCGTCTCAGAAAACCATTTGCTAGCAGGCAGTTCGCACCTCCAAACACACTTCGCCGCCAAATCGCCGCTGGTCTAACTACGTAATCGGGGTATCAGTACGACTACAGACATCAGCTTCTAGCAGGGACGTTGCTTGGTTCAAATCGATCTCATCATGCGTAATCACTTGTTTCGCCTGATTACAGCCGAACCAAATCAAATCAAATCAGTAATCGCCAACCTCACTGACGACGACAGCCTACACGATTCTGCCACACGTTTCCGACGCACTTATGGCCGCTGAGCTGCGATGCTCTCCCCTGCTTGCCGTCTGCAGCCAATGCGGCTATACAGTGCGCAATGGCACTATCGATCGGGATGATTAGGGGACTCTAGATGTCTATCGACGACGCCAAGTTGTCTAATACGAGACTGCCTAATAGGCGACATAGCCGCAACTCAACCTGGCTGACGAAGGAGGAAGCAGCCGACTACCTCTCGTGCAGCCTGCGGCTGATCGACCGCCTGGTACAGGAACGCCGCCTTCCCTTCACAAGGATCGCCAAGTTCGTTCGGATCTCGCAGGATGACTTGGAGGCCTTCGCCGAAGCTGGTCGAGTTGAGGCGCAGTCCAGAGATGCACCGAGGCGACTGCAGCCGAAGCCGGTCGAAGACGCAAGACCCCCTGATGAAATACGAACGCCCCGCTGACTAGAGCGGGGCGTTCATGAAACCCCTCCCACTCTGGCGAGAAAAGGAGCAGTCCCAGTGTCAGTCTCCCCCTACACACGCAGCACGTCAATAAACCACCCCAACGGACGAGCGTCGACACGTTCAAGACCTCGGCACCGGCGACTCATCGAGTCCGGGTCATGACCAAGCTCGACTGGGAGAAAGCCGCTCGTTACGACAAGGTGCGCCGTTACCCTCCCGTCGACCCATTTGAGTCGACCCCGAGCGGCCGTCAAGGCAAGAGGCCCGTGTTCCGGGCGAAACGGCCAGGCGTGTGCGCCACGTGCCGGCGACCCTTTCTCATCGGAGACAGGATCAAGGTCAACGTAAACGGCGACATTGTTCACGGTCAGGGATGTCCCAAGAAGTCGATCCGGTTGTGGCAGGTCGCCGATGAGTAATGGGCCGGCACACCTGTCCGCAGAACCTCAAGCGAGGTCCCACACCTTTCTTGCTCTATATCGGTCGTCAGGTTTCACTTCCAACCCTTCAACTCGTGGTGTGTCTGTTCCTCATCCCTATCTGCACCTTAGCGATGACCGTCTCACCGGCCTAACCCTTTTCTCAGATCATCTAGAGCCGTGTCCTCAACCGAAGGGTCGCGACGTGATCAATCCGCATACTGGGGAGATAGAACGCGTAGCACACGGGTGGGATGACACCGACGGTAATCATCACGTTGTGCGGTGCGAGAAGAACACGTGTCCCGTTTGTGTCGTAATCAACGCACAACGAGTTGCGCACGCCATCCAACTGGCAGCTCCCACGTACGCCATCTTCCTCAGTCTGGTAGGTGACTCTGCTGCCGAGATTATGGATCACGCATCTTGCTTCGCTCATTACATCCGGCGGGACGTCCCAGAGTTCCAGTGGGCGTGGGCTGCAGAAGTCAATCCTCAGCTGACCGGTAATCATCTTCACAGCTACGTCCACACGCTAGACAGGCCTTACAAGATCCCGAAGCGTGTGATTGTCAAAGCTGCTCAAAAGGCGAGACTTGGGCTCAAGGTGGGCGTCAAGCGGTTAAGCCCAGACCTCCCTGCCGATTGGTTCGGCTACCCGCTGAAATCTCTTGTTGATCCTCTTTATGCCCCGCAGTTCATCGAGCTGAACAGAACAAGAAGGGGCGTCCAGCTAATCCATGCCAGCAGACAGTTCTGGCGTGACGGAGCATCTGGGCCACAAATCAGGAGAGGAGAAGCTGAAGCTATCGCGTACCGTCGGGCGCAGCTCTCCAAATGACGTTCACGGCAGCAGCGACGACCCCAAAGGCGGAGGAGCGTGTCTGCCAGGAACCGAGCATGAAGAATTCACTGAGAGGGCCCTAGTGACCTGATTCAGAGATAGTTGCGCAATATCGACCGAGCGATTCGAGGATCTCGTCTGCGGTCTTCCGCCAGACAAAGGGCCTCGGGTCCTCGTTCCACATCGCGGTCCAGGCTCGCAGGTCCTTCTCGAGCGCCTGGACGCTGCGATGGGCGGATCGCTGCAGGAGCTTGCGGGTGAGCTCGGCAAACCATCGCTCGACGAGGTTGAGCCAGCTCGAGCTCGTCGGTGTGAAGTGCAGATGGAAGCGCGGGTGGCGAAGAAGCCAGGTGTGGATGGCCGGTGTCTTGTGCGTCGAGGAGTTGTCGAGCACGAGATGCACCTCGAGATCTGCCGGGACGTTGCGGTCGATCTCGTCCAAGAACGCCTTGAACTCCTCGGCCCGGTGCCGGCGACGCGTTCTCGAGATCACCTGGCCGGTCGCGACGTCGAGTGCGGCGAAGAGGTCGGTTATGCCGTTGCGCACGTAGTCGTGCGTGTGGCGTTCGACCTGGCCCGGTCGCATCGGCAGGGTCGGCTGGGTGCGGTCGAGTGCCTGGATCCCGGTCTTCTCATCCACACAGACCACCGCCGCGTGCTCGGGCGGGTTCAGGTAGAGACCGACGACGTCTCGCACCTTCTCGATGAAGAACGGGTCTTCGGAGAGTTTGAAGGTGTCGGTCGCCCACGGCTTCAACCCGAACGCCTTCCAGATGCGGCTGACGGTCGGCTGGCTCATGCCGGTCGCCTTCGCCATGTCTCTCGTCGACCAGTGCGTCGCGTTCGTCGGTTTCTCCGTGAGGGTCTTCACGACGAGCGCCTCGATCGCGTCGTCGCCGAAGGTGCGGGGCACCCCCGGACGCGGCTCGTCGGAGAGCGAATCGACACCGCCCCTGCGATAGCGCTCCCGCCACTTGCGCACCGTCTCCTGATCGACGCCGACCCGCTTTGCGACCTCGATGTTCGGGAGCCCTTCAGAAGAAAGCAAGACGATGCGGGCACGCGTCGCGATCCCATGCGGCGCGGTCGGGCGTTTGGACAGCCGGAGCAGCACTTCCCGGTCCTCGTCGGACACCGTGATCGGGGTGAGAGGACGTCCACGCGTGGCCATGGGACAAGCGTAGGGTGTTCGATTACTAAACGCGAGTCATCTCTGAATCAGGTCACTAGGAATTTGTCTGATAATCGCACCGGGATGGCCCGGTACCTACAAGCCGGATGGATTCTTCAGAGCCTCAGGAAGGCTCAGGACTTGAGTTCTTGACGCCGGGGGAGAAGATGAAGCACCAGAGGCGAAGACGTGCCGTCGTAATCATCGGAGACCCGTGACTTGAGTCTGCGTCAGGGTCGTCGCGGTCAACACTCAACTTGGGGCTGAAGCTTACGCAGCAGGTGATAACCGACGTGCTCGTCGTGAAACGTGGTGCGCCCGCAGTGGACCGTAACCATCCTGCCCTGTAGCTGTTTGCGAGTATTCACCTCGAAACCATTACGGGTAGCCATCCCTGCCAAATCTTCTGTGTTCGTTGCACTGGAACCACGAGGAGCAACAAGACCTGGCGGATCGTGTTCATAATCCGCCAAGGAGCTCGTAATGCGCGACCGGGTGGTTGTGTTGAGTGGTCAGACTGAAGACGGGGCTGTGAGAGCTGCTACCTCACCGGCTTGTGGCACCCAAAACACGTGCACGCCAGTTGTGCATTGCACAGGTTTCACAAAGCGAGGAGTTGGCAGCAGGGTCGAGGTAGCTGTCATTAACGACTACAGACAACTCAGCGCCTGCCCACCCCCTCGTCTTACGTCTCAGCTTCGGCCGGTTCTGATAACACCCTGCCTGGCTGGGTGGAGAAACGCTGTGGCACTGTCCCAGGCGTTACCAATCTCGACTTGATGTCGACGTGCCCGGTCCGTTGATCTCCTGCGGCCAAATCCCTCTTGTACCGCGACGTCTCGAAGTGCATCGATCAGTGCCATCGGGTACAAGCGCCGAGCACCTCTCGGGTCGTCGGACCTCGAGATGAGCGGTGCCCTTGGCAAGAAGCCTGATCTTTCCCAACACCTGATCGTATGAGCCGATCTGCCCATCGCTTCGCCGAGCACACCAACCGTGCCGCACTCAACTCGCTGACCGTTCACTCGGACCCAGAGTCGGCGACCACCTGTTTTTCCCATGCGGCCATCGTGCCTCTCGAAACGTCACGTTGCGTAGGCAGTCGTGGCTCCAGTGCCGCGTCAGGGTCTCGCCACACCGTGATCCTTGCTCGGTGTAATCTCTTCTCACTTATCAAGAGCGTCTGAGGGATCCGCCCGTTGAAGACGCACCAACCGAGCCAACGGCCACGGTGGTAATGGGGAACCGATAAGGAGTTGCAAATGACAAGTGCTCTTACTGCCACGCCCGATGGCCGATTCGGAACCGACGTAATCCCTGTCGGAAGCTCCGGGGGGGCCCCGATCACGACGATCCCTGCTGTTCGTGTCGAGCGCACTGCCGCCGATTACCTGATCCGCCGACTGAACTTCGTCCTGTTCGATCTCGGGCTCGTTCGGATCCTGCCCAAGGGATGGGCTTCGCCCACTGCTGACGGCATCGCTTTCGAAAAGCTGAGCCTCAAACAAGCAGAAGTTGTAATCAGCATCCTCGAAGATGTGATCAGCGGCCGTAATCCAGCATCACGAACGCCGGGCGTTGGGCAGCTTCAGTTCTTCGACAGCACGCAGAGATGATCTCGAACAGAAACCGGGCACCATCAGTCGTCAGCCTTCAACACGTGCGGCAGTGGGAGGTCAGCCGTGAGCCCGGAGCCGACTGAGGACGACACTCAAGTGATTGAGATCGTTATCGGCGTCATTAAGAGCTGGTTCCCTGAAGTTGCAGCCGAAGCCTCAACTGAAGAGCTTGAGGACTGTGCAGCAGAGATTTCCATGGTCCTTGCTAACGAGGGGCTGTTGAACCTCAGCGGCTCGCCGAGGGACGACGACAGATAGGTGCAGTGACAAACGCTGGTGGTTCCACCTCTCGATAAGGGACCGAGAGGTCTTGAACGGGGGAGGTCAACAATGAAGAAGCTTGTCTACGGCGTCGTCGACGACAACCTTGTGATCCTTCCCGAGGAGGTCGCCCTTGCATACGCCTCGGATCGCGAGGCGATCTTCGCCTTGAAGACCTTTGGCGAGGCATTTCGCTTCCAACCAAAAGGCATCAACTACCCACCAGGTCTCGACTGGGAGGACTTCTTCGCGGAGCGTCCTTCCGACAACGAGCCCTATGACGCCGCCGCCTTCCTGGAACAATGGGAGGAGTACGACTGGCCACCAGCCGCTGCCACCATTGCGCTTGAGGAGCTGCCCGAGGATCTAGACGACATCGGTGAGCAGGTCGAGGACTTCCCGTACGTGCCAACTCTTCAAGTGAGGCCTGAGCTCGAGTCGCAGGTTGTCGCGACAATCCGAAGCCGCGGCTACGAGGTCCGCCGAGATGACGAACTCATAAGGCGTGTCTGATCACCCGAAACGGAGACGGGACCAGAGCGTATTTGCCTATTCCGCGACGTGTATGAGCAAAGAGGAGGAACCCAGCACCGGCCGACCGGCCATCCTGACAACCCCGGCCAGAACCAAGACAGTGCTCCGGAGTTGTACTTTGTGACACGGGGCAACGCGGGCAACATCGAGCACAGATGAAAGGACAAGTCCATGTGCGGAAAGGACAGGCCAACATCGTATGTTTGGAATGACATTCCAACAAGATCGTGAAATAGGCTCACGGAAGAATGCTGTCGGACACACTGGCACTAAGCTAGCAGCCGTTGGCGTTGCTCTCGCTATGGTAATGGGCGCTCCAAAGGCCATTGCAGGGACTGCCGATGCGTCAGCGCCTGCGCAACCAATACTTTCAGTAGTCATCTACCCGAATTATGCGTGCACACAAGAAAGGATGGTTGCGAACGGCAGCTTTGAGAAACAATTGCACATGTTGCCCAATAAAGCATGGACAGTTAGCTTTTATAATTCGGAGGGAAAGGAGACGCTGCAGGAGACTTTCCCCGTAAAGCGTTACTACATTGAAAGAACTTTTGCTGTCAAGCAGCTTGGCATACCGTCGGGCGAAAGGGCCAGCTCCATGGTGACCGTCGTTGATGCTCAAGGCAAGGAATTGAAAAGCCCGATGTATTCCTTCACGGTCGGGCTGGGCACAACGCCGCTCATAACCAGCTTTTCGTCCAACTTCGAACTCAGACGGGGATCCAATACAGTAGAGGCAAAGGTTGAAGGCACGAGATCGCTAAACCTCTACATGGAGACAGAGACTTTACGGCTTGGGGGGATCTCAGCAACAAAGCCAGTTCTTGTCGATAGGGTAGTCGGCAAGCCAGGAACCGATGTTACCCAGCTCAGATATGTCTTTGACTTTGGAACGTTTGCAGGACTGCCGCGAACAACGAAGATCGTGATCTTCTACGCTCAAGTCCTTCATGGAGCACAGTCGGAGCAGCTGTGGCTTTCCAACCCGAATGCCAAACTACCGGCGACTGCTTAGCAGGCAGACAATGGGTCATTCGCCTCTACGAATCTGATGGCTGTGAGCATTTCATCTTCTGTCGTGTCGCAGCGCGCCGAACCTAAGGTTGAGGAAAGAGTTCGCCTCTCGCCATTGCCACCCGGGCCGTGTCGTGCGGACCACAACCCAAGCCACGACACAGAGCTGCGTGCCGTGGAGCATACCGAACACCGAGGGAAGTTGACCTTGGTCTATATCAGTCCAAGTAGCTCTGGATGCCCTCCACATACAGAGTAAAGGGTTGTGGCGCGGCCTTTTCAGTTCTTTCGCCCATTGCATCCGACGCCTGGCGTACTTCCGCGATGGCGTTGGTCACGTTCGCTTCGGCATCCGCGGTCCATGCTGTAGTCGCGCTGAGTAACGTCCCCAGCTTCTCGATCGCGTTCAACAGTTGCGTGATCGCGTCCAATACCGCTGACACGTCGTTCGCGATCCAGGCCTCCAAGGTGTCTGCAGTCATCGACGCCTTGGCCCATGCAAATTCAGCTTCTCCTGGGCCCACGAACACTTCTCGGCACGCTCTCCGTTCGGCGATCTTCTCCAACTGCCATTCAGATGGTGCGCCAGGAGCGGAAAGAGAGAAGAGCACAGCGTTCGCCCACGCAGATACAGCAACAGCCTCAGCATCGGCGTCTTCGTAGTGGAGTGGCATCTTCCGCCTTATCCAGTCCATTCCATACTTCGCCGTGCCAGAAGCGCACCTCCATGATTCGGCCACGGACTTCACCACTAGTACAGCCTGATCCACCGCCTCTAACGCAGCTTGCACCGCTTCGGAAGCGTCGCTCTCTGCTTCCTGGGTATCAGCGAATACTCGTTTCGCTCTCTTCGCGTGCGTCTGAGCCATCTCCATCGCGTCTACAGAAGCGCCAGAAGCCTCCCATATTGTTACGATCTGCTCTGCCGCTTGAGCCGCCGCCGTCCACGCTGCCTCTTCGAATTCCCAACCCACAGTGTGGGCCATCATCATCATCGACCTTGCCATCTGCACGAAATCCTGGATAATGCCCCGCATGGCTTCAGCCGCGGGTCCCCGCTGCGGCCTCAATACCGGCTTCTCTGATTGCATCACAGGCACCTTTTCGGTAACAGACATCGCGAAAAGTGGTGCCACCGCGGTTGCCATTTGAAGTGCGCAGAGCGCTGAGATGAAGACGCTTGCAGCACTATCAGCTGCGGCCTCTGCCACAGCGTCAGCTGCCACGGCTTGTGCCGCCGCCGCCTGCTTCGCCTCAGCGTCGGCTTCCCTCGTCGCCTTTGCCTGTGCCTTGGCCTTCTCCTTTGCTTCTTTCGCCTCGATTCGTTCTGCCTTGGATCTCACGGTTGCCTCTACTCTGCCGATGCTGACACGGACGCCACCTTGGGCACGCGCCTTCTCGTTTGTCAGGAGCCGATGTGCTGGTCAGACTGGTTCTACGCGACCAACTGGGGCGAACGAGCCCGCACTGTCGTAGCCGGATGAGCGTCGGCCCCATTTGATCCCACCGCAATGCAAGAGGACGCGTGGGCGGTAGTTGCGGAAGCTCTTGAAGCCGTGCCCGCAGCGCTTGATCTTCTTCACGAGCAGGTTCATCGCCTCCGTCGGTCCGTTCGAAGCGCTGGTCAGGCGGTGGGTGCCGCGGCCAGGGCCCATTCCAGCGGCGGAATGGCAAGGTTGAACTCTTTCCTTCTCGACTTCGAGTCTGGGTAGACCGTCACCTGGTCGGCCAGGTTCCAGTAGTCCAGTTCGGGAGTGGGCGCGCTGCCCTGAGATCGCGGATCCGACAGGAGTTGGCGCAGATGGCCGAGGAGGTGCCCTAGGTGCGGCATGGCGAAATCGGCGCCCAAGAACCCTCCTTTTCTGCCGAAGGTGGAGACCACAGGCCATGTCGCAACAACCAACGTTGATGACCGGAAGGGCAGGAGAACCAAAGCGAAGTACTTGGCTGGGTCGAAATTCCTCAATACGCTCGTCGTCTCATTCACACGATACTCACCGAGCTTGCCTAAGTGGAAACCCTTGTATCGCGGAGTGGGTCGCTGTTGGTAGCCCGGCCACCCGCGGTAATTGAAAGGCTCGTTCTCGAAGAGAGTCGGCAGGAAGTACGGGTCCGTGCCGCGTTCGGGTCCGAGCGGGCGATTGGCGGCTTGCGTCATGAGGAAGTATTCGCGCCGAAAGAGGCTGTCTCCTATATAGTCCATGTCGCGCGCCATTATCTCGGTGAGGTGTTGGATGACGGCAGGGGCGTTGAGTTGTTCGATGAGCCAAGGACTGTGGCGCCATTTTCCGTTGGCCACGAAGAAGCCAGCCTCACGACTGAACACATACTGCCCCTCACAGGGGCCTGGGAATACGGCAAACAGCGTGTTGGCGAGAGGCGCTGGGGGGTAGGTCTCGTATTCAAGCTTTCCCCCTCCGATCCCGGATCGAGAGCGACGTGAGTAGAGGGGGGCGATGTAGGTCGACATCCCTGCAATCTGCTCGCCTAGCGGCTCCCACTGACAGGCTCGAAACACGAAGTGCGAGATCTCGGGGTCGATCTTGTCATGGCGGCGCGGACCCGATTGCGTCCAGCTCAGAACAGCGGCACTGAGCCGAGCATCGAGACGGCCGTGATAGACGGTTTCAGTGGCCAGGTGGACATAGTCCGAGTAGGCGATACAGCAGTGTCTGACGCTGTTGGCGTCCGAGCGCACCCCGGCCTCCGCCACCTGGTATTCGATCGCTGCCGCGGCAGCGCTCGCGAAAGAGTCGGGCTCTGGCGTCAGGATGAAGCCGGTCCACGAGTCGTCCGGCCCGTGACCGGGAGGGCCGATAGTGGGGTTCACTGTCATCGGGATCAGACCTGCTCTCAGGGTTGCGACGGCGGAGGGCCATAGGACGGCGGGATTTCGTCTGACGGTGGGGCTCCATACGATGGCAGGTCATTATTCGACGCCGGGGAACCGTACGATGGCGGGGTCATCCCGGATGGATAGCCCGTCACGCGTTCCCCGTAAGGACCGATCTTCTTGCGTGGAGTCAACGCGACAATGATCCATCCGATCCAACTCAACAACAGACCGAGAACGAGGCCCAAGATCGGGCGCCCCTTGTAGCGGCCGATCGCGTATCCGACCGCGGCGCCAACGATGACAATTACGATGTATGCCGCCATTGAGCTGAACCTCCTGTTTGAAGTTCCATCGGGGAGAGCCTGGATGGATTTGTCAGGCTCTCTCGGTGGCGCGACACAAGCATCGTCCTATTTTGCAACGTCTGCTTGGATGGCTCTCCCGTATCCGGCCAACGAGTCTCACGAACCACGGTTGCTTCGAAGCAACATGCCTCGCGCCATCTGAGCTTGTCCGTCACCATCGTGGTCGCCCCGCTCGAAGTCCGCATCTCCGCCGTCAGACTGAATGGATGACCAGCCATCTCTCGCCGCGCTCTTCGCCTACGTCGGCGCGGTGACCGCGAAGCACGGAATCAGCCAAGCGGCGAACGTCGGGCAGGGTGTCGCGGCCGCGGCCTTCCTCCACGTGTTCGTCGCCGCCTACGGCGGCAGCACGAACTTTGACGGCTCGACTTCGGTGTACACTGATTATGAGAATACATATTCTAGTAAGGTCTTGGAATGGCTCTGAACTCCGTGAACTCGTCTTCAAATGAGCTGGTCGCAGCACCGATTGTGGACCCCTCTCGGCACCCCGTTTTCGTGTACCTGGCCCGTCTTTCGCCGGGGTCTCGGCGAGCCCAAATGGGGGCGCTCGACGTCATGGCAAGCCTGCTCACGAGCGGTCGCCTCGATGCCGAGGCTCTGCCTTGGCACCAGCTCCGGTACCCCCACACTCAAGCCCTGAGAGCAGCCCTCGCCGAGCGCTACTCCCCAGCGACGGCGAACCGCCACCTCGCTGCTCTACGTGGCGTGCTTCGGGAAGCGTGGCGACTCGGCCTCATGAGCGCCGAGGACCTACAGCGAGCGATGGATCTTCCGGCAGTTCGTGGTGTACGGGTCCCTCGAGGTCGGGCGCTGTCACGGGGTGAACTGCGAGCGCTTTTCGAGTCATGCCGCAAAGGGAGCCCGGGCGATGTTCGTGACGCCGCCCTCATGGGTGTTCTCTACGGTGCCGGTCTTCGACGTGCCGAGGTCGTGGCACTGAGCGTTTCTGATTACGACCCCGAGACTGGGGCGCTCCTCGTCAAAGGCAAGGGCAATAAGGAAAGAACCTCCTACATCGACGACGGTGCTGCCGATGCGATGGCAGCGTGGCTACTGACACGAGGTAATGAGGAAGGGCCACTGTTCTGCCCGATTACACAGACGGGCCACGTTGTGATCAGCCCGATGACCGATCAGGCCGTTTACGCGATCTTGAGATCTCGTGCTGTGAAAGCAAAGGTGCGGCGGTTCTCACCACACGACCTCCGCCGGAGCTGTGTGTCTGATCTCCTTGATGCCGGAGTCGACATCTCCGTCGTTCAGCAGTTCGTTGGTCACGCCAACGTGACGACGACAGTTCGTTACGACCGCCGAGGAGAACAAGCCAAGAAGAGAGCGGCCAAGAGCTTGCACGTTCCGTTCGTGGTCGACAGCTAAAGTCGCGTACGTAACACTTGTTTGTTGCTTCCAATTTGTTTTCTCTCAAAGATGCAGTTGCAGACAGCGATCCCACCAGATATTCTGTCCAGAGTCGATAGCCCGCTTTATCTTTTTCCGAGTGAACCGATAGCGGGGAGCGTACCCTTCCAGTCTGGAGGTTACGTTCATGCATGATTTAGAAGAATTGTGTGCGTCTCTTGACGCCCTGGGAACTGGCGTCGTCACATTGCCGCGAGACGTCGTCGACGGGCTCTCTCTCATCTGGGACCGCCTCGATGGCGGCGGCGAGGAGGGGATGCACGGAGGAAAGATCCGCGTGGATCGCATCGAGAGCGCTCGATGGGATCCACCGGTTCTCACCTTCGATATCGAACGGCACGGCGACACGGTGATGGGGTCGACGCGGGCCAAGGTTCATACGTGGGAAGTCAATTTGATTGAAGCAAAGGCCGATCTCGTTCAGATCAAACGACGCCAACTTCGACCCATGGCGAGAAAGCTTGACGTCAGGCCGATCGCTGATGACATCGCCATGCTGATCATCGCGGAATCGAACGATCAGCGTCTTAATTGGTCAAAGGATCGCTCCTCGGTCAGGGTCATGACGGAGAAGTGTCTCGGTCCAGCGTGCAATCAGACCATGACCGAGCGCCGAAAGCGCTTTCTTGCAGCGGTCGATGAAGAGGTGTCGCCCAACGGATGGCGGCACAGCACGCAGCACGGACGATGGCAGCGAGTGACGAGTCCCTGAGATACTTGTCCTGACGACCCTTGATCGGTCTGCTACGCCCCGTGATGCCGTTGCTTGCTTCTCATAGATGGTCACCCTCTTGGCGACCATCTATGAGACCCCCATCCTTAACGAAGTGTGTGGCTCAAACGACGGGGCAGGAGGTACATACTCCTACGTCTTCTTCAATTCGGATAACACCTTTGATGACTTGAACGCCCTCCGATGATTGGCCAGCTCTGTCCGCGCCGGTCCGGCGGTCGCCCTGGGTGGGGCGTCGTCGGCCGTCGCCGGCTCCAGTCTTCAGCGGCCTGCGACAACTCGCGCGTCTCCACGAAGTTCAGGACTAGGACATCATCCCGACAAGGATCGGACTGAGCACAACCGATAATCGGCCTGTACGATCTCAGGGCGGAAGATGACGGTCGCGGGTGGTCAAACACTGCGTTATCGGGACCGGTCCCACGCACGAAGCTACGCCTGAGGTGTCCGATGAGCGCGCCTGATGGTCAGCACGAGGGAATGCTGGACGAGGCAGACCACCGCCGAGTCCTCGATCAGCTTGACATATGGCGTAAGCAGCTCATCAACCTTGCCCGGTCAAACAGGCTCCTCTACTTCCGTCACACGCGTACCTCGACTCTGGAGATCGTCGATCAGCCTGAAAAACTCGCCGCGATCGTGGCAGGGCTGCTCACCGGCAAGGTCTGGCACTTCTACGAGCCGACTGAAGAAGAGTGGGAAACCCAAGAGAACGAGACTGAGATCGGCGCCAGCGATCGCACTGCCTCGATGTTTCCTGAATCTGCGTTAGCCCGGGAACCAGCTGGGGACGAGCTTCGTACGTCGAAAAAGGATTCACGTGAGCTGCGCAGCACCTTGCGGACACTCGATCGGCGGGCCACCCAAGAGTTCATGGACAAGGGGATCTGGATTCTCTACTTGGCGGTGGGCATCCTGCAGTGGACTG
>Ga0326727_10021048_pt1 | contig 12846 bp, 8 predicted proteins | sample MB2enrmetagenome_FD_207643 | JGI IMG/M metagenome (GOLD analysis project Ga0326727, IMG submission 207643) | Lab enriched peat soil microbial communities from McLean, Ithaca, NY, United States - MB29MY | ecosystem: Environmental > Terrestrial > Soil > Wetlands > Peat | place: USA: New York...
GTTGAGCGCGTAGAGGTTGTTATCATAGCTCCCCACGTAGACGACGCCGTTTGAAACGGCGGGAGACGAGTACACCTCGCCTAAGGTTGTATAGTTCCACACTTTCGCCCCCGTGGTGGCGTTGAGCGCGTAGAGGTTGTTATCATAGCTCCCCACGTAGACGACGCCGTTTGAAACGGCGGGAGACGATTCAACCAAGCCTAAGGTTGTATAGTTCCACAGCTTCGCTCCCGTGGTGGCGTTGAGCGCGTAGACGTTGTGGTCATTGCTTCCCACGTAGACCACCCCGTTCGCGACGGCGGGAGAGGAGAGCACGTGCCCTCCGGTCGCGTAGTTCCACAGCTTCGCTCCCGTGGTGGCGTTGAGCGCGTAGACGTTGTGGTCATTGCTTCCCACGTAGACGACGCCGTTGGCGACAGTGGGGGAGGAGTAGACGAGGTCTTCGGTCGTGAAGCTCCACTTCTGAACGTTGTTTGGTGGTGTGCTCCCCGCTACCAAGCTGTAATCGCCGGTGTGAGCAGCGTTATACTGGTATTGTGTATCGTACTGCGCCGCGGCAGGAACGGTCACAGCGCCTGCGAATAAGACTGTAATGAGAAGAACAAGTACAGAAAATGAGAGGATTTTGCACACGCGCATGATGCCTCGTAAAACGTTCGTTGCCCTAACAAAATGTCAGACGATAGATAAAGCCTCCGGTCGGAAAAAATGCGAGTGAGAGGTCCTCAGTTGCTTTGAGGCCTTGAAACCGAAAAGAGATTATATTACTGTGTTATCCTCGCTCGGCCTCCTCAAGAATTACGACGGTTTAGGCGAGAGCTACCACAACAAAAAGCGGGCGGGCTGTTGCTGATGTGACGCACGGGTTACATTTGACTAGTCAATAGTAAAAGAAAAATACAGCCCCCATCACGTTACGGGGCGGATGTGCGTTTGACGATCTAAGCACGCCTCTTCTGGTGATAACTAGCTTGGTCAATGAGCAACGTTTTTATTTACCCCCTCTTTGATGTATGTCGGCAGGCCTTTGTTAGGTACGCACAATGAAGATTAATCTAGGTGGTGTGGAGGAGACCTTACTCGTTCCTCTGTGGGGGCGCGCAAAATTCAGTCGAGAGAACCCCTCAATCCTTAACGATACGAAGGCGATTGAACTCGTTGAACAGCTTGATTACGATTTTGCAAGGCTCGACAAAAGTCTCGGCGTACTAGGAAATCTCATGCACGCGGCTCGAGCGAAGCATCTCGACGACAAGATCCGCGCATATATCGCTAAACATCCCGAGGCGTCGGTCATTGATCTTGGAGCGGGCCTTGACACCGCGTATTACCGAATCGACAACGGATTGATTCACTGGTACGACCTTGACCTTCCTGCGGTCATCGACCTTCGACAGCTACTCATTCCCGAAACTGCCAGGTCGGCGTGCATCGCAAAATCGTTGCTGGATCCCAGTTGGCTTGACGAAATAACTGATACCAAGAACGGCGTATTAATGATAGCCGCCGGAGTGCTCATATATTTTCAAGAGTCTCACATAAAATCGTTCTTCTCATCGCTCGCAGACGGCCTTTCAGGCGCGGAGATAGTGTTTAATGCCCAGTCAAGACTCGCCAAGTTAAGGTGCAACTGGGGTATGTGGAGGATGAGGATGGAAACCACGAAATGGGCCCTGAAGGATGCGCGCACGATAACAAAATGGGATAATCGCATCAAGGTTTTGGATCAGTTTCCCTTGTTCAAAGACATTCCACGAGACCCTGCGTGGGGTAGGTCAGTCACGAGATGGATGGGTCGCTCAGACAGAAATGGAGCGATGAATGTCGTGCACCTGCGAGTTTAGCGTTTACAGCGATTGCTGACATACCTAGAATTGACGACGATGACGATATGAGCAGGCATTGGCTCAGTTTCGCACGTGCGTTACCATATGAATGGGAAAAGTCTCCACGTATGTCTCATGTACGCTGCGTACTGTTCTCCAAAAGACGCTACGAGCATATGCTCTTCGGCATTAATGCGATACCGATACGCCGCGACAAAGGTGAACGTTATGAGTGCCGCGGTAATCCAATTGACGGTCGCCAATCCTGCTCCGACCCATAGCAGGATGGTTCCGAGATACCCAGGGTGACGTACGTACCTGTACGGCCCGTCTTGAACGACGCGCTGGCCCTCTGATATGCGTAACGTGCGCGTGTAAAACCTACCAAGCCTCTGACTTGCCCACACCCGGAGCGTGATGCCGCAGAGCATTACCGCGACACCGATCCAACCGATGAATTCGGCCATGAGACCTATCTGGAGGTAGTTGAGCGCATTAGCGACGATGACAAGAGTCATGCTTATAACGAGCGCCAGACTCAGGAGCCTCGTGCTCGCCCGGTCGAACGGGCCCCCATTGAGCGTTGTTGCTGCTTGGCCCTTTCGTCGACTTTCCGTGATCGCGTAGTATACGATCAAGATGAGGTACGCAAAAAGTATTGAGTACATGGCGCTGTGATTTTTTTGTGTTATCAGTGAGATTCGTGCAATGACAGCTTAAATGCGCTCGTTTGTAACTGTCGGGACTGCTTAGTCGTTTTTTTTTAAAAAAAAGTGCAAGATGTCGTGGGGAATAGAGCTGCTCTAAACGCGCCCTCCTAGCCGCTTCACCAGTTCGTCGTCAAATCTGTAAATATCTGGCACTATTCTTTCAGGACGTATTTTCTCGCGGAGTTCTTTACAACACGCCTCAAGTTGTTCAACCCGCTTTTTTAACGCTTCAACATCGTCTTCGATAACGTTCGTCACCTCCTCGCATTGTAGCAAACATCATCCACAACAGGGATAAAAAACCTTAGCTTCGGTTTCAAACATGGTATGGTAGAGTTCTGCAAATTAACGTCAACGGATTAGCCTCCTACATTCTCACGCATAGGGTGAGAGGCGTCGAATGGAGCAATTATCGGCATCCGTTGCCTGAACATGTGTACGATGTGTATATGCGATACTGGTCAGGTGTGTCGTTACCCCATTCGCAGAACGTGGTGTGAGAAGCACACATCACACCAACCTTTATACGAGCGTAAGTACGCAGTTTATCAAAAAAACTAATCCCGCTAGCGGACGTGCTGAAGAGGTACGAAGCGCCTTAAAGCGAGGCTTAGGAGGAGGCAATGAATGACTGCACCAAGTGAAATCACCGAGCAGGCACGTACAGCACCGGAGGTGCCGGCGAAGTCGGGGTCTGCGGGATCGGGGGCGATAGTTGCCACGATGCTCACGAACCCTGGCGCCGTCAAAAGGCTTTGGACGATGGACCCCGACGAGAAGCGGTACGTCCGCTCGCCGAGGGCGTATGCGATCCCGCCGTTTCGCGAGGATATGAAGTACTGCACCTCGAACGAGAAGTACCTCAGGCCAACACGGTGGTGCAACCCACGTGAGCCTGAAGTCATCGCGCTGGCGAATGAACTCGGCGCGTACGAACTATCAAATTATGAGTACGCCGAGGCGGCGTACTGGTTTATCAAGACCAAATTGCTAGCTGAGATGCTGCCCTTGAACAGCGTGGGCGAGACCTTAAAGAGAGGCACAGGGACATGCATTCATTTAACCTCCGCGTTCATCGCTCTCTGCAGGGCTGCTGGGATAAAGGCCCGATATAAAACGTTTAAGATGCACTTAAGGCCCGAAATGCTAGCAGAGGCGCAGACAGAAGAAGAGGCACAGGTAGGGGGCATGTTTAACGCAGGAGTGCCCGAGGGAGAAGCCGAGGCGTATATCGACGGCGAATGGGTCGTTGGACACGTGGCGATGAGGCCTGAGCTCTTCGCTGTTACCGGTTTACCCATCACGCAATTCGGGGAGGACCCAATTGACTTGACATTTGACCCCATTCCAGGAACGGTGAAGCGCTTTGAGGAAATCTCCTTGAAGCAAGGAATCGAACTACAAGTCCTTATGAGCTTGGTTCCCGCGGTAATGGAACGAGCTAGCATAGTCATTGTAGAAAGACTTCCAAAGGGGAGGAGGGTCATCGGCGAAGCTGGTGGTCTCGAAGCGTACGATCGAGCAGCACGGGAGCGGTTACGGCTCTCAACTGCGACGATAGAGGCGAAAGACGATACAGCGATCGTGTTTGAAGACTGACAATCTGCAGGCCATTCCTTATGTGGATCGAACGACATCGCATCCAGCTTTTACAGACAGCTAGTCATTTCGTTTTAGGAGATCTCCAGAAGTTCGCAGAACAGCATGGCGACGCCATCGGCTGGGATCAATCAAATCGTGCCTATATAATGAACTCAAGGGGTGAGCGGCATCGATTGGAAGCACTATAAACATCCTTTGCCCGAAAACGTTTACAGCACTTACATGCGATACCGGGGCGATGTCGAACTTGCAGGTTGATGCGTTATCTGCCGAACGTGTCGAAGGTGAAGGTGTAGGCGGAGTGAGCAGTCGCAGCCTATTCAGAATTGAAGAAACAACCCGTTAGTCTCTCTCAATTCCATTTTAAGTGCTTCGTGCACGTTGGATAGGCTTATAAGCCGCGTTCATTCTAACTTCTGCAGAGCAGTGCTAAACGCACCAAACCGACCCTCCTAATACCAGCTAAGCCTAGACTCGCCTATGCCCGCCGCCATAATAAGCGTTATATCCCCCCGGTGATCGGCCTCGCTGTGGGGGTCGGCGTTGATGTGGGGACGAAGGTCGGCGTTGGTGAAGACGTCACCGTAAACGTCATCACGGATTGCGAGGGGCCATAGGCGTTATCGCTTAACCAATCGACTTTAAGCGTGTGCGTGCCAAGTGAGAGCTTCGCTGTATCAGCACCAGCGAGCACCAAGCTTCCAGAAGACGCAGAGCACGTACCTGCCGGATTAATAACCCATGTTCCGCCAGCAGCATAGTTGTCAATATAGTAGTTCACTGCGCCGCAGACGTTCTTGTGCTCATCTACGCTATAAATCGTAGCTGTGAAGGTTGCTGGTTGCCCTTGAACGACCAATGTCGGCCCTGATACGGCGGCCTGTGTCGGGAGTGACCCTAGTGAAGAAGTTGGCGATGGTGGAGGCGTTGCTGATGTGGACGCTGAAGCAGAAGGTGATGCGGCACTCGGTGCCGCTTGGTTGCTGCTAATTGATGATACGCAACCCGCTATTGATAACGAGGCAACAATCGCCAGCACGATCGCAGCTAACAACTTTTTTATCATACAAGTCCCTGACGAAAAAATAAATCAGAAGCGTAAAAAAGCGGCGTGTTGGCTTAAGTGTGGGCTTCACACTTGACACAGCAATAACGATCCCTTTCATACACCGCGTGCACAACGTCTTGTGGAATGTATCGGTCAGAACTTGGCGCACTAGGCCGCGCTGCAACCTTTCCACCACACTTAGGGCAGAAACCAGCGTCTCTTGAATGGGCAGCACCGCAATTTGTGCAGTAGTTGCCGCGATTCATTTTCTCGCGTGCAATCTTTTGGTTTGCTGCCTTTCTATTCGCTGCATCCATCCGCCTTTGCGCTGCAAGCCTTTGTTTTGCCGCCCTTCTATTTGCTGCCGCAATCCTTCTAGTCGCTGCAGCCATCCGGTTTGACGATGCGTTCATCTTCCTCGTCCAACTCATCACTTTTTTTCGTCGTGCGAAGGGCGGATTTGAATGGCGATTTAGAAGGCATTTCTCTCTCACCTCTCTAACACACACGCGATAAAAATAGGCATTGTCTTTATTCCCTTTACGAAAAAATGAATCTTACTCTGGAATGATTTGTTGCGAGGTCGGAGCCTCACAAAGCCTCACTTTTGTGAAATTCGTTACTCTTCTCGCGCCGTTCACGTCTTCGGTGTGCGTCGCCGTGATCTCCAGCTCGCTTTTGGCAACGACTCGACTGGCGATTCTATTAAGTAGTGCATCGTATCTCGACCTATGAAATCGCTCGTAGCATTTTACTCACGAACCGGAAATACGAGAATTGTGGCTGAAGCGCTTGCACGCGCCCTCGGCGCTGACATAGAAGCCATCGCCTCCGACACGCAGGGAAAGGGCACGGGTCAGCTCGTCTTGCAGACATTGCTCAGGACTCGCGCGAGAATCGGCCCTACGAAGAACGATGCCTCACTATATGATTTGGTCGTTGTTGGCACCCCAGTATGGGCAAGAAATGTGTCCAGCCCGGTGCGGACGTATCTAGTGCAGAACAAGAACAAGTTCAAGAGCGTCGCGTTCTTTTGCACCTACGGGGGTTCCGGGAGTGAAAAAGCACTCAAAACCATGGAAAAACTTTGCGGAAGGCCAGCAGCTGGCAAGCTTGACATTCTTGAGAGGGATATAAAAAGCACGGAGTACGCCGCAGACGTGAAGCGCTTTGCGGCTAAGATTCTCGAATCACAGCATTGAAGACTCTCGCAACGCTAAACGTGCAAGTCAAAAATGTTGTACGTCCTCCTCCCATCGATGACATCCATCCCCTTTCAATTTGCCGTAAGATCTCGCGGAATGTTTTTGAATTTTTGAACCGCGAAAACTAAGTTAAAACGTGCAGTAACGCCTTCCTAATGCGGCGACCCGCAGTCACTTCTTTGTTCCTTTATACGAGTCGTACGTCTCATCAGCCACGTCTTTGCCTTTCTTCTTTATGTCGCCTAAACCTTCCATAACTAATACCTCCCAGTAACCGCCAAAGCACACTTTATGTGCTGCTACGACGTGTGCTCATAACTCATTATGGCGACCGTCGTAGCTGCCGGCATTATGAGACTGATGCGCTTAGAATAAAATCATCATCCGCTTGCCCAGCGTTTTGAATCCGACAGTTACACGTGGGCAGATTCGGCGTAATGAATAACGCGTTAACAGTATCGTAGCTTCAGCGACAAAATCGAACATGGCTCCTCTCTCTTCGAACGACACCTTCAACTTCCGCAGGATATTCATCAGCTCGGTTCGGTCGTGCTCCGGACCGACCACGTGCCCGTTTCCTTATCCGTGAAGATCCTTGCGTTCTCTTTTCCCTACACCTTTTTTCAGCACAACACAAACCCGCACGTGCGATTGGCGCGTGCGTAGTCGATCCTGTCTTCGAACGCCCTTATCAACGGCTCTGCTATCGTCGATCTTACCGAGGGCTTGCGCAGCGCTCTTGCGTATTACGGTCCTTTTCATACCATCGCCTCCCGGGATCATACCCCCTCCTGACATAAACGCGGCTAGGTCCAGCGCAGTTTGTCGGTGTTCCAGCTCCCACCGTTGCTAAAATCAACGATTGAATTGTATTGCCGATACACAAAGAAGCCGCCGTTGAGCGGGTCAATCTTCGCAGACGCGTTGCCAAGAGCGTCTGAAGCCGTATTTCCCAGGTTCGCAGAACCCACCGAATCGTTATACCAAGATCCTGTTCCGCCAAGAGCGTTGCCGCTCTCGTCGAAGTGCGTTTGATGCACCGGCGCGTTTCCGTCCTCACCGATCCAGACTGTCGGATATGGTTCGTTTCCCGGGCCCGCACTGGTGTTCCATGCTATTTGAATGTAATAATTGTGGCCTGCGCGGAGTACGGTATCAGTCGGTATGTACCACCGCGAGCCGGTGCCGCCGGTCGTAGCGCGGTAGATCGTAAGTTCACTGTTATTAGCACCAAGCGAGGTGTCAATTTCAAAGAGGAAACCGCCACTCGCTTTGTCCCAAATTTTCTGGTAGCGCTGGCCGGGCACTAGTCCCGTGAAATGAAAGCCTATCTCCCATGAAGCTACGTTTTGGTTGTTTGTTGCGCTGCCCGCCGGGATGCAGATAAAGTCATTTTTCGTGATGTTACCCCAATATGGGTAGCCGTTTGATTGGGTCTGAAATAGGCTGGGGGTGCTGACGTACGCATTATAGCTGGCGCCTGCCGTCCCTTGGTTGGTCCACGTTGATCCTGCCTGGGGGACGTAATAAATAGTTTCCGTCACATCACCGAGAGATATCCACGAGGACCACCCGTTGTTATAGGTCTTCTGCCAGAGGCCGTTGTCGCCGCCGCGGGCAAAGACGTCTATTAGACCAGTACCCGGTGACGTTGCAGCGGGTGACGAGGTCAGGGACCCGCCGAGGGATTGCCAGCTGGACCACGTGCCGGTATATGATTTATGGTACAGGGCGCCGTTCGTGCCCTCTACAAAGAGGTCGAGACGACCTGCGCCCCATGAGCAGGCCGCTGGTCCTGTACCGGCAGGAATCTGCCCGCCGAGAGATACCCACGAGGACCACCCGTTACTATAGGTCTTCTGCCAGAGGCCGTTGTCGCCGCCGCGGGCAAAGACGTCTATTAGACCAGTACCCGGTGACGTTGCAGCGGGTGACGAGGTCAGGGACCCGCCGAGGGATTGCCAGCTGGACCACGACGCGCCGTTCCACGTTTTTTCATACAAGGCGCCGTCCGTGCCTTGTACAAAGAGGTCAAGGCGACCTGCGCCGGATGAGCAGGCCGCTGGTCCTGTACCAGTAGGAATCTGCCCGCCGAGAGAGCTCCAGTTGGACCAGGTGGTCCCATTATTCGTAGTAATCTTCTCATAGAGGGCGCCGTTCCCGCCGCGCACAAAGACCTGCATGTTATTAGCGGCGCTTGACGTCGCAGCGGGCGCTGACGTCGCATACCCGCCGAGAAACATCCACGTCGACGACCAGCCATTCGTGCTATCCCAGTGATTATACCAGAGGGCGCCGTTCGCATCTGTTGCAAAGAGGGCGAGGCTGTTTGCATCCGGCGCGCACACGGCAGGCGCTGAGCCGACGGACGCGCCGACTAGAGCGGGAGCTTGGACGTTCGCGCTGCTGTCTTGTGCCGCACTCACGCCCAGTGGGCTGGCATAGACCGCACACAGCGAGACGAGCACGAGGACTGCCGTGGTGATGCTTATAAGAGTACGTGTACGTTTCATTCGTTTTGCCTTCTTTCGATGCCTACAACGTGCCAGAGGATAGGATAAAAGCTTCGGTTGCATGCGACCGTAGAAACTATGCTTTGATGTTCCAAATGGTCAAAAAATGAATACGTTCGAACGAGCTGACGTCCTTTTGATCGTCCTTCTATTTTCCAGCGGCTTCGGTACAGCCGTTTAACTGGTGCTCTTTCTTGGCAGGTTCTTCTTCGTTCGGGGTGCTGTTCAACCAGTATTTGAAAGGAACACGCTGTGATGGTGCATCACCTCTGCTAACCCACCCACAATCACTGTTATATATCGTATCACCGTCGACGTCGCGGGTGCTCCCTTGATACTCCGCGAGAAACTCATAGGTACCGACGTTGGACTTCCTAGCGGGCAGCGGATACCACCCTGTGGTGTTAATCTTCGCAGTCGCTCGTGCTTTGTGCGCAAAAAACGCCCTCGCTCGCGCGTCCGGACTAATGAACGGTGACCGTGCTCGTTGATGTGTTATATCAGTTGGCTCGACTAAGCCGTGACCTTCACGGCTGGGTCCAAGGCCTCCAGGTACAAGGAGCTGCCAGCGAAGTACGGGCAACGCAAGCTTCAAAGGCGCATCAATAAATCCTTTTTAATCAACAGACGTCGCCCACTCAGTATCGGTATGTCCTCACCGCGTAAGCGGCGATTACGAGTCCGACAAAAACGAGTCCGATAAAAGCGAGCACGACCCCGAAGCCGGGTGTCGTCGTGCCTTGACTTGTGGCCACAGCTTCGTTGCCGATGGCGTAGACGTTGCTGTTATAGCTCCCCACATACACCGTGCCGTTGGCGACGGCAGGAGAGGAGAGCACGGCGTTTCCGGTCGTGAAGCTCCACACTTTCGCCCCGCTGGTGGCGTTGAGGGCGTAGACGTTATAGTCATCGCTCCCCACGTAGACCACCCCGTTAACAACGGCGGGGGAGGAGTTCACCTCGCTTCCGGTCGTGTAGTTCCACAGCTTCGCCCCGGTGGTAGCCTTAAGGGCGTAGACCTTGTTATTCTCGCTTCCCACGTACACCGTGCCGTTAACGACTGCCGGGGATGAATAAACCCCCCCTCCAGTCGTGTAGTTCCACAGCTTCGCCCCGGTGGTAGCGTTAAGGGCGTAGACGTTGTTATTCTCGCTCCCCACGTACACCGTGCCATTGGCGACGGCAGGAGAAGAGAGAACTGCGTCTCCGGTCGCGTAGTTCCACACTTTCGCCCCAGTGGTAGCGTTAAGGGCGTAGACGTTGTGGTCATTGCTCCCCACATAGACGATGCCGTTGGCGACGGCGGGAGAGGAGAACACGGCGCTTCCGGTCGCGTAGTTCCACACTTTCGCCCCAGTGGTAGCGTTAAGGGCGTAGACGTTGTTATTCTCGCTCCCCACGTAGACCACCCCGTTGACAACGGCGGGGGAGGAGTACACCTCGCCTGTGGTCGTGTAGTTCCACAGCTTCGCCCCGTTGGTGGCGTTGAGGGCGTAGACGTTGCCATCATCGCTCCCCACGTACATGACGCCGTTTGAAACTGCGGGGGAGGAGAGCACGACGCTTCCGGTCGTGAAGCCCCACTTTAGCTGTCCGTTTGATGGCACCGGCCCTGCCACAGAGCTGTAATCGCCGGTGTGCGCAGCGTTATACCTGTATTGCATCGTATCGTACTGCGCCGCGGCGGGAACGGTCACAACGCCTGCTAATAAGACGCTCATAAGAAGAATGACGACAAAAAATGAGACGATTTTGTATACGCGCATGATTGCCTCACAAAACGTTCTTGGACGCCGAGTAACGCGTCAGAAGACACTATAAAGTCTCCGGTCTGAAACTGATGACGAAAGGCAGTACTCAAGGCACTTTAAGGCCTTGAAATCGAAAAAAGATGGTATTGCTGTGCCATCCCCGCGAATTCTGCTAACTCGCCTTTACCGTCGCCGTGATATACTTGGTCGCCGTCGACGGGACGTACGTGGCACTCCCTTCGTGCTTCGTGGGGACCTCCCAAGGGCCGTACGCAGAAGTTGGATGGGGTTAGCTCCTCCTCCTCACTACGTAAGCGGCGATTACGAGCCCGACAAAAGCGAGCACGACATCGAAACCTGGCGTAGTACCCTGACTTGCGGCCGCAGCTGCGTTGCCGATAGCGTAGACGTTGCCATCAACGCTCCCCACATAGACCTCCCCGTTAACGACGGCGGGGGAAGACAGCACGTAGTCTCCGGTCGTGAAGCTCCACATCACCTTGCCGCTGGTAGCGTTGAGGGCATAGACGTTGTCGTCAGAGCTTCCCACATACACCGTGCCGTTGACAACGGCAGGGGAGGAGTACACCTCGCCTGCGGTCGTGTAGTTCCACACCTTCCCCCCTGTGGTAGCGTTGAGGGCGTAGACGTTGCTATCATAGCTCCCCACGTACACTGTGCCATTGGCGACGGCAGGAGAGGAGAGAACTGCGCTTCCGGTCGTGTAGTTCCACAGCTTCGCCCCGGTCGTGGCGTTAAGAGCGTACGTGTTATTGTCATCGCTCCCCACGTAGACCACGCCGTTTACAACGGCGGGGGAAGAGCGCACGTAGCCTCCGGTCGTGAAGCTCCACACTTTTGCCCCAGTGGTAGCGTTAAGGGCGTACGTGTTGTTGTCATCGCTCCCCACGTAGACCACCCCATTAACGACGGCAGGGGAGGAGAGCACGTAGCCTCCGGTCGTGAAGCTCCACACTTTCGTCCCAGTGGTAGCGTTGAGGGCGTAGACGTTGCTATCATAGCTCCCCACGTAGACTACCCCTTTAACGACGGTGGGGGAAGAGAACACGGTGTTGCCAGTCGTGAAGCTCCACGTCAGCAGCCCTTTCGACGTGTTGCTCCCCGCCACGGGGCTGTAATCGCCGGTGTGCGCAGCGTTATACCGGTATTGCATCGTATCGCTCTGTGCTGCTGCAGGAACGGTTACAACGCCTGCAAATAAGACGGTAACGAGAAGGATGACTGTAGAAAACCAGACGATTTTGTATGCGCGCATGATTGCCTCGTAAAGCGTTCGTTGCCCGAAAAAGATGTCAAAGGATACGATAAAGGCTTTGGTCCGAAACTGAGGGAGAGGCAAGGTTGTCACTCACTCGGAAGATGTTGAACAAACGTGACAAGCGAGGAAATAGTCAATCCAGAACGTGCGGAAAGTGAAAGAAAAAGAAAGAAGAGAAAGGATACTGAAAAATCCGTTCACGCCCCTGCACGCCTGTAACTCCTGCATGAGGGTATTCACCGCGGATAGAGGATGCCACGCTCCGCAGGTCAACACCTAATCGTCGCTGTCCGGCTTTCCGGTCGTGGCACAGCCGTCCGTTCGTGGCACCAAGCGTTTTTAAGCTCGGCTGCTGCTCCGCTAGCGTTGCCAACCGTGACGATAGTATGAGTAACGCATTAATAATTCCTTGTTATCCAATAGACACTGCTCACTCAGTATCGGTACATAGGCTTTTCAGCACCCCACTGCGCGTAAAGAATAAGAAGTGGGATGTAGTTAGCCCCGCCTCCTCACTGCGTAAGCGGCGATTACGAGCCCGACAAAAGCGAGCACGACATCGAAACCTGGCGTAGTACCCTGACTTGTGGCCACAGCTTCGTTGCCGATGGCGTAGACGTTGCCGTCATTGCTCCCCACGTAAACCACTAGGTTTGCAACGGCGGGGGAGGAGAACACGGCGCTTCCGGTCGCGTAGTTCCACACTTTCGCCCCAGTGGTAGCGTTAAGAGCGTAGACGTTGCCATCATCGCTCCCAACGTACACCGTGCCGTTTACAACGGCGGGGGATGAGTCAACATAGCTTCCGGTCGTGTAGTTCCACAGCTTCGCACCAGTGGTAGCGTTAAGGGCGTAGGTGTTATTGTCATCGCTCCCCACGTAGACCACCCCATTAACGACGGCGGGGGATGA
>Ga0326727_10021049_pt1 | contig 12846 bp, 10 predicted proteins | sample MB2enrmetagenome_FD_207643 | JGI IMG/M metagenome (GOLD analysis project Ga0326727, IMG submission 207643) | Lab enriched peat soil microbial communities from McLean, Ithaca, NY, United States - MB29MY | ecosystem: Environmental > Terrestrial > Soil > Wetlands > Peat | place: USA: New York...
ACCTTGAACTTGAACTGGGCGCTGAAGCTCCTTCGTTTTGTCGCCATCGGTTTGGCCTCCACGGTCAGGTGGATTGTACCTCAAATCCACTTAAGAGCGTGGTCTGAAAATCGGGGCCAATTATACTCAGAGGGCTCTGATCCAAGCGAATTAGATGAATCTGCCTTCCGCTGCTGCGCTATCCACCTAAAGGTTGTCCCGCGCTATCATGCCTTTCCTCTGGAGCTCCCTGCTGTGGTGAAAGTCATGCTGCAGGACAATGGATCTTGACCATGCCGCTTACCAGTTCCCAGAGTCCAGGGCGGCCTTCAGCCTCGGCGGTGGGTCTTTGATTATGTACTGGTCCGGAACGATGATGGTAGATTCCTGCTGAATAAGCTCGGCCCTGATATCGGGGTCCTGCGTTGCGGCGATGGCGGCCTGCAGGTTTTCCAGCGATTGTTTTGCCGCGAGCACCTCCGCATCGCGGATTGCCTTGATCGACTGCTGCTCGGTTTCCCAGTCAAGTTTTACAAGCGCTGCACCACCGGTTAGTCCTAACCTGGCGTTATGGTCCGCGAAAGATTCGGTGAAGACGCAGGTCGTCTGTTGAGCGCTCAGCGCCGACTTTTGGGCATCTGTCATACCCGTCAGGCGGGCCTGCCGGGTCTGGTTGGTGTAGCGGACATAGCCGAGAAAATATTGAACTTCCCTTACAAGCAGCGGCAACCCGTCAGCAGCGTCATACACCCAGTCGGGAGCATCTCCGGCATGCGGAGTCAGTTGAGTCTGGTTCCCTCCATCATCAAACCCGAATAGCTCCGTTGTGCCGGCCACGACACCGGCGTGTAAGCCGGCGGCATTGCTAAGAGATGTCGGCTTGCTGCCGTTGCCTAACACAAGGGCCGCACTTCCGCCCGTCCCGAGGTTTGCCGTCCCGATGCCGACGTTTCCGCCAAAGCTATTGTTAGCGGTGTTGGCCTGATAAATCCCCCACCTGTTCGTTACAGTTCCGCCGGAAGAGGGCGATGCCAGATAAATATCATACATGTTAGTGATTGTTCCCCTCATGTAGTAAGGAAAAATCGACAGCCCATAGGCATTCGTGGTCAAAGGAGATGCTGAACCGTTGGTATTGAAATGCCCGTAGTCAATTTCTTCTCCGTAGAGCATAGCCAATGTCCCATTGTCTTGTGCTGAAGCTCCATTACAATTGCGAAAAGCTTGGGCCAGTATGCCGCGGTCGTATCCGGCCTGGGTAACATTGGGATTTACTGTGGCCAGTGTTAGGAAATACCCCGATGTTGTGTATTGTGTCGCTCCGGTGGTATAAGTAGGATAAAGCCTTGTGAAGACACCCGCATAGCTGCTGGATGGATCGGAAACCGAGCTACTGGCATAAAGTCCAAACCTGGAGTCGGGCGCTGTTCCCCAGAATCCGAGATTAGTCACCGTGGTGTTTCCGTCCACGATCAAATCGCCCGAGCCGGCATACAAAACGGCAGCACCTGCGCCCAACGTAAGGACCAAAAATAGCATGATCGTTTTCTTCATTTTTCCCTCCTCAATGCCAGATACGGCATCCGCATTCCAGTAGTGAGTACAGCAGTCCCTTTTCGACAATTGTCCAACATTGCAAATATTCTTTCGTATTCGAGACGAGGATATTTCCCCCGCATTCCATTCTTTGATTCAATGTAGAAATCCACGCCCTGTGGACCGGCAATGTGGACCAGCTACGCCGGTCCCGAATGGGCTTGGCTGTGAGGCCGCGGGTAGCCCGGACAACCTGTTGTCCGGGTCCGAAGGATAAGAGTAAAGTAGGCGGCGGCCTCTTGCGCTTCGCGCACGGATACAAGTATCCGCGCCACCCCGGAACCTACACAACATGCACCCAAACTGGGCCATGCCGCTATTCCACAACAAATCAACAAACGTCCTATAACGGCGGACTTGCCCCGGCCCCCTATGGGGGCTGAATCTAATGCCCCCTATGGGTGGGGTTTATTACTTTGATATTTCGAAGTTTTTCCACGTAACCGTACCCGCGCTCACGGTCGCCGCTCCCTGGAGGGTGGTTTTATCAGGATTGGCGCTGTAGTCGCTGTTGTAGCCGCCATCGATTGTCACAGATATATTCTGGCCGGCTGTAAAATCCTCGGTTAACTGTAGATTCTGAGCCAGTATGGTATCTCCATTCAAGGCGGCATTGTAGGCGGTCTGAATGCTCGTGTAGCCCGCGTTTGTGCGGGAATTTATGATTGGATAGTTTGTGAATGTGGCCGACACGGAGCAGTCGGCGGTGATCGGCCCTGTGGTAAAGATATTGCCCGATAATGTACCCCCGCAGCCCGTCACCGAATTGATGCCATAGCCGGTATTCGGGGTCACGGTAAATGATGGAGTATCACCGTAGTGGAATGGCGGAGGAAGTAGAGGCGAAATGCTTCCGCCAGTCCCGGCAGAGGGCGTTACCGTGTAGGTGTCGGCTGCAAACGAAGCGGTTACGGAGCAGTTGGCTGTGATCTGCCCTGTGGTATAGATATTACCCGATAGTGTACCCCCGCAGCCCGTCACCGAATTGATGCCATAGCCGGTATTCGCGGTCACGGTAAACGATATGGTCCCGCCGTAGTTGACTGGCGGAGGAAGCAGAGGCGAAATGCTTCCGCCAGTTCCGGCAGAGGGTGTTACCGTGTAGGTGTTGATCGTAAACGATGCCGAAATGGCATGGTTGGCTGACACGTTACTGAAGGTATATGACGTTATTGCTCCCTGGCCCGCTCCATCGACACTGACAACGGCAATGGAATGGCCGGTATCGGGTGTAATCGTGAAGGTCTGGCTTCCGCCATAAATCACATTTGCCGAAGAAGGCGAAATGGTCCCTCCCGCTCCGGAATTGACTGTAATAGAAAAGAATTCATTATAATAGGTCTTCCCAGTCTGGTTTCCAACATCGTCATAGGTGTATTGCAGCCAGGTGCTGTCGTCGAAATGAACCTCCGTAAGCCGATTCATGTTATCATATACGTAAGTGACAGCCTGGGCGGAAAACACCGATCCACCAAAAACGGCTGCTGCTGTCAAAACTAGTGCTACTGTCATTTGTTTCAGTTTCATATAAAGCCCCAATTAAAGTCGAAACCGAACTCGCCCCCGGCGCTGAGATCTCCCAAAATGACCATTAGGAGCTTAGCGAGGCGACCGCCCCATAACGGAGCCGACCCGAAATCCATCAATCAACGAGACCAGGGAGCTCATGCCCGAGGCGATAATGTCCCGATCTCGTCAATATTTCTATTTCCATTGCCCACTCTCTAAGATTTCTCCCGAAGCTGATCGGCAGTACAAAAATTTTATGGATTGAGAAGAGTTATTAATATACCAGAAAAAGGTTACCTGGCGGTTACACCTGAGATCGTATTACTGAGATGTAAACTGGCTTTCTGACTGGATTAAGTTAAATAGGCTCCAGCCACAATGTTTTTTTGAACAAATGAAATGAGCGAAACCGGAAACGGCAGCCCTTTCCGTTTTTTAATCAAGACACCGTGCCACCGCTTTGGGACGCTAAGGAAATGAGGAAATAATGAGATTGCCGGCTGTTTTTTCAAATATGCATGCTTCGGCCAACAGCATGTGCCCCCGCGCTTCTTGAATTTGCGCGCACAATCCGGAAATAGCGCCGGGCGCTTGCGGGCCGGCCCGCAGATTCGATGTTTGTGAATTGAGGCGGAAATGCGGGAATTGGTACTGATCAGGGTCTTATGTAGACAGGGGTCCCCGGGGATGCAATTTTAAAAAGTTCGTCCATGTCGCTGTTGTAGAGAGCGATACTGCCGTCAGTCCAATCTTTGTTCGCCCCACCCGGATGAATGTATATCTGCCCGCCCAGTTTTGTGTCAAAAGGCGGCAGTGCCTTGCGCTCCGCGGCTATCAATATCTCCTTGAATTCCGGGGCGGAAAGGATACCGGCGTAAAAGGCCTGTTCGGCATGCCTTTTATCCGGATAGTTTAAAGCGAGCATCTTGTTAAAGCGGCCGGTAGGATTTTTCTGGCAGATTATGAAGTCGCCTTCAGGTGTGCGGCCGTCCCCATTGCTTTCCTTATCGCCGGTCGGATGTATCCCCAGGCCAATCGGGTAATCCCGAACCAGTATATTGGACTGCACCACGTACAGCCGCCGTTTTTCCTTATAGACATGTATTTCGGGACTTACGATATCGGCCGGCGCGGTGAGATAATCGATTCTGACATGTTCTTTTTCCTTGGGCGACTGTTGCGCAATACTGTTCTCAGGCTGTTTCTTTTCGTTTGATTTCGACGTATCGAACCGGCCTCCAGGTGACGGCATGGAACACGCCGATAGCACGAACGACATCAGAATAAGGAGGGGCGCCGCGACCCCCCTCCAGGCTGGAACCCCATGCATAACCGCCCCCCCGGTGACATCCCTAAGAACAAGACAGTGAGATACTACACCGCCGGCCCCGCACGAGCAAGCTCAAAATCAGCTTGGAACCGCCTGCGCTCACGTTTTGTCGGAAGGCTTGGAAACCTCGACAATTTTAGGACTTATAAAGATCAAAAGTTCGTATCGTTTGTCTTCCGATTGATCGCTTTTGAAAAGCCGTCCCAAAATGGGAATGTCCGCCAGCCCCGGAGTAAACGACTTGACGGATGTGGACTCATTGTCGATAACGCCGCCGATTACCACTACATCTCCGTCGTCTACCAGAAGCTCCGTCTGGACCTTTCGAGTGTCGATGCCCGGTTCGTTATTGTATGACTGGGATGAAACCGTGTCCTGCTTGGCGGCAATAAGCATTTTAACCTTGCGGTCGGGAGTGATGTGAGGCGTAACCGCAAGCTCCAGGGTTGCGTCCTTGAACTCGGTTGCGGTGACATTGGCCGCTGTATCGCCGACCTTGAGGTATGGTACCTCGGTACCCTGTGTCACCACGGCTTTGACGTTGTCAAGAGTGAGCACACGGGGCGCGGCCACCACCCGCGCAAGACTGATCGACTCGAGGGCTTGTATCTGGAGGTCAAGGCTCAGCAGGGTTTTGCCCACCATCGTGGCGATATTGAAACCGTATGTAGGAAGATTAGTGGCAGTCGCAGGATTGATTTGAAATTCCTGGGATGTGCCTACAGGCGTAGGTGAATACTTCGTAGAGAACGAAAAATTGACGCCCAGATTTCTGGTAGTGTCACTGGAAAGCGTGACCATTCTGGCCTCTATGAGCACCTGCGGAGTAGGACGGTCGAGTCTCGCGAGCAGTTGCCTGGCGTTTGCCAGCCTTGCCGGGTAATCGGTATAGATTATAAGGCTGGTGCGCTCGTCAACTGCGACTTTTCCGCGCTCGCTCTTTCCGTCGGAGATCTTTGCCGCGATGTCCGAGGGCTTGCCGAAATTGACCGAAAAATAGACCGTGGAGAGGTCGCCCAGATCCCGTGATGTCTCGACAAGGTTCTGCCTGGCCCGAATTGCCTCGGCCTGCTGCATCCACTCCTGGCGCAGCTTTGCCTGCCGGGCTATCCGAATTACGTTTCCGAGCTGTTCCTTGCCAAGGTCGTTCATCGAAAGGACCATATCCAGCACCTGGTCCCAGGGAACTTGCTCGACTTTCAGTGTCACTTTGCCGGCAACGTCGGGTTCGATGACGATATTTACCGCGGCAAGATCGGACAGAAGCCTCAGGACGTTCCTGAGATCCGCATCCATGAGGTCCAGGCTTATAGCCTTCCCGGTATACTGTCTCACAGCGGGCAGCGTCATGGCGCCGTCGCCTGCCGCGCCCGGCTGGGAAATTGGGACCCCCTTGGCGGGTTTGATGCCGGTGCGTGGTGTCTTGGCCGACTTTTTCGGGGTTGTATCGCTCGCGACACCGGTCCCGTCGCTAACCCCAATCGCAGGCGGCGCATCGGAAGTCTGTGCCTCCCCTCCCCGTAAAGTATCGGTGGCGGCCCCCTGGGCGCGAACTTCAGCCGAGCACACAAAGCAGCCGAGCAGAAGCGTCAGTCCCAGGATAAATGGAAAAGTGCCGGTCCGGATGGTTCCCTGCCTCTGCATGCATCCCCCCCCTGATGAATACATTCCCCTTAAATTATTACCGGTTAATAAAACCAATGGTCGAATATCAAACAGCAGGCGCTACTCGCTATTTCTTCGCACCCGCTTTCTTGGGCACGGGCTTTTCCAGAAATCGAAACGTAGCGATAGTGCATGCCACCTGAAGAAGCTGGGCTTTCTTGTCCTTTTGCCGTGTCAAAGTAAGGGACTGAACTTTTAAGATTCTGTTAAGCTTGGATATGCTGTCCAGAAAAACACCCAGATCGTTGAACGTACCGAGAAGGTCGATCCGGATCGGGATAATGGCATAGAATTCCTGAAGCGATTCCGGCTGAGGTTGGAAAAGTATGTTTTCCAGGCCCACTTTGGCGCCAAGCCTTGAAACGTTTTCCAGAAGTCCGGGGATTTCCTTCTGGTCGGGAAGAAGCATGAGAAGCTTTGTAAACTCCTCTTCGGATTGAGCCAGCTCCTTTTCGAGCACCTGGACCCTCGCCGCCGCGGATTTCAGACTGGCCAGTTTGGCCTGCTTTTCAGAAATCTGCCTCTTGAGACTTGCGACGGTATCCATCTGGTTCTGGAACTTCAAAAAGTAGAAAATTGCCCCCATCGCCAGCAAAGTTCCTGCGAAAAGCATAACTTTCTGCTGGAGTGTGAGGCCCGATAGCTTTTCCTGAATTGCGGCAAATGAAATATTTTTCATAGCGCCTACATCTTTGATTTTTTTTGTACTTCGGAAAATAGATAGTAACGGTATGTCAACTGAAATTCCCTCAGTTTCATGTCCTTTACTGCAAGCTGCTTCGAATGAACCAGGTTGACACTCCCCTTCTCAATGAAAGGGGAAGATTCAAGATTGCGCATGAACTCGACTATGGCCTCGTTGCTCTGGGCCACTCCGTCGATAGTGACCGAGTTGCCGGCTTGCATCGCCAGCTTATCGAACCACATCTTCTCGGGAGGCGCCTCGATCGAAAGAAGGGCAAGCATTCGGACCACGGCATCGCGGTCACTCTGAAGATCTTTAATGATATGCCGTTTCTTGTCGATCAGGTCCTTGCGCTGCGTGAGTTGCTGCAGGACCTGTTCGAACTTGGCGTATTTGTTCACCTCCTGCTGGACTGCATCGAGTTCGCGCTGCCGGGAGCTGATTTGATTGCTCATTGAAATCCATAAAAACCCGATCACCACCACGGCAAGAGCAACAGTGAGGAAATAGATTGAGGTGAATTGCCTGGCGCCTTCCTTGCGCTTCTTTAATCGGACGGGAAGCAGATTTATCTGGATCATTTTTCTTTTGTCTTTCGTAGAGCCAATCCCAGGGAAATGGCCATTTGCGGACCGATGTAATCCACGTAAGACTGATCGAACTGTTTCGTATCACACTGGACATGGGACAAAGGATTGAAAATCTCCACGGGGATCTCCATGTTTTCCCCGAGCACCTTGTCCAGTCCGGGGATGCGGCACGAGCCTCCGCTGAGATAGAGCGAGTCGATGCTTTGATCCGGGAAATTGTGATAATAGAAGTCCACCGCGCGCCTGCATTCAGTGACCCAGTCGCTCACGGCCGAAACAAAAATCTCCTCCAGTTCATGATGCGGATATTTCCCCGGAACTTCCCCCAACTTGACCGATTCGGCCTCCTCAAACGAGATGTTGAAAAACTCCCTGATTTTTTCCGTAATTTGATTGCCGCCTATCGAGATGCTCCTGGTGAAGATCGGCACGCCTTTGTGCGCGATGTTCATAATGGATTTGTTTGCGCCCATGTCGAGCAGAGCGACTCTTTTGACTTCGAACCCGTAGGTCGCCTCGAATGAATTGCTGAGGGCAAAAAAGTCCACGTCGACGACATACGGGTCGAATCCCGCAAGCCTCAAAATATTGCTGAAATCGTTAATGGATTCCTTTTTCGCAGCAACAAGCAACACATCCATAAAGTTGGGACGGTCCGTGGCAACGTCGATGATCTGGTAATCCACGTCCACTTCATCGATATTGTAGGGAATATACTGGCCGAGTTCGGATTGCATTCTCGTCTCGAGCTCGCTCTCGGTCATTGTGGGCAATTCTACCTTCTTGATCATTACGTCGTAGCCGGAAATCGAAGTCGCAACCAGCTTCTTCTTGATATCCAGGTGGCTCGCAAGCTGGCGAATTGCACTTGCCACAACCTCGGGTTTCGCCACTCTCCCCTCGATCAGTGAGTCTCGAGGCAGAGGAGCAATACCCATGCTCAAGAGCTTGGGTTTAGTGCCGCTGGCATTGACCTGCACAAGCTTCACGCTGTGAGAGCCTATGTCTAGGCCGACAAGGTTTTCCACTTTCGAAAATAAAGACAACATATCACGTAGCTTCCCAGGTTGTTCCCATATCCCCGCTCAGATAATTCCGAGTCTAACATCCCCACTTGAAAATAAGCAAGAATCTATTTATAGTGAGCGCTTGTATCAAAACCAGCATCGAGAGGAGCTCAAATTTGAAAAACGCCGTCGAAACCTCAAGCGACAACCTAAAGCGCAAAAGCTTTGTTCGTGAATATACTGAGGCAATTGTCGTCGCCATAATTCTTGCTCTTTTTATTCGCGCCTTTGTCGTCCAGGCTTTCAAAATCCCATCCGGTTCAATGGAACCGACCCTGCTCATCGGGGACCACATTCTTGTCAACAAGTTCATCTACGGCATCAGGCTACCGATTGTCAACAAAGAGATCATCCCCATCAAGTCTCCCAAACTTTTTGACATCGTGGTATTCCAATACCCAAACGACCGCTCGAAGGACTTTATTAAACGAGTTATAGGATTACCCCTTCAAAAAGTTCAAATAATCAATAAAAAGATTTATATAAACGACGCCCCCCTGAACGATCCCTACGGCTCTTTCGATGATCCCCACCCGGTTGCGGGCGCCAGGGACAACTTCGGGCCGGTCATGGTTCCTCCCCACAGCTATTTCGTAATGGGAGACAACCGGGACCACAGCCACGACAGTCGTTTCTGGGGCTTCGTCGATTCCGATGACCTCGTAGGCGAAGCTTTTATCATATACTGGTCCTGGAGACAGGAGGGCAATTTCAGCATTGAGTCCAGCGAAAGCTATATACGTTGGAACAGGTTCGGTAAATTGCTCCTCCAGTGACTCACTGAATTTCGGATTTCAACGATCAATTGAGCCCTGTCGTCCAATCGTTTTTTTACGCGTACAGCAAACAGGGTTCGCGCTTTTCCCGGTAATCATGCAACTCCTGTTCCCATCCGGATTCGAGCCGGTCTAAATTCAGCCCCTGCTCGACCCCGCGCCGGACGGTGCCGCTGCCGATCAGAATATCTATGGGCAGTCTTTCCCACTCGTACTCATAAGGGGGATCAAGCCACCTGAAATGGTCGGGATGAGTCCGCGCAAGCGCCTGCAACAGCGCCAGTCCCGTCCTGTAAGGCCTGAACCTGTCTTTGTCCGTTATGTGCAACTGGAACCCGAAACACCTTTCCCCTTTGTATTTGTCACAAACCGGCTCATAGGCAACCGGACGAAACGTAACACCCTCCAACCCGGCCCCCTTCAAATCATCGAGCAACGTTTTCCGATTCAAAAAAGGCGCTCCGAAAAGCTGGAACGGCATCGCGGTGCCTCGCCCCTCGCTGATATTCGTTCCCTCGAGGAGCACCATGCCGGGGTAGAGCAAGGCCGTCTCCCAGGTAGGCATATTGGGCGACGGATAAACCCACGGAAGGCCTATGCGGTCAAACCGGTAATTCCGCCTCCAGCCTTCCATCTCAATTACTTCCATGTCACACTCGATTTTTGTTTCGCTGCACACGAAACGAGCGAATTCCCCGGTAGTTAACCCATGGCGCATCGGGACCGGATATCTTCCCACAAAAGAGCGGAACTCCGGGCCGACGATATTGCCTTCAATTTCCATACCATTTATGGGGTTCGGCCTGTCCAGAATGACTACCCGAATTCCGGCGAGGGCCGCGGCTTCAAGGCAGAGCCCAATCGTGGTGGTATAGGTATAGACCCGCGCTCCGACGTCCTGGAGATCGATCAGGAGCACATCGACTCGTTTCAGTGCTTCCATGGAAGGTTGGCGCGCTTCGGAATACAGGCTCGAAATCTCGCAGCCGGTTTCAGGATCGCGCGAATCGGCCGATTCGATCATATTCGCCTGTTTTTCCGAATCAAAACCGTGCTGTGGTGAAAAAATACAGGACAAGCGTCCACCGGCTGACATCAACAATTTATTGACACTTTCAAGCGAACTGCTGACGGAAGCCTGGTTTGCCAAAAGACCGAGGCGTGCTGTCCGAAACCACGCCGGGGATGACCTCAGCAAAACTTCACAGCCGAGACGAAATTCATCGGTTTTCCCGGTTTGGCCATGGTTCGAAATCAGCACTATTTGCGACCCCGTCCTTTTGCCATTTCAGTCCAGTCCTCTGCTAACCGATATTCATGAAACGGATTAGCAATTCAAGGACCTCTCGATTACAAATCCGTGATCCAAATATTTTGCGCATGCAAAGACGTTCTGTTATTTTCCGGGTCGCCCGGGATGATATGAAAAACAATCCCGTTTGGTCAAGCGGATTAGAGTGGAGCGTCAAAACATTTTCACTGGTTAAAAAATTGGCGGAATAGATAGGAAGCTCTTGACCGGCAAGTTTATATTTACGAATATTTTATTTACACCGCGTCCCGGAGACGCTCATTTCCATTATCAGAAGGATTTTCAAATAGATGGCTTTACCATTTCAACAAATTGCCGCCATCGTAGGTGATGACAACCTTTTGACTTCGCCGGAAGACCTATGCTGCTACAGCTTCGATGCGAGCAAGATGCGCTTTGCTCCCGAAGGCGTGGCCTTCCCGGCGGACGCGGCGCAAATTTCCTCTCTGGTCGCGCTGGCAAATGAGCACCGCTTTCCGGTATATCCGAGAGGGGCCGGGTCCGGAATGGTCGGCGCCTGCCTTCCCCGGGGCGGATTGGTGATAGTCACCAACCGGCTCAACAGGATTCTGGAAATCGATTCCGACAATATGACGGCAGTGATCGAACCGGGTGTGGTCACGGGGGATTTCCAGAAAGCAGTCGCGGAATTTGGCCTCTTTTATCCGCCGGACCCTGCCAGCCTTCCCTTTTCCACCATGGGAGGAAATGTGGCGATGTGCGCCGGAGGTCCAAGGGCCGTCAAATATGGCGTAACGCGGGATTACCTGCTCGGGTTGGAAATGGTGCTGCCCACGGGAGAGATCATCCAAACGGGGACTCGCACCATGAAAGGGGTCGTGGGCTACGATATGACCCGCCTCATGGCCGGGTCGGAAGGCACGCTCGGCATTTTTACAAAAATAATCCTGCGGTTGATTCCATCGCCCGAATCCGTGCGCACCCTCACGGCCATTTTTTCCGACCTGGACCGCGCCGTTAACGCGATATGCGAGATCCTGAAGGCACGAATCATTCCATCCACTATGGAGTTGATGGACCAGGCCACAATCTCGGCGGTGGAGAATCATCTTCGCATTGGACTCCCGGTCGAAGCGGAAGCGCTGGTCCTGATCGAGGTAGACGGGCCGGCAGTCCTGCTCGACGCACAGATTGCCCGAATCGGGGAAATTTGCCGCGCCTCGGGCGCGGACAGAATCCAGGCGGCGCGCTCCGAGGAGGAAAGAAACATGCTCTGGCAGGCTCGCCGGTCGATTTCCCCCGCTCTGGGACGCATCAGGTCAGGCAAGATAAACGAGGACGTCACGGTTCCCCGGACAAAAATACCCGAACTCATCAGGTCCATAGGCGCCCTTGCAAAAAAATACGGCCTGACCATCGTCTGTTTCGGCCACGCCGGGGACGGCAATATTCACACGAATATCATGCTCGATAGAAAAGATGAAAGCGAGCGGCGCAGGGCCGGAAAAGCGGTCGAGGAACTGTTCGGAATAGTTCTGGGCCTGCGGGGGACCCTGTCAGGCGAACACGGAGTGGGGATAGCCAAATCTCCGTTCATCGAACTGGAGGTGGGCAAGAGCGGCCTCGATGCCATGCGAAGAATTAAACTTGCCCTGGATCCGCTGAATATAATGAACCCCGGAAAAATGTTCGTTCCGGACCGAACCTTTCTCGATGGACCTTTCGTTTAGACCCGCCAAATCCGGCTGTTAAATTTTTGGCGAAGCTGCGGAGCGGTTAACGTGGCAGATAAGACTGCTGCAAACATCATCTGGAACTTGAGCGATCTCTATTCGGGCCCTGACGATCCGCAAATACAGGTTGATGCGGGACGGCTAAGGGAGCAGGTTTCGACTTTTTATTCCTACAGGGGCAAAGTGGCGGAACTGGGACCGGAGGAATTGCTTCAAGCCATCCTGGAGATGGAGCAAATCGAAGAGGCGGCTCAGAAGCTGCTCGCATACGGGTATCTAAAGTTTTCAACCGATACAGCCGACGCCGCGGCAGGCGCTTTTTTTCAGTCTATGACCGAACTTTATAGTGAAATCCGCCGCGAGACCCTCTTTTTCGGACTCGAATGGGCAAAGCTGGACGACGCTCAGGCCCGGCGCCTCGCATCAGATCGGGGACTTTCGAAATACAGCCACTACCTGATCTCGCTCAGGCGCTACAAGCCACACCTTTTGAGCGAACCCGAGGAGCGTGTTCTGGCCGACAGGGAGCCTGCCGGGGCGTCGGCCTGGGGAACTCTTTTCAGTAAGCTTATCAGCGGGCTCAGGTTCGGGCGGAAAAAGAAGCTCGAATCCGAGGTCCTTGGCGAACTCTACGGCCCCGGGC
>Ga0326727_10021050_pt1 | contig 12846 bp, 14 predicted proteins | sample MB2enrmetagenome_FD_207643 | JGI IMG/M metagenome (GOLD analysis project Ga0326727, IMG submission 207643) | Lab enriched peat soil microbial communities from McLean, Ithaca, NY, United States - MB29MY | ecosystem: Environmental > Terrestrial > Soil > Wetlands > Peat | place: USA: New York...
TTGAAGATAATCCTTCGTGTTCCAGTTGACTATGACTATTGACAAGATCATCCGACTTCCACTCTCTTTACCGGTTCAATTCGTCAAGAAGTTCCGCCAAATCTGTAATCTGCATATCGGGAGGGCACAAATCGAAGAAACTGTCCGGATGGCCCGGACGAAGAAAGCCGATGGTTCGGGTTCCGGCCGCTTTTCCAGCCTGAACATCCATCCAGTGATCGCCGATCATCACGGCGTGCTCAGGATCAACGCCAAGCTCGCTCAGGGCAAGATGAAGGTGGTCGGGATGTGGCTTTGTATTAGCCACATCGTCACGAGTGAGCAGCACATCGCCGGAGATACCGGTGCGCTTCATGGAAAGCTCCACGGCGCTCCTGGAGTTCCGTGTGACAATGCCAACCTTTATTCCCTCCGCGTGCAGCCTGTCGATCAATTCACGAGCGTGCGGGACCTCCCTGGCCTCGGCGCTGTGAACCATTTCAATCTCCTCAAGCTTGCGAAATGCCTCACGCTTTACTTCCCGCGCAGCGCTCTGACCGCTCTCCGCCATCACTGTTTGTGAAACTAGATCGACTATGGAAAGGATATCCAGCCCGTCAACATCCGATTGCGCTAGTCCGTGGCGAACGGCCAGATCGATCATCTCTCTCCTCATCAATGGAAAGTCGATGTTCGTCTCAACCAGAGTTCCGTCCATGTCAAAAAGAACCGCACATACTCCGTCAAGAATGCCATCCATGGTTTCATTATATTCAGTGGACATGAACGGGTCAACGTTGCGGCGCATTTGACCCTGCTGCCATCGCTCAATCCATCGTTCCGTCTGGCGGAAAAAGTTGACAAAGAGTATGCGGAAACGTAGAATGCTATGGAACAGTTTACATTTGTGAATATCGAGGTCATCCGTGAAGAAGAGCTCAGTTGTTGCAAAGAAGATTACCCCCATTGAAGAATCCAAGCCGAAGTCACAAGTCTGGGCATGGATAGCAGTAGGGATTGTGCTCCTGCTCGTCGCGATTGTCCGAATCCGACTTCTCTCGGCCCCACTGGAGCGCGATGAGGGTGAATACGCCTATGCCGGACAGCTAATCCTGCAAAAGATACCCCCCTATTCCCTTGCCTGTAACATGAAACTCCCAGGCATTTACCTTGCCTATGCCGTAATAATGGCGCTTTTCACGCAGACCACGGTCGGCATTCACATCGGCCTGATGCTTATCAACCTGGCGGCAATCGTGCTGGTCTTCCTGCTCGGGCGCAGGATTTACGATGCCTACGCCGGAGTCTTCGCCGCCCTGGCGTATGCGTGCATGACGCTCACGTCGTCTGTCCTTGGTTTTCATGCTCATGCGACACATTTCATCGTTGTCCCGGCGCTGGCTGGAATCATGCTCATACTCAAGGCGATCGATAACCACCGATCCGACTTGGTATTCTGGAGCGGTCTGCTCCTCGGCACGGCGTTTACCATGAAACAGCCCGGCGTCTTCCTGACAGTTTTCGGCGGCCTTTACCTGATATTCGGACTAGCCCAAACACGCTCTGTCGGTTGGTCTGGAATCGCGAAACGATTCGGTCTCTATCTCGTGGGCGCGGTCACACCGTTCGTTCTGATCTGCGTCTGGATGCTCGCCACGGGAGTCTTCACCAAGTTCTGGTTCTGGACCTTCACCTACGCTTCGCAGTATGCCTCTATGCTGCCGCTGAGCACGGGAGTGATGATGTTCCAGAACAGCACTCCTCCGATTCTTTCGGCCACTGTTTGGGCCTGGGTGCTTGCAGGACTCGGATTGACGGCTCTGGCATGGGATAAGCCCGCGAGAAGCAAGTGGGTGTTCACTCTCGGCTTCTTCATTTTCTCCTTCCTGTGCGTCTGTGTGGGAGGCTATTTTCGCCAGCACTACTACGTGACAGTCCTCCCTGCAGCTTCACTGCTTGCCGGAATCGGACTGGCAAGCATGCTCCGAGCGGTTCGGCGCGTCGAACATGGGACTTATATTCAATTAGCGCCAATTCTGATCGTGCTCGTCGCCGCTGGATACTACATATCTCAACAGGGTGATTACCTGTTCGAAATGACGCCGCTTGAGTCTTCGCGCGCGGAATATGGAATGAATCCGTTCCCCGAGGCTATAGAGATAGCGAAGTACATCGAGGCTCATTCCTCCCCGACGGATACCGTTGCGGTGGTTGGGTCGGAGCCTGAAATCTACTTTCTGTCTCACAGACATTCGGCGACGGGAACCATATACGTCTATCCTCTCATGGAGCCACAACCCTTTGCGCTCCAGATGCAGAAGGATATGATTAGCGACATCGAGAAAGCCAAACCCAGATACCTGGTACTCGCTCTGATACCTAGTTCCTGGATGGCACGACCGGATTCTAATATGCTGATTATGAACTGGGCGCAAACATACGCGGCCAAGAACTACCACCCCGTGGGGTTCACGGAGACTCTTCAGTACTCGACGCAATACACGTGGGGAGCCGACGCGGCGCACTATCAGCCCCAGGCAAACTACTACTGCGCAGTTTTCGAGCGAACGGACAAGTAACGGAGGAGTGTGAGGAGTAATAGGAGTAAGTGGAGTAACGGGAAACCAGGATTCCCCTCCGAATGCTCCAGCTACTCCCCCTACTCCTTTTACTCCACTGGTGACCGCCATGCTAAAGAAACTGGCGACAATCTTCTCGTTTCCCGTGTTCTTACTCGCGGCTCGATTTGTGCCTTTCGACCGCCTACCCTCCACCTGCCCATTCCTCCACATCACCGGATACCCGTGTCCCACCTGCGGCATGACGCGATCCGTTATGTCGTTCACGCGGTTCCATTTTTACCGGTCCCTGATCTGGAATCCACTCGGTCCCTTATTCGTAGCAATGCTTGCCCTCTGGTGGATCAATGCGCTGATAACGATGCGCACCGGGCATCAAACTCGCCTCGGAAAGTATGCGACAAGGGAAGCGGGATTCTTGGCCATTTCCGGCATGCTGCTCCTCTTTGCCTGTGGCGCAGTCAGGATTTGGATTCTCGCGCATTGAGGGAGGCGCTAGGCGTAAGGCTTTAGGATTCAGGGTTCGGGATTCAGGGACCGGATTCTTAAACCCCAACCCCTGATACCCAGCAACCGTGCGTGGCTCCCCACCTTAATAATGGGGGGTTCCGAAATGCCGAAGGCCTGACGCCCGACACCCGATACCTGATACCCGATACCTGAAACCGAATACGTAGTACCATTATTTTCCGGCCAAAGAAGGATTTATCGTGCGGATAGTAGAACAATAGGCAAATAGCCGAGTTTGGAAGTTCAGGAGCGATCCATCTCACAAATTCAAACAGGGCTTGCCGTTATGTGCTGGATGCCGGCGGCTTGTCCGGGAGGGCTCAAAAAGGTGAATCAGTCTTCAGATCGAATTCCGTGCCCAAGTTGTGGCGCGGAAAACTTCCCATCCAGCGCCACTTGCTGGCAATGCGGGGCCGTATTGCAGACCAATGCGAACGGACAGTCGGGACCGCCCCCAGGCGCGCCGCCGCCCGGCGGTAGCTACAATCCACCGCCTTCGCCTCCGTCGGCGCCCTACTCTACGCCGCAACCCAATCTTCCTCAGCGACCGATGCCGGAAGACACGAACACACTGATCATATTTGGATACGTGTGCGTGGCGCTTTCATTTCTATGCTGCCCGTGGCTCTTCGGAGTTGCAGCCGTCATTATTGGAGTGGTAGCCGGCAACAAGGGAGACCAGCGCGGCAAGCTCGTGTGGATTCTAGGGATTGTCGGCCTGGTGGTCGGAACCATCATCGGCCTCATCTGGAGCACGTACTATTTCAAGATGATGAACCAGTTCATGCAGCATCCCGGCCAGAATCCCTACGCGCCGCAGTTCCCGCAACCGCCCGGTGGATATCCGCATGCTCCGACCGTGCCGCAGGCCCCGGGACTTCCGCAGGGTCCGCACTGAGACAAATGGATGACCGGAATGATTGACCCAAACCGAAATGAATGTCCGCACTGTGGCTCGCAGATTGAGCCGGACGCTCAAACTTGCCCGCAGTGCGGACAGCCGGTCAACCAAACCCGGGAACCGCAGCCGACCCCAGAGCCTGAGAACTCCCCGTTTGCTCCTGCCGGCACATCCACCAACGGCAATGAGGCTCTTTTCATCGTTGGCCTTGTGCTCGGAATCCTGGGACTGTCCTGCTGTTGCAACTGTTGCAGTTGGATATTCTCTCTTCCCAGCCTGATAATAGGGATCGTTCTGAATTCCAGAAGGGATTCAAGAGGAATCTGGCTGATCGTGATCGGTGCACTTGGATTGCTGGGAGTGGGTATCTTCAGCCATTACAGGCCGCCGCTCTGGATGCGACCCAGGTGGATTCCCAACCCAAATCCGTGGCCCGGCCCCTGGAGAAGTGTGTAGCACAGCCTGGCGTTCGGTGTTGGGTGTTCGGTGTTGGGTGTTGGGTGTTCGGTGTTCGGTGTTCGGTGTTCGGTGTTCGGTGTTCGGTGTTCGGTGTTCGGTGTTCGGTGTTCGGTGTTCGGTGTTCGGTGTTCGGTGTTCGGTGTTCGGTGTTCGGTGTTGGGCGTCGGATCTCACGCAGGGACGCCGAGATGCAAGGGAGCGCAGGGTTTGGGAAAATGACGAACTGGCATTGAGGCGTTGGGGCAAAGAGTAGGGAACGGATTTCCCTGCCGTTCCGCCCGGCCCTTCAAGCAAAACCCGGTTGCCCTGAGTAGCGGGTGCACCTACCTTCGGCGGGCCATTGCGGGCCAGGAAGCCCAAGTATCGCCACACGTAGCCCCCTCTCCTGCTCCCTGCCTTGTCCTGAGTAGGCGCCCTAGCGCCGTATCGAAGGAGCGGGAGAGGGAGGGGTGAGGGCAATCCGGATCCACATCGCTTCCTGACGAGTCCCGGTGAATGACGGGACGTATCGAAGGGGTCATCATTCCTGCTTCATCATTTTTGTGCGAGAGTTTCCGCCGCTCTCATTGCAGCGCCATTCGTAAGGCAGTGTTTGATGCTTCGGTAGCAGAACGAAGTGTCGCTGCCGAAGCAGCAATCATCGCGACGCAAAGTATCCGATTTTCCTTGACGATCAGACCTGAAATCTGATATAATTTCGCTCTAGTGGGGCAGTGGCTCAGTTGGGAGAGCGCGTCCTTCGCACGGACGAGGTCGAGGGTTCGATTCCCTTCTGCTCCACCAGATACTCTTTTGAGAACGAATTACACCTCATCTCTTAACGAGACGAGGCCCGTCGCTAACACGCAAAATGCGAAAAGGACGAGGCCTTACATGAGGTGTTTCCAATGCAAGACGCGAAAGAATTGTTCCTCCTCGACTGCCGTTCCCGCAGCCTCTCACCCGAAACCCTGATAGTCAACAGGCGGGTTCTCGATCAGTTCTTCGACCACTGTAAGGCTACTGCCTTAGCAGACATTACCGCCGTCCACATCAAGCAATACCTCACCCAGAAGGCGGAAGCCAACTCCAAGTCAACCGCAAGGCGCTACTACACCGCCCTTAAGTCCTTCTTCAAGTTTGCCGTGGATGAAGGACTCATCAAGGCGAACCCTATGGAACGTGTGACCACGCCGAAGGAGCCGACTCCGATTATCAAGCCTCTCACCAGCGACCAGCTTTCCGCCATAGTCAAAGAGGCGAATGGAAAGACCTTCGTGGACGTCCGGAACCGGCTTATCCTGCTCCTGCTCATTGACTGTGGATTACGATGCTCTGAACTGATTCACCTTGAGGTTGAAGACATTGACCTTGATAACGGTTTGCTTACGGTGAACCACGGCAAGGGAGACAGGGCGCGAAGCTGTCCTATCGGATCGGTAACCGCAAAGGCGTTGAGGCAGTACCTCATCAGGCGTGGGACACCCAATACGAGCACTCTGATAATCAACACCCTGGGTGAACCGACACGGCGGGAGAACGTCCTGCATATCGTACAGGCTGCCGGAAAGAAGGCGGGAGTTCCACGAGCATATCCTCATTTGCTCAGGCACAGCATGGCCGTGGAGTTTCTAAGAAACGGCGGTAACGCCTTCGCTATTCAGCGCATTCTTGGACATTCGACTCTGACCATGACCAAGAGATACTGCGAATTGGCCGATTCCGATGTGGTGAACCAACACCGGCTGTATTCGCCGTGCGACAACCTGAAGACCAGCGAAAGAACCGGACGCAAGAGGTTAAGGTAAGCAGTAGAATCCCACAGAAAGGCGTCTCAACGCCCGAAACAGGCCGTCCGTGTTCCGAATCGACTCATTGTTCATTCGGAGTGCGGGCGGCCTGTTTCCGTGACCTTCGTCATACGTCCTGCGCGAGTGGATGGACGCTTGGTATTATTGACCGCCATCTTACAAGCTGTCGAGCAGTATCGTGAATCCGATCTCCTCTTCTCCGTTCCGACCTCAAACCACGGTTCAAGCGTGCATGTAGGATTTTGACACCAATTATACCGGCGTTCCTTAATCAACCACTGTCCAACTTGAAGCCACATGACGGCAAGCAGACTGTCCGGCACAATGTGGAAGGCGAGAAAATGCGGGTCACGGTCACTGGCGTTCCTCTTTGGAAAGGGTGTCCACATTATGCGTGAGTGGCACTCCTTTTCGATAGCGTTATTCACCATATGGGCAACAATCTGCCTAGCTGCTACTGTGAGATCCGGATAGCAATGTTCCAGCCATGGATTACTGGATGCATATACACAATCCTGCATACGGTTCTTCGCGCCCTCCGCTCCTCTATAGCCGAACACGTCATCCCGCCAGTACCTTGGCCAGTATTTTGGTTTTTCCCATTCGATAAGCTCACTCAGCCTATCCCGGTACTTACCCTCATCAAGCACATATTTTCCGTCTATACGCCGTAACAGCTTCAGTAATTCCACCGCACGGTTTATCCGACATATCTGTTCTTTCCAAAAAGCAAGCGGTTCGCAGTGCGTGCCATATCCGTATCGGTGGAACACTCCGTCGTCCTGCTCATCATCGGCAGAAAGAAACCACCCTGTAAGTTGTAGAAACCCATACTTATTTGCAAAACAAAGAATTGCTTGCCTAAGTCTGTCCTCGTCCTGCTCCATCTTGTCGTATAGCTCCGAGAACTCCCAAATCAATCTATCCTCCTTAAGAGGCCAACAAACTATAATGCTACCATGCGGTTCTCTTGGTAATAAACACGCACCCTTGACCACGCACTTTTGTCCTCTGGAGTTCTCGTGCACAACATCCTCCCACACGTAGCCGTCTGTGCAACGCGCTTGCTCAAAATAGCCAGGTTCAGACATGGTAATCTCCCGTGGATGCTGATAAAGCATCGTATGTGCTGTAGTCTCATGATACCACGCGTGATATTATGAATGCAAGGCGGAATGAGAAACGCCTAACATAACACGGAGGGATGAACCGATGGAAGATCAATTGACGGTTACGATACCTGAAGCGGGTCGTATGCTTGGTTGTGGTCGAACGCTGGCATACAGACTTTCCAAAAACGGGAAACTGCCGATTATCGCTTTGGGACGGAAGCGACTCGTGAGCCTGCCTGCCTTGCGGCAGATGTTACAGGATGTGGGATCATCGGAGGGTTCAAGCCGATGAACAGACAAACAAAAACGTCCTGCAAGGTTAGCTTTCCACGGCGCGGCCTTGCAGGACGGGTAGGAGTCACTGCCAAAGCAGTGAAACCACATTCATTGTACCACATCCGGAGACAGGCTCAAAGCATCAGGAGGTGGTCAAGATGAGCGCATACGAGAGAACCGGATGGCGTTGCCCTGAAGTATCGGCAAGGCACCGTCTTTACGGAAGAGACTGTCCGATGGTCGATCTTGACTTTCCTGTGGTTGAATACGACTCGGGCAGTCCGGCGGCCTTGGTCGAACTCAAACACATTATCGCGAAACCGGTGGATATGCAGCATCCCACGATAAGAGCAATAACCAAACTGGCCGACATGGCGGGAATACCGTTCTTAATTGCCCGGTATAACCCTTCCCGGTGGACATACGAGGTCACGCCGGGAAACAGCTATGCCCGTCAGTATGTCTTCGACGTGAGTGGACTGAGCGAAGAGCAATACGTCCGCCTGCTCTACTCTATCCGTGGGCGGGATGTCCCTCAGCAGATATTAAGGAACCTTTCCCGGGTGAGGCCGGACGGAGGGCGGTTATGAACACGCCTTTGAACACTCTTCTCGACCGTCTTCAGGGTGTTCGCATTAGTGGCAGAGGGTATCAAGCCCTCTGCCCTGCACATCCGGACAAGGAACCTTCCCTGTCTATCACGCAATCGGAAGACCGGATATTGATCCACTGCCATGCCGGATGTGAGACGGAGGCGATAGTCAAGGCGGCAGGACTCGAAATGCCCGATCTCTTCGTCAGACCAGCGCCAACGGTCAGTGGCAACGCAAGGCCCCGCCAGGTGGCCACCTACGACTACACCGATGACAACGGTACGATGCTGTATCAGGTAGTCAGATATGAGCCGAAGGGCTTCAAACAGAGGCGTCCCATCGGCAACGGAAATTGGCTATGGAATCTAGCTGAGATCGAACGGATACCATATCGCCTGCCTAACGTCCTTCGGGCCGTCGAAGCCGGAGAAACGGTCTTCATAGTGGAGGGTGAGAAGGACGTCATTTCCGTTGAATCCACCGGATTAACGGCAACCTGCAACGCGGGCGGGTCCGGACAATGGCGCAAGTCTATGTCTGACCATCTGCAAGGCGCGAACGTGGTAATCATTCCGGACAACGATGATCCTGGACGACAGCACGCCTTAGATGTTGCCGGTAAGCTACTCGGCATAGCATCCAGCATCAAGGTGGTTGAGCTTCCCGAACTTCCGCTGAAGGGTGACGTAACCGACTGGATAGCGCAAGGTCACACCGGTGACGATCTTAAACGCCTTGCGTTCTCAATAAAGGAATGGACTCCGGATCCTGAACAGCGGGAACGTCCGGCAGGAGTATTTAGCCATTACGACTTAGTTACGGGTAGTCTTGAACCGATTCCGTGGATCGTTGAAGGCATCATCCCGGAAGGCTCGGTATGCTTGTTGGCGGGCGACTCCGGCGTCGGAAAGTCGTGGTTATCATTCCACATGGCACAGGCCGTATCGGGTTCGATCCCGTTTCTTGGGCATTTCAAGACGACTCCCTGCCGGGTCTTGTACCTTGATGCGGAGTCCGGTGAAAACCTACTGCGGCGGCGGTTCAAGAAGCTTTGGCGTGGTCTTCTGGAAGACAACCCGAACCTATCGCCGGAATTGTCGATCTCTGTTCAACTCCTATCGGTTAAGTTGGATCGGGACGGATGTACGGCATTAGAGGAACGCATCAGGAGTGACGGTATAACCCTTGTCATTCTTGACCCGATGATCCACTTCACCAGCGGAGACGAGAACTCAAGCCGTGAGACGGCGGAATTCCTCGAAGGACTTAGGGAAGTAGCGCACAATACCGGATGCACGTTCTTCCTTGTCCACCACGTCCGCAAAGAGTCCCGTATGAACTCCAACTCCGCCGGACAGATGATAAGAGGCTCATCGGCCATCAGAGGCGTTATGGACTCCATTCTGTACGCTCGGAAGTTGACCGAGGGAAAGGTGATGATAGAGCATGACAAATGCCGCCATGCCGAACCCGTGCCGACCTTCCTTGTCGGGATTACGGACCCGGACGATGAGACAACCTGCATACGGTATTCGGGTGAGTCGAAAACATCCGAAACCGACCGGCGGGAGATTGCAGAGGCGGTTATCACTCGGACACTCGCGGATAACGGCGGCGCTGCATCCAGGCAGGAACTTGTCACTCAATGCAAGGCGGAGAGCGTCTCAGAGCGAACCGTCAATGAGGTACTTAAACGACTTTCGGAGAAAGCCGTTATCACTAAGAAGAAGCAGGGAAAGGCAGTCGTTTACGGAATGGGAGACTTGACCCTTCCCGACTAACCGTCTTTTTTCTGGTCGCACTAATCGGTTTGCACATGCATCACGTCGGCAAAACCACGGCAGTACATCGGCAGGACCATTGCCGACGTGCGACCACCGCACAAACGACGGCAAAGACGACGGCATCTATATGTGTTACCGACGTTGCCGACGTTTTCTTTCGTAAGCTATGTGTGCAAACCACGGCAATACATCGGCAAACATGACAACCACTCAGCCGCCTGGAAACGGCGGCTGTCTGTGGAAGTCATTGTCTTGCAAATCGGTCATGATGTCCCGTGCGGAAGGCGCAAAGTTAAGAAAGCACTCTCGCGCGGGCGCACGTATTGACTCGCAAAACTATTGGAAACCCAAGAGTCCGTGTGTGCGGTCGAGGCAATCCCGTATATCGTCCCGGTTCTCTTTTTCTAGGCGTGCTAATTGTACCGATTGCACGTCCGGCGGCTGAGGTGAACACAGGCAGGCCGTCCAGGACTCCGGATTTCCAGGCAGGCGATTCACGGTAACTATTACAAACGTTAGGGTCAAAAGAAGGAATCTCCTGGACAATCGGCGAATAGGTTGTTGGTCACATATAGCCCAGTATGCGCTGAGGCGCTCGTTGTTCGCTGGGTCTGGCCATGAATTCCGAATCCGAATCCTTTCGGCGAATGAATAATAAACTTCCATTCAAAGGAACCCATCATGAGTGATACGAGGTGGGCCGTGAAGGTAATTCCATACGTCTTCGTCCTGGCGTTGGTGTGCTTCTTCTTCGTATGGCCCGGAGTTTTCCGATATTCGTATTATCATCGCTCCGGAACCCTTGTAAGGATTGATCGGCTGACTGGTCGTGTGACCACGCAGGACGATGGTAGCGACAACAGTGCCAGATTCACCCATGACTCTCTAGATCCTGAAATCGGAAAGCTGGTACAGAACACTAAGAAGAGCGGACACGAGGCAGCCCAGGCGCTTCGCAACTCCGGAGCTACCGAAGACCAAGTTGACGCCTACATGAACACATACTACTGGGGCAAGAACGGCAGGCCCGCGCCGCACGCTAAAGATTCTCTGAAGAAATAGAGCCACCCTACCAAAGGTTAGATGAAACATTGCCACAAAACTGACAGAGTGTTACTTAAGCACGGCGAGGGCGCGATATGTGGGAGCATGGTTCGATGCGGTAGATCAACGTGCAAATGTGCCCGTGGTGAACTACATGGACCGTACTTCTATCGGTTCTATCGGGATAAGCAGGGACGGCAACATCGGCAGTACATCCCGAAGGCGCAAGTGGAGGCAGAATTGGAGAAACAGCAGGAACGCCGTGACGACGGTCGGAGACTTAGGGCGTTTTTCCACGCAAACACGACCGACTACCGGCGGGTCACCGCCGAAGTCAGGGAAATGATCCGTCCGTATCAGGCGAAATACTTTAAGCCGGAAGTGTAAGGAAAGTACGGAATAACACCACTTGACACAAGAAAACATAAGGTGTATCATATTCTTGGTTAGGGACGAGGTGTTGTTCCAAAACTCAAAAGGACGAGGCTTTATAAGCCACTTCCGGTTAACAGCAGGGATAGGGACGAGGCCGGTTTGAGCGTAAAACGCGCGTGAGATTGTGCCCTCAGTGGCTCAGTTGGGAGAGCGCGTCCTTCGCACGGACGAGGTCGAGGGTTCGATTCCCTTCTGCTCCACCAGATTTAAGGTTATAGGGTTCCAGGGTTTTGAGGTTTTAGGGCAAGGATCTATATTTCATATTCTTATAATTCCTTACCTGCCGCCAAATGCGTCCCATCCCATTCTGTCTTCTGTCTTCTGTCTTCTGTCTTCTGTCTTCTAACTTCTACATACTCCCCTGCTACCCAAACAAATCCCCTGGATTCAGCATCATCTCCGGGTCAAAGAGGCGTTTGAGCGACCGCATCTCCGATACGCCCTGCTCGCCGTACATCAACTCGAGCATCGGCGCCTTGATCTTGCCGATCCCATGTTCCGCCGAGATCGAGCCACCCATCGCGACCACCCTCCGTGCCCAGGAAAGGTAGAGCGCCTTCCCCTTCTCGTAATCCTCTATGCTGTTCGGGAGAATGTTCACATGCACGTGGTTGTCGCCGATATGCCCGAAAATCACCGATTCCAGCCCGCTCTCCGCCAACCCCTCGTTGTACATGCGAAGCGCCGACTCCAACTCCGAGTCGGTTACGGACATGTCCGTGCTCAGCTTGGTGAGGGTCGGGCAGGACCGCCGCCGCTCGTCGATCAGCAGGTTCACCGCCTCAGGGACCGCGTGCCGAAAAGCCTTGATCGGGGCCAGTTCGCGCTCGATGTCGGCGAACCAGGCGTCCTCGTCGCTGATGTCCAGCGCAACCATCGCCTCCATCACCGGCTCCATCGCCTCCTCGATCCCCTCCCCGCTCTCCGCGTGGAACTCGATATAGACGGCGGTGTGGAAATGAGGGCCGATCGAGGGAATCTCCGCAAACGCATCGTTCGATGCCTTCATTCGGCGAAGGAGATCGAGCGCATCGTGGTTGAAGAACTCGATGGCGACCGGCTTGACGGTCATGCTCGGCAGACCATCCACTGCCTCTCCGCGCACGGCGCGGACCATCTTGATCGCGGATTCCTCGTCCGATGGGAAAATCGTCAGACCGGCGACCGCCGGCGGCTTGGGGATAAGCCGAAGCTCGACCTCCGTGATGATGCCGAGGGTTCCCTCCATGCCGATAAAGAGGTCGATCATATCCATATTGTCGGCGGCGTAGTACCCGGCAGCCGATTTCACCTTCGGGAGCGAATACGAGGGAAGCGCGCCCTCGATTACGCGTCCGCCCTCGGTGACCAGGCGAAACGAGCGACCCTCCGCGAAATTGGTCCC
>Ga0326727_10021051_pt1 | contig 12845 bp, 11 predicted proteins | sample MB2enrmetagenome_FD_207643 | JGI IMG/M metagenome (GOLD analysis project Ga0326727, IMG submission 207643) | Lab enriched peat soil microbial communities from McLean, Ithaca, NY, United States - MB29MY | ecosystem: Environmental > Terrestrial > Soil > Wetlands > Peat | place: USA: New York...
TGGCGTTCAAGGAGCAGACTGGCACGGCCACGCAGGAAGGCATTCAGTTCGCCAGTTCGTCGGCAACTTTCACCGCTAGTCTCGGGGCCACAACCAACGGCGTCGGTCTGAGTGATATTCCAGCCATCGGCCAACCAGCTCAAGGCGCCACCACGCTACTCAGCTCGTCGGTGTTCGGAACGGCCGGCACGGCGGACATCAGCAACGCGTCCAGTGCGGCGAACGCCGTTACGGCGCTTACGAACGCGGTCAACATCCTAGGCAACGCGCAAGCCGCCGTTGGCCGAGGTGAAAACCAGTTCCAGTACGCCGCCAATCTGGCTCAATCGCAGCTCACCAACGATCAGGCTGCCGAGTCGCAGATCCGCGATGCCAACATCGCGCAGGAATCGGCCAACCTGACCAAGGCGTCCATCCAACTGCAAGCCGGCGTCGCCGCTCTGGCGCAAGCCAACTCGGCGCCGCAGCAATTGCTTACCCTGCTACAAGGCCATTAAACCTTGAGTGGTTAGGATAAGCCGGCGATAAGGGCCATCCGGGCGGAACTCGAAAGGGTTCCGCCCGTTTTTCGCGTGCCGCGCCTGTTCGACAGCTCGAAGGTGAAAGTCCTTTTGACGGCGGATAAGCAAGAACCGGATGAGAGGCATACATCGCCGGATGGGTTGGTAAGTGGCAAACGAAGAGTCACGACGTTATGGACCGTTAGGGTGCCCGAAAGGAACCTGACTTCAGGCCGTCGTCGATGTTCGCGATTTGGCTGGAGGGGTGATGAACTCATGCAACTCGTGTATCAGCGGGGCGATACCCGCTTCGTAATTACGCCAACGCTGAAGTGAACTTCGGAATAGTGGCTGCCGGACCTGAACGGCACTGGCGGTCTTGATGGGACGGACGGTACGATTGAAGCTGACGCAACGGTCATCCCATGGCAGGCCGCAATAGTCGATCAGCCTGCGAGCCTGCCCTTCGAGGTCATCCACCACATCCTCGTAAGAAACCTCGAGCATGGCGTCCCTCGGAAGAACGCATCGCCAGTGCATCATCAGTTCCCGGTAATAACGGTAAAAACGGCCTAGCTCCTCCAGGTTATGGCTGTAATTGTGCCCGGATTCGAATAGCTTGGAATAACACGATACGCAGGTGTCGATCGGGTCCCGCATCGTATGAATAATCCTCGCGTTCGGCATCATCAAGCGTATTGCACCAACCCAGATAAAGTTGCCCGGCAGCTTGTCAACGATCCGGATTTGCGAGCCCTCCAGCGCGGGAAGGCGTGAAAGATAAGATTGACCCAGATTCCGCAAGGTGGCGACATCCAGTGGGGGTGAGTTCCCGGGGCACTGAGCCCGTTGGTCGCAGACGTTGAACAAGGTCCGCGCCTGAGTTTCAAGAAACGTCAGCTCGCCCGCGCCAAGAATCTGCGGATGGCTGGCGAGTATCTGCTCGACAAGCGTGCTGCCGGAACGGGCCATCCCCAATACGAAAATCGGAGCATTGGACGGATCGCCCTGTCCGTGGAAGTTGCTGAGCAACCTCTCGTTGAATACGTCCGCAACTCGTGCAAAAAGGTTCTTGACGTCTCCGTCGTTATAGTAGATGCGGTCGCGCTTCAGGTCATTGCCTTTTCGCAGGTGTTCAAAGCTGCGTTCAAAATCGCCAATGTCCTCCAGTGCTTTGCCCAAGGCGAAATGTATGTAAATTTGATCGTCGACCGAGAAATCGCCCCGCCTGGCGAGCCCCTCAAGCGCTTCCAGGTCGGCGTCCCCCCAGCGGAATTTCTTGAGTTCTACGCGATTGTAGAGCGTCTTGGCGTCATCCGGGCGGAGCGCAACGGACTGTTCATAATGCATCATCGCATCGTCGAACCGCCCCAGATGCTTTAAAGCACTGGCCCAGTTGTTGTGTACGTCGGCGCGACCGGGATCCAAGGCGAGCGCTCGCTCGAATGATGCTATTCCTTCGCTGAAATCCCCTAGCGCTGTAAGCGAAGTTCCTAGATTGTAGAGGACGCCCACCTGATTGGGGCAAAGAGCAAGGGACCGGCGGTAGTGCGCTACGGCCGCCTCAGTTCGACCCTGTACAGCCAGCGCTGTGCCTAGGTTATTGTGGGCCTCGGCATAGTCCGGCTTAAGGACCAGGGCGCGTTCATAGTGCTGGATGGCGTCCTCGATTTTGCCTTGAATCGCTAGCGCGACTCCCAGATTGCAGTGCGCCTTGATATGCTCCGGGCTAAGAGCCAACGCGCGGCGGTAGTGTGAAATCGCGTCGTTGACCCTGCCCATCGCCGCGAGAGCAACGCCCAGATTACAGTGCACGTCAGCATGTTTGGGGCTAAGGGCCAGTGCGCGCTCGCAATGCGTCAGCGCGTCCGCCACTCGCCCTTGAGCAACGAGTGCGGCGCCCATATTGCTATGGGCGTCGGCATAATCCGGCTTTAGCGCTACCGCCCTTTCATAATGGGCAACCGCCTCATCGATTCTGCCCAGTAACGCCAGGGCAACGCCAAAATTATTATGGGCCTCGGCGAAGTGGGGGCTGATCGAAAGCACACGCTTATAACAGACTAATGCGTCGTCCAATCTGCCAGCCATGTGGTGTTCAAGGGCTTCATTGTAAGCCTTTTGAGAGTTTTGTGGCCCACTAGGCCTTCGGTCCGAAGTTTGCGCCAGTCGACGCCGGACACCTTTGTCAGACATTGGAATGACCCCCAACGCGAGCCTTGTTTGTATCGGAGAGATTCAACGTGCAAAGGGAGTAGGGTCGCGGGCGAGAATTTCTCACCCGCATCGGGCAGATCGCGCAACACGATCTCGTTAGCCGGATGAAGACGAGCCGCTTGAGGTCTGCGTTCCGTACAAAGTGTAATCCAGACTCTGTATCGAAGCCGTCAGTAAGCTTTGCTGACTATCCAGAGTTGAAATCAGAGTATCGGCATGGGCTAACTGCTGAAACAGCGTCTCTTGCATAGCGTTGATGCTAGCCGTTGTATTCGTGATCTGAGTTTGCAGGCCCGCATCATTCTCTTGAAGCGTGACTTGCTCATTGGCGATGGAACCGATGCTCGGATCGCTCACCTGGTCAAGGGCTTGGGAGATTCCGCCAAATCCGGTGGTCTCCGACCCAAGAAACTGGAACGCGCTGGCCAACTGAGAATTCGACAATCCGGATAACACCGTCGGATCGAGGCTCATGACACCGTCGTTGGCGAATGTGATTCCCAGGTCCGCCAGGCTCTTAATCGATCCCGACCCTTGGTAAGTCGACATCTGCTGCATGTCTCCCTCCATTTGGTAGATGGTGGAGTCGCCGCTCAACACCCCGGTGCTCACCCCCGCCTGTGCATTGATCGCACTCACCGCCGCGTTGTAAGCCGACACTAGCGTCTGCAATCCCGACGACAGTTGGCTGGGGTCTGAAGCCAGCGTCAGTGTGACGGGCGCGGTGATCGGGGTGGTGGCCACGAGCGTCAACGTTGCACCCGGAATAACGTCGTTCACCGTATTACCCGTTTGCGTCACAGGGAGATTGTTCAGCGTGAAAACGGCATCGGTACCCTGATTCGCGTCCGTTAGAACGTTGGTGTTCGCGCCCGTCGGATCGTCCAACAAATGCAGATGCGTGGCGCCCGTGTTGTCGGCCGATATGGAGAGATAATTTGAGGAGCCGGTTGTCAGGATCGTGGCCGTCACGCCCGAATTTGTGGCGTTGATCGCGGCTTCCACCCCTACGAGGTTATTTGTCGCCGTCGTGAGGTTAATTGGGTAGTTCGTGGTGCCGACCACCAGATTCATTATCCCCGTGCTCGATACCGGCGTGCTCTGGGAATCCGCATACCCCGTTAACGACGTTTCTGAAGCGGCGCTAGCCAGTGAAGTGATGGAATTAATGGTGTAGGAAGCAGCTGAGGTTGCGCCAGTAGAGGCAATGGTCGCGATGGCCGAGTTCGAACTGCTCCCCGCAATCGCCGAATTAGCTCCCAAATCTCCTAGCGCCTGCACCGCCGTCGTTAGACTTTGAGCCGTACCCTGCAAACTCGCCAGTTGCGTTTCCTCGCTCAAAACGGTCTGGTCTTGACTCTGCAGCTCCTGAAGCGGGATGCTCGCGATCCCCACGGCTCGCGTCAGGACGCCTTGAAAGCTACTGGAATACTGGCTTGTGCCGGTGAACGTTAAAGGGGTAATTCCGCCGGAACTCGCTGGTGTTGTTGAACTGGTGCTCACGGATTACTTCTCCGTTTGTCTTATCGGCTGAAGTCCAAAAACCTTGAAGGCCAAAATCTTGCCGCTCTGACCAAAACCCAACACCCACCAAATTTCAACTCGTTGTAAACAAAGAATCGAATGAGGCCTCAGACGTGCCCTTGCTATCCCGTGTTAGACGGAATCGGAGATCAGATCGAACATTACATGGACCTGCTGACGGTCCGCCAAAGGCTGGTCGCCTCCAACATCGCCAACGCCGCCACCCCAGGCTATAAGACTGTAGACATCAACTTTGAACAGGAGATGCAAAGCGCCGCCGCCTCTCTACCCGGTATCGATGAAGTGGAAGGGCTGAAGACTAAGAACGACGGCAACAACGTGAGCATCGACCGCGAAGCCCGCCTTCTGTCGGAAAACGCACTACGCTTTAGCGTCGCGGGCCAGATATTGAAGAGCCAGATCAAATACCTCAAAAACGCCATCGAAGAAGGGAGATCGTCGTGAGCCTGTTCTCGGCAATTAATGTAAGCGCTTCTGGTATGGACGCGCAGCGTACCCGCGTGGAGTTGCTCACCGAAAACCTGGCCAACTCCGAAACTACGCGCACCCCGGATGGCGGTCCTTACCGCCGCAAAGACGCCGTTTTCTCCGCCGCGCCCGTGGGAGCTTCCTTCGGCGACGCTTTCCAGACCATGGTAGGAACCGGAGTCGCCGTCACAGACATCGTGATCGACCAGCGCGATCCGGAGCGCCAATACAACCCGGGCCACCCCGATGCCGATAAAGATGGGTATGTCTCGCTTCCTCGTATAAACCCCTCGGAGGAAATGGTCGATCTAGTGGATGCGTCCAGGTCGTACCAGGCGAATGTTTCAGCAATCTCGGCGGTGAAGGATATGATTCAGCACTCGATCGACCTTTTCAAATAAACCTCTCTTATAGGAATCCTAGTGGTACCCATCAGCCCCATCTCGATGCATGTTGCAGAGCCCATGGCTATCCCCATGCCCGGCCCTTCCAACTCCACGGGGTTTCAAGACCTTCTCGCCGGCGCCATCCAGAACGTGGAACTCGATGGGACCAATGCGAAACAGGTCGCTCAGCAGTTCCTCTCCGGCGACATTGATGACATCCATAAAGTGGCCATCGCTGCCCAGCGAGCAGATCTTTCTTCCAGCCTTTTCCTCTCGGTGAGAAACAAGGTGATCTCCGCCTACCAGGAAATTATGAAGATGCAAATGTGATTGCAAAAAAGATTTAATCCCAAATGGATCAGCTCCGGAAACTTCTGGCCGCTCTCAACATGCGGCAACGAATCACCATCGTGGTGGCTGCCGTCGCAGTTGTGGCCGCCGTGATGGGGCTTACTTCGTGGCATCGGGAGAGCGACTTCAAAGCGCTCTACACCTCGCTCGCGCCGGAAGACGCCGCCGCCGTCATTCAAAAGCTCAAGGAAGCTGGCAGTGAATACCGTGTCTCCGAGAGCGGGACGGCCGTCCTTGCGCCTTCCGCCCGCGTCGCCGAACTGCGTCTCGAACTCGCGGCTGCCGGCTTGCCAAGAACCGGGCGCATCGGCTATGAGCTGTTCGATAAAACCAACCTGGGCGCCACCGAGTTTACCGAGCACCTTAATTTCCACCGGGCGTTGGAAGGCGAGTTGGAAAGATCCATCGGAGCTCTGTCTGCCATTGAGCAGGCCCGTGTTCACATCACCTTTCCCAAGGAATCCGTTTTCCTTGATTCCCGCCAACCGGCCAAAGCCAGCGTGCTGCTCAAACTCCGCCCTGGTTCACATTTGTCCCCTCAAAATATCGCCGCGGTCACCAATCTGGTCGCCAGCGCTGTGGAAGGCCTCGGTCCTGAGGCAGTATCCGTCCTGGATATGAGTGGGAACCTGCTCAATCGCCCGCGCGCGGCCCAATTAGGCGACGACCAGCCTTCTGAAGCCACCATCGAATACCGCCAAAAGCTCGAAAACGACCTGCTGGCCAAAGTGAACGCGACTCTGGAGCCTTTGCTCGGCGCCGATAAATTCAAAGCCGGCGTCTCCGTGGATTGCGACTTCACTTCCGGAGAACAAAGCGAGGAATCGGTGGACCCCACCAAGTCCGTGATGCTCACGTCCCAAAAAACCGAAGAGCAGACGGGTTCGAACCTCGCGTCCGGGCAGCCTGGAACCGCTTCGGCGCTTCCTCGTCCCACCTCAAGGCCTGGGTCGTCCGGCGCCAGCGGCGTTTCGCGCCGCAGCGAAAATGTTTCGTTCCTATCCAGCCGCATCGTGCGCCATACCAAGCTCCCGCTTGGTGTCATTAAGCGCCTCTCCATTTCCGTGCTGGTTGATCACGTCGTTCATATGGAGGGAAAAGGTGTTAAGGCCAAACGCGTGCTTAGCCCTCCGCCCCCGGAGACCATGAAAGCCATCCGCGACTTGGTGGCCGCCGCCACCGGCTTTTCCGTCGAGCGTGGCGATCAGTTTGTTCTGGAAGCGCTCCCGTTTGAAAGCACCGCGAATTTCCAGCCCGAACCGACGGTTGCTCCGGTCCTGCCGGATGGACGCGTACCCAAGCCTCTGCAGCCCTTCGTGAAAGACTTCAATACTCTGCTGTTCTACGGGGCCATTGCCGTAGTGGGCCTCATTTTCCTCGCCGTCGTCCTGGTTCTGCTCATGAAAATGACAAAGAGTTCTCCGGCGGAATCGAACAAAACTATAGCGGCCGCCGAGGGCGAAAGGGCGCACACCGGTGAAGAGGTGGGTGCCCGTATCGAAGCGGCGCTCGCTGGTCAGCAGGAACGGCAGCGCGCCCTGCAACTGGAACAAGAAAACGCGGTCCTCAACGCCTTGGCCATCCCCATCGCTACTACCAAGAAAGCCGAAGTGCTCATCAAGCACCTGCGTGACAACATCTCGAAAGATGTCGAGAGCACTGCCAATGTCTTCCGCTCGTGGATGAGCGACACCGAAAAGAAGTCTTAAGAGCATGATCAACCATGATCAATAACGTAAACACCGCCATACCGCCGATGACCGGCATCCGCAAGGCCGCCATACTCATGATCATCCTCGGCGAACATTCCAGCGCCGACCTGATCAAACAATTGGGCGAGGATGAAGTCCAGCAGGTGAGTCGAGAGATCGCGCGCGTCTCGTCCATCACTTCCGAGCAGGCCGACTCGGTGCTGGAAGAGTTTCACCAGATGGTGATGGCCCGCGAGTTCATTGTCAAAGGCGGCATCGACTACGCCAAGAAGATGTTGAATAACGCCTACGGTCCGGAATCCGCGAAGAAAGTTCTGGATCGCGTGGTCAAGGCGCTGGGCCATGACGTCGCCAATTTCGACGCGCTGCACAAAGCCGACCCGCAGCAACTAGCCAAGTTTGTGCACAGCGAGCACCCTCAGACCATCGCCTTAGTGCTGTCTCACTTGTCGGCTTCCCAGGCTGCCGCGCTGCTCATCTCCCTGCCCCTCGAAATGCGTTCCGACGTGGCTCTTCGCATGGCGCATCTGGAACAGATTTCCCCGGAAGTGATCAACAAAATTGCCGGCGTGATCGGATCGAAGCTCTCCGCCCTTGGTGAGTTTAGCCGGGAATCCTACGGAGGCGTCCGCGCGGTGTCGGAGATGTTTAACCGGCTCGATTCCGGCAACAGCAAGGAAATCCTCGACACCATCGAGCACAGCGACCCGGCTCTGGTCGAGACCATACGCCACCTGATGTTTGTCTTCGACGATCTTCTTTTGCTCGGCCCCGCCGGCATTAAGGAGGTCACTTCTCGCATTGATCGCAAAATACTGACCGTTGCTCTTAAAGGAACCAGCGAACAGCTTCGCAACCATTTCCTATCAACCCTGTCTTCCCGCGGCGCCGAAATGATGAAGGAGGATATGGAAGTCATGGGTCCGGTCAAAATCAAGGATGTCGAAGCGGCGCAGCAGCAGATCATCGCGCTGGTCCGGCAGCTTGAAGCCGACGGCGTCATCAGCATGAAGGGTACGGTGGGTGAACAGTATGTTGTCTAGGATCCTTCATCCGCACGACACCGAATCCATTGAATCCTATGTTTTTCAGACGGTTTCGAATATGCCTGCGGCCTCGCGGAGAGGCGCTTCCAATCCGCCACAGGGCCGCCGCGGTGACGATAACCGAGAGAGCCACGATTCCGCCGCCGGTCCCCTTCGGGAGCGAATCGCGGCTCTTGAACTGCAACTTACCCAGCAAGCGGCCACTATCCGTAAGGATTCCTTGCGCGAAGGCGAAACCCAGGGCCGCGCCCGTGCCGAGGCGGAGATGAAACCCATCACTGAAAAGATGGGCCGAACGATTCAGCAGATCCTCGATACCAAGCCCGCCTTGCGTAAGCAGGTGGAGGAGGAAGCCGTGCAACTTGCCCTTGCCGTTTCCCGCCGCATCCTGCGCCGCGAACTCTCCATCGACCCCTCGGCACTCCACGGTCTCGTCCAGGCAGCCTTCGAACGCGTGGCCCGCCAGGAGACCACTCGGATCGTCGTCCATCCGGACCAGGCCGCTCAGGTCCGCGCTGCCCTGGCCGCCGCAACCACCCGAAATATCGAAGTAGTTCCAGATGGGTCGCGCGAATCCGGAACGCTGATTTTCGAAACCACGCGCGGCAGCGTTGACGCTTCGCTTGATTCACAGCTCAGGGAGATTGAACTTGGCCTTGCCGATCGCCTCAAGTGGCACTGACGGTATTTCGCTTGCGCCGTTGCGCAGCTTTGTCGAAACCATGGACCCGGTGGTCTCGTGTGGAACCGTTACCGAACTGGTGGGTCTGGTGGTGGAATCCCGCGGACCCAGCGCCGCCATCGGCGATTTTTGCGAACTGCTCACATCCAACGGGCGCCGCGTCCGCGCGCAGGTCATCGGCTTTCGCGACGGTCGCGTCTTGTCCATGCCGCTTGAAGAAATCGACGGTCTCAGTCTGGGCGATCTGGTCATCGCCCGTCCCGGAGCGGCCACTGTCCCAGTTGGCCCGGGCCTTCTGGGGCGTGTGATCGATGGATTTGGGAATCCCATCGACGGCGGCCCCATCATTGCCGAAGATTTCTATAACCTTTACCAGCCGCCGCAAAATCCGCTTGATCGCGAACACATCGAAGAGCCGTTGATTACGGGCATTCGCGCCATCGATGGCCTGCTAACCTGCGGAAAAGGCCAGAGGATCGGCATCTTCGGCGGCAGCGGAGTCGGCAAGAGTACGCTGCTGGGAGCCATGGCCCGTCAGAGCACGGCTGACGTCAGCGTGATCTGCCTGGTGGGCGAACGCAACCGCGAGGTACGCGGATTTCTGGAGCATGAGCTTGGCCCTGAAGGTTCAAAGAAATCGGTGGTGGTCGTAGCCACGTCCGACCGCCCTGCCCCGTTGCGCGTGCGCGCATGCTTCGTGGCGCTGGCTGTGGCGGAATACTTCCGCGATCAAGGCAAGAGCGTCTTGCTGGTGATGGACTCCTTGACCCGCCTGGCAATGGCCCAGCGCGAGATCGGCCTCGCCGCCGGTGAGCCGCCCAGCCAGAAGGGTTATACCCCGTCAGTCTTTAACTTGCTGCCTAAGGTTTGCGAGCGCGCCGGCAACTTCGAGCGCGGCTCCATCACAGGATTCTTCACCGTGCTAGTGGAGGGCGATGATTTCAACGAGCCCATCTGCGATGCAGTCCGCGCCATCCTTGACGGCCATATCATTCTGGCCCGAGAACTCGGCGCAGCTGGACATTTTCCGGCCATTCAGGTCCTCGATTCGGTGAGCCGCCTTCAGTCGCGCGTCGCCACTCCGGAGCAAAAGGAAAACGCCCGTCGAATCCGGGAGGCGCTCTCCATCTATCGCCATTCCGAGGATCTGATTCAGCTGGGCGCCTATGCAGCCGGCTCCAATCCACGTCTCGACGCGAGCATCCGCGCGCGCGATCAGATGATGGGCTTTCTCCGTCAGGGCGCCCAGGAAGCCTCCACTATGATCGCCACGCTGGAGCAACTCAAGAAGGTGGCGGCCTTGCTGCCGGCATGATGCCGCCCGCATGAAGAAATTCAGCTTTCCGTTGGACCGCGTGCTGGTCTGGCGTCGTCTGGAACTGGAGCGTGAGCAGGCCGTTCTGCAACGTATGGTAACCCAGCGCAATGCGCTTGCCGCGAAAGATGCCGCGCTTCGCGCCCAGCGTATCGATGCCGAACGGCTGATCAGCGCTAATCGGTACCTCGATTCGGAAACAGTCGCCACCCTGCCGGCCTGGCAGTCCCGTATGAAGAAAGCCATAGCCACGGCCGCAAATGATCTGGTGATAGCGGACCAGAAAGCTGCCGCGCAGCAAGCCCGTTTTCTTCAAGCCAAGCTTCGCGTAGAATTGCTTGAGAGGTTGCGCGAAAAGCGTCTGGACCAATGGCAGATTGAGCTGGGCCGCGAAGAAGAGGCTTTCGCCGCCGAGGCGTTCCTCGCCAGAAGCATCGGGCTAAAACGAAGGGCAGGCGATCAGACGCCCCACCGGGAGTAAAGTCCGTTCATTCAAGGCTTTAGACTGGAAACAGCAGACGGGCGCGTAGCTCAGGTGGATAGAGCATTTGCCTTCTAAGCAAAGGGTCGCAGGTTCGAGTCCTGCCGCGCCTACCAAGTAAGCCTTTTGAAATCAGTTAACTACGGAGACTGACTGCGAATTCTCTGCGGCCTGAGTTTCGGCACTGTGCCCAATTTTGTGCCCACCCTGAACCATTCGCGCGCGTTCCATCGTTGCTCTTAGCGCGTCTACATTCGGATGAACGTAACGCTTCGTGGTGGAGAAGTCGCTATGTCCAGCCAGATATGCCAGATCGAACGGACTCAAATAAGCCGCCCATCTCGTAAGCCGCGTATGCCGGAAGGTGTACGGGCAAGCCGCTTCGATCTCCGCGAGCTTGCAAGCCTTCGCGTGCTTCTTTCTCAGAGTGGATAACCCGATATGGCCGCTCTTTGTCGCAGCGGGAAACACCCACGGCCCGGACGCAACGGCCTTGCGCATCTCCAGGACTGCCGCCGTTCGCGATTCGAGGGGAATCGCCCTCCGCGCGTTCGCCGTCTTGCCCCACGGTATCCACAACGCGCCGTCCCGGACTTGATCCCATCGAAGCCGGTGCAACTCTTCAGGACGTAAGCCGCAATCGAGCAACACAGTTGCAGCGTCACGAAGCATATAGGGATCTTCCGGCTTGACCGGTTCTTGCCCGCGTTGCGTAGCCCGTATGCCCTCTAGCGCGCGTTCGTAGGCTTCTATGATGCCGTCGCCTATGCTTGAGGCCGCCTTCAGGTACCGCGCCTCTTCATCGAGCGATAGAACGCGTTCCCGTCGCCGTTCGCCCGGTTGTAACGAGACCTTGGCCGCCCTTGGAACCCTTCCCCATTCCTCCGCCAGTTTGAGCATTCGGCGCAAGACTTGAAGCACTCTGTTCGTGCTTGAAACCTCATATTCGGCTTCGCGCCGCTTTGCAATGAAGCCGTTAATGAGATCGGCGGAGATCGCATCAAGCCGCGCGCCCGCAAGCGGCCCGTAGTCCTCCAGGTGCTTCAGGTTCACGCGATAGTACGCGCGCGTGGTTTCCTTCTCTGCGAAGCGCGTTTCCACGTGCCCGCGAAATTCGTTGCGGATGAAGTCGCGAAGCGTGGGCACGGGTGCCCGATCCTTGATGCCGACCTCACCCTTAGCAAGCTCCGTTTTTCTCGCCGCTTCTATGTTCTGCGCGACTCGCTTATTACCCTGCTTCGTGCTCTCCCGAATCGGTTCACCGTTCCATGTGAACTTGTACCACCACACTTCCCCGCGCTTATAGACTGCCATCGACTAGCCCTTTGCCTTTCCGTCCGCTTCGTCTTCGATTTGCCGAATCAACTCCGCCCGCCGCTCCGCGGGTAGCTTCTCCAATTCGGTTCCCAGCTCTGCCACCTTACGCTCAAACCACACCCTATCCTTCGTCGGCTTTGCCGGTTTCTTCGGCCCAACGAGCCTTCGAGAAGACCCTCCCATACCGTTCCCCCAATCAGGCCGCCCGCAATGCTTGCGCCACATACTGAAACCGCCATGCAGTCCCGCGCCGCGTGGCGAGCCCCTGCCGGTTCAATTCGGCCGCAATCGAGCGAGTGGTAAAGCCCGCGGATTTCAGTTCCCGGATGCGCGATAAGATACCTTGCTCCGCTTCGTCCGCTTCGAGGTGTGAGCCGTCCGCAGCGGTCCTAAAACCGAAGGGAACCGTTCCCACTCGCTCGCCGTTGGCGCGCTTGTGGCGCATGGCATCGCGCGTCCGTTCACCGATTGCTTCGCGCTCCCACTGGCTCACCGAAACCATGATGTTAAGCACCAGGCGGCCCGCCGCAGACCGCGTGTCGAGCGAATCAGCTACGCTAACGAGCGAGACTCCGCGCCGCTCGAACCGCTTCAGAAGTTCGGCAAGGTCGGCGACGCTCCGGGTGAGCCGGTCCAGCTTCGCGATGATGACGGTATCCACCGCGCCCGCATCCACCAGCGAGAGCAACCGATCCATGCCAGGACGGTTCAGGGACTTAGCGGACTCTCCAGCGTCAACGATGGTTTCTGTCAGTTCCGCGCCCTGCACTACCGCCATAGCGCGGACCTTCTCCGTTTGGGCTTCGAGGGAGACGCCGAAATCCG
>Ga0326727_10021052_pt1 | contig 12845 bp, 9 predicted proteins | sample MB2enrmetagenome_FD_207643 | JGI IMG/M metagenome (GOLD analysis project Ga0326727, IMG submission 207643) | Lab enriched peat soil microbial communities from McLean, Ithaca, NY, United States - MB29MY | ecosystem: Environmental > Terrestrial > Soil > Wetlands > Peat | place: USA: New York...
GTGGGGGATTTTTATAAAGCATGTTCAGAGTCCTTTGGTCATGACAAAGAATTCTGGGCTCATCTAGCAGAAGAAGAGTACCTCCACGCGGAGGTCATCGGCAGACTCTCGAAAAGCATAACTGCAAAGCCTCATGATTTTGAACCGGGGAAAATGTCGCCAGCCGAGGCACTGCAATCTTTCACTAAAAGGGTGCGTTCATATTTGGCGACACTAAGCAGTGGCGGATTTACTGAAGCGCATGCCTTGTTTACGGCCCATCTTATCGAGAGCACCTTCGCCGAAAACAAATACACGGAGGCGATCAGAACCAGCGATGCGCAATATCTAGAGGATTTAAAGAAACTCACGAAGGACGAAGCCAACCACAAAAAGATGATCTCTCGAAAGATGAGGGCCAGCAAGGCAAACACCTGAGGTGAGGTCAAGTTACTGAACAGGGACCGGTCCGGTCGGATCGGTAATCGAAGTCACGGAGAGGCTCCATCACTTCAAGCTCTATTGGTATCCTCCGCTAGATTTGCCCGCTTGTCTGCCGCCACCGCGCATGAATCTTCCTCCGGTTGCCTCTTGCCGGCCATGAAATAAAAGGCCGTCCCCACTTCGCTGCCGGTGCTTTTCTCGATGTTTTTCACCACGTCGGTCAGGTGTTCGATCAGCTTGCGTTCAGCGGCATCTGCGTCTCTGGCCCGGATGAATTTGAGAATGTCCCTGTGAAACGAGAGGGCGTTGCGTGTTGCGCGAGGCAGGAGGCAAACTTCTCTGATGAACGTGCTCAAAAGGTCGGTCACGGCACCTAAGAATTGCACCAGCACCTTGTTTCCGCTTGCACGTGCCAGGGAGAAATGGAATTCGACATCATGCTTGATAAATGCTTCCACATCCCCCTTCCTGATAGCCTCTTTCTGTTTGAGCACATTTTCTTCAAGTTCAGCCAGGGCTGGCTCATCAGCTCGCATTACGGCGAGGCGAACCGTCGCCATCTCTATGATAACTCTGGCCTCCATGAATTCCCGAACCGTTGAAGGCTGAAGGAGAAAGTGGCCTGAAAGGGAGGCTATATACTCCGAAGGACTGTTGGCGTTAATGAGGGTACCAACCCCTTGCCTGGCGCTCAGGAGTCCTATAATGGTTAATCTGTTAATTGCTTCGCGTATCGTGTTTCGGCTTACCCCGAACTGTTCGGCCAGCCTGTCCTGCGACGGCAGCTTGTCCCCATGCTTGAGCCTGCCCGAGGTAATCATGTCATGCAGAGCTTTGAAGGCTTCCTCGGTAGCGCTTGTTCGCTTGATGCTGGGCACTTCCATTAGACTGCTCTTTTCGAGTGAGATATCCCTTGCCAACGATTTCGCTTTCTGATCAAGTAGACCTCGATTTTTGGTCGCTTCAGTCAAGATAAGCCGTGTATATTATTTCCCTCTGATGGCATCCGTAATTTGTCTCTTGATTTCCGCGGGGGTTCCAGTTGCGACGATTTGACCCTTTTCTAACCAGATTATTCTGTCTGCGTAAAGACTCGCTTTATCCAGGCTGGATTCAGCGCAGAGAATGTCTTTCCCCTCTGCCTTTATTTTCTTCACTATGTCAGAAATCTTAATCATCATTGACCGTGCAAGTCCCTCCAGTAATTCGTCAAATAACAAGACCCCGGGAGAGGTGACTATAGCTCTGGCAATACTTACTATTTTCTGTTGCCCTCCGCTCAGTAATTTACTCTTCCTGTTGTAGAGCGATGCCAGTTCCGGCAACAGTTCTTCAATATTCATCTCTCTTCTTCCGGAGGCTCTTCCGCCAAGTCTAGCTACTTCTATATTCTCCTTAACCGTCATCTCTTTGAAGAGCTTCCTGTCCTCCGGAACATAACCGATGCTGTTTTCCAATCTTTTGAAAAGAGGTATGGCTATTACATCCTTGCCATCAAGCAATATCCGGCCCGAACCTACATCGACCAGCCCTGCAACTGCTCTAAGCACGGTGGATTTGCCGGCACCGTTTCGGCCGCAAAGGCAGACTACTTCACCCGAAACCTTCAAGGAAACTTTGTTGACAGCTTTTTCAGTCCCGTAGCATACAGTTAGCTCGTCTATTTCAAGCAATTAGAATCCTTTCCCAACCAGGATTTCCACGACCTTTTCCTGGCTGAATACATAATCGGGGGCTCCCCTGGCTATGAATTCCCCATCACACATTACTATTGTCTCTTTTGACAGTTCTCTTACAAGATGAAGATCGTGTTCAACGATTATGGATGCTAAATTATTAACTTGTATTTGATCCATTAGAAGATTCATGATTCGGTATTTTTCTTCTTCACCTACACCACTTGTAGGCTCATCAACTAACAGAATCTTAGGCTTCATCGCGAAACACATCGCTATATCAATTACTTTCTTATATCCGTGCCCCAGGTTCTTGACCAGGGTATACTTGACGTCTGCAAGATCAAACAGTTCAAGTAGATGTTCCGTTCTTTCATTGATTTCTTTTTCGTCTTCGACGTCTTTGAACAACGAGTAATGCTTTCCCGACGCTGAAAACAAGGCAGTTCTTACGTTGTCGAAGACCGTCATATCTTCAAATACATGCTCCAACTGAAAAGTCTTCACTATCCCTATCTTAGCCCTTCGATCTGGTGAGACTCCAGTAATCTTTTCCCCCAGGAGCCTGATTTCACCTCGGTCCGGTTTTACCAGCCCTGTTAGGAGATTCAAGAACGTCGTCTTGCCTGCCCCGTTTGCACCTACCAATGTGAGAACTTGTCCTTGAGCAATCTCAAGAGAAATGTCGTTAACGGATTTCACTTCTCCGTAATACTTTCTGAGCTTATCGACCGTTATCAAAGGCTGCTTTTGTTCGTTATTTACCATGCTTATCAGTGCCTTCCGGTGGATTTCTCAATTTACCTCTGATTCTGTAAAACAGGTTTTGAGCAATGCCAGTGATCCCTTCTTCCCCGACAGTTACGACGATGATGGCTATCGTCAATCCGATGACAATCTCCCAAAGGTCTGCGAACCATGTAGAGATGAAGAATTCCAAATTGATGAAACCAAAGGACCCGACGATGGGACCCCAGAAGGAATTGACTCCTCCGATGATTGCCGATTGAACGAAGTTGGCGCCATACCCCCAGTCGAAGGTTGATGGGCCAACATAGTTGTAAGAAAATGCGAGAAGAACTCCGGTAATGCCAGCGTATGCTCCTGCGATGACGAATGCCAGTCTCAGCATGCTGTTAACCGGGATGCCTATTGACTCAGCCTTGTCCAAGTCTCCGGCAATTGCCCGAAGCTGGAGGGAAAAGGACGAGTTAAGAATTCGCAGCATCAGCACGATCATGACTACGGTGACGAAGAGACAAACGTAATACAGGCCCAGATCGCCCAGCGGCATGGTAAACAGAGTCGGATGCTTTATGTGTGAAATACCATCACTCCCGCCGGTTATTGCTCTAGCTTTGTAAACTAGTGACCAGAAGACCATTGTCACGGCGATACCCATCACCGCAAAGTAGAATCCCGTTCTCTTTGTGATGAATATTCCCAGAACATAGGCGACAACTATGCTGATGACCAGGGCTGCTGGGAGAAGTATCAAGAGTTCATTGGTAACATCGTATTTTCCTGCCATGAAGGCAGTAATATAACTGCCTATTCCTATAAAAATCGATTGACCGAAATGAACCTGTCGCAGAAGACTGTACAGGATATAGACTCCAAAGATTGCCGGGATCCATATTAAACCCTTTTGAATCAAGGTTCGTTGGTATCCACTAACTAGAAAAGGGATTACCATAGCTGCGGCTGTTAACACCAGTATTGTTATCAGCGTGCTATTGCACCGAGAAGGGATTGGCGTACTGATTTCAGTGTTCATTATGGCCGGCTTTACTCTCATTCGTTTAATGTTTGAATTCTTTGCCCCATATACCGAAGGGTCTGATCATAAGTGTTATGGAAGCGATAATGAAAGGGACGGCCAGTTCGAGCATGGGAATCTCAACAGCTGTAACTACCCTGGCAATCCCTATAATAAAAGCAGTGAGGACTGCTCCCCCAATGCTGCCGACTCCACCGATGATTATTGTCAATGCTGCCAGGAGAAGGGCGTTGCCCTCAATCCCGTAAGAAGCGCAGCCTATAGGAGCATACAGCCCTCCAGCCAGGCTTGCCAACATTCCGGATATTGCGAAAGTTATGAAAGTGACAATGTTCTGGTTGACACCGCAGGACTGAGCCATTGTTCTGTCGCCGTCCAGCGAGCTTGCACGAAATTTCAAGCCCCAGGAGGTCTTATATAGAAAATGTGCCAGCGCCAGCATCAGAGCGAGAGCAAACCCAAACATAAAGAAGTAGTAGTTGGGGACAAAATTCCCTAGAATTTGGGTCGATCCCATTTTCAAGAAAGGAGCTGAATAGGTGATCGGAGTAGTTCCCCATATAAGCTTTATTGCACCGCTAAAAGCAACGAGCAATGAAGCAGTGGCTATCATCCGGTGAACGTCGGTTCTTAAAAAGCGTTCGAACACGCCATATAAGATTATTGAAATTGCTGCTCCCAGCAGGCTCGCGGCAAACAGGATCGCCAAGAAAATAGGGAACGAAAAAGTGTTTCCCAACAGGAATCTTCCCAGTGAAACTGTTACATAAGCTCCTACCAGGTATATTCCTGCGAAGGTGAGGGACACGCGACCCGCAATATATAAAACAAAATTCAGGGCAAACGACAATATGATGATGTAGGATACCATCGGCAAGGCATTGAAGACATACGAAAGAAGGGTGCTCAGCATTTGTGGTTGTCTTTCGGAATGTAGTGGTTCTTACGTAACTTTCGCGCTGATTGGGTAATTTGTCTGTGCTGATGGGCCAGCACAGACAATTGTCACTTGTTTACGGCTACTTCTCGAGCTTATCCAACGAATTGATGAACTGCTCCACTGTCATCCACGGCGGCACGATTCTGAGATGATCAGGAACCAGGATCATATCCTTCATAACCCAGCCACCCTTCTCGCTATGAAGCCTGCCGACAGCCATGCCGGGAGCGGTCGACTGATGATTGATCATAGACGATATTCCATCGGGACCTACAATCGACAATCCATCCAGGCTCTTGGCCACTATCTCAGCAGTAGGGTATTGTCCGGTCAAATCGTATGCTTTCTCGTACGCCTTCTTCAAGTAAAGAAGACCTGTCAGCATGTGGATATCCATGCCGTAGGTCGGCAGAACGCCTGTTTTCTCCAGTATAGCGGGAGTTAGCTTGCTGTTTGGGTAGCCCAGTGCATACGGTGGGAACGTACCGTTTCCCGCTCTGGTTTCAGCCAATACGCCTTCCCTTGCCATTTGTCCCTTGGCCGTTCCGCTAAATACATCGAATACCAGGGGCACTGCCTTGTACAGTCCCATGGCCTCTGCCTGATTATGCCAGGCCACTCCATCCGACCCCCACGAGTAGCCAACATATACATCCGGCTTTTGCTGCATAACATTGGTGATGTAAGCAGCGAAATTGGGACCTGCTTCTCCGAATGGATGGTGGAAGATATACACGAACTTCACGTCGGGCTTGAACTTCAGCATGATTTCCTGGAATCGCTTCACAACATCGTGGCCCCACTCATAATCAGGAGCGCCTATAGCTACCGTCTTCAAGTCAGGCTTTTCTTTGAGTATTGCGGTCACGTGGGCGATGGACTGCATCACATCGTCCGGCCCTATTCTGTAAACATATTTTGGATTGGGAATGACTTTAGAAAACAGTGCCATGGTGGTTGATTCAAGGAGAAGAGTCGGTATTTTCCATTGAGCTTCCACCTTAGGGGCAACGGCCAGTCCGGCACTCGAGGACAGGCATCCTAATATTGCCTCTACCTTGTCATTCTCGACCAATTTTCCAAATACTTCGACAGACGTCTGAGCATTCTTCTCGTCGTATATTATCGGTTTAACAGGGCGGCCCAATATACCGCCTTCGTACTTGTTTATGTAATCGACGGCCAGCTGGGCATTAATATCGGCATTAGGCGAAAGTGTGGCAGCAACCCCCGACATTGGAACCACAAAACCTATCTTGATCGGCTCAGTCGGAACTTTTCCTTTTTCTTTCGGGTCGGCTGCACTAGCCCTCGCACACGTGATTCCCACCAAGAACATCGCGACTCCCAGACACACAATGAAAGACTTAGCACTTCTGACTAACATTGATGTAGCCTCCTTTCGTGAACTACTGATAGAGAGAATTTCATCGGACTCTCCAGTGCAGCACCTCGTAGGCTCCCCGATACTAAGCGTTCCTGTGATTGGCTGCTGAGTACCGTACAGGTCGAATCATAATGTCGAACTGTTTCGGAAATGCCACACCAGCTTTTAACAGATTGACTTATTTGCCTGGATTACACGACGACGGCGCAGAGCGAAATGTCAGGGCCTTTCACTTGATCAGAGCATGGATAGGGTCGCCCAAAGCAGAAGCACCAAGACCACCTGGCAATATTGCCATTCGGTCACTTGCCGCACCTGTGCTCCTGAGTATTTTGGTCGATCTGTCTCACCGAGGACGGCCACCGAGGGCTGTTCCGTTTGCTCCTCCCGCCGTCAAGCCCCCAAATCTATGCACAAGCCTTGCGAACCGACCCACGAAATAGCCATTCATGGTATGATATGATGATCCTATTACAGGATGTCTGGATAAACTGTCAACATAAAAGTGCGGCAGTGATGCCCCCGGGTTTCGTCGCGACACGCCCTATTCTCGATCCCTTGAATTATCGCAAGTACCGACTTTAGGGCCGCACCTGGCCTCCCTTTCGAGTCCAACTCTCACTGTATACCAACTCAGAACCAGTTTACGGGGCTCAGGCCAACGATCTGGTGCTCAGAACGTCGGGGCAGGTTGTGCCGCAGGCTACCCTCAGAACATCGCACAAGAGAGCAAATCGGCGGCGGCAGGCCTTCTTCTGCTTGACGCCGACGAGTTCATCGGTCGTTTAGATGAGATGTAGGAACGGCCGTTCCGTCGTTCGCCCGTGTTCCGCGGCTTGCCCATCATGCGCGAGGCTATATCGGTCAATCGAGTTCGCTGTCTTGGGGCGGTGGGTGTTTCTCGAAGATGACGCGGTAGATGCGATCGGGTGCCAGGGGAAGATCATGAAAACGGATGTCGGTGGCATCTGCCAGAGCGTTGGCCAGCGCCGGGGCTACCGGGTTGATCGGCGCTTCACTCATGCTCTTGGCGCCCAGAGGGCCGAAGACATCCGTCGTCCGGGCAAAATAGACCTCGCTGCGGGGGATGTCGGCATAAGCCGGGATGCGGTAGTGCCGGAATGTTGGGTTGACGACTCGTCCCTCCTGGTCGAAAACCATTTTTTCGTAAAGGGCCGATCCCAGTCCCTGAGCAATAGCGCCTTCGACTTGCCCCCGGAGCTGCAGCGGATTGATCGGAACCCCAGCATCTGCTGCGTGAACGCTCTGGAGGATCTTGATTTCCCCGGTAACGCGATGGACCCCGATCCGAAACCCGTGCACATTGAAGGCCACAGTGCGCGGCGTTCCATAGGCTTTGCGCACAACCCCTAAAAGCTGCCCCGCCTGCCGTGCTGCGTTGTGAAGATCAACCAGCCTGATCCGGGTGCCATCGCAAACCACGGCGTCCGATTCCAGCCGGCATTTGTCGCGGCTGGCACCGCAATACCGGGCAGCGAAATTCAGGATGCGCTCTCTGAGGCTCTCGGCTGCCAGATGTACCGCCTTTGCGGCCACGGTCGTCCCTGTGCTGCCGAACGGCCCGGTATCATAGCCGGTGCGATCCGTGTCAGATTGGATTGAGATCACGTGCGAAGGAAAAGTCCCCAGAACCGTAGCAACGACCTGGCTGCGGACTGTCGTCGAACCGTTGCCGAATTCCGGCGACCCGATTGTCAAGTGGTACTTGCCATCCGCTTCCAGGCTCAGACACGCCTCGGAACGATGCTCGGTGGGCGGCGTGCAAGCGATCATTGCCAGCGCGACACCCTTCCCTGCCAGCCATTCGGCTCCCTCAGGGCCGGCATGCCCATTACCTTTGGCGAGAGCGTCGCGCACCAGATCGAGGCACTGGTCCAGCCCATAGCTTCCGTAGTCCAAGTCGTGCGGCTCCACGCTCAGTGACGTCATCGGATCGCCAGGGCGTATGACATTAAGATGTCGGAACTCGATAGGGTCCATGTTCAAGGCGCGGGCCAGTTCGTCCATCGCCGATTCGACCGCAAAAATGGTCTGCGACAGCCCGTAACCGCGAAACGCTCCTGCCGGGACTGTATTGGTGTAAACCGCGTAAGCATCGACCTTTTTGTTCGGGCAACGATAGACCGCAACCGATTCGCCCGTTGAATGAAAGAGTACTGAACCGCCATGCGTGCCGTAGGCACCCGTGTTGGAAACGATTCGCAACTGGAGGGCGGTAAGCTCGCCGTCGCGTTTGGCCCCGGCCTTCACATGGATCTTCATCGGATGTCGCGTCGTGGCGCCGAAGAATTGCTCCTCTCGGGTATACTCGAGCTGGACCGGCCTGCCGGTCTTGATCGTGGCAAGGGCGCAAATATCTTCCGTTACCATTTCCTGCTTCGCGCCAAAACCGCCGCCGACACGCTCGCAGAACACTCGTACGCTGTCCGGATAGAGTCTGAAGAGATAGCACAGCTTTGCCTTGGTAAGGAACGGAGTCTGCGAGCTAGTGCGGACGTTCAGACGTTGATTTTCGTCGATCCACGAGATCGTGCAGTGCGTCTCGAGATGAGCGTGCTGGGCGCGATGCGGCGAATAGGTCGCTTCGTGGATGACATCCGCCTGCGCGAAAGCGGCTTCGACATCCCCGACCCCGCCGTGGAGTTCGAGCAGGATGTTTCGGCCCGGACGCTGGTCGTGGAGAACGGGTGCACCGACGCTCATCGCTTCCTCGGGATCAAAGACGGCCGGCAGCAATTGATAGTCCACCTCCAGACTGCGACAACCCTCCTCCGCAGTCCTCACGCTGTCCGCCACCACGGCCGCGACGCGCTGACCCACGTGACGGACCACGTTGTCCAGAATGTACGTGTCGTTGGGATCGGAGTGATAATCGTCGTGATTTGCCGTGGTAAACAGCAGCCGCGGGACATCCTCCCACGTGAAGACCGCGTGGACCCCGGGCACCGCCAGCGCGCGGTCCTTGCGAATGGACAGAATTCGCGCGTGGGCGTGAGGCGACCGGAGAAGTTTCAGGTGCAGCAGTCCGTCGATGTGCATGTCGAGGGTATACCGCTCTTTTCCCGTGACAATTGCTGCGGATGCCGGCGCCGCGACGCTGCTGCCGAAGGACTCCCCTGGCTGTGGTTCCTCAGTCGACTTGATTCCGCGGATTGCGTCCTCGATCGAGTGATATCCTGTACAACGGCAGAGATTGCCCTTAAGCATGCGAGGCAGGTCCTTGCGCTCCTCCTCATCGAGGCTGGCAGCGGTCATGGTCAACCCCGCCGTACAGAAACCACACTGGAACCCCTGAGCGTCGATAAACGCCTGCTGCACGGGATGAAATTCACCATCTGCGGCCAATCCCTCGATCGTCGTCACCTGTCGACCCTCGGCACGAAATGCCGGCACCAGGCAACTGTGAACGGGAACGCCATCGAGCCAGACTGTGCACGCTCCGCAATCGCCGGCATCGCATCCCTTCTTGACTCCGAGCCACCCAAGGTCGCGCAGGAATGTACGCAGGCACTGACCGGGCCGCGGCTCGCTGGAAAAGGTCCTGCCGTTGACGTGATAATTCATGAGCCACCCCCGGCCGAGAGCTCACTGCAGATCTCTTCGGCGAAATAGAAGGTCATGTGTTTGCGGTACGCAGGGGTCCCGTGAACGTCATCCAAATACAAAGCATCCGGGATCGCTTCGCGAAGCTTGCTTCGGAGTTGATCAGCAGCGGGGACCCCGGAAAACTCGATCCGAACCGGTCGCACTGTGGCGGCGGTGACCGTCAGCGCAAAACTCACCTCAAGCGGGCACAGGACACCGATCAGCAACACCGAGGACCGGCCCATGTGCGTCAGCGACATTCGTCGAAAGCTGGGTCGCTTCTGAAGGGCAGATGCCGGCAAGTTGATGCTGCGGAGCAGATCTCCAGGTCCCAGTACGTTCTGCTGAACGCCTGTGACAAAATCCGCGACCCGCACGAGCCGTTCGCCCCCGTCGTGCGGCCAGATCGTGCAAACCCCTTCGAGGGCCGTGGCCAGGGAAATCATCGCACCGGCCGGCAGAGACATGCAGATATTGCCACCCACAGTAGCAGTGTTCCAGATCTTGAATGATGCCAGCAGCGACTCGCAGCACTGGCGGATCAGGGGCGCCGCGCTCCACTCTGCGGGTACAGCGAGGCCGTAGAGCTGAGCGATCTTGCACGTGGCGGCAATTGTGAGGCCTGTCTCATTGACTCGCAGCGGTTCCCAGCGAAGCTCTTCCAGATCGATGAGCCGACGCACGGCGGGCTGTGGTTCAGAGAAAAGCCACGTTCCGCCCCCAAGCCAGGCGTCCCCGTCGCGCCAGTTGGGGATCTCATCCCTGGTCAAGGGACGAGCTACATCAGAAACCGTGTTAAGATCCATCTTCGGATACCTCCATCAAGGCAAACCATTCCCGCCCTATTACCGGGAAAGTGCCCGGCAGAATGCGTTCGCGCCGTCATCTATGCTGATCGGTGGCCGTCATGCGAGGTCTCGTGGAATGGCAAGCACGGATATTTTCCGCGTGCGCCTCGCAATATTGTTGGGTTCCTCCGTTTGCCTGATGGTGCATCACAGCGTCAGGCCGTTTCAATCACCAGTGCATCATCATAGATGTGTCACTCGTGGCTCGGCTAGCCCGTCACCCGACGGAAAAGGAGAACCAAACCCGCCAAGAGGACCAGGATCAGGAGAAGTCCACCGACCGACAAGGCCCTTTGTCTATCCGAATTTGCCTTGAGCCAGGGAGCGAGCACTATATTCAGCGCAGGCATCACACACCACTGCAGAATGGATACGCTGAGGGCGTTCCCGATTAGCATAGCCAAGGCTAGTCCCAGAGGCTCTGTGTACGGCCCCGGAAAGATCGTGAGCAACATGACGGTGGGATAAAGGCCTAGAAGCACCACCAGGGCCATCTTCCAGGAGGGCGTAGGGGCACCCTCCTGGCCGTGAGCGAGGCCCGCGAACCAGGGGCCGAAGCCGCCCGGCAACGCCTTCAGTTCAAAGTCCCCCACCTGCGCCTGAAGTTTCTCCACCCACTGTGCACGAAGCGACGAGTCCAGCCACTTCTGTAGTGACTTCTCATCATCGAAGTGGATCACCACCACCCACTCGTCCCGCAGGTTGTCCGCCGGAGGATAAACATCGGTGCCGCGATAGCCGGCAAAGCCTTCCGCGGCCACGGTGACGCCACGCTGCCATTCCATGAACCAATCAGCACTGGCTGCCGGCACCCGTTGCACCACTACGGCAGAGGCCCTCGAGGCACGCACTTCCACGATCAAACTCCTAACGTCAAATTGTTGCTTCAAGGATGGCGGCAGCCCGGCAAAAAAGATCCGGAGCCCAGGGCCATGCCGCCGACTTATGCCCGTTCCGGTCCGCCGGCTTTGCTATACGCGCGCTTTCCCGCGACCCACGTCTCATCGATGTTGCGGTCGTCTCCGACCGCCATGACCCCGAACAGTAGCTGGGCGGCCTGCTCAACGGTCTCGGGGCTCGCACCCTCCACGATGAGCGACTGGTGCCATCTCATGGCAAGTTGTCCAGCGTTCCAGTCGACGGCCACGAAATCGGCCTCCTTGCCCTTGTCGAAACTACCGAGCATGTCGTCAAGATAGAGGGCCCGGGCGCCGCCGAGGGTAGCCAGGTAGAAAGCCCTGTACGGCGACAGCTTGTTGCGCTCGGCCTCGGCAAGATCCTGTTCCCGAGGGTTGACGGAACCGTCGAGCATGGTGTTGTTGCACATTCCGACTTTATAGGCCTCCTCAAGCACGCGGATCAGGCTGAAAGCATTTCCGCCGCCCATGTCGCAACCCACGGCGATGCGGACGGGGTGCTCGGGGTCTGTGGCACGGCCCAAACGGAAGAGGCCGCTGCCCAGGAACAGGTTCGACAGGGGACAGAACGCAATCGCCGCACCCGCGTTGGAGAAGCGTCGCAACTCGTCATTGGAGAGCCAGACCCCGTGGCCCGCAACGAACTTCGGTCCCAGCAGCCCGTGTTTTTCGTGAACGTGAGTGTAGTCCTCGCAACCGGGAAAGTGGTAGTGCGCTGTGCGAATCTCGGACGGGTTCTCGGATATGTGCGTGTTGACCCAGCAGTCGTTGTGCTCCTGTTTCAACTGCCGGCAGCGGTCCATCATTTCCCCTGTGCAGCCCACAGCGAACCGGGGCGTGATGGCGTAGAGATTTCGGCCCTTGCGGTGGTACCGCTCGATCAGACGCTGTGATTCGCGGTAGAATTCATTCGGTGTGATGACGAAATCGTCGGGCGCAAACCGGTCGATGCCGGTCAGACCAGCTATCACGCGCATGTCCCGCCGAGCCGCCTCGTCGAAGAACTCCTCCGTCGAGACCGGGCTGCTGGTGGTGAACGCCAGGCACGTCGTCGTGCCCCCGGCCAGCAGGGCGTCGAAAAAGAACCGGGCAGCGGTGCGCGCGTAGTCGCGATCGCGATACTTCATCTCTTCCGGAAAGATCCAGGTTTGCAGCCAATCAAGCAACTGGTTGCCGTACGCCCCGAGGACGCGAACCTGCGGAAAGTGAATGTGCCCGTCGATGAACCCCGGGAGAATAAGCCGGTTTCGCAGATGGGTAACCGGAAG
>Ga0326727_10021053_pt1 | contig 12842 bp, 8 predicted proteins | sample MB2enrmetagenome_FD_207643 | JGI IMG/M metagenome (GOLD analysis project Ga0326727, IMG submission 207643) | Lab enriched peat soil microbial communities from McLean, Ithaca, NY, United States - MB29MY | ecosystem: Environmental > Terrestrial > Soil > Wetlands > Peat | place: USA: New York...
TCGGCCAGAAGACTGACCTGAAGTTCCTCACCGAAGCCGATAACATCCAGGTTACTCCCCGGGGCCTCATCCAGGTGGACCCGGTCACCAAGGCCACCAGCCGGGAAGGCGTCTTTGCCGGCGGTGACGTGGAGACCGGCCCCTTTATCGCCATCGCCGCGGTGGCCGCGGGCCGCGAGGCGGCGGAGTCCATTGACCGCTATCTCCAGGGCCAGGATTTATTGGCTGGCCGCGAGCTGCCGGTGCGCCCCATTCCCAAGGAAGAGGGCAATTGGTCGCCCATCCGGGCCGACATTGAGAAGAAGCACCGGGCCTTGATGCAGACCCTGCCGGTAGAAGAATGGATCAAGAGCTTTAAGGAAATCAACCTGGGCTATAGTGAAGAAGAAGCGGTGGCCGAAGCGGTCCGGTGCATCAACTGCGGGATCTGTTCCGAGTGCATGCAGTGCTTCATCAATTGCCAGGCCGGGGCCGTGACTCACAATATGGGACCGGAGACCTTCACCCTGGACGTGGGCGCGATGATTCTGGCCCCGGGCTTCTCGGTGTACGATCCCGCTAAATACCAGGCTTATCACTACGCCAACTTCCCCAATGTGGTCACTTCCATGGAATTCGAGCGGATTCTCTCGGCCTCCGGGCCTTATGAGGGCCATGTGGTGCGGCCTTCGGACCACATGGAGCCCAAAAAGATCGCCTGGCTGCAATGTGTGGGCTCTCGGGACGTGCACCACTGCGACAATAGATACTGTTCGGCGGTGTGCTGTATGTACGCCATCAAGCAGGCGGTCATTGCCAAAGAGCACTGCAAAGAATACGACTTGGACACCGCCATTTTCTTCATGGATATGCGGACCCACGGCAAGGACTTCGAGAAGTACTACTGGCGGGCCGAGGACGAAATAGGCGTGCGTTTCATCCGCTCCCGGGTGCACAGCATTGACGCGGTGCCCGGCACTGATAACCTGGCCATTCGCTTCCTGCCGGAAGGCGGGGAGTTGAAGACCGAAGAATTCGACCTGGTGGTACTGTCGGTGGGGCTGGAGGCCTCCAAGGATGCCCTGAAGCTGGCCGAGACCATGGGGGTGGAGATCAAGCCCGAAACTCGCTTTGTCAAATCCTCGCCTTTTACCCCGGTTAGCACCAATAAACCAGGGGTTTACGTCTGCGGCGTCTTCCAGGCTCCCAAAGACATCCCTCAGTCGGTGATGGAGGCCTCGGCGGCCGCCGCGGCCGCCGGTGAACTCCTGGCTCCGGTCCGGGGCACCGCCATCAAGGTGCGGGAGCTGCCGCCGGAGGTGGACGTGGCCGGCCAGCCCCCCCGGGTAGGCGTCTTTGTCTGCAACTGCGGCATCAACATCGGCGGGGTCATCAACGTTCCGGCCCTGACCGAATACACCGCCACCCTGCCGGGCGTGGTCTTTGCGGACCAGAACCTGTTCACCTGCTCCGCCGATACCCAGGATAAGATCCTGGAAGCCATCAAGGAAAATAACCTGAACCGGGTGGTGGTGGCCTCCTGCACCCCCCGGACCCACATGCCTATGTTTCAGGAGACCATCCAGCAGGTGGGCCTTAACCCCTACCTCTTTGAGATGGCCAACATCCGGGACCAGGACTCCTGGGTGCACATGCATGAGCCGGAAAAGGCCCTGGCCAAGGCCAAGGACTTGATCCGGGGCGCCGTAGCCCGGGTGGTGCAGTTGGAACCGCTGCACAAGCAATCCTTCCCGGTCTTCAAGAGCGCCCTGGTCATCGGCGGCGGTGTGGCCGGCATGGAAGCGGCCTGCTCCATCGGCGATATGGGCTTCCAGGTCTATCTGGTGGAGAAGAGCGACATGCTCGGCGGCCAGGCCTGGAACCTGGTGACCAGCGCCCAGGGTTATGATTACCGGGGTTACCTGGAAGGACTGATCAAAAAGGTGCAAAGTCACCCGCTAATCGAAATCATGTTCAACTCCGAGGTGAAGGTGACTGGGGGCTTTATCGGCAACTATAATACCACGGTCAAGACGCCGACCGGCGAGCGCTCCCTGGAACACGGCGTCACCGTGATGGCCACCGGCGGCCAGGGCTATAAACCGGAAGAATACCTTTACGGCCAGCATCCCAACATCTTCACTTCGCTGGAACTCGACAAGCTCATTGCTGCCAAAGACCCGCGGCTCGACCTCGCCAAACAGGCGGTCTTCATCCAGTGTGTGGGGAGTCGGGAGCCGCAGCGGCCCTACTGCAGCCGCCTGTGCTGCACCCACTCGGTGGAAAGCGCCATTGAGTTAAAGCGCCATAACCCGGAGATGGACGTCTTTGTGCTCTACCGGGACCTGCGCACTTATGGTGAAAAGGAACTGCTTTACCAAGAGGCCCGGGGGCTGGGAGTGCTCTTCACCCGCTACGATCTCGAGTCCAAACCGGTAGTGGAGCAGGAGGGCGATGGCCTCAAGGTCACAGTCACCGACCTCAATCTCGGGATGCCGATAACCCTGCGGCCCGACCTGCTCACCCTGGCCAGCGCCATCCTGCCCAACTCGGTGGAGGAACTGGGCGAGATCTTCAAGGTGCCCAGAAACGCCGAAGGCTTCCTGAACGAGGCCCACGCCAAGCTGCGTCCGGTGGACCTGCCCACCGACGGCATCTTCTTGGCCGGCCTCACCCACTATCCGAAACCAATTGATGAGTCCATCACCCAGGCCAAGGCCGCCGCGGGCCGGGCTGCCACCTTCCTGGCCAAGGACACCGTGGAGGTGGGTGGTGTCGTAGCGGAAGTGAATCAGGACGAGTGCGCTGTTTGCCTCACCTGCGTGCGCACCTGCCCATTCAACGTGCCAGTTATTGACTACGTGGTGGATGCTGCCTATATCGACCCGGCCAAATGCCAGGGCTGCGGCGTCTGCGTCTCCGAATGTCCGGCTAAAGCCATCCAACTGAAAAACTTCACCGACACTCAGATCATCGCCCAGGAAACGGCCCTGGCCGCAGGTTAAGAAAGGAGAGGCTCACATGACTGAATTTGCTCCCAAAATCATCGGCTTTTGCTGCCGTTACTGAGCATACAGCGCCGCGGACCTGGCAGGTTCGATGCGGCTGCAATATCCCCCGGATATCAAAATCATCCTGATGCCCTGCACCGGCCGGGTGGACATCATCCACCTCCTGAAGGCCTTCGAGGCCGGGGCGGATGCAGTCTTCGTGGCCGGCTGCCTGGAGGGCGAATGCCATTACCTGAAGGGCAACCTCCGGGCCAAAAAACGGGTCCTCAAGGTGAAAAAGGACTTCGAGGCCATGGGGTTGGAGCCGGAACGGGTGGAAATGTTTAACCTGTCATCTTCGGAAGGGCCGCGTTTCGCCGCCATCGCCAAAGAGATGGTGGCGCTCACCCTGAAACTGGGTCCCAGCCCACTGCGGAGAGAAGTCCGAGAGGCCTGGCTCAAGTCCCAGGCGGCGTAAGGCTCAGGTTGGTGAGATAATTTGGGGGAGGGTTTCAGGGGCCGAGCGCTCCTGCCCTTTTCCCCTAACCCCATCCCTACCCCCCCAAAATAAGGGCGACCCGTTGGGTCGCCCTTTAAAATATTGGACGCGCAATGCACCCCGCCACCAAGGGAGGGCGAATCTGGCCCTCCCTTTCGTTTTGAACCGAGATTATGCGGCATACTTGGTCGCCGCAGTCTAAAAATGGTTTTTTGGCCTATTTAGCCCGATATTTTCCCTGGATGCCCCATGAGCAAACCTGGCAGCGCCAACGGCTCCTTCTTCGGCAACTTAATTTATACCGGCATCCGCCAGGCGATTGCCGAGTCTAAGGGTAATGATTCTTCAACAACTTCATGGGCATTGGTTTGATTACCGCCCAGAAACTTCCCATTTCCTGCATTGAAAGTAACGTGGTGCTGCCCGTTTGACCATTCAAAGACGACGATAGCCCCGTATGACTTCGTATCTGAGACATCTTTGCCCCAGTAGGCGAAGCTGATAGCGTCTGCGTGACCACTCCCCTTGATGCCGACTTGCGCCAAGCACCAGTTGGCAAAGGCTGCGCAGTAGGGCGTGTCACCCTGCGGAGCACCGAAATCCGTGGCGGTGAAGTATTTGACCGAATCGGGTTCCCTGACCCCTTTTTCAGCCTCTTCTTGGGCTACGGCCATCCAGGGGGCACCTGAAGTGGACACAGGCACCGTCGGTGTAACTAAACCATAGGCTATATTTGCCTGTGCCAGTCGGTTGGCATCATTGGCCTCGCTCTCTCCGCACCGCTCATACTTGGTCCTGACTACCAAGGTGGCCGATTCCAAATCTTCGGTCTCCCGGAGCGCATCCCCTGCCGCCTTCTCAGAGTTCTGCAACTCCCAATTGACAAAGGCTAATTGGTTCTGCAGATCTTGCCAATTGGGAATTGATTGTAAGGCGGTAAGTCGTGGACCCAACCACTGAGCTATGCCAGTGGCCCCGCTGCTGGGGTTGATTGCCCTCGGCTTTAGATTGGATTCTTGCATCAGATTGCCCACCAGAGCCGCGGCCTGGATCGCACTCCAGCCTTGAGTAATAAAATAATTCACTGCTGTTGACATCGCGTCGGAAGGTGGTGGCGGGGGCTTGGGGTCATCTTCTTTGGCAGCTTCTAGATGTTCGGCCGATACCCAGCCCGAAACGCTACCATCATCCATCAGAATAGGAAGCCAACCCGTGGTATCTATAACTTCTACGGGAAAACCCTTCGCCAATACGTCAATGACCGTATAGTCCGTCCCCGGACCTTCGCGGACATTTAGCTCGTCAATCGTCCTGTATTTCATCTCTACCTCCTGATCCGCATCCCCAATGATAGTGTAGCCAGCCTCACTCGCCTTGGCAGGACTCCAATACTCAAAGCATTCATTCTGAGATTATGCGGCAACCTCGGTCTTGGGAAGAATGACGCTACTCTTTCTTTCGCCTCCGGGGGAAAAAATAATTAATCTCAATCAGGTAGTACCTCCCTTAAAAGACAATCAAAATTTTGTCAAGGAAATTATCTGTAAAAAATTATTTTATCGTCTCGTCCACGGCGCTGCCCAGCCGTCCTCTCCGCCAGGCATACAGGAAATAGACCGCCAATCCCAGCAGCAGCCACAGCCCCAGGCGCCACCAGGAAGCCGCCGGCATCGAGAGCATCAGGCCCAGGCAGATTAGGGTCCCCAGGGCTGAGACGGTCTTGCCGCAGGGACAGCGGAAGGGGCGGGGCAGGGTAGGGCGGTTGAGCCTGAGAACCAGGACTCCTAAGCAAACCAGAAAGAAGGCGAAGAGGGTGCCGATATTGCACAGATAGGCCAGCCGCTCGATGGGGGTGAAGGCGGCCACCAGGGCCACCGCCGCGCCGCACAGCAGGGTCATGCGGTGGGGCGTATGATAGCGGGGATGCAGGGCTGCCACCGCCGGCGGCAGCAGGCCGTCCCGGGCCATGGCAAAGAGCACCCGGGGCTGGGCCAGCAGCAGCATATAAAGGACGCTGGTAATGCCGATCATGGCCCCCACCGCCACCACGCCCGCGGCCCAGGGCAGGCCCACCTGGCGGAAGACCGCCGAAAATGGCGAATCCGGGTCCACCTGGGTATAGGGCGTCATGCCCAGCAGCGTCAGGGTCGCAGTCAGGTAGATGAGGCTGCAAAAGGCCAGGGAGCCGATGATCCCGAATGGCACATCCCGCTCTGGACGCCGGGACTCCTCGGCGGTGATGGCCACCACGTCGAAACCCAGGTAAGCAAAGAAGACCAGGGAGGCGGCCTGGATGATGCTGCCGGCGCCATGGGGCGCCAGGGGCAGCCAGTTCTGGGGCCGGACAAAACCCGCCCCCAGGACCAGGATGAAGGCGATCACCGCCAGTTTCACCAGCACGATGGCCCGGGCGATGAGGGCGTTGAGGCGGGTGTGGAAGATAAGCAGGATGGCGAAAACCGCCACTATCAGGACGGCCGGCAGGTTGAGCACCCGGCCGGGCGCACTCAAAGGCGGGCCGCTGGCCCATTGAGGCATATACCACCCCCAGCCCCGCAGCAGGTCCTGCAGGTAAAAGGACCAGCCGGCGGCTACGGTGGCCGCCCCCATGCCGTATTCCAGGATCAGGTCCCAGCCGATAATCCAGGCGGGCAGCTCCCCGAAGATGCCGTAGGCGTAATTATAGGCGCTGCCGGCCTGGGGCATCATGGCCGCCAACTCCGCATAACACAGGGCCGCCAGGGTGCAGGCGGCGCCCGCCAGGAGAAAGGAGAGTAAAAGCCCCGGGCCGGCGATCCTGACGCCCACCCCGGCGATGACGAAAATGCCGGCGCCGATGATTTGGGCCACCCCGACGACCACCAGGTCCCAGCGGGTGAGGCTGCGGCGCAAAATCGGGGCTTCACCCTCCGGGGCCTCCCCCCGGTACGGTTTCTTGGCCAGCAGGCGCCGGCTTACCGTTTCCCAGAAGGCCACCGCCGTAGCTTCGCCTCAGAAATCTATGGCCTCGGCGGTAATCTGCAGCCTGGCGGCCCCAGCCGGTCCAGGCGGCAGGTTCACCACCCCGGTGACCGTCAGCGGTTGGTTAATGGGGGTGGAGGTAAGGCGCTGCACCTGTTTGGCGTCCGGCAACTTGCCGAAGAATACCTCCACCATGCCTTGAGGGGATTTGAGCAGTAGGGACTTGTGGTGCACCAGTATCGGTCCCACCTCGCCCTTGACCGTCACCCGGGCGCCCAGATATTGCTCTTTGCCGGCCAGAAGCTGGCTGACGCTCAGGGGCGGCGGCAGGACGGCCGATTCCGGCGGCGGCGCCGGCGCCGTTGGTTTCAGGAGGGTCAACATGACCTGCTGCGCGGCCTCCAATTTATCGATCCTTTCCTCCAGGCTCTTAAGTGCTTTCTTGAGCTCCTGGAACTCGCCGCGCCGTTCTTCTTCCCCTTTGTTACTGGACGTACAGGAGAAGGCTAATAGCAGGATGGTCAGAAAAGAAACGAACTTCGCCCAAAGGCCGGCGCCTGAAATAGCCAATTCCTTGTGTTTACTCATGGTTTCCCTCAAGAAAAACCCTTTGACTTCAGACCTCGATTAACTGGTTGTTGCTGAAAGTGGAACACGGCTATCCTTTTCATATAGTTAAATGTCTCCGGCTGTCAATCTGGAATTTACCTGTCGGCTCGGCGGGGTTACAATGAAAAGAGAAATTTTTCGCGAAGGAGAACCGCCCTTATGGCCCGCATAATGGTGACCGGCGGCGCAGGCTTCATCGGCTCCCATCTGGTGGACCGCCTCCTGGACCAGGACCACGAGGTCCTCTGCCTGGATAATTACTTCACCGGCTCCAAGGCGAACCTCCTGCACCTGCGGGACCACCCTGGCGTGGAGGTGATTCGCCATGATGTGGTCAACCCCATCCTGCTGGAGGTGGACCAGATCTTTCACCTGGCCTGTCCCGCCTCGCCGGTGCACTACCAATACAACCCGGTCAAGACCATCAAGACCAATGTCCTCGGGACCCTCAATATGCTGGGGCTGGCCAAACGGGTGAAGGCCCGCATCCTGTTGGCCTCCACCTCCGAAATTTACGGCGATCCTCAGGTCCATCCCCAAACCGAGGATTACTGGGGGAACGTCAACTGCATCGGCCTGCGGAGTTGCTACGATGAAGGCAAACGGGTGGCGGAAACCCTGATGATGGACTATCATCGCCAGAACCGCGTGGATATCCGCATCGCCCGCATCTTCAATACCTTCGGCCCCCGGATGGCCATTAACGACGGCCGGGTGGTGAGCAACTTCATCGTCCAGGCCCTCACCGGCGGCGAGCTCACCATTTATGGCGACGGCCAGCAAACCCGGGCATTTTGCTATGTTTCGGACCTGGTGGAAGGCCTGATACGCCTGATGAATTGCGAGGAAGCGCACGATCCGGTGAATCTGGGGAATCCGGACGAATTTACCATCCTGGACCTGGCCCACAAGGTCCTGGCCCGGGTGGAGACGCCCTCGGTCCTCAGCCATCGGCCCCTGCCGCCCGATGACCCGGGACGGCGGCGCCCGGACATTACCCGGGCCCGGGAATTATTGCACTGGCAGCCCACGGTATCCCTGGAGCAAGGACTAAAGGCGACTATCCCCTATTTTGAGGAGAAGCTCAAACAGCAGAAATATCCGGTGGTGGGCAAGATTAAGGGCTGATCAGGGGACCAAGTGCCCCGGTCGGTCTTCGGCATCTCCACGCCTCGGGGTCCAACGCTTTTGCCGTTAAAGGTGGGGGCGGCTCGCCAGCCACCTCTATGAAGCCTGGTATTATTGGGTATTGTAAAAATTATTAGTTCCCCCTTCCTCGGGCCCTCTCCCCCCGCAAGGGAGGGGGCTTTCTACCTAATGCCAATCTAAGGCTTATTTATACGCCCTAACTTGTCGGCAATCGGAGCAGAGGCCATAATCGCTAACCCTTTATTATCAAAGGAGTTAAGACTATAATTTAAAATATGGCAAACCCTCTCCCAAAGATTATTTGCCACCGCCTTAATTTGAGACTGTTGCGAAAGTCCTTTGAGGTGAGAGCCGGGGGGCCACAGGCCCCCCGCCCTCCCCTCAAACTCCCCTCCCAACCCCCCTTAAGTTTTAGGAAAATCTTAGGATTAAGACCTCGATTTTCTTAATATAATATAAGGGGTTGGGGGAAAGGGTTTGGGAGAGGGGGCAGGGGGCTGCGCCCCCTGGCCCCCTCTCCCAAAGATAATTTACAACAGTCTCAATTTATCTAGCGGAGCGGCGCTGCGCCGCCGCTCAGGGGGCCGGGAATGAAATCTGCCACAAAATGGGCCTTAGTTCTGGCGCTATTATTTGCGGCCCTGCTTCCACCGCCCCTGGCCTGGGGCCAGTTAAGAATAAAATCCGGGGCCACCAAGAGCAGCGGCATTGAACATCTTAAGGCCTTGGAACAGCGAATCTTTCAGTTCACCAATGAGGCCCGCTGCAAAAAAGGCCTGCCCCCCTTGGAGCCGGATAAGACGCTGGCGACCCTGGCTCGGGAAAAAAGTGATGATATGATCAACCGCGGCTATTTTAGCCACCCCGATCCTGACGGTAAGACCATTAAAGACCGGTACATCGCAATAAAACCGGCTACCGGGGGAATGGTAGGGCTGGGCGAAAACATCTGCATGGGCGGAAAGAATGATTACGACGACGTCGAGGCAGCGGCCCGGCGCATCGTGGACGGTTTTATGGTCTCCCCAGGCCATCGGAAAAATATCCTGGAACCCGCTTATACCCATTTGGGGGTAGGGGTATCGCTCAAGGATAAGGAGTACTATGTCACCCAGTGTTTCGGGGCGAGCCGTAACCGGAAGCCCTGAGGCGCCGGGGAGTGATAGGGAAGGCAACGGATGAAGTCTGCCACCTCCTGGGGCGTTGGCCTGGCGGTATTCGCGGCTGTCCTGCTCCAGCCGCCCTGGGCCTGGGGACAGTTGCGAATCCGGTCCGGGGCAGTAAATAGCGGGGTTGAGCACCCCAGGGCCTTGGAAAAGCGAATCTTTCAGTTAACCAACGAGGCCCGCCGCAAGAACGGTCTGCCCGCTTTGGCGGCGGATAATGGGCTCGCCACTCTGGCCCGGGAAAATGGCGAAAATCTGAGCAAAAGCCACCGCGTCAGCCAGACCGATCCTCAAGCTAAGAGGCCGCCGGCAAATTATGGCGGGGAAGAACCGGCGAAAAATCAGGCGGAGGGGAGGGCCGGCGAGAATATCCATATGGGTTTGAATGATGACTACTCTGATATTGAGACGGCGGCCCGCCTCATCGTCAATACCTTTATGGGAGCCCCAGGCAACCGCCGCAATATCCTGAACCCGGCTTATACGCATATGGGCGTGGTGGTTTCCATAAAGGGGAAAGAAAGCTATGTGGTGCAGGAATTTGGCCCAAAGGACCGGCGCTTTCCGCCCCTTAAAGCGAATCAAGAGGAGAAATGAAGCGCCGTGAGGTCTGCCAACCTCTGACGTCAATTCAGGGTTACCGCCTCCCCCAGGCTTTTCCCTCAAAACCTCCCAGGCTGCGACCGCCAAGCAAATGACCGTCAAAGAAAATCCGCCCTTAAATTGGCGCGACAAGATTCTGGCGGAGTGCCTCGGCCATGAGCCGCCGCCGTGCCAGGCCGCCTGCCCCCTAAATATCCGGGTGCGGGAGAAGATGCGCTTCCTGCAGGAAGGCAAGACCGCCGAGGCCCTGGCGGTGGTGCTGGAGCGCTGCCCTTTTCCCGGCATCCTGGGCCGCATTTGCGCCCGGCCCTGCGAGGCGGCCTGCCCCCGCCAGACCCTGGGCGGTCCCCTGGCTATCGCCGGCCTGAAGAGGTATCTGGCTGATCTGGACCCGGGAGCGGTCCGGCAAGTGGCCCCAGGTCCGGAAAGAACGGAGCGCCTCGCGGTGGTGGGCGGCGGCCCGGCCGGACTGATGGCGGCTTATGATCTCAGGTTGCGGGGCTACCGGGTGACCCTGTTTGAGGCCGAAGCGCAGTTGGGCGGCGCCCTGCGCCTGTATGTGCCGGCCTACCGCCTGCCCCGGGAGATTCTGGACCGGGAAACCGGCCTGATTGAAAAGTTGGGGGTGGAGCTCAGACTGCGGACCCGATTGGGCCATGACGTTCAGTTAGAGGAATTGCGCCAGGAATTCGCCGCAGTTTTCCTGGCGGTGGGCTGCCACCAGAGTCTGCTATCGGAGGCGGCCGGCGAACCGCTATCCGGGGTCTGGTACGGCCTGGATTTTCTGAAGGCCGTTAATTCCGGCGCCTCCCTGAAGGTGGGGCCGCGGGTGGCGGTCATCGGCGGCGGCAACGCCGCGGTGGACGCGGCCCGCACCGCCCGGCGCCATGGCGGGGCGCAAGTCACCCTCATCTGCCTGGAGACCCGGGAAGAGATGCCCGCCTGGCCGGAAGAGATTGCCGCGGCCGAGGCAGAGGAGATTGAGATAATCCACCGCCAGGGATTAAAGCGCCTCCTGGCCCGGGACGGTCAGGTGGCGGGCTTGCAGCTCAAGGCGGTGGCGCTCCTCTTCGACGAGGCTGGCCGGTTCGCCCCGGTTTATTTAGAGGACCGCCTTAGGGAGCTGGAGGCTGAGACGGTCATCATCTCGCTGGGCCAGACCGCGGACTTCCGGTTTTTCGGGCCCGGGTTGGGTTTCGCCACCCCCTTCCCCGCGAAGCTGGACGTTGACCCCGTGAGCCTGGCCAGCCGCATCCCCGGCGTTTTTGCCGGCGGCGACCTGATTACCGGGCCTCGCTCCGCGGTCGAGGCCATGGCGGCGGGCCGCCGGGCCGCCCTGGCCCTCGAGACTTATCTGCAAGGGCGAGAGTTGCCGGACAATTTGCCCCCCCTGGGCCGCCGGAGTACCGACCTGGTGGTGGATACCACCGGCGTCACCCCGGCGCCTCGGCAAAAAATGCCCGAACTCGGCCTTAAAGAGCGCCTGGCCCGGCCGGGGGCGGAAGTGACGCAGGGCTTCAGTCCGGCCGCGGCCCAGGAGGAAGCGCGTCGGTGTCTGGCCTGCACCTGCTCCCAATGCGTCAAGCACTGCTCTTTCTTGCAGCATTATGTTAAGGGCTTTCCCGCCACGGCCCAGGAATTGGTGCAGCTTCTGGACGAGAAGGGCGAGACCGACCCCCTCCTCTCTTATTCCTGCCAGATCTGCGGTCTGTGCCAGGCGGTTTGCCCCAGGGAGCTGGACCCCGGCCTGGCCTGCCTGGAGTTCCGGGAACGCCTGGTGGCTGAGGGCAAGGCCCCCCTGCCCCAGCATAAAGGAATCCAGAAGGAGGTGCGCTGGGCCACCCACCCCTTCTTTGCCTTGAGCCGACCGGACCCGGCCACCGGAAAGGCCCGGCGGGTCTTCTTCCCGGGGTGCTCCCTGCCGGGATACAGCCCCCACCTGGTCAAGGCGGCTTATGCCTGGCTGCGGCCGCGTCTCCCGGACCTCGGTATTTTCCTTTACTGCTGCGGCGCCCCCAGTCATTTGCTGGGGGAGCGGCGGGTGCTCAACCAGGTGGCTGCGGGGCTGGCCCAAGAGCTAAATAAATTGGGGGCCCAGGAAATCATTGCCGCCTGCCCTTATTGCCTCTTCATCCTCCGGAACCTGCTGCCGGACCTCAGGTCCCGCTCCCTTTATGAAGTCCTGGCCGAGACCGGCCTGCCGGAGGGGATAAACCGGGGGCCGGCGGAAACCTTTAACATCCATGATTCCTGCGGGGCCCGCCAGTTTCCAGAGATTCACGCCGCGGTGCGCCATTTACTGAAGGACCTGGGACATGACTTTGCCGAGATGCCCCACAACCGGGAAACCAGCATCTGTTGCGGTTCCGGCGGGATGGCCCCGGCGGTGGCTCCGGCTCTGGCCCGAGGGATGACTGAGGCTCGCCTGAAAGAGGCCGGATTCGACCTGGTCACCTACTGCGCCTCTTGCCGGGCCCGGTTGGCCGCCGCCGGCCATCCAACCGTGCACCTGCTGGAGTTGCTCTTCAACCCCCACTGGCGCGAGACTAAGGGCGCCGCCCCGGCCGGCTCGATGACCCGCTGGATTCGCCGCTGGCGGTTGAAGCGGTATTTCGAGAAATTATGAGTCCTTGGGAGCGGGGGCCAGGAGCCGAGGGCCCCTGCGCCCTCTCCCAAACCAGCTCCCCCAACCCCTCATATTATTGAAACTTAAGGGGGGTTGGGAGGGGAGTTTGAGGGGAGGGCGGGGGGCCTGTGGTCCCCCGGCCCTCCCCTTGTATATTAAATGTATCTCAATGTTGTCAAAAAGGACCCCGTTGGTGTATAAGGGTTTGCGTTCAGGTTACTGGTCCAGAGGTTCAGGCGGAGTGCCGGAGGGCAGCCCGA
>Ga0326727_10021054_pt1 | contig 12842 bp, 11 predicted proteins | sample MB2enrmetagenome_FD_207643 | JGI IMG/M metagenome (GOLD analysis project Ga0326727, IMG submission 207643) | Lab enriched peat soil microbial communities from McLean, Ithaca, NY, United States - MB29MY | ecosystem: Environmental > Terrestrial > Soil > Wetlands > Peat | place: USA: New York...
ATGAACTCTGTCGGAAAGCCGGATGCGGCAAACCCGCACGTCCGGTTTGATGAGCGGGGAAGGGAAACGGAGCCATTGGCCCAGCGCCTCAACGCCACCGCGCCCTTCCTCGACTCTACAACCCGCTGTAACCCGCGCAGTGGACGGTCGCCTGACCCGTAGGTAGATTGGCGAGAGCGCGGCGGCGGAGCGCGCCGGCCCTGGCGGAGGGCGAAGGATGCGCGCGCAATCGGCGTTTGTCGCGGCGCTCGCAATGGCGTGGCTGTACGGAGGCGCGGCGGCTCAGAACGCCGGCGCCGAGGGCGGGACGCCGCCGGCGCCGGAGCGACGCGACGATCCGAGCGAAAACCTGAGCTGGCGGGATCGCGTCGCGGCGGCGCGCGAACGTCACGCCGCTTGGCTCGCCTGCGTCTCGGCCAAGCTGAGCCATTGCGCGCCAAGGCCGTCGGAAGAGCGCGAAGATCCTATGGGGCGGCTGCTCGACGACGACACGCTGCGCCCGGGCGACGTCGTCTCGACCCCGGAAGGGCTCAAGGTGTTTCGCGGGCAGGCGGGCGCGCCGCACCGCTTGGAGGATTTTTGGTAGCCGGAGCGACAGCGTCAGCTGAATTACGGCGGCGGTTTGACATATCCCCATTTTCCAACGTGACGCCTTGCTGACGGCGTCATCGGAACGGGCGAAGCCGACAATTTAGAGATTGAGCAAGCTGTCGCCATAATCCGCGCGCCCGCCCCTCACGCCCGCTCGCGCGGCGCCGCTGTCGGGCTTGCTCGGCCCCGCCGTTCAACTGACGCCGCACAGGGATTGGACGGCCGCGGCGGAAAGCCCGGCCGCGGCGGCGGGCGCGCATCGAACCGATTTCTTCTCACGTCGTCCTGCTCCTGAACAACCACCCCGCCGCGGTCAGCGCGACGGCGCCGATCGCCGCCATCGGCCAGTATTGCTGGGCGAGCGAGGCGACGTCGGCGCCTTCGAGGAACACCGTGCGCACCACCACCAGGAAGTAGCGCATCGGGTTGATCAGCGTCAGCTGCTGCTCCCAGGCCGGCATGTTGGCGATCGGGGTGGCGAAGCCGGAGAGGATGATCGACGGCACCATGAACAGGAACACGCCGAGCAGCGCCTGCTGCTGCGTCGCCGCGAGCGAGGAGATCATCAGCCCGACGCCGGCGACGGCGACGACGAACAACATGAGGCCGAGATAGAGCGCGATGAGGCCGCCGCGCAGCGGCACCTCGAACCACCACACCGCGGCGGCGACGATCACCGAGCCCTCGCAGAGGCCGATCAGCAGGCCCGGCAGCCCCTTGCCGATGAGGATGTCGATCTGCCTCAGCGGCGTCACCAGCAATTGGTCGAACGTGCCGCTCTCGCGCTCGCGCGCCACCGACAGCGACACGACCAACAACGTGACGATCTGAGTGAGCAACGCGACGATGCTCGGCAGGAAGAACCAGCGCGAGCTCAAGGTCGGGTTGAAGCGCGCGCGCGCGTCGAGCGCGACGGGCGGCGCCTGGCCGCCGTGGTCGGCCGCCCAGGCGAGCGAGAAGTCGGTGACGATCGAGCTGACATAGCCTTCGATCAGCAGCGCGGTGTTGGAGTTGCGGCCGTCGACGATCGCCTGCACCGGCGCCGGCCGGCCGGTGAGCAGGTCGCGGGTGAAGCGCCGGTCGATGGTCAGCACGAGGGCGACCTTGCGCGAGTCGATCAGCTCGTCGATTCGCTCAGAGCTTTTCAGCATCGCCGCCAGATGGAAGGTCGGCGAGCCGAGGAAGCGCGCGACGAGGTCGCGCGAGGCTTCGCTCGGGTCCTGGTCGTAGATGGCGGTCGGCACCCGGTCGAGGTCGTAGGTGGCCGCGTAGCCGAAGACGACGAGCTGGACGAGCGGGGGCAGGATCAGCACGGTGCGGCTCTTGCGGTCGCGCAGCGCCGCGAACAGCTCTTTGACGACGAGGGCGAGGACGCGGCGCCACATGGCCGTCAATCCAGCCGCTTGCGCGCCAGCGCGCGCGCCGCGCCGAGAAACGCCGCCGCCATCACGACGAGCGCGGCGGCGTTGGGCAGGATGACGCTCCACACATCGCCGGCGAGGAAGGCGGTCTGCAGGATGGCGACGAAGAAACGCGCCGCGACCAGGTTGGTGACGATCTGGATCGCCAGCGGCATCGAGTTGATGTCGAAGATGAGGCCGGAGAGGATCAGCGCCGGCAGGAAGGTGGCGAGGATGGCGACCTGGCAGGCGACGAACTGGCTGCGGGCGAAGGTCGAGATGAACAGCCCCATGCCCAGCGCGGCGAGCATGAACAGCGCCGAGGCGCCGGTCAGCGCCAACAGCGAGCCGCGCAGCGGCACGCCGAACAGCCCCATGGCGATCGCCACTGACGCCGCCATGCCGCCCATGCCCAGGACAAAATAGGGGACGAGCTTGGCGAACATGATCTCGCGGATGGTGACGCGCGTGACCAAGAGCGCCTCCATGGTGCCGCGCTCCCATTCGCGCGCCACCACCAGCGCGGTGAGCATCGCGCCGGTGAGCGTCATGATCACCGCGATCAGGCCGGGGACGATGAAATCGCGGCTGATCGCCGCGGCGTTGAAGCGCATCTGCGGCTCGACCTCGATCAGCGTCGGCGACGGCCGGCCCGCCTGGCGCGCTTGCGCCGCGAGCCAGCCGATCCACGCCTGCTGCACGTAGCCTTCGATGATGCGCGCGTTGTTGGCGTCGACGCCGTTGACGATGACGCCGATCGGCGACTTGCCGCTCGAGTCGGCGCGGCGCGCGAAGTCGCTCGGCAGCCAGAGGAATCCCTGCGCCTCGCGCGCGCGCATCACGCGCTCGGCGTCCTGCGCGGCGAGGAAACGCCGCGGCGCGAAATAAGACGACTGCGCGAAGGCGCCGGCGAAGCTCTCGGCGAGCGCGGTCGGCCGCTCGGTCGCCACCGCCAGCGGCACGTCGGCGGCGTCGAGCGAAATGCCGTAGCCGCACAGCAAGAGCAGCAGCGCCGGCACGAGAAAGGCGATGGCGATCGCCGAAGGGTCGCGCCAGATCTGCACGAATTCCTTGCGCAACAGCCCACGCAGGCGGCGAAGCGCGCCGCCGCTCATGACGCCAGCGCCGGCCGGGCGGCCGCCTCGATCATCGCGATGAACGCGTCCTCCATGGTCGGGTCGGGCCGCTCTCGCGTCCGCGCGGCGGCCTTAATCGCGTCGGGCGCGCCTTCGGCGAGCACCGCGCCCTGGGCCATGATCGCCAGGCGGTCGCAGTACTCCGCCTCCTCCATGAAATGGGTGGTCGCCAGCACGGTGACGCCCCGTTCGGCGAGCGCGTTGATGCGCCGCCAGAACTCGCGCCGCGCCAGCGGATCGACGCCCGAGGTCGGCTCGTCGAGGAAGAGGATCTCCGGCTCGTGCATCAGCGCGCAGGCGAGGGCCAGGCGCTGCTTGAAGCCGAGCGGCAGGTCGCGCGCGGTCGCCGCGAGGCGGTCGGCGAAGTCGAACTCTTCGACCGCCCAGTCGAGGCGGGCGCGCTGGCGCGCGCCGTAAAGGCCGTAGACGCTGGAGAAAAAGCGCAGGTTGCGCTCGACCGAGAGGTCGCCGTAGAGCGAGAACTTCTGCGCCATGTAGCCGATGCGCGCGCGCGCCGGCGCGGCGGCCTTGCGCAGGTCGAAGCCGGCGACCTTCAGCGTCCCGCCGGAGGGCGGCAGCAGGCCGCAGAGCATGCGGAAAGTGGTCGATTTGCCGGCGCCGTTGGCGCCCAGCAGGCCGAAGATCTCGCCGCGCGCGACGCGGAAGCTGATCGCGTCGACGGCGACGAAATCGCCGAAGCGGCGGGTGAGGCGGTCGACCATGATGACGTCCTCGCGCGACGAGCCGGCCGCGCGCGCCGGCGCGGGCGGCGGCGCGGCGGCGGCGGCGCGCCCGCGGGCGCCGCGGCCGCTGATCTCGGCGACGAAGCTGTCCTCGAAGCGCGGCGCGGTTGGCGCGAAGGTCAGCCCCGGCAGGTCGGCGCAAAGCGCCGCCGCGTCGGGCGGCTTGGCCTCCGCCGTGACGACGCGCACCCGGCTGCCCTGGATCACCGAATCGATCACGCCCGGCGCGCGCGCCAGCCGCTCCTGCAGCCGCCGCCGGCCGACGTCGGCGGAGGCGTAATAGGCGCGCCCCGCCGAGCGGGCGGCGAAGGCGCCCGGCGGGCCGCGGTCGATGAGCCGGCCTTCGTAGAGCAAAAGCACCGTCTCGCAGCGCTCCGCCTCGTCGAGATAGGCGGTGGAGAAGAGCACGGTCGTGTGCGCCTCGCGCGTTAAATGGTCGATGATCCGCCACAGCTCGCGGCGCGACACCGGATCGACGCCGACCGTCGGCTCGTCGAGCAGCAGTAGCTCGGGGGCGCGCACCAGCGTGCAGGCGAGGCCGAGCTTCTGCTTCATGCCGCCCGACAGCCGCCCGGCGCGCCGGCCGGTGAACGGCCCAAGCGCGGTCATATGCAAGAGCTCGGCGTAGCGCGCCGGCCGCTCGGCGGCGGGCACGCCTTGCAGGTCGGCGTAGAGGTCGAGGTTCTGCCGGACGGTCAGGTCCTCGTAGAGGCCGAAGCGCTGCGGCATGTAGCCGATGCGCGCCTGCGCGGCGAGCGGGTCGCGCGCGACGTCGATCCCCAGCGCCTCAATGCGCCCCGCGTCGGGGAGCAGCAAGCCGGCGACGAGCCGCATCAGCGTCGTCTTGCCGGCGCCGTCGGGGCCGATCAGCCCCGTCACCGCGCCGCGCGCGGCTTCCGCCGAGACGCCGTCGAGCGCCGCGACGACGCGCTTGCCGGCGCGAAAGACGCGGCGGACGTCGGTGAGCCGCAGCGCCGGCGCGCTTTCAGCGGGCGGCGGCATCGTCGGGAACGCAGCCGGGCGGCGGCGCGCTCGTCTGGGAGGCAAAGTCGATGTGGACGGTGGCGGGCATTCCCAGCCTGAGCTCGCCCTTGGCGTCGCAGACGTAGACGCGCAGCTGGTAGACGAGCGCAGTGCGCAGCTCCGGCGTCTCGACCGTCTTCGGCGTGAACTCGGCGGTGGGCGACAGGTAGCCGAGCCATCCGTCGTAGCGGTGGTCGGGGTAGCTGTCGGAGGTCACGGTCGCGCGCATGCCGAGGCGGATGCGGCCGAGCGCGCTCTCGGGCGCGTAGGCGCGCACCCACAGGGGGCTCGACAGCGCGATGGTGAGCGCCGGCGTGGCGGGCGAGGCCATGTCGCCCGGCTCGAGGATGCGGTCCTCCACCACGCCGTCGTACTGGGCGTAGAGGCGGGTGTCGTCGAACTGGCGCTGCGCCAGCGCGACCGCCGCCTCGGCGGCCTGATAGGCGGCGCGCGCCGCGGCGATGTCCTCGACGCGCGGCCCCTCCACCGCCAGCGCATAGGCCTGTTTGGCCGCCTCGTACTGATGGCGCGCCGCCTCGAAGGCCGCCTTGGCGTCGTCGCGCTGCTGGATCGTCCCGGAATTGCTGGCGACCAGGTCGGCGAAGCGTTTGTAAGTCGCTTCGTCGTTGCGATAGGTGATCTCAAGCGCGTCCATCGTCGCCTTCGCCTGGGCGATCTCCTCGGGGCGCGAGCCCGCCTCGAGCTTGGCGAGCGTCTGGCGGAGGTTGTCGCGCGTCCCCTTGGCCTGGTCGAGCGCCGCCTGGTAGCGCGCGTCGTCGAGGATCGCGAGCAGGTCGCCGCGTTTGACCGGCGAGCCTTCCTGCACCTTGATCGAGACGATGACGCCGGAGGCGTTGAAGGCGGGCTGGACCTCGCGGATGTCGACGTCGCCGTAGAGGGTGAGCGTCTCGGCGCCGTCGCCGGCCTCGCGATGGAGGTAAAACCATGCGCCGCCTCCGAGCGCCGCGACGACGAGCAGGGCGAGGAGGATGCGGACCGGCTTCGGCATGGTCGGGTCTGGCGTTGGCCGCGACTCGCCGGGCTGGCCGCCCGGCGGATCGAGCAGAGCATAGCCGCTATGACCGGATTTGACGCAGCTCAATTCGCGCCGGGACGGGCCGAGCGCGCCGGGACGGACGGAAAGATGGGCGAAGGTCGCGAGCGGCGCCGAAGCGCCGCGCCCGCCGCGTCGTTGGCGTCGCGCCGTTTCCAAGAGGTCGATGGCGAGTTCCACGGCCGATTTTGCGGCGGAGCCGCTGCAACTGGCCGGCTCTCTCCTCACCGCCCCGCGGCGTCGAGAAGATCGAGCGTGTGGGCGTCCTCGCGGCCGTCGCAGAAGCGGCGCAGCGCGCGGACGAAGACGCCGTCGGCGTCGCCGGCGGCGCGCGCGAACAGCGTCATCGACGAGCGGAACTTCATGTCGTCGGGCGAGGGGAAGATCGCGCCGAGCGGCCGCCCCTCGCTCGCCAACACGGCCTCCGCGCATTGGATGAGCCTCGGTCCGAGCGCGGGATGGGCGAGATAGGCGCGCGCCTCGGCGAGGGAGCGGATCCCGTAGGCCTCCGCCATCGCCGAGCGCCCGAGGCCGCGCATCTGCGGGAAGACGAACCACATCCAGTGGGAGCGCTTCGCGCCGGCGCGAAGCTCGGCGAGCGCCTGGTCGAAAACATGCGCCTGGGCGTCGACGAAGCGGGCGAGATCGAAGGGGTCGCGGGCGGCCATGGGCGGCATCTTAACGCGCCGCGACGGGGAGGGCGCAAGGGGCTCGCGTCAGCCGCGGCGCGCGGCGCGGACGACGGCGAGGTTCGACGCGCTCAGAACTTCGAGGCGGAAGGCGGCTTGTCGACGAAGCCGTGGGCGCCCATCGCCGCGCTGGTCATCGCATTGCCCAGCCGCATGATCGCGGCGCGGATCGCCTCGTTCTGCGACGCCTCGAACAGTCCCGGCTTGAGCTCGATCGATCCGCGCAGCGTCGCCGTGTCGAGAACGACGGCGAAGGCGAATTCGCGCACCGCCCCGGTCTTCGAGTGGCGGACGTGATCGTAAACGTGCACCGACATGGCGCTGCCCACCTTTCGCGCGCAGTAAACCGCCTCGCCGCCGCGGAGTCGAATCGAGATGGGCAGGCCGCGGCGCCGGGCGATCCGGATGCTTGCCCGCCCGCGCGCCGCCGGTCGCCTGGCTGATCAGTTGGCGGACGGCGCCGGCGACGGCAAAGGTCGGATCGGCGAGCCCGGCCCGATCTTCTGCAGATTGCCGACGATGATGCGATCGTCCGCGTTCAGGCCCTTGACGACGCTGACGAGGCCTCCGGCGGCGGGGCCGAGGTCGACAAGCCGCAGCTCCGCCTTGTCGCCGGCGCCGACGACGTAGACGAACTTGCCCATCTGGTTGGAGCCGAGCGCCGTCTGCGGCGCCATCAGGGCGTCGGGCTCGTCCTTCACGTGCAGGCGCACGCGCGCGTACTCCCCGGGCAGCAGCGCGAAGTCGGCGTTGGCGATGGTCACGCGCGCCGAGATGGTGCCGGTCGCCTTGTCGACTGAATTGTCGAGGAAGGTCAATTCGCCCTTGCGCGTCAGGCCGGGGTCGTCCGGCAGCGAGATCTCGGCCTCAAGCTTGCCGGCGGCGCGCGCTCGCGCGATCTCGGCGAGGTCCGACTCGCTGGGGTTGAACGCGACATAGATCGGATCGAGCTGGACGAGGGTGTTGAGCGGCCCGGAGGTCGGTCCGACCAGCGCGCCCTTCGCCGCCTGATTGCGCCCGATCCGGCCGGCGAAAGGCGCGCGGATCTCGGCGTAGCCGAGGTTCAGCCGCGCCGCCTCGACCGCGGCGCGGTCGAGCGCCAGCGCCGCCTCGGCCTGACGCATCGCGCTTTGCCGCTGGTCGTAAGTGTCCTTGGCGACGAAGCCGCTTTTCGCCAGCTCCTCGCCGCGGGCGAAATTGGCCTTGGCGTAATCGAGCGCCGCCGCGTCGCGCTCGGCTTGCGCCTGCGCCTGGTCGAGCGCGGCCTGGAGGTCGCGCGGGTCGATCTTGTAGAGCAGGTCGCCGCTCTTGACGTCCGCGCCGTCCGCGGCGGGCTGGGAATCGACATAGCCGGACACGCGCGCCTGCAAGGCGACGTTGCGGATCGCCTCGATCCGACCCGGATAATCGAGATAGATCGGCAGCGTCTGCTTGATCACCGGCGTCACCGGCGCAGGCATCGCCATCATCGCGGCCGGCGCCGAGGCGTTCGCCTGGCCGAAATACGGGCCGGCGAACTGGACGCCAGCGATCGCCGCCGCGCCGACCGCGACGAGAGAAGCGAGGGTTGCCGTCACAATGCGCATAGGGGACCTCCAGCAATCATTCGGCCGCTTCGGCGCGAGGCGGCGCGATACGACGCTCGGCGCCGGGCCTCGCCTCCTCCTCCTCCTCCTCCTCCCCGCCTCGCCTCGCCCATTCGATGAGCGCGTAGAAGACGGGCACGAAGACGAGGGTGAGCGTCGTCGCCGCCACCATGCCGCCGAACACGGTCGTGCCGAGCGACTGGCGGCCGCCGGCGCCGGCGCCGGCGGCGAACATCAGGGGGATGACGCCGAAGATGAAGGCGAAGGCGGTCATCAGGATCGGCCGCAAGCGCAGCCGTCCCGCCTCCATCGCCGCCTCGACCACGCTCAAGCCCTCCTCGCGGCGGCGCCTGGCGAACTCGACGATGAGGATCGCGTTTTTCGCCGCGAGGCCGATCAGCATGACGAAACCGATCTGCGAATAGACGTCGACCTGCATCCGCCGCGCCCACAAGGCGCCGAGCGCGCCGATGAGCGCGAGCGGCGCCGAGGACAGCACCATGAACGGCATCGACCAGCTCTCGTACTGCGCGGCGAGGATCATGAAGACGAAGAAGATCGCCAGCGCGAGCACGACGGTCGCGATCGATCCGGCCTTAAGCTCCTGATAGGTGACGCCGGTCCACTCGAAGCCGAAGTCGCGCGGCAGCGTCGCCGCGGCGACGCGCTCCATCGCCGCCACCGCCTGGCCCGAACTGTAGCCCGGCGCGGCGGCGCCGTTCACCAACGCCGAGGCGTAGTTGTTGTAATGCGGCACGGTCTCGGGCCCGACGATCGGCTTGAGCTCGCCGAGCGCGTTCAGCGGCACCATGCCGCCGGTCGCATTGCGCACATAGAGCTTGCTGAGGTCGGCAGCGGAGGCGCGCGCATTCTTGTCGGCCTGCAGCGTCACGCGGAAGGTGTGGCCGAACAAGTTGAAATCGTTCACGTAGAGAGATCCGAAATCGATCTGCAAGGTGTTGAAGACGTCAGGCAGGCTCAAGCCGAGCAGCTTCGTCTTCGTGCGATCGAGGTCGAAATAGAGCTGCGGAGTCGAGGCCGAGAATGAGGTGAACAGCGACTGCGGATTGAGCTCCGGCTGCTGGCGCGCGGCGGCGATCAGCGCCTGGGTCGCGTCGTTCAGCGCCGCGCCGCCGGCGCCGCCGAGATCCTCGACCTCGAACTCGAAGCCGCCGGTCGCGCCGAGGCCGTTTACCGACGGCGGATCGAAGCTCAGCGCGAAGGCGTCGGGAATGGCGAGCAGCTTCGGCCGCACCTGGGCCACCAGGTTCGAGGCGCTCTCCTCGGGGCCTCTCTGCTCCCATGGCTTCAGAATCGCGAACTCGACCGCGGAATTCGATTGCGCCGCATTGGTGAGGAAATTGAGCCCGCTGATGAAGCCGGCGATCTGCACGCCGGGCGTCGCCTGCAGGATGTCGCGCACCTGCTGCGCGACCGCGTCGGTGCGCTGCAGCGAGGCGCCGTCCGGCAACTGGACGACGACGAAGAAATATCCCTGGTCTTCGACCGGCAGGAAGGTCGTCGGGATCGCGCGCGACAGGCCGTAGGCGCCGGCGACCAACAGCGCGAACACGCCGACCAGCGCCCAGCCGAAGCGGACGAACCGCCGCACAGAACGCGCATAGGCGCGCGACAGCCAGCCGAAGCCGCGGTTGAACCAGCGGAAGAAGAAGAACGAGTCCTTGGGGCCGTAGCGCAGGAACGCCGCGCTCAGCGCCGGGCTGAGGGTCAGCGAGTTGAAGGCGGAAACGCCGACCGAGATGGCGACGGTCAGCGCGAACTGGTTGTAGAGCCGCCCGGCGACGCCGGGGATGAAGGCGACCGGCACGAACACCGCCATCAGCACCGCGGTCGTGGCGATGATCGGCCCGGTCACCTCCGCCATCGCCTTCTTGGCGGCGGCGAGTGGCGGCAGCCCCGCTTCGAGCTGGCGCTCGACGTTCTCGACGACGACGATCGCGTCGTCGACGACGAGGCCGATCGCCAACACCATGCCGAGCAGGCTCAGCATGTTGAGCGAGAAGCCGAAGACTTTCATCACCGCCAACGTGGCGATCAGCGAGACCGGAATGGCGATCGTCGGGATGATCGTCGCCCGCCAGTTCTGCAGGAAGATGAAGACGACGAAGATGACGAGCGCCAGCGCCTCGAGCAGCGTGACCACGACGTCGCGCATCGCCGCCGAGACGAAGCGCGTCGTGTCGTAATGCATCGCATAGGCGATCCCGTGCGGGAAGCGCGTCGCCAGCTCCTCCATCTTGTCCTTGACCCGCCGCTCGAGGTCGAGCGCGTTCGAGCCGGGCATCTGGAAGACGCCGAGGGCGACGGTCGGATCCTTGTCGAAATAGCCGGACGACGAATATTGCAGCGCGCCGAGCTCGACGCGCGCAACGTCGCGCAGACGGATGACGCCGCCGCCCGCCGGATCGGCGCGAACGATGATGTTCGAGAATTCGTCGGGGCTGGAGAGGCGGCCCTGGGCGTTGACCTGCACCTCGAACGGGGTTCCGGGCGGCGCGGGCGACTGGCCGATCTTGCCGGCGGCGACCTGGACGTTCTGCTCGGCGATCGCGCTCTCAACGTCGACCGCGGTCACGCCGAGATTGGCGAGCTTGTCGGGGTCGAGCCAGACGCGCATCGAATAGCGGCGCTCGCCGAACACCTGGACGTCGCCGACGCCGGGCAGCCGCTTCAGCTGATCGACGATCTGCAGATAGGCGTAGTTCGACAGCGCGACCGGATCGACCGAATGGTCGGGCGAGATCAAGTTGACGATGAGAACGAAATTCGGGTTCTGCTTCTTGATCGTCACGCCGCCCTGGTTGACGATCGGCGGCAGCGACGAAGCCGCCTGCGACACGCGGTTCTGCACGTCGACCGCCGCGATGTCGAGCGGATAGCCGACGTTGAAGGTGACGGTGATCGTCGAGGAGCCGTCGTTCGAGCTCGTCGAGGACATGTAGGTCATGCCCTCGACGCCGTTGATCTGCTCTTCGAGCGGAGTCGTGACCGTATCGGCGACGACCTGCGCGCCCGCGCCGGGATAATTGGCGCTGACGACGATCTGCGGCGGCGTGATCTCGGGGAACTGCGAAACCGGCAGCAGGAAATAGCAGACCGCGCCGGCGAGCACGAGGATCGCGGCGATCGCCGAGGCGAAGATCGGGCGTTGGATGAAGAAGCCGACCACTAATCCGGCCTCGCCGACGCCAACGCTAGCAGCAGAACGCGGCGCCGCAGGCGTCCGCGAGCGGCTGAGACGGGAGGCGCGCGGGCGCCCCCGCGCGCCACGGCGTCGCCCGCCAGTCGATCGGCGGCTTCGCCGCCACAGTCCTCGCAGGCTCGCGGGCGCGGCTTGCGGCGACGCGGCCGGCCGCCGCGCCGAGCAGCGTCCGCAGCGCGGCGGGGTCGACATGGTCGGCGCGCATCGCCGCCTGGATCAGCGGATCTTCGAGGAGCTCCTCGAGGGTCGGATCTTGGCGCAGCGTCATGACGCTTCCTTTCGGCGTTGCGACAAATCGTCTCGCGCAGCGAAGTCGCCCGTCGCCTTCGCGTTGACTTCCGGCGCGAGGATGTGTTACCGACCGGTAACAGCTACTAGATACCGATCGGTAACACCCCAGTCAAGAGCGATGACCAAGAAAAATTCAGAGGCGGAGGGAGGCGACGCCAAGACGGAGCGTCCGCGCGAACGGATCGTCGCCTGCGCCCTCGATCTCTTTCATCGCCACGGCATTCGCGCCGTCGGCGTCGAGGCGATCGCGGAAGCGGCGGGCACCAACAAGATGACGCTCTATCGCCACTTCGGCTCGAAGGACGATCTGATCCTCGAGTGTCTCAATTACAAGGGGCGGAAGACCGACGAGACCTGGGCCGAGCTCGAAACGGCGCACCCGGGCGACCCGGTGAGCCAGCTCTACGGCCTAGTCGCGCGGGTGGCGAAGTTCATCGCCGAGGACGAGCGCGGCTGCGATTTCTCCAACGCGGCGGTCGAGCTGACCGAGGACAATCATCCCGCGCTGCGGGTGATCGAGGCGGTCAAGCGCCGTCAGCGCGAGCGTCTCGAACGGCTGTGCGAAGCGGCCGGCGCTCGGCAGCCGGGCTTGCTCGCCGACACGATCGTTCTCCTCGTCGAAGGGGCGCGGGTCAGCCGCCGCAGCGTCGGAACCGCCGGCCCGTGCGCCAATCTCGCGCGCGCCTGCGAAGCCGTGATCGCGTCGTTCGGCGTGCGTCCGCGCGACAAGCTCGACCCGCGCCTGAGCGCCGCCGACGGACGGCGGCTTCGCCACGCGTGAGCAGGGCCCGCCGCGGCGGCCGCCGTCGCGCTGGCCGCTGTTCGCGCCCGTCATGCCTGCGTTCTCCGGACTTTTGACATGAGTCAATATGTTGAGGGCCGGAGGCGGGGACCAAGCGCGTCGCGCGGTGCGCAAGGCGTTGCGCTCGTAGGGCTCGCATTGGCGCCGCCGTTCGACGGCGGGGAACGCCGCGACGCGTCCCCCAGGTCGATCGCGCCGGGGCGACGCAATCGAGCATGAGCGCGCCTGCGATGGCGCGATGGAGAAAGCGACCGACCGACCGATGAAGCTTCCCGATGGCCTCAACCTCATCATTTTCGATTGT
>Ga0326727_10021055_pt1 | contig 12842 bp, 12 predicted proteins | sample MB2enrmetagenome_FD_207643 | JGI IMG/M metagenome (GOLD analysis project Ga0326727, IMG submission 207643) | Lab enriched peat soil microbial communities from McLean, Ithaca, NY, United States - MB29MY | ecosystem: Environmental > Terrestrial > Soil > Wetlands > Peat | place: USA: New York...
TGCATGACGCGCCTGAAGCACATCAACCGTAGAGGAGGCGCAACCACACGTCTCCGCCTTGTATTAACACCTGAAATGAGCTCCCCGGCAGTGAGCCCGATCACGGGCTCAGGTGACAAGAAACTACCCCAGCAAGCCAAAACCGGGCTTGCTGGGGACCCCGCGAGGGCTGGCGGCTCTCCCAAATTGGGACGAGCAATCCTCGCGCCGCGCTCCGGTTTTGCAACTGGTCCCGCTTCTCTCAGAATCGAAGCTTACAGGGGTGTGCTTCGCCCCGGTGCCCCACCCTCGCAGTGCCCGCAGGGCGGAGAGTTGCGCTACGCGGAGCGTTGCAATACCGGCTGACCGGCCGCCGACCGGGCCACATACTTCCCGTCCACTCCCGCCTCCACGTAGGCCAACGGCAGCGCGCGATCGTGCGTAAAGACCAGCAGCCAGTGCTGCGGAATGGCCTCCGCATAGAAGCGTTTTTTTTGCTCCATGGTCTCCACCGGAAAAGAGTCGTACCCCATCACCCAGGCAATATCCAGGTGATGGGCGGTAGGGATCAAATCGCTTGGGTAACAGGCGGTTCGACCGCCGCTGCCGATCACGACCGTCTGCAGATCGCGGGTGTGTCCGGGATAGACGCGCACGGCAATCCCCGGCAGGATCTCCCGGTCGCCGGAAATCAGTTCCAATTGGCCACTCTCTTCGAGGGGGTCGTAATTGTCTCCGATGTAGCTGACCCGATCCCGTTCATTGGGATGGTGGGCATGCTCCCACTCGCCGCGCTGGACGTAGTAGCGCGCCCGGGGAAAAGTCGGGACGGCGCGGCCCCGGTGAAAGTGGGTATTCCAGCCGCAGTGGTCGAAGTGCAGATGGGTGTTGATCACGATATCGACTTCATCCGGCGCCACCTGCGCCTCGGCCAAACTGCGCAGCAGTTGCGGTTCATGATCGTAAATGCGCCGCGCCTTCTCGGACAGCTTGGGGCCGATGCCGGTCTCCACCAGCACAGTGTGCGTGCCGTCCCGGATGAGCAGCGAGTTCAGGCCCATTTCGATACGATTGCGGCTGTCTGCCGGAATTTTGCGTTCCCACAGAACCTTGGGAACCACCCCAAACATGGCGCCGCCATCGGCCAAGTACCGCCCATCGGAAAGGATCGACAATTCGAACTGGCCGAGCGTAATACGATGCATGGCAATCCCTCCCCTCAATTGGATGCAGCGTGCCCCGGAAGCTCTTCACCATGAGTTGCGCCACCGGTACCGCCGCTCTACAATCGGAGGCTGGTTTCGATCCCTTGCGCTTGCCTCAGGCGGGCGCGGATTCCCACGGCAAATCTAGACTCGACTCACGGAGAGTAACCATGAAAGTTGGCGCTCGGAACCGTATTGTGGGCAAAGTCACCGGCATCGAAAAGGGCACCATCATGTGCCTGGTAAAGCTGAAAATACCGGCCAAGTCCCAAATGGGCTCGGTGATGACGCTGGAATCGCTCCAGGAACTGGACCTGAAGGTGGGCGATGAGGTCGAGGTCATCGTCAAGGCCGTAAACGTGTTGCTGGCGAAACCGTAGTCGCGGTTTGCCGCACTTGCTCTCGCTTCCATGGATTCACCGGAACAGCTCGCTCACATTATCCGGGAATTCCTGGCGGGAGTGTCTTCCGGCGCCGTTTTGGAAGACGGAGTGCCGGCTTTTGAACTGGCCCACGCTCGTTACTCCCTTTCCACCGAGCACAATCACTGCACCCTGCATTTCTGGTCGGCGGAACGGAATGCGGTGCGCCGGGTGGTGGACGCGGAAGTCAAGCATGGAAGTTTGCGGCTGCGGGTATTGCGCTTCGGCCAGGCCCGGCCGGCCCGGCTGGAAATCTGTCCCGACTCTTCCACTCCCACCGAGCGCCACCGCATTCGCGCGGCCTACACCCAGCGATTGCACGCCCTCTTGGAGCGTAACTTTCCCGGCTTTACCATCGCCCAGCTCACGGGCCGCATGGATTTGGAGCGGAGTTTCGGCCCGGTATACACCCGTGGACTGCTGCGGCGCGGCGCCGGCGCCTGGGCCGTGCTGGGCGTCAACGCCCGGGAAACGCAGCCTTCCATAGACGCTGCCGTCACCTTTGGGGTGCTCTGGCTGCACTATTGCCGCGAGCGCGGGCAGCGGGATCGCGCTCATCCCTGCCACGTGGAAGGCCTGCATCTGTTCGTGCCCGCGGGCACGGGAGCGGTGGCGCGGGAACGCATGGCCCATCTGAATCGCAGCGCGGCCCAGTGGCAGTTGTACGAGTTTGACGAGCGGGAAGGCTCGGTGCTCAAGCTCGACACCGCCGACCGCGGCAATGTGGCCACCCGGCTCACTCCGTACTCCGATCCTGCGGTGGTCTGCGAGCGCTTCCGCGCCTCGGTCCGGCGCGTACTGGAGTTCTTGCCCGAGGCTGAGATCGCGGTACTCTCGGCTACCGAAATCGCCTTTCGGGTACATGGGCTGGAAGTGGCGTGCGCCCGCCTGGAGGCCCAATCGGGCGAACTCCGTCCGGCGGAACAGATTGTCTTTGGCGCGGGGTCGAACGAGACCGTCCTGACCGAGGAGACGGAGGGTCAGTTCTCCGAGTTGGCCTCCGCGGTTACCGGCACCCGCCAGCCCCTTGGTCCGCACACCGATCCGCTGTGGCGCATGCTCCCCGAGCGCTGGCTGGAGTCGGCCATCTTACGCCAGGTCTGCGTCGTCGACGAGCGGCTCGATCCCGCCTGCGTGTACTCCCAAGTGCCGGCCTTCGCGGGCGGGGACCGCGGCATGATCGATGTGCTTGGAGTTACGCGGGCGGGCCGTCTGGCGGTGCTCGAGCTCAAAGCCGACGAGGACATTCACTTGCCGCTGCAGGGCATCGATTACTGGGCGCGGGTGGAGTGGCACCGCGCCCGCAACGAGTTCCAGCGCTTCGGCTACTTTCCCGGGCGGCCATTGGCGGCGGAAGCTCCCTTGCTGTTGCTGGTCGCGCCTGCCTTGCACGTCCATCCCGCCACCGACACCTTGTTGCGCTATCTCGCGCCCGAGATCGATTGCACCCTGATCGGCATCGACGAACACTGGCGCGAAGGGCTGAAGGTGGTCTTTCGGAAGAGAATCGGGTAATTTACCCGATCTTCTTTACCACTGCATGGCGCTTCTTTCCGGCGCTAAGCCGGGCGGTGCCGTCCTCCCGCAAGTCCTCGACGCTCACGGAAGCGGCAACCGAGGTCACCGTCCGGTCGTTGAGCTTGACCCCACCCTGCTCGATCAAGCGCCGCGCCTCCCCTTTCGAGGTGCTGAAGCTGAGCTTGATCAGAATGTCGACGAGCGGAGTCGCGCCGCTATGGGTCAGCTCATAGACCGGCAAGTCGCTCCCCAGTCCACCGCCCTCGAAGGTGGCGCGCGCCGTCTCCGCCGCTTTGTTTGCGGCCTCTTCGCCATGGCAGATTCTGGTGGTCTCGAAGGCGAGCACCTTCTTGGCCTCGTTGATTTCCGAACCCTGCAACCGCTCCAGCCGGGCAATTTCGTCCATCGGCAAATCGGTAAACAGGCGCAGGAAGCGGCCCACATCGGCATCCTCGGTATTGCGCCAGAACTGCCAGTAATCGTAAGGGCTGTACTTGTCGGGATTGAGCCATACGGCGCCGCTCACGGTCTTGCCCATCTTGGCGCCTGAAGACGTGGCGATCAGTGCGGTGGTCAAGCCGAACAGCTCGACATCTGCAATGCGGCGGCCGAGCTCCACGCCATTGACGATGTTGCCCCATTGATCCGATCCGCCCATTTGCAGGGTGCACCCGTGGCGGCGATTGAGCTCCAGGAAATCGTAGGCCTGCAGGATCATGTAATTGAATTCCAGAAACGTCAGCGGCTGTTCCTGGTCCAGGCGCCGTTTGACAAAATCGAAAGCGATCATGCGATTGATGGTGAAGTGCTGGCCGATTTCGCGCAGAAAGGGAATGTACTCCAGCTTGTCCAGCCAGTCGGCATTGTTGACCAGAATGGCCCCAGTCGGCCCGTCGTCGTAATTCAAGAAATTGCCGAAAACCCGCTGCAGGCTGGCCAGGTTGGCGTTGATTTCTTCGTCCGATCTCATCTGCCGCAAGCCGGCCTTATCCGAAGGATCCCCGATTTTGGTGGTCCCCCCTCCCAGCAGCGTGATGGGGCGATGTCCGGTCTGCTGCAGCCGGCGCAGCATCATGATGGTGGACAGATTGCCCACATGCAGGCTGTCCGCCGTGGCGTCATAGCCCACATAGGCGGTGACGATCTCCTTGCGGGCGCGGGCATCGAGCGCCTCCAGGTCGGTGCATTGATTGACGTGGCCGCGTTCGGCCATCACGCGAAGAAATTCGGACTTGAAGGTGGCGCTCATCGCTGACGGGTCCTCTAGCTGCTTGTAGTTGCAGTCTACAGTTTACAATTTGCGAGCGGAGCCATTCGATGTCTTCAACGGCATTTTCGCCGTGAGTCTGAATGATGCAGGAAGATCGTTGGACTTAGCCGATCTTGCGTTCTTCCGCAAGCAAGGCTTCACGAAGCAACATCTTGAGGTACGTCTGATAGCGCAAGCCTTTCCGTTGCGCCTGCCGCCGCGCGCGCGAAATATCCTCCGGATCCAGCCGGATCGTGGTTGTGGGCGTGGGCCCCTTGCGGGCCACCGTACCCCGCCCGAGGCGTCCTTCGGCGGCGGCCCGTTCGAACTCGCCCGCGAGCTCGTCCTGATGGTCGGCCCACCAACGAGCTTCCTCCGCCTCACTGCGGAACTTTGGAATCTCCATCTTCTCCGCCATTATCGTGTTCTCTCTTGTAGCGTTCATAGAAGTTCCTGAGCCGTTGCTTGGCCGGAAAGGCAGTCACGACTCGTATTTTCCGTCTACGCCAAGTCGTGACGACCACGAGAATACGGCCCCCATCCGTCTCACCGACCTGAACCGTGCGTTCCTCTCCGTCGCGCTGCTGGAGCGTGAGATCCAGGGGTTCGTTAAGTACAACTTGCTCGGCTTCTTCGGGGCTTACTCCATGCTCCGCGATGTGGCTGCGATTCGCCTGGTCCCAATCGAACAGTTCCGACATTGCCGCTGTCCCTTCAATCGGTAATGGGCGATAACCACATCCACTGAGTTACTCCATGTTTAGGTCTAGTGTAGCTACAGTGTAGCGACACGTCAATGATTTCTTCTGAAGTTTATCGACTTTTCGTAGGGGCCCCTACACGTTGTAGTTGTCCGGATTCAGTTGTGCGGCTTTACCGCGATTGATCCAGTAGTCGCCAACGGCGTCGTGCAGCTCGCCCGCCGGCTTCTCTCCCCGGGAGACGCGTGAGATGCCCCGCACCACCCGGCGCAGCGGCAACTCACCCTTTTCGTCGGCAAAGAAGGCCTCCCCCACTGGGGCGCTGCGGTAATACCACCGCTTCAGGTAAGCGAGCTGCTCCATGGTCTCCAGCGCAGTGCCTGCCGGCAATCGAGGTACGCTGCCGAGCGTTTCCGTAACGCGGGACTCCATCGATTGCGGCTTGCTGCTGCGCTCGGCGGATTTGTGCTGTAAAGGAAACTGGATAGGCCCATTGAGCCGGCCGGCTTCAAGGCGGAACAGGACCACGGCGTCGGGCTCGGCGGAAGGCTGGACAATGAGGCCTTCCAGCCGGTCGATACGCCGCACCACTTCCGGGATCTGGCCGGCAATCGGGGTGAGCTTTTCCAGCTTGGCGTGGACGGCCGCGGCCGTTTCGAACTCCAGGGCAGACGACGCGGCGTCCCGTTCATCTGCCAGTTCCCGCACCAGCGACTGTCCGCGCGTGTCCAGGAACGCCTGGACCCGGCCGGCCTCCGCCTGGTACTCCGCATCGCTGCACCCGCGAAAACATGGCGCCAGGCACATCTTCATTTGCGAGTAAATGCAACCCGGAAAGCCGGGATCGGGGTGCAGTTCGTCGCTGCACCGGCGCAGCTTAAAGAAATCGAGAACGTCGTTGGCGAACTTCTCGGCCATCGCGCGCGCGGGGAAAGGCCCGTAATAGAGCGAGCGGCCCCGGAGGGTGGCAACTCGGGTGGTGACGGTCAGGCGCGGGTACTCGTTTTCCATCAGCAGCCGCAGCAGCGGCGCCGGACGCCAGTGCAAACGCGCGGCGTAGCTCTTGGGAAATTCCTGGCGCAGCAGCCGGTACAGCAGCACCCCGGACTCGAAGTCGCTTCCGGTCAGGGAGTATTCGACCGTGTTCACTCGCTCCCGCAGATTGAGGCGCTTGCTGTTGGCCGCCGGAGGGCCGAGCAACCGCTGGAGGCGCCGCCGCAGATTTGCGGTCTTGCTGACGTAGGGCTCGGTTCCCGCAGCTCCGCGCATGACGAAGACTGCCGAAGCCTCGGCCACCGCCGCGAACACCTCCGCGTCCCGCTCGGGAACAAATTGCAGGGTCTGCGCCAACACCAGCCAATTCTAACGCGGAGAGGAACCGGACCTTGTTAACCACGGAAAACACAGAAAGCACGGAAGAGTTTCGGATACACGGCAACCAAACATCCGTTGCATTCTTTTTTGCATTTTCCGTGTATTCGGTGTCTTCCGTGGTTAAATCTCCTTCGAAATTACATTTCGCGGAAGCTGGCTTTCTTCACCTGCGTCCGCCAATCGACGCCGTTCAACTGCACTACCCGGCACATCTCGTGCAGCCGGGAGCGCATGGCTTCGGTAATGCGATCCCCCAGAGTCGGCTCTGCGGCGGCCCGCCGAGCCGCGGCGCCAGTGCTAGCCTCCTCGCCGCTTCCCGAATTCCGCGGAGGAAGATCGGGCAAGTTCGTGGTGATCAGGGTGGTGAGCTGGTTATTGTAGCGGCTGTTGAGGATCAGGCTGACGGTGTTCCAGACCCACTCGGTAGGCTTGATGGCGCCCAATTCGTCGAGAATCAGCAGATCGGTCTCAAACACCGGGCCAAGCACTTCCATTTCGGTGGCCTCAACCGCCGGGTTATAGGAGTTCTGGATCTCTTTGAGCAACTCGCGATAATCCCAGAACAGGCAGGGTATGCCCTTGGAGCGCATCAGCTCCTTGGCAATTCCCACGGCCAAATGGGTCTTCCCCACCCCCACCGGCCCGGCCAGCAGCAGACCCTGGTTGTTCTCCAGGGGAAACTCCTCTACGAACTTGCCGGCCATCAATCGCGCCCTGGCCATCACGGCCTCATACTGTCCCGAGAGGACCTCGAAATTCGACCATTCACAATGGGCGTAGCGCCGGGGAATGCGCGCCGCCGCCAGCAGGCGTTCGGTACGAAGCGCCAAACGGCAGTCGCAACGCGTCACCCGCCGTTCCGCTTCCGCGCCCACGTACTTCCATCCGGTGTCGTTACACAGGGGACAAGCCAAGGGTTTCCATCTCCCGTACTACCAGGAATTTACCTTTCTCCCCAAGTTAGCGCAACCAGTGACTCCCCCTAAGAATCGAATGAACTAGGCGCACTTGAAGGCATGGCTTCGCGCTTTTTTGACGAGTTCGATTTTAGCTCCCGTCGTCCTCCAAGTCCTGGGGAAAGCATATCCGAAGGGTCCAAAGCTTCTGGCAGGCGGTACGCTGAACATCGCGAAACTTTAAGGAGTGTTTCATGGCGAATAACGGCAATTTTCCGGGGATGGAACTGCAGTGGCGCAGTCATCCGCGCTGGGAGGGAATCGAGCGTCCCTACCAGGCCGAGGATGTCGCCCGGTTGCGCGGCTCGGTCCACATCGAGCACACGCTCGCCCGCTTGGGTGCAGAGCAACTGTGGAAGCTGGTAAAGAACGAGCCCTACGTGGCCGCCCTCGGCGCGATGACCGGCAACCAGGCGGTGCAGCAGGTGCGGGCCGGGCTAAAGGCCATCTACGTCAGCGGCTGGCAGGTGGCCGCCGACAACAACCTGGCGGGCGAGGTCTATCCCGATCAGAGCTTGTACCCGGCCAACAGCATGCCCGAGATGGTGCGGCGCATCAACAAAGCGCTGCTGCGCGCCGACCAGCTTCATCATGCCGAGGGACGCAATGGCATCAACTGGCTGGCGCCGCTGGTGGCCGATGCCGAAGCCGGCTTCGGAGGAGTGCTGAACGCCTTCGAGCTTACCAAGGCGCTGATCGAGGCTGGAGCCGCCGCGGTTCACTTCGAGGATCAGTTGTCCTCCGCCAAGAAGTGCGGCCACATGGGAGGCAAGGTGCTGGTCCCCACCCTGGAAGCCATTCAGAAGCTGGTGGCCGCCCGCTTGGCCGCGGACGTGAGCGGCGTGCCGACCGTCTTGATCGCCCGCACCGACGCCGACAGCGCCAAGTTGCTGACCAGCGACATCGACGCTCGCGATGGGGACTTCATCGAGCGCGGGCCGCGCACGCACGAGGGTTTCTATCGTTTCCGGGGCGGAGTCGACGCGGCCATTGCCCGTGGACTCTCCTACGCGCCCTACGCCGACATGTTATGGTGGGAGACTTCCGAACCCAACCTGCAAGACGCCCAACGTTTTGCCGAGGCCGTACAAGCCCGCTTCCCCGGCAAGCTGATGGCCTACAACTGCTCGCCCTCGTTCAACTGGCGCAAGAAACTGGACGACCGGCAAATTGCCCGTTTTCTGCCGACCTTGGGAGAAATGGGCTACAAGTTTCAGTTCATCACGCTCGCCGGCTTCCATGCTCTGAACCTGTCCATGTTCGAACTGGCGCGCGGCTACCATGACCGGGGCATGACCGCCTATGCCCGCTTGCAGGAGAAGGAGTTCAGTCGCGAACGGGATTACGGATATGAAGCCGTCAAGCACCAGCGTTTTGTGGGGACCGGCTATTTCGACGAAGTCCAGATGCTGATCTCGGGGGGCTTGGCCGCCACCACGGCGCTTACCGGTTCTACCGAAGAAGCGCAGTTCCTGGAGGGGTCGGCGGTGCCGCACCGGACCGCGCCCGGGCCGGACAGTGGATGCGTTCCCATCCTGGGAGAATGTCCCAATTACGGAGAGCAGCCGCTGGTGCAGCCGGAACCCGTCAGGAGCAACCGGTAAACGCAGCGCATCGCTGGCCACGAGCTACCTGGGTCATCCTGAGTGCAGCGAAGGATCTGCTGTATTCTGCTCCTGCAATGTTATTGAGGGAGCGACAAAGCAGGTTCCCTCGCTTCGTCCCTGGGCCTTTGACCTCGGTGGTTCCGTGAGAACGCAGCGGAAACAGGGAACCACACACTCAGCGGCGTAGGCGCGATCGAAAGTAGCCCCGGATGGAGCGGAGCGGAATCCGGGGTACACGTCCCCGAGGAGAGCCTCCGCCCCGTAGGGGCGGTCGAACCCCGCTGCAGGTTCAGCAGGATGGCTTAGCTCTTGCCGCTCTCCTTGCCAATTGCCTTCTTCAGCACCATCACCAGAATGCGTCCGTCGGAGTGGAAGCTGCCGCCGGTGGCGGTCTTGGCATCGGAGACGGGATCGGGGGGAGTCACGTGCGCGAGCTGAGCGACCAGTCCGGTGGCGGCGAGAGTGGCATTCACGTACTCGCGTTCGTCATCCACCGCCGGATCGATCTTGTGCGTGATTCCGTTGTTGCGCTGGTCGCGTTCAATGCCGGTGTCGTGGGTGGCCGCCACACACCAGAGCGGCTGGCCCTCCACTTGATAGGGAGATTTCCAGACGCGCAGATGGTGGCGCGTCATGGCGACCTTAAGCGGTTCCGCATGGGCAAAACCGTAATCCTGCGGCCGCTTGAAGAGGTATAACTGGCTCATCGGCATGGTCAGATAGGCTTTCTTCTCCAGGGTGTTCAGCAAGCCGCTGACCACGGCATTCTGCACCGAGGCGTCCACTTTCACCCAACCCGCCGTCGTGAAAGCCTGCACCACCTCGTCCTCGCTTCCCACAAGCAGTATGTTGACCATGTCCCCGGGATCGCCGGCCGCATCCGTCACCCGGCGCGGGATCTTGGCCAGCAGAGCCGGGGTAACCGCCTTGACCGGCTTTTCCACCAGGGCGGCAGCCGGAGCACTGCCATTTGCCGGACTGGCCACGTTCAGGGTCACCTGGAAGCTGCCTTGGGCGTCCGCCGCATCGGCCGTGCCTTGGTTGATGCCCACAAACAGCCGGCCCGGGACGGGCGCGGTGAAATCCTTGCTGTCGCCGATCGAGAACGGCTGCGCCGCGTTGGCCGGTCCCAACCGCCCGATCAAGGCGCCGTGGCCGGCATCGGCTGCCGGATATTGATGGATCAAGTCCAGAAAGCCGCGCGCCAAGCCCGCTGGACCGAACTTGCGCTCGGGTGTCTTGCCGCTGGGGGGATAGGTAATCTCGCCACTGGCGGTTATGTGCACTTGCGCTCCGGCTGGCAGATCGATATTGGTATCCACCCAAAGCTGCGAGGCATTCACCGTAACTTGGTACGAATGGCCGGCACTCGCGTCGTTCGCGGAAGGCTGCTGCTGGCCCGCCGCCGCGGAGAACCACAGCGCGATCGCCGCCGTCCAGAGCGCGGCCGGGATCTTGGGTTTGGGTGCTTTCATTGGTTTTCTCCCACCCCGAATCATAGTGTAAATCCCAGTCAACGATGCGGCGGGTGGTAGGGAGCATCCGGGTCTACCGCACGCCGGATCATGGCGACTACCTCCCGCAACTGCATGGCAGACAGGGTGCGCGGCAACCGGTCAAAAAGGCGCTCTTGGGGTAAGACTTGGATAAAATGCGCTTTCAGGAAAGATGGTTCCGGCAGTCCGGCCTCACCCGGCAGCATACGCAGAACGGTTGGACCCTCGACGCCATAGCTGCCGAGTAAAACGGCCAGTAAGGAGGATGCCCGATTGCGCAATTGCCCGATCATGGCCCGCGGTCTCCTGCGTTCTCCCGCCTCTGCGACGAGAGTGGGGGTCTTCAATTACCCAGTTACCCGATTACGCAATTACCCGACCATGGAGCTCGGTGTAGCATGGGGGGACGTGGCCCGCACCTTGCATGACCGGCTCCGCAGTTACCTTCAGCGGCGCCGCTCACTGCACGCCGGAGATAGTGTGGGCGTGGCCGTCTCCGGGGGGGCGGATTCCGTAGCCCTGCTGCGCCTGCTGCTCGACCTGCGTGCCGAATTGGGGCTGGTGCTTTCGGTGGTCCATTTCAACCACCGCATTCGCGGTGCCGAAGCGCTGGCGGACGAACGCTTCGCGGCCGCCTTGGCAGCGCGCTTCGACCTGCCATTTCACCTCGGCTCAGGTGATGTCCCTGCGTATCGCGAGCAGGCCGGCCTCAGCCTGGAAACGGCGGCCCGGGAGTTGCGGTACCGGTACTTCCGCCAGTTGCTGGCGGCTGAGACTGTGGCCAAGATTGCTACCGGCCACACGCTCGACGATCAGGCGGAAACCGTGTTGCTCAGGCTTTTGCGGGGTTCGGGAACGCGCGGTCTGGCCGCGATCTATCCGGAGATCAAGGTGGTCCCCGGTACACTGGTTCGGCCGCTGCTGCCGTTCCAGCATTCCGAACTGGTGCAGTACCTGCGTTCCGCCGGTCAGGATTGGCGCGAGGATGCCACCAACCTGGACCCCACGCATACCCGCAACCGCATCCGGCACGTATTGCTGCCGCTGCTCGAGGCGGAATTCAATCCTGCCATCCGCCAGGTGCTGGCGGATACCGCCGAGATCGCGCGCGCCGAAGAAGCCTGGTGGCAGCAACAGGTCGAAGCGCACGCCATCGTCCACACGGACCCGGAGGCCGGGACGGCTCGCCTCGCTCCCTGCCAGCTCGAACCTCTGCCTCTGGCCTTGCGGCGGCGCACGATTCATGCCCTGGCGCAGAGCGTCGGTCTCCGCCTGGATTTTCAGCAGGTGGAGCGGGTTCTCGACATGTGTGGCAGCCCCGTGGGCACGCACTTGGAATTGCCGCACGGCTGGAGAGCGGAAATCGAGCGCGAACCGGTGGCCGCCGGCGCTGGCGTCCGGGGGGCGGTTCTCAGCCTGCGCCAGTCGACAATTCCGGCGCCAGCCGATCCCGCCTACGAGTATCCGGTTCCTATTCCCGGCGAGATTTCCCTCCCGGAACTGGAGATGGTCTTGCGGAGCGCTGTGATTCACCTGACGGCTGTCCGGGAAGCGGAATCCCCGCCTTCGGGGGACTTGCTGGACCTCTCGGCGGTTTTGCCGCAGGCCGGAGATTGCGGCTCCGGCCTGCGCGTGCGCAACTGGTGCCCCGGGGACCGTTTTTGGCCGCTGCATGCCAAGGGGCCGAAGAAGGTCAAGCAAGTGTTGCAGGCCGCGCGCATCACCGGGCGGGAACGGAAAGGCTGGCCCGTGATGGTCGCGGCCAACGGCGAGGTGGTCTGGATGCACCGTTTTGGAGTGGGCCGGAATTACGCGCCGCAGCCGCACTCGCGCGAGGCCATTTTGATCGAATGCCGGCCGGTGGAGACTTGAGGTGTCTATTGGACTAGGCCCGTTGCTGCCTGACGACGTGCGTGCGATAGGCCAACATCATGTCGGAGACTAAGCCAACATCATAAGGAGGATTCGTGGGCGGAACACTGCACCACTTCGGACGCGAGCGGGTTGTCCTCACTGCCGAACAGATCCAGACCAGAGTACAGGAGCTGGCCCGGCAAATCGCAAACGACTATTACGGCCGTACCCTTCACGCCCTTTGTGTTCTGGAGAACAGCTTTGTTTTCATGGCCGATCTGGCCCGGCTGCTGCCCGTAGACATGGTCTGTCACTTCATCCGTCCGGATTTCACCCAGGTCGGAGGCACGACGGAGATCTTCTACCGCCCGGAACCCAAGGTAGAGGGGGCGCATGTGCTGCTGGTTGAGACCCTGACGCAGACCGGCCTGACCAGTGAATTCTTAATGCAGAATGTGCTGGCCCGGGGCGCGGCCAGCGT